>WNFD01018272.1_pt1 | contig 10060 bp, 9 predicted proteins | sample 5400491 | NCBI WGS metagenome assembly WNFD01 (sample SAMN13153343, study PRJNA577476) | soil metagenome | isolation source: 120 cm saprolite under Douglas fir tree site 2 hole 2 replicate 2 | place: USA:California | collected 2015-04-18
ACAACTGCCACAGGATCACCTACGTACCGAACCTTGCCAACAGCTAACGGCCGCCTTTCGGTCTTTTTGAGGTTCGGAACCGGTATAACATCTAGAGTGCGCATGCTATTCACCAGTTCCGAGCCATCAAAGGCAGCTACAACACCCGGCAGAGCCAGTGCAGCATCAAGCTGGATATGCTCAATTACTGCATGAGCATACGGACTACGTACAACTGCCATGTAGAGTGTTCGAGGTCGCCCTTTGGCTGGTCTTAGATCATCCACAAAGTGAGCTTCACCAGTAATCAGCCCGTAATCTTCTTTGCGGCGCTCCAGTCCAGCCGGTAAACTTTTCTCGCTCATGCTTGTTCCTTCTATCACTAGCTGTATTCTCAGAGCCTGTTTCACTTCTCTATTTTCGCATATATGTACTATGCTTTTCATTCATAATGCTATGGTAGAATAGGTTGTCAATGAAACCTATTCTATCCACTATCTTCACTTGAACTGGAGCAGATTTATGCATCTTCGCGGCAATGGATACGCCTTTACAGCTTCTCTTATGTTTGGACTTGGGGTAGTTCTCGCAAAACTTCTAAGCGGAGAGATCGATGCTGTGCTCGTCGCATTCCTGAGTCTCGCGATAGGAGGTCTGTTACTCACCGGATGCCTTCTGGTCACTGGAAATTCTATCTTCCACAATCTATCTGCACTCAAGCGAGCGGATTGGATAAACATTTTCTTGCTATCATGCATTGGAACAGCGCTTCCTCTTCTCTTTATCATCGCCGGTTTTACACATTCAAGCGCTCTGGTAGGGGGATTTCTCCTACAACTCAACGGTGTGGCTGCATTAATCTTTGCGTTGCTCCTGCTTGGGGAGCGAATTCGTCTCAGACAAAGTCTGGGCATCCTATTACTGTTGCTTGGCAGCACGTTGGTCGTCCTCAAAGGTTCGCAAGGAGGTGCCTGGACAAGTGGTGGTCTGGGCGATCTTCTCATCGTGGCTGGTGCGATTGGTCTCGGCTTTGGCTTTATCCCTGCTAAACGCCTGTCTGAGCGCATCGAGACATTGCAACTGACTGCACTGCGCCTCCTGTTGGGAGCTGCTACACTTTTGCCTGCCGTAGCTTTCCAGCTCCTTTTTGAGTCTCACTCATTACTATGGCAACCCTCATTCACCAGCTTGTGGGCTTTCCCTTTGTATATTCTCACCAGCTTTTGTCTGGGCTATCTCAGCCAGCAAGCAGGGTTTCGTCTGCTCAAAGCCTGGGAAATGGCTGCGATTATGCAAACCGTCCCGCTCTTCTCCACGGCATTTGCGTTACTCTTGCTGCATGATACCATAACGCTGGTGCAAGCTATAGGAGGCTTTCTTGCTGTGCTTGGCGGGATTATTGTCTCGCTGAGCGATAGGAAACCAGGGCCGATCGCACTGACAGCAGTAACGCCTTTGCAGGAAGTACCGGTGAAGGAGCATGTACCTCTTGACTCCTGAAAGCAAGTTTCATAAAACCGCTCATATGCTACAGTAAATAAAACGATGCCACCAAAAAGAGGAGTCCTATCCAATGAACACGAACAGTCTATACCCGCGTTTCTCCGATGCTGAATTCGTCCGGCGTTATGCACGTGTCCGAGCAGCAATGCAAGAAGTTGGCCTCACTGCACTTGTCCTGCATGGGACGGCTGGCTCATATCAGGAAGTACAGTATCTCTCAAACTTCCTGGTGACACGGGAAGCAATGCTTGTCTTTCCGCAAGATGGTGAACCGACACTGTTTGTGCAATACTACAACCACATCCCGAACGCGCGCAGGGTATCCTCTATCGAAGACATCCGCTGGGGAGGGACTGATACCGCCGCTACCGCTGCAAACAATCTGCAAGAAAGAGGACTCGCGCAGGGCCGTATTGGGATAATGGGCATGATCCCTTTCAAGCAATATCAAACCATCAGGCAGATCCTTCCGCATGCCACCTTCGTAGACTTCACATCCAAAATGCAACAACAACGGCAGATCAAGAGCGAGGAAGAGATTACGTTCCTGAGAAAAGGGGCTGAATTCAGTGACCTGGCAATTGAGGCGCTTGAACATGAAGCTCGTCCAGGCATTACCGAACATGAACTTGCCGCAATAGTCGAAGCAGCTTACCTGGGATTAGGTGGCAAGACCCACATTCACTATATGGCTACCACGCCTATGCAGAATCCAATGATGTGCGTACCTGCACAACACCAGTCGAATCGTGTCATCGAGAAAGGCGATGTACTGATTACCGAAATAAGCGCCCATTACCACGGCTATCCCGGTCAAATCCTCCGTCCTTTCGCTATTGGCACGAAACCCACACCTGGGTATCAGAGGATGTACGATGTCGCCGTCGATGTATACCTGCGCATAGCAGATGTGATCCGTGACGGGGCAACTAGCGATGAAGTACTCGATGCAGCGGAGTATATTCACGCTGCCGGCTTTACCATCTACGATGACCTGCTTCACGGTTTCGGAGGAGGTTATTTACCTCCAATCCCATGAGAATATGACTGTAGTAATCCAGCCAAATGTAATCACCGAAGATGAGCGCATGGGGGTCCAGGTAGGCGAGTTGGTCCGAGTAACACGCAGTGGCGTCGAGTCACTCCACCGCTATCCAATGCGCTTTATTCAGTGTGGCTGAGTGAACCGAAGACACTATTCGACCTGTATTGGTTCGGTTACTCCAACCACAACTGGCCGGGATTCCTCATTCACATGAAGACGAAATACATCAGGCCGAGCATAGTGCCCCACAACATCAAAGTCGAACTTTCCTCTTGCGATATCTCCCATATCCAGATCCGCCGTCAAGATACATTCGCTCGTAAAGTTGGGACCAGCGAGTATCTGCCCAAGAGGATTGACGATGCAACTACCACCACGCGAAAGAATAGTTTCTGGCTCATCACCAAATGGTGTCACGTAAGAGGTTGGATAGTCGGAACGACGTGCAAACTGATTGCAAGAAAGGACAAAACAGCGACCTTCCAACGCAATATGTTGCATGGTAGCAATCCATCCATCTCGCCCATCCGCTGTCGGTGCGCAGTAGATTTGGATGCCCTTCGCGTACATCGCCATGCGCAGAAGAGGCATATAATTTTCCCAACAAATCACTGCTCCAAGACGCCCAATGGGAGTATCAAACACAGGCAGTGTCGATCCGTCACCGAAGCCCCAGATGAGCCGTTCTGAAGCAGTAGGCATGAGTTTACGATGCTTCCCTAAATATGAGCCGTTGGGAGCGAAGAAAACGACCGTACAGTAGAGTGTTCCACCGTCCCGTTCAATCACACCGATGACAAGATATACCTGATTCTGTCCCGCAATAGCAGCAAGGTCCTCTATCTTGGGACCGGGAATATCAACGGCACTTTCCCAATAGCGACGGTATTGTTCGCGTCCTTCAGGGGTGCGATCTCCTACGACAGCGCCGAAATTGAGTCCCCGGGGATACGCTGAAACAAAAGCCTCTGGAAAGAGGACGAGTTGTGCTCCCTGATTAGCAGCATCTATAGTGAGTGTACGAACTTTTCCGAGGGTTCGCTCTCGGTCGAATGCTATCGGCGCGGCCTGGAGGTTACAATCGACTCAGTTTACATCAGCATATTGGATGTCCCCTGAAATCCTGCCAATGTATTTCACATTACGAATTTGAGACACTATACAATCCATAAGTTTTATGGTATAGATTCTTATAACAACATCTCAACAGTTCATGTATCAGCCTCTATCTTGCTAATATAGAGTGCTCAATTTATTGACATCTGACTCTTCGCTTAGTGCATTTTCGGAGTGCATCCTCTTTCAACAACCGTATGATTGTTCAGTAATATTGTCAGGGCATCATAACGCCTTGCTCCACGAGTTGGTGCTGGCATAACGCTCTTGATAATAAGCAAGGGGAAGAGTATTTTATGGGCTGTCTTGATATTCCCAACGAAACCGTCTTCACAATGGAGATGACCCCGATAAAATTCGGACCAGGCTCTACAGATGAGGTAGCCTATGACCTCATGCGCCTGGGAGTACGACATGCGTTGATCGTGACCGATCGCACAATCATGAATCTTGGACTGCCAGAGCGAGTACGTCTATTGCTTGAGGATGCTGGTATAAACACCGAGGTCTACGATGCAGTGCATGTCGAGCCTACAGATCAATCGTTCGAGGCGATCGCAAGCTTCGTACGCGGTCGTGATTTCGACGGGTTTGTAGCTGTTGGTGGCGGCAGTAGCATCGACTCGGCAAAGGCAGCAAACCTGCTTGGTACCTATCCCGCACCGGTAATGGACTACATTAACAAACCTATCGGTAAAGGCATAGCTGTTCCTGGTCCTCTTAAACCATTGGTGGCGCTTCCTACAACGGCTGGAACTGGCGCTGAAACCACAGCTAATGCGATCATGGATGTACTCGCATTGAAGGTGAAAACCGGCATCTCCCACCGCTACCTGCGCCCCTCACTGGCGATTATCGACCCGTTGAATACGGTGACACTGCCACCTATGGCAACCGCGTATCCCGGCTTCGACGTACTTACCCACGCACTCGAATCCTACACGAGTCGACCGTATGATACCCGTCCGCGACATAAACCGGAGGAGCGCCCGGTCTACATCGGCAGCAATCCCGTCAGTGATCTCTGGTGCGAGAAGGCTTTAGAATACACCGGGCGTTATTTGCGCCGGGCTGTGCTCAACGGTATGGATGTGGAGGCCCGTACCTACATGGCACTCGCGGCGACCTATGCTGGTATCGGATTCGGCAACGCTGGTGTCCACGTACCACATGCCATTGCTTATCCCATTGCCGGTATGGTGAAGACCTTTTCACCGCCAGACTACCCAAAAGACGAGCCGATGATTCCTCACGGTCTCTCGGTCATCATCACCGCGCCATCCACGTTCCGCTGGACTTATCCTGTAAGCCCCGAACGACACCTGCGTGCTGCACAATTGCTGGGAGCCAACGTGAATGGTCTCACATCCGCTGAAATGCTAGAGATACTACCTCGTACATTGCTCTCTCTGATGAACGACACCAGCATTCCAAATGGATTGGCGGCTCTGGGTTATGGGGAGGCCGATATCTCTGCACTTATAGATGGCACTCTCAAACAGCAGCGACTACTTGTCAACAGTCCGCGAGTGGTTGGCGCTGAAGAACTTCAGCATGTCATCCATCACAGTTTCGAGTACTGGTGAGTTGAACTATGTCGTCGGGGGTGAGATGGTCGAGATCCTTCGCTTCGCTCAGGATGACACTTTCCACCATCGTTGCGATTCGATGGAGAGTGCTCGTACAGTGCTAGGGCAAAATTCGCTCAGGATGACACTGTCCACCATCGTTGCGATGGTAGACTGCCTTTTCTGGGGTAGAGCTACGTAAGCTGTCATCCTGAGCGAAGCGAAAGATCAGTGTCATCTGTTTCTCGCTCAGCAGGAGGATCTTGATGAAAGATGATTCGGCGCTTGAAGCAATGAGTGCTAGAGCAGCATACGAAGTGCGTCCCTGGCTCAAGCATTATGCGAGCTATATGCAACCCGAGATCACACCACGATTTGCCAGTGGGCTTGAGATGTTTCTTGAGGCAGTGCAGACTATGCCTGAGCAGGCAGCAATGTACTACTTCGATTGGGCTATGAGCTATAGGGAACTCGATCGGGCGAGTACCGCGCTGGCCGCCGCTCTCAAGGAGCAGGGCATTGTTTATGGCGACCGTCTGTCGCTGTACCTGCAGAACATTCCTCAATTTCTAATCGGATTATATGGGGCCTGGAAAGTTGGGGCTATCGTGGTGCCATGCAACCCTATGTTCAAGCAGCGGGAGCTTGAGTACCACCTCAACGACTCTGGAGCAAAGGGCCTCATTTGCCTCGAGTCCTTGTATGAAACGATTGCTCGTGATGCCATTGTACATACGCAGGTCGAGTTCGTCATCACTACAAATGAACTGGATTACATTGGCAAAGGACCAATACCGACTTCACTGAAGGCCTCCAGGAAGCAGCGGTTCGACGAGAGTCTGGACATGCTCGAACTACTGGCACAATACGTTGGGGCGAATATTGAGTTTGCTACGCTAGCGCCGCAGGATATCGCCTTCCTGACCTACACTTCCGGCACAACCGGGAGACCCAAGGGGGCGATGAACACGCATGCTAATGTTGTATTTAATGCGACCTCCTATCAACAATGGATGCAGCTTGACAGCGACGATGTTGTAATCGGCGTGGCACCTTTCTTTCATATTACTGGACTGATCGCTCACATAGCTGTGGCGGCGCTTGCGAACATGCCCATCATCATGTTCTACCGTTTTGACCCGGCAGAAATGCTGCGGCTGGTCGAGAAGTGGCGTGGAAGTTTTACCGTGGCTGCAATCACCGTCTACATTGCTCTACTGAATCATCCGGACATCAGGACGCGCAACCTGGCTTCTTTCAGGAAAGCATACAGCGGTGGTGCTCCTGTATCTCCGGCTATTGTCGAAAACTTCGAGGAGATCACCGGCGCTTATGTTCACAACGTCTACGGACTGACGGAAACGACTTCGCCTTCGCATGCAGTGCCATTGGGCGTGCGCGCCCCTGTCGATCCCGATTCTGGCGCACTATCGGTGGGTGTGCCAATTTCGAACACCACCTGTCGTGTGGTAGATATAGCCACCGGTCTGGACCTTCCTCCTGGCACGATTGGTGAATTGATTACCAAAGGGCCGGAGATCGTAGCCGGTTATTGGGAAAAGCCAGAAGAAACTGCTTATGCCATTCGTGACGGCTACCTCTATACAGGAGATGTTGCCAAAATGGACGAAGATGGTTGGTTTTACCTGGTTGATCGCAAGAAGGATATGATTATCGCCTCGGGCTACAAGGTGTGGCCGCGCGAGGTGGAAGACGTTCTATACCAACATCCCGCCGTGCGCGAAGCCGGTGTGGTCGGTATGCCAGATGCCTATCGAGGTGAGACAGTTATAGCTTATGTCGCTCTCAAAAGCGGGTTTGAGGGCAAGGTTATCCCTGAGGAGTTGATCGAGTTTTGTAAGCAGCGTATGGCCAACTACAAGTATCCTCGACATATTGAGTTCATGGAAGAATTGCCCAAGACGTCTAGCGGCAAATTCCTGCGCAGGGAGCTGCGCGATAAGGCTCGTCAATAGTAGTTAACTATTTTTCAGGAGGTATTTCAATGAGACAAGACGTAACCTTTGTTAGTGAAGGCTTGAAGTGTGCTGGTTGGCTCTATCTCCCCGATGACATGCGAAGCGGTGAGAAGCGGCCTACTATTGTCATGGCGCATGGGTTTAGCGCCGTGAAAGAGATGTATCTCGATTCCTTTGCTGAAGTATTTGTCGCTGCGGGTTTTGTGACCCTGGTCTTTGATTACCGCTACCAGGGAGCTTCTGAAGGGGAGCCTCGGGATCGGATTATTCCTTCTGAACAGCAGGAGGACTACCGCAACGCCATCACCTGGGTCTCCCTCCGTCCAGAGGTAGATGCCTCGCGCATTGGTGTGTGGGGATCCTCCTACAGTGGGGCACATGTACTACACCTTGCCGCTTTCGATAAACGCATTAAAGCGGCAGTAGCGCAGGTGCCGCTGGTCAACGGCATAGAGAATGCTCGACGCCTCTTACGTGCGGATGTTCTGGCAGGGTTCATCGAGGTTCTTGCTCAGGATCGCGTACAGCGCTACACCCAGGGAAGCGGCGGTTCCGTGCCCGTCGTGGCCCCAGAGGGAGAACCCAGCGCGCTGCCAACTCCAGATTCGTATGAGTGGTTCACCACGACAGGCAAGAACAGGGCACCCAACTGGCGCAACCAGGTCTCCCTGGAATCCATGGAGAAGTTCCTGGAGTACAATCCAGCCGCTAATATCCACTTGATTGCTCCCACACCCTTGCTGATGGTAGTCGCCAGCTACGATACCTTAACGCCTACCGACCTGGCCATTGCAGCCTACGAAAGAGCCTTAGAGCCTAAGTCCCTGGTATTCGTCAAAGGGCCGCACTTCGGGGCCTACACCGAGCCTGGCTTCTCGCAGTCTGCTCCACCTGCCACAGAGTGGTTTAAACGACATTTGATGTAAGAGCAGTTACCTTGGTACTTCGAAAGGAGTTGGCTATGTCACAGGAACTAGTAAAACTTGGAGACGTGGAACTGCAGGCACGTCTAAAAAACCTCCCCAATTGGGAGATTGACAACGGAATGCTCCAGCGTCGCTTCACTCTCCCGAGCTTCCCTGCCGCCATGTTCTTTGCCTGTGCTATTGCTCATGTGGCGGAAGTTGGACAGCATCATCCTGATATGAATATTTCCTACAACAAAATTGCGGTGCGTTTTGTCACACATTCAGTGGGAGGGATCACGACCAAAGACTTCGAAATGGCTCAAAAGGTCGATGAACTCTGGAACACATTTGATTGGAAGCCCGGCTAATCGTTCAGCAACGCCACAGCCCTTACCGGGGATCCTGTACCATTTCGTATTCGTAGCGGGAACCCCATAAAGGTGAAACGCTGCCCTATCAACTGGTCCAGGTTCGCCAGGTTCTCATAATGGGTAATGCCATAGTGACGGCACATCATATGGCATGGGTATGTACGACTGGCAGGATTATCCGGGCTGGGAGAATCTACACCAAAGGTCTTGATGCCTTTTTCAACCAACCACAAACTGCCAGATTCGTCCAGGCCTGGATACTGGCTCAGATACTCCTTTGTACCGTGGAGTCGGTTGAATGTGCCTGTGTAGAAGAGCAAAATATCACCCTTGCGCACATCAGCGCGCGACCTGGCAACGGCCTCGTCGATGTCCGCAGCATCGATATAAGTGCGTGGTTCCTTGTGGGAGACATCAATGCACGTTGCATCCCCATAGAACAGGTCGAGGGACATTTTCTCAATTGAGGGAGCTTCAGGGCGCGGATCAAGGTGGCTCAGGGCATCTACATGAGTTGGGCCATGATCGCTCATCAAAAGACCTCTGGACTGGTAGGAGAAGCCTCCTTCAAAGTTCTTTACCGTCTCTTCGTGTGTATGGTGTTCCCAAATGACGGTTTTTAGATGTCCAGGGTAAACGAACATCCCTTGATAAATCTCTTGCGTGAGATCAATGAGTCTGGGCATAAATGTATCTCCATCTTGTTTAGTACATTACCGTGCCTGCGGAAACATTCAGGTCTTCACCTGATATCGAGGCTGCTCTATCGGAAGCGAGGAAGATAGCCGCAGCCGCTATATCGCCAGGTGGAACGAGGCGGCCAAGGGGCGAACTACTGGTAAATTGCCTCAGCGCCTCTTCCTCGCTGATGCCTTGTGCCGCTGCCTGATTGCGAACCACCCTTTCGATGCGCTCCCCTTCAACTGCACCAGGTGAGATCACATTAACTCGAATACCATGTAATCCCACCTCCCAGGCAAGTGTTCTGGCAATACCTACGAGGGCCAGTTTGCTGCCTGCGTAGGGTGTACGGCCATACAGCGGTCGTTTCGCTGTCATTGAGCTGATTATGATGATACTGCCAGAGCGCTGCTCAATCATTCCAGGGAGAAACGCCCGGCAGCACAGATATGCCCCGGTCACATTGACGGCGAAGGTTTCCTCCCAATCGGCAAGAGTGATGTTCCAAAGAGGTGCAGTAGGACCAGCGATACCGCTGTTGTTCACAAGTATATCGACTCGCCCGAAGTGACCCAGCGCCTGCTCTGCCAGGTTGCGTACGCTTTCTTCCTGGCGGATGTCCGTTGGTACCACCAGTGCCTTACGCCCAAGCTCCTCGACCATCGTTCGTGTCTCTTCGAGCGCCTCTTGCGAACGGGAGGCGAGCACGAGGTTGGCTCCTTCTCTGGCATATGCAAGGGCGATGGCACGTCCGATGCCGCGCCCTCCTCCGGTGATGACAGCTATCTTTTCCTGAAGTTCCATAGGTATTTACCTGCTTTGGTCACCCCTACATTTACAATCGCACTTCTACGAAGGTTGTGACTGTGCTTGCGACACCCACTTCACGATTTTCTCGGGAGTCATCGGC
>WNFD01019363.1_pt1 | contig 10060 bp, 13 predicted proteins | sample 5400491 | NCBI WGS metagenome assembly WNFD01 (sample SAMN13153343, study PRJNA577476) | soil metagenome | isolation source: 120 cm saprolite under Douglas fir tree site 2 hole 2 replicate 2 | place: USA:California | collected 2015-04-18
ATCTTTCCGATGTTTTCGCGATGAAAAATCGCGCGCACGCCCTGCATCTTTTCGGCCGCGGCCGTGTCGAGCTTGGTAACTCGACCGCTGGCGATCGTCGCCTCGACCGGAACCGCGTACAACATTCCAGGAAAGTGAAAGTCGGAGGCGTACATGGCTGTGCCGCTTACCTTCAACGGGCCATCGATGCGAGGTTGTGCTTTGCCGATTACGGACATCTGTGCGCTTTCAGGCATAATTGAAATGTCGATCTTATCGTTAGGCAGTTTGGGTCGCGAGCTTCAGTGCATGTACAAGGCAGCGTTTGGCTAACTCGATCTTGAAACCATTTTCACTTTGCGGCTTCGCGCCGCGCAGTGCCGCATCCGCCGCTTTCTGGAAAACGGCTTGTGTCGCCGGCTGGCCTGTTAGTTCACCCTCAGCCTCGGTCGATCTCCAAGGCTTTGTGCCCACGCCACCGAGGGCGATGCGTGCGCGCGTGAGTTTTCCGTTTGCGACGGTCACAACCACGGCGGCGGACGCGAGCGCAAATTCGTAGGAGGCACGGTCGCGCAATTTCAAATAAAGGGAGCGGCTTCCCGGCGCGGGCGGCGGAAGCGTGACATGAGTAATCAGATCGCCTGGCTCCAACACTGTCTCCCGCTGTGGCGTGTTGCCGGGCAAAACGTGGAAGTCCGCAATTGGAATACTCTGCTCGCCCTTGGGCCCACGGACATGAATGGTCGCTTGGAGCGCGGCCATCGCCACGTTCATGTCCGACGGATTCGTCGCAATGCAATGTTCGCTCGTGCCGAGAATAGCCAAACTGCGGTTTGCTCCAGTGATGGCCGCGCAGCCCGTGCCAGGCTCGCGTTTGTTGCAGGGCATATCGGTCGCGCGAAAATACATACACCGCGTCCGCTGCAGTAAATTCCCGGCGGTCGTCGCCATGTTCCGAAGTTGCGCTGACGCACCGCTCAAAATCGCTTCGGAAAGTACCGCGTAGCTCTTACGAACGACCGGGTGGTAAGCCAGGTCCGAGTTGCGGACGACGGCACCAATCGTTAGGCCGCCGTCAGGAAGCGCTTCGATCTTGTCGAGCGGCAGCCGATTGATGTCGATCAGCGTCTTTGGCTGCTCGACATTCAACTTCATTAGATCAATGAGCGTTGTGCCGCCGCCGATGAAGCGAATCTCTGCGCCTTGCTGGGCGGTGGTCGCCTTCGCCGCCGTTGCAATGGCTTGTGCGCTGTCGTCCGCCCGCGTAAGTGCGAAAGTGTTCATCCCGTTTTCTGCTGCTTAACGTTTTGCCGCACACTCTGAATGGCGGCCACAATGTTGGGATATGCTCCGCAGCGGCAAATATTGCCGCTCATGAGCTCCTTCACGTCCACGTCCTCCGGCCCACACGGTTCTTTCAACAGCGCCACCGCCGACATGATTTGCCCGGATGTGCAATAACCGCATTGGTAGGCATCGCAGGCAACGAACGCAGCCTGCACCGCATGCAAGTTTTCCGGCTGACCGATGCCCTCAACTGTCGTGATCTCTTCGCCCTCATGCATCGCGGCGAAGCAGAGACACGAATTCACGCGGCGGCCATTGATGTGCACAGTGCACGCACCGCACTGGCCGTGATCGCATCCTNNNNCCGCACTGGCCGTGATCGCATCCTTTTTTGGATCCGGTCAGATGCAGGTGCTCTCGCAGGCAATCGAGCAGAGTCGTGCGAGGATCGATCCGCAAATCGTGCTTCTTGCCGTTAACACGAAGCGTGACCGGGATGGCGTCCTTCGATTCTGCGGAAAGTCCTTGCTCTGCCTTCCCGGGACGCTGACCCAACGTTGTAACAACAGGGGCCGTCGTTGCCAACAAGCCGGCCATTCCTAATCGAGAAAGAAACGTGCGGCGCGTAGACGGCCCAAATTCAAACCGAGTGTCTGTTTCCGGCCTTTCGGGAGTCTCGTCTTGATTCGACATACAAACCTCCTCGCACGCTAATCGCCTCGAACTATGACGAGCTATTATTCAGAGGGGGGAATTATTTCTACCTCCTAAGAGGGAGCTTTTTTTCCTATTGAAGGGGCAGTGTTCGGCCTAACGAGAGCTCAGCGACGCGCGAAACGTAAAGCGTCGGATCTGCACTGACTCGACCGCTTCCAAACGTCCGGTGAACTCGTCCCATTCGTTTACCTCCTTCTCGACCACAGTAACGATGTTGACCGGTAGCGGAGCCTGCCACGGCACGGATTTTTTTAAATTCAGCTGCCGTCAAGAGCATCGACAAGATTCAAACGCCAATAAAAAAGTTTTTCATCGCTGCTGGTTCTCGACCGATGCTTTGAACTTAACGAGTTATTCTTTTGCGCTCTCAGCGGGAAATGGTACGCCCGACGTTGGGCGGCGCAATCTCGGACATGCTCGGCGAGCCCATAACTGGTTTCAACTGAGAAAGAATTGCTTCCTTGCTCGTGGTTCCAAAGATCCCAATGCTGACCTCGCCATCAACAAAGTACAGCATCGTCGGGAGACATCGAATGCCGTACCACAAGCCGAGATTGGGGCTGTGATCGAGTTTGACGCGGGCGACCTTTAGATGATCGACAAACTCAGCGGCAATTTCGTCCAGAGCTCCGTCCAACATCATCGAAGGAAGACTCCATCCCGTGGCAAACTCGACCAGCACCGGTTGACTGGATTTCAAAACTTCGATCTCAAAGTTCGCTTCATTGATCTCAATCGTCGGTTTCATTGTTTATTGCACTTGTCGATCTTTCAATCCATCGCCCGCTAGCCCATGCGCGATGATTCGCGCAGTCGAATAGCCGTCGACCGCTGAGTGAGACCGAGTAGCTCCGCCAGGCGCAACTCGTAAGAGTCGCAGGTGGGGCAGTCGCCGTTGGGTTTGACCCAGTCGGGATGTTGGATGCGTAAGTCTTCGTGGATCTGCTGCTGAAGCTCGCTGTAAGAATGAATTTCGTTCGGCATGGTAATTTGCTCGGTGAAGGTTCAAGTCAGATAGCGTGGACGCGCTCGGTGCGTTTCAGAACTTTCTGCAAACGCATATGCGAGGCGGAACGCAGTCGTTTTCATGGCTCAAGGATATCGTCAGCTGTCACGCTGCCGCTATTGCGCGTGAGGGGTATTTTTAGCCGCCTCGGGCGAGGTGATCCGTGCTCCCTCGTTCGAGGTAGCTGCAAGCGGCAACGACACCACCAGCCCGGTTAAAGACGGAACGGCTTCGCCTTAGACCCCTTAGTTCACGGTTGCCGAAAGATCCATTAAACCGTGAACCACCTCGTTCAGTGTACCGTCCCCGCCGGCGGCAATCAGCAAATCCACTTCGCCTGCTTCCGCCACGAACTGCCGCGCGTCTCCCTTTTCCCAAGTCACTCGTACTTCGATGCTATGCCCGACCGCTCGTTGCCGCGCAACTGCGGTTCGGAGCGCGTCCTGGCCAGCCGCTTTGCCGTTGAGAATCAACTGAACTATTCTCCTTCTCGCCCTGGTATCCATCGATCGTCTAACTTACCGCTCCGCTCTTCGTAACCACCGTGGGTCCCACTTAAAGGCCAGCAAAGGCACCGCCGAGAATGAGCACTCGTGATTTTTCGTCCATAAACTGCTCGTTAGGTGCGGTTGACGTGATCGAGCCGTCGAAGGTTGAACTCTGCGGTACGCAGGCGGGCGAAATCCGCTTCAGTCGTGCCATCGCCTAGCAACCTTTCTCCGCCTTGTGCGACGAGGACCAACACCGCGCTGTGGCCATTAAGGTCCCAACCGAATATGCCGGGCGACGCGAGGTCCTCGGTGCAGTCAAGTCCCTGTGCCTCCTCTTTCTGGTAAAGAAAATTGCGATACCAAACGGGATCGCGCAGGAAAAACGCGTTTGTCTGTGTCACCACTGCTGGGACGTTGGGATATGAGCGAAAAATGAAATGCTCACCCTGCGAATAGCTCTCGAAACTGAAGCCATCGTTCTCTCGATGCAGGGAATGAGAATCGCGACCTGAAAAGAGTAGGCGCACCTTTAGTTTTACGCGCTCCTTGGCGTGGCCGATTAATTTCCACGCAATTACGACCGAAGAACGTCCGCGAGGGATGAAGATTTCCTGTTCGACCGCGAGCCTGTCGGTGAGCTGGAAGAACCAGCGTGGCCACGGCGTCGATTCAAACTTGACGATGTGCGATGCGCCGTCGGGATACACGACATCGGGTGCGTAACGGTGTGAAGTAAGCGAAAGAGTTTCGCCATCAAACCCGACCTGCGCGTCGAAACCATTCACAAGTACCAGGCGACCGGCGTCCGAATTTGTCTTCGCGAGCAGCAGCGAGTGATAACGGCGGGTTCGAATGCCTGAAGCCGTCCCGCTGGCAAACCCGCCGAATCCGTTTGGCTCAATCCATTCGTCTGTAGAATGTGCGAAATCGTTCATAGTCGTGAATGTTGCAACACAAGCACGAGAGTCAGGAGGACAAAGGCGAACCACAATGGTAGGTCTTCCAAGAAAGAGCGGTTTGTTTTCATGCCCTGAATTTACGCTCCACGATCAAAGAGCCGCTATTGCGCACGTGGGGGATTTTTCAGTGCCGCTCGCGAGGTGATCCGTACTCCCTCATTCGAGGTAGAGTTCGAACTTTAGCTAATAATCTGGGATTGCGTGCCGCCGTCGGATCTCATAACTCAGCGTGCGTCGGAGAAATTCAGTCAGAGCCGATCACATGGAAAGTCGAGTCATTCATTATGCTGATGCGATGCTCCCGGGAGTTAGGGGTATGTCTTTAGAATTCTTTCAACTTCTCTAAGCGCTTCTGGATTCCATCCGGCGGATAAATGGCCGGAATGAACGACTAACTCTGATTGCGCGCCATCGAGGTGAGAACTCCAATACGGCCACAGCTCCATCCGAGCTGTTCGGTGTGTCGCCCCGGCCGCGATCCCCGATTATTGAGTGGTATGGAATGCCAGGAGTGAGTGGGAGCTTATTTACCGCCTCAACGAAGCGGTCGTTCGGTTCGAGTGTGGCGACACCGTTAGCTACGCGATTAAGCGGCCCGGCTGCGGGATCGGCGATCTCAATCGGCTTAGCTGATGCGTAGACCGATGCGAGGAATGGTGGAGCCCTCACCAGGGCCGAAGCAATGCGGCCAATCCAGCCCGATACCAAGGGGGTGCCACGGTGCGGCGTCGAAATAAATACGACTCGCTTTATCTCCGGCCGATGATCAAAGACAAGTGCCTTCTCCACTAGTTGGCGTGTTTCGCCAAGTAATGGAGTCTTTGCCGGGGCAGTGCCAAAGAAATCACGCCAGATCGTATCCTTAGCGTCGGTTACCATCAACCGACTTATCATTCCACCCATGCTGTGACCGACGAGCACGATCCGTTTCCGGTTAGGGTAATCCTGCGAGATGAGGTGACCGGCCACGCGCGCACTGATGGAGGCATTGACCAAACCATCGAGCGTGGCCACCCACTCTTTGATGATGGGCACGTCCTTTCGGGCAACTTCTGTCACGAGCACTTCCGGTGCACTCGCAGAGGCATTACTTCGCCTGCGCGAACAACCCAACGATAATGAGAGGCATACGAGGACGACGATAAGAACGGTAAATTTTTTCATAAGGCGGTATGTGTGGTGCTGGTCATTCTAGCGTCGTCATTTCAAGCCTCAAAGCGTACTGCTGCATCAATGCGTTTCTACGACGCATCTGTGGGATTTTGCCATCTCACTGAAGGAGCAATCGCGGCTCCCTCTTCGGAGATAGAACCGGGTCGATATTCAGCTCGCTTCAACCAATTTTTTGAAATTGTGCAGATATCTATCGACCCGACGGGAGACGGCGCCGCCGAAGCTCGAGGTCAGCTTCAGGGTAACGCATGTGCTCTGGTCAGAAAGCGGCGCGAAAGAAACGACTCCGGCGGCGAGATGATCAGGAGCGCGATGGTCGGCCAGAGTTCGCCAGGCGAGTCTTCGCTCCGGAACACACAGCATAATCTCAAGCATCGCCTCATGTTGCTTTCCGTTGAAGGCGAGCGACGCGACAAAATGGTTCGCGTCCAATTTCCGTACCCGTTTGATCGCGGTGACGAACTTTGGATAATCCTCAAACGCCAGCCAGCGCTTGTAGACGGCGGCGACCGGCGCCTTGACTACGATCGATCCCTCCGCGGCGTCCATCGCCAGCGGTCTGGTCCCCTTCTTTGGCATCGGCTCGTTAGGCGTAGAAGCGCGCGTATTCATATTTCGAAAACGTGCGGCTCCAGCCATCGGTGAAATTAAAGATCGACATGTTGAGCACGAGCATGGGGTCGTGCCTGCGTGCGCGTCGTCGAAAGACATTGCGCAGCGTGCTACTGAAATTGTTTTCGCGTCGTTTGGTTTTCATTGTGATATTTTCGTGTGTCTCTAACGCTAACGGGCTTGCGGCCTGCAACCACAAAGCAGTCGTGGGATTTATGAGTACCCCTTTCGAGGGAGGACGTAAATGTGGCGAAGAGGGCGGGGGCCTGTTAGAGTTCTGGGTTGATTCAAGTCAGACACGGCCAAAACGACAGCTTGTATGAAATCCAGTTCGAGAGCGCTCGGCCAACGGTTCATCGGCTTTGGAGCAGCCTGGAAGCCTTTATTAAATCTTTAACCAAGAAGGGAAAAACCCTATGGATCCGACCAAAGACAACACTAAATCTCGCGGAGAAGACAACCAATCGGTTCGATTTGCCGGCTCAGAGCTAGGTGCACAACGTCATGTCTGTGCCTTTTTTCATTCGGCTGATGAGGAGTATCGTGTCGTACTTCCTTTCATCAAAGATGGGTTCGAGTGCGGTCACAAGGCCCTCCATGTCGTCGATCCCAAGTTGCGTGACGAACACCGGCAGCGGTTAGCATCGGCCGGAATCGATGTGGCCGCGGCAGAGCAAAGCGGCCAATTCGACCTACGCAACTGGGCTGATGTGTATCTGCGCGACGGCCGTTTCGATCAGGATCGAATGCTTGCGCTCGTCCGAGAGGTGCTTGAGGCCGGAAGACAGCAGGGATTTGCGCTGACTCGCATGGTTGCCCATATGGAATGGGCTCTGGAAAAGCAACCGGGCGTCGATGACTTGGTGGAGTATGAGGCGAGGGTGAACTATATCTGGCCCCTGTTTAAAGACGTGGTCATCTGCGTTTACGATCTCGCGAAGTTTGGCGGGCATATCGTGATGGATATCCTGCGGACGCATCCGATGGTCTTGATCGGCGGCACCATCCAGGAGAACCCGTTCTTTGTTCCGCCAGATGAGTTCCTGCAGGAATTGCGCGAACGCCGCGCGCCCCGGACTAGCGGCCTGAAGACCTAGCGATGGAAGCGGAGATGGAAGCGGAGACGGAACAGGCAGCCAATGAGATTAAGCGCCTCAAGGGTTGTATCAACAACCTGATCAGCGTTCAAGCGCTTCCCGCCATCTGGAGTGGCGGACAGCCTTCCCAGATTGTCAGTGCTTTGCTCGAAATGCTGCTGAAGATGTTGAGCCTGGATTTCGCTTATGCCCGGTTGAAGGATTCGACGGGCGGGACGTCCCTCGAGATGGCCCGACTCGCTCAGAACCGAAACCTGACCACTGCGCCGCAAATTGTCGGCCGTGCGCTCAACTTCTGGTTGAGCGATTTTCCGCCCACTTCGCCTTTGCTCGTGCGGAATCCTATCGGAGATGGAGACGTTTCGATCCTGGTTTTGCGACTGGGCCTGCATGCTGAAATGGGCGTGTTCGTCGCAGGTTCCAAGCGCGCGGATTTTCCAACGCAGACTGAGAAGCTCCTACTCAATATAGCGGCGAACCAGGCAGCGATCGGACTACAGGAGGCGCGGCTTTTGCGCGAGCAGAAGTGGGTTGCAGAAGAACTCGATCAAAGGGTCGCGCAAAGAACCAGCCAACTTCTGGCTGCCAACGAGGACTTGGAAAAGGAAATTGCCGAGCGAAAACGGGCCGAGGATGCGCTGCGGAAAAGCGAAGCATTTTTAACTGAGGGCCAGAGAATCAGCCACACCGGAAGCTGGAGCTGGAACGTTTCCGCTGGAAAGGTGGCCTGGTCAGAAGAGCATTTCCGCATCTTTGGCTTCGATCCTGAGAAGACCGAGCCATCTTTCCAGTTGTTCCTGGAGACGGTTCATCCGGAAGATTTGATATCGAATTTCGAATCGCGCTGGCGGACGGATCTATTAAGCATGTCCAGGGTGTGGGACGCCCCAACCTCGGTGCATCTGGCGAAGTCGATCGTTATACCGGTACGACCGTAGACATCAGCGAGCGCAAGCGAGGGCAGGCGTTGTTCGCCGGTGAAAAGCGTCTTCTTGAGATGATCGCCACGGGCGTTGCCCTCAACGAAATTCTGAATCGCCTCTGCGTGATTATCGAGGAGTACCGCAGCGGCACGCTCGCTTCTATTTTGTTGCTTCGTCCAGATGGTCTTCATCTCGATTCCGTCGCGGGGCCGAGTCTTCCCGACGCATGGATCCAGCAAATGGAAAAGCGGCGCAGCAGATGGAGAAATTGCCAATTGGACCGTGTGCCGGTTCTTGCGGGACGGCGGCATATCGCGGATCACCGGTCATAGTTTCCGATATTGCGACTGATCCGCTTTGGGAAGTGCCGGAGCATCTTGCGGCCGCATTAAGTCATGGGCTGCGAGCCTCGTGGTCGAATCCAATCCTTTCTTCCGAAGGAAAGGTCCTGGGAACGTTCTGCATTTACGGTCGCGAAACGCGAAGTCCGAGCGCGCACGACCTCGGCGTCATGGAGAAGGCGACGGATCTTGCACGAGTTGCGATTGAACGCGATCGGGCCGGAGCGGCGGTGCGGACAAGCGAGGAGAAGTATCGGGATCTCATCAATGCTTCGCCCGATGCAATCTGCGTCATCGATGCGGATGCCAAATGTGTTTTGGTGAACCCAGCAGGAGTGAAGCTGGCGGGACGTCCGGAACACGAACTGATCGGCAGTTCAATTGCAGACACCTACCTGCCGGAAGAGCGCTACTTATTAGTGAACCGGCTTGAGAAACTGAAAGCGGAAGGATCTTTCAGGTTCGAGCGAAAATTCTTGCGGGAAAACGGTGAGGTCATTCCGGTGGAGGTTTCTTTATCAGCGCTGCGCGGTCGCTATTACCAAGCGATTATCAGAGACATTAGCCACCGTAACCGGCGCGAGGCACTCCTGGCCGGGGAGAATCGCGTCCTCGAGATGTTGGCCAAAGGCGATTCGCTTACCGACATACTCGATACCTTATGTCGGCTGGTGGAAGAGCAATCCACCGGGGTCCTGGCCTCCATCTTATTAATGGATCCAAATGGCAAGCAGTTGCGGCACGGCGCCGCACCGAATCTTCCTAAAGCTTATACGAAAGCGATCGACGGAGCTTTTATCGGGCCAGCGGTCGGTTCATGCGGAACCGCCGCTTATCGCGCCGAACAGGTAATTGTGTCCGACATCGAGACCGATCCTTTGTGGGATGCTTTTCGCGACCTCGCTCTGTCGCATTCGCTCCGCGCATGTTGGTCGACGCCTATCTTCTCTTCCGAAGGCAAAGTGATCGGGACGTTTGCCATGTACTATCGCGAACCGCGTAGCCCGAGCTCGCTGGAGCAGGACACAATCAAACACATTACTCATCTTGCCGGCGTCGCCATTCAGCGAAAGCTGGCGGAAACAGCTCGCCGCGAGAGCGAAGCCTATCTCGCGGAAGCGCAACGACTCAGCCACACCGGCAGTTGGGCCTGGGCGCCCGCCACCGGCGAAATCAGGTATTGGTCGGAAGAAACTTATCGCGTACTTGGTTTTGATCCGGATGCAGGGCCGCCGCGATTCGAAACATTCTTTGAACGCCTTTGTTCGGAGGACCAGGTCAGAGTCAGGGAATTATTCGAAAGCGCGATTCGCGAGAAAGTGGATTTCGAAACGGACTACCGAGTGGTTCATGCGAGCGGCGCCGTCAAGGACATCCACGCAGTCGGTCATCCGGTTTGCGATGAGGCCGGTAATCTAGTGGAGTTTGTGGGTACCGTTATCGATATCACCGAAAGCAAACGCTCCGAAGAGGCG
>WNFD01008531.1_pt1 | contig 10059 bp, 10 predicted proteins | sample 5400491 | NCBI WGS metagenome assembly WNFD01 (sample SAMN13153343, study PRJNA577476) | soil metagenome | isolation source: 120 cm saprolite under Douglas fir tree site 2 hole 2 replicate 2 | place: USA:California | collected 2015-04-18
TGAAAGGTTGAGAGGGGGCAACGACCGAAGGAAGCCGGAGAGAGAATCAAGAGGTCCGTGTTGGAGCGCCAAGTTCAAAGAGGATGGTAGCGCGATAGTTAATGCCTGTCAAGGATAACTTGTTAGCTATTCGAATGGACATGGCAGGGTTGCCACAGTGGGGTTCAAGTTGGCCGAGGGAAAGGGTTTGCGGGAGGGGTGGGATTCGAAAGAATTGTGGAAAAGTGTGGAAAAGTCCGGGAGTGCTCTTGGCTATAGGGAGACAAGAGTAGCCCGCGCGCCTCGACTGTTCAGGGGCTCCGCACTAACATGATTTAGTGTATTCGGATAGTGTTGAAAGATGTCGCTGTCTACGTTTACTTTCGATGATCTGCTTGCGTGGTCGGAAAGGCTTCCTGACTGGCAGCGCGACGCCCTCCGCCGCGTCCTCGCGGGTAGCCTAACGGACGCCGATATCGCAGACCTTGCTGCCATGGCACGCGCGGCCCTGGGCCTAACAACGCCGGGCAGGCCGTCGCCCGATCCGGCAACGAGAAGTCACGTTCGCTCTTCCGGCACCTCAGCACCGCCCGTCGCTCTCGTTGCCCTCCGGGACATAACGTACGTCAACGCCCTTGCATCCGGTCCCGTGACTTTCGCCGCGGAGGGTCTCACCGTAATCTATGGCGACAACGCTTCCGGGAAATCCGGGTTTGCCCGCATTCTCAAGAAGGCTGGCCGCGCTCGCGAACCAGGAGGACTCATCCGCCCCAGCGTCTTTGACCCCGATCCGGGCAAACCCGCGAGCGCAACGATTGAATTCCGTGTTGGCACGGCGGACCGCTCGTTTCCCTGGGTTGATGGTGCCCCAACAGACAACGAATTGGCGAGAATCAATGTATTCGACGCGGGCTGTGCCGCAGTTCAGGTCGAAGAAAGCAATCGCCTCGCCTACACCCCCGAGATTCTTCAGGTCTTCCAGGATCTTGCGGAGGCCTGCCGCGCCGTCGGTGCGAAGCTGAAAGCCGAGAAGGACGGACTCGACAGCTCGCGTGCCCCACAAATCGGACTGCTCACTCTCCGCCCCCACACGGCGGCAGGCACTCTCGTCGCAAATATTTCGCCGCAGACCAAGCCCAACGACATCGATACACTCTGCAATGTGAGCGATTCGGAGCGTGAGCGTTTCAATACTCTGACGCGAGCCCTGCAGGATAATCCCACCGGCCAAGCCGATCTCCTTGAGGCGCGCGCGCGCCGCTTGAAGGACCTCGACAACCTCACCATAAGCGTGGAGCTCTCGCTCTCCGATAGTGCCCTGCAAAACTTCGAAACACAGCTTTCAGACGCGGACGCCGCCGCAGAAGCGGCGAAAGCCGCCAGCCAGTCATTCGCCGCCAACTCGGCCCTCGCGGGCCTCGGCACTCAGGCATGGAAACAGCTTTGGGAATCCGCGCGCCGGTATTCCGAAACACTTGCATATCCCGCGGAATCCTTCCCTGTTACTCGAGAAGATGCGCTGTGTCTTCTTTGCCAGCAGCCGATTGACAGAACCGCAGCTCAGCGCCTAACCAGATTTGAGCAGTTCGTTCAAGACGATGTGCAGCAGCGGGCCGAGCAGGCGCGCGTAGGAGTCCTGGCGCGCAAGGCTCAATTGGAATCGCTGAGGATTCCTCTCTCCGGCATACAACTACGAGACACAGCCCTTCGGGGCACGCCATCCGAGCAGAGCGTTAAGGCGTTCATTGTCGCGGCGAAACTTCGGCGCCGCTATTTACTCCGCAAGGCGAACGGGCGCAGCGCAAACCGGACCGGCGGCCTTCCGCCGCGGCCTGACCTCACCGCTCTCCGAGAATCCCTTGCCGAAGAAATCAAACGCCTCCGCGCCGCTGCCCAGGATGATGAACGCCGCAAGATGCAAAGTGAATTCGCGGAGCTCGATGACCGCCTGAAGCTCGCTCCGCTCAAAGACATCCTCAAGCACGAGGTAGCGAGACTCATATATTGCGCCCTTCTCGACCGCGCCCGGAATGATTGCGACACCACCTGGATAACCCGCAAAGGAGGTGATGTAGCACAGCTTGTCGTAACCGCACGCCTGCGCAGCGCATTCGCCGGCAATCTCAGCCAACTCGGGTTTACTGCGGCACCAGTGGAAGTGAAACTCGGCCTCGGCACCGTTGGCCAACACCCCTACCATCTCTCGCTTATTGCGCGGGAAGATGTTCCTCCATCGGAAGTGCTGAGCGAGGGCGAGAAGACGTGCGTGGCGCTTGCCGGCTTCCTGGCAGAACTGGAAACCACGAACAACGGTTCGGGTATTGTCCTTGACGATCCCGTCTCATCTCTCGATCACCATTACCGCCTGCGCGTTGCCCGGAAACTCGTAGACGCCGCGAAGCAGCGTCAGGTCGTGGTCTTCACCCACGACATCGTTTTTCTGCTCATGCTCACGAAGTACGCCCGCAAAGGAGGCGTCGCGCTCAAAGAATGCAGCTTGCGCCGGGGAGGTACGCGGCACGGCCTGCCCGAAGAAGGGCCGCCATGGGTAGCCGTGACGGTAAGCAAGCGTGTCGGCTTGCTCCGCAACGAGCTGCAAGCCGCCGCGACCGTACTGCGCAAGGGAGACCGCGCCGCCTACGAGCAAAAGGCCGAGTGGATTTACGAGCGTCTGCGTCAGTCCTGGGAGCGCGCAGTAGAGGAGGTGCTCCTCAACGAAGTTGTTGTTCGCTTCGGAGACGGAGTATCAACCCAACGCCTGAAAGCCTTGACTGACATAACAGATGCAGACGTTCAATGTGTGGACACCGAGATGACCTATTGTTCCAGTTTCGTCCACGACGAATCGGGCGCGGTGAATGCGGGCATCCCGGACCCGCCTGTCGTCGAAGCCGACATCAAGCGGCTCGACGATTGGGTCACCGCTCTCCGAAAGCGACGAAAATAAAATCGTGCCCCCTGCTTGTCGTCGCGGGTGGGACAGGTTTTTGAATTGGAGTGGCGCCCCGCTTGGTGGGAGTTGGGAACGGGGAGGGGGAAAACTAGAAACTAGAAGGCAGAAACTAGAAGGTAGAAAGTCAAAAGCAGGATGGCGACCTGAAGGTCGCCGCTACGTGAGCTGTGCCGCAAGCGAAAGACCGGCCACTGCAAGGGCAGGCGAGAAAGACGAAGGCAAGATGGCGACATAAAGTCGCTGGTACAAGAGCGGCCCGCCTAAGAAGGCGGGCCCTACAAAGGCGAAGAGAAAAAGCACCGGTCTGAAGACCGGCCACTACAAGAGGGGGAGGGCACGATATATCGTGCCACTACAAGAGGAAGAGCGAAGAGCGCAGCCGTCCCTCGGTTCCACTCGGGACAAGAGAATGGCTGTGCCATGAAGATTCTTGCAAGAGAGAGCTAGACGGAGCCGACTGCTTTACCTTTGAGGAATTTAGTGTCGGCAGCAAGGCCGAAGACTTCCAGTATGTTGGCTTGCACTTGCTTGGTGAGGGCGTTGATCTCGTCGACACCGAAATTCTGGGGGCTGACGAAATACCTCAACTGCCGCTCTCCCGCAGGAGTCTCGACAATCCGCAGAACGGCGTCCGCGACTTCCTGAGCGTTGCCGGACGTGGAAGAAAGTGCCGCCTGGACCCTCGCGGGGATCTCTTTGACGGCGCCATACGTATCGGTGCGAGCCTCGTCGGCGCCCGTCACTACACTTCCGAAAATCGGAGTCTCGTATTGGCCGGGCTCGACAATCACGGATTCAATTCCTTGCCCCGCAAGTTCGTAGCTGTAGGCCTCGGCAAACGCCTCGAGTGCAAACTTACTGGCGCAATAGAAACCCATGGAAGGAGCGATGATGCGGCCAGCGGCGCTGCTGATGTGGATGAGCACGCCGCTGCGTTGGCGCCGCATGTGCGGAAGCACGGCGCGATTTACGCGAACGGCTCCGAGAAAATTGGTGTCCATAAGACGGCGCGCTTGTTCGGTGGTGACAGCTTCCGCCAGCCCCGAGAGGACGTAGCCGGCGTTGTTGATGGCGACGTCGATGCGGCCGGCTTTGGCGACGGCGGCATCCACAGCCCGCGCGACGGAGGCGTCGTCGGTCACATCCATTTCAAGGACATATATTGGCAGTGAAGCCTTTTCCGCAAGCGTACGGATTTCGGAGGCATTCTTGGCATTGCGGCCTCCGGGGTCACGCATCGTCGCGAAAACGGTGTGCCCTTTACGAGCCAGGGTATCGGCGAACAGTCTGCCGAAGCCGGTGCTGGAGCCGGTGATGAGAACCACTTGCTTGGAATTCACGATTATCCCTCCTTGTGGCGCTATTATGAACTCAGTTTGATGCCGGAAGCAAAGCGTTGGGTACAAGGATCGCGATCATGCGGAATTTAACGAAATTGTGCCTGGGCAGGCCTAGCGTATCTCAATAATCCGGTCGTCAGCTTGCAGACAGGATTCGATTCTTGGCCATGACCGCTCGAATGCTGCCAATAGTGCTGCAGTTCGGCAATTGCCCAGGCGCACCCAGATGACCGTGATTTTTGCATCGCGCTGTTTGGCCAAATAAAAAAAGTCTTCGTCCTTGCTGATAATGACGCGCCCTTGAAGTTCGGCATACCGGCAAATCTCGCTGTCGAGGGCGTCCTCCAAGCCGACATCAAGCACGCGCTGGCCAATCGAATCCGCTTTTGCGCTAGGATTGGGCGAGAACCGTGGGTAGCTGGTTATCGACGAGGAATTTCACGACCCTGGAAGCACGACGTGGTCAGTCTGATGGGCCGCATAGTCCAGCACCGCAAGAATGTCTTCGCGCTCTAGGAACGGGTAATCCGCCAGGATCTCATCGAAGGAGGCTCCCGCCCCGAGCAATTCGAGTACATCCGTAACACGGATGCGCAGCCCGCGAATGCAAGGCCTGCCCCCGCACTTGCCGGCTTCCACCGTGATTCGATTGAGGCGTTCCAGATTCACCGAATTCCCCGCCAATTCGACGATACGCAATCCTCAGTTTGAAGGCAAGCAATGCCCTCCGCTCCGTTCCTCTTAACAAAGGCTGCGGCCTTTGGGGGTGCGCGCCAGGACCACTCTTATGTAGCTACATTTGTGGAGTTATACTATTCATCCAAGCGCAAACGGTATGACGAAAATCGTAAAGAAGCGTCTCTCGGATAGCCTCCTCACCGCCGGGCGCAAACGCCGTCTTCAGAAGCTCTCTCGGCGACCTGACAACGAGATCGATACTTCCGACATCCCGGAACTGACGGAGAGGTTCTGGCAAAACGCAGTCCGCAATCCCTTTTATCGGCCTGTGAAGCACCAGCTGACTCTTCGTCTTGACGCTGATGTGATCGCCTGGCTGCGGCGGCAAGGCCGGGGCTATCAGACCCGCGCAAATGCCCTGCTACGGGATGCCATGCTGGAGGATCTGAACCCGAAAAGAAGGAAGGAGGGCGGTTGGCCCCGCCCAAACAATCCGCGTCACAACGGCATTGCGCAGAGGCGGCGGGCCAGTTGAGCCGTCAAGCTTTCCTCCACCCGTCCCGCGGCAAGGAAGACTGTCTTCGTTGCGGCAAGATTCTAGAAGGGGAAGAACAGCCAGAGCGAAAGCGAAGGCCCACGTGTAACGCCGACACGTGGGGCACCCAAATTCATCTTTCGGACTTACGTCTGGGCCACCCGTCAGGATCTCACTTGAACCTGCTGATCGGCTATCTGCTGGTGTGCCGTGGGGGAGGGACGGTTCGTCCTCACTACTTGGGCAAGAGTCGGCGACGGTCTCTAGCTCCAAGGGCAATCAGTCCCGAGCCAAACAAAAGAAGGGTAGCGGGCTCAGGCACAGGGGCTATAGGCGTTCCGTCGATCTCAAATGCGGATCTAGTCAAGGCGGCAGAAAGCCATGGTCCCGTCAGACTCCCGCTGGTATTGAATGCGGCGTTGCCACCCGACGCAGTGTCACCGGTTGAATTGAAGTCCCACTCTACAATGGTGGTAGAATCTAGGGCGGCCGCCACTAACCAGTATGAGGTTCCAGCCGTGAGCACTGGGTTGAGAGCGGAGTTGAACACCACAACGCTTCCTGCCGGAGCTTCCGCCAGCACCCCGGTAAAATTAATTTGCTCTATGATCGTACCGGGGAAGCCACCGGAGTTCGTCTCGAGAAAGACGCCCACGCTGCTGGTGCAAAAGCCGACCAAAGCGCAAGGCACACCTAGGGCGAGCCGTGCATCCGTAAACGTAAAGTTGCCCGTGGCTGTGAATTGCTCAGCCAAAACCTCAGTGGCGAAGCCGTTGTTCGAAACGAAGTCTCCGGGCACCGTTGTGTTATAGGTCATCCCCGGACCAAAGTTGGTGAAGATCGTGTCGGCCTTCGCTCGTTGTACGGAGAGCCCCGCGAACAGAACCCACAACCCCGCCGTGCAAGAGAGCTTCCGAATGTTTAGTAGAACCACGAGATCCCCCCTTGTCCGCTCCCGCCCCTTTAGGAGCTCAAAGCCTGCCGAGATCCCCGAATGAGGTGCCGCCCGAATGAGGCGCCGGAGCACGAGGTCTCAACTTGCACTTTAAGTTGACCGCGCCTAGCTACCTTTGAGAACCGGCCTCTTTGGCAACACGTGCGGCATTGGAACCGACGCTACCGTTCAACGCAATTTCCATGCCATAAAGGTAACTACGGCAACGGTTGAGTTTAGCTGCGGCAGGCTGCCGGGAAACTGCAAAGGTTTTCACAAAAAGGCTTTATGGATTCACACGACCCGCAAGCGCCTGTTGGGCATTGCCCCTCACAAGTGGAAACACCCAGAGCTGCGGTCGCGAGTGCCTTTTACAATAGGCGAAAAGCGATCAAACCTTGACCTCGCGTCGCAAAATGTCTTCGCTTTTTCTTCACGTCCATGCTTGGGTTCCTCCGATGCCGAAAGGATTGAAGCGGTACTACGGTCGCGGCCATCTGCATTTTATTACTTTCAGTTGCTATGGCCGGCGGCCATTGCTTAGGGCCGTACGCGCCAAGAATCTTTTCCTCAAAGAGCTCGCGCGCGTGCGGCGCGAATACGCCTTCGCGCTGGTCGGATATGTAGTGATGCCGGAGCATGTGCACTTGCTGGTCAGCGAGCCAAAGAAAGGGACACCTTCGACGGTGCTGCAAATGCTGAAGCAGCGTGTCTCCCGCAAGATGCGGCAGAAAAAGACAGGCTACGGAATAGCCCAAGTGCGCTTGCCATTTTTTAAGGCGGAGGAGAGTCTTCCGCAGTTCTGGCAGGCGCGATTCTACGATTTCAATGTCTACACGGAGAGAAAGAGACGCGAGAAACTCGATTACATGCACGGCAATCCGGTGACACGGAAGTTGGTACGTCGTCCGCAAGATTGGCCGTGGAGCAGTTATCTGTTCTATGAAAAAGGCGAAGCGGGGTTGATCACCATCGATCCTGTCTAGTGAAGATTAGGGCGAACCCCCAGGCGCAACGTCGGTAACCGGTCGATTCTAACCGGGGCATTCGCAAAAAGCCTGTATCGATAAGCTCTACGGCGCATCTATTTAGTGGCGACCGTAATGGAGAACCAATCAATCCCATCAGCGTTTTCCCGTCGGCATTCAAGGCACGAGCGCCCGACCGCACTACTCATTCTTTTTGAGATTATTTCCTTCGTCGTTCTTGCGCGCTTTTCTTGGCGTCGGGGAAACAAGCTTTTGTTTTGGGCATTGATCGCAGTGACTGCCATGATCGCTGCTATGTACTTTTTGATGTTCAGGGATGTTCCTCTGCGTCCAACCTACTGAAGCAGAGGCTACAGCGGCTTAGACGCCGAGGTGTTTGCGCCTTCCGGATCGTGCGATGACTGTCATTGGATTAGTGGCGGTTGGTTTATTCAGTGGCGGGTTCATGCTCTACGCCCTGTTTCAGTGGACGCGGGAGACGATTCGCAAACCGAAGGGGGCCGCATTTTGGCGACGACGGTGTTGAGGCCGAGGGGTTCTTACAGAAGATAGGGACCTTCAAATCTCAATCCGGGCGGGTGGCGCACTGGCGTTGGGACATGAGACGACGCCAATCGGGGAGATTGGCATTCCCGGATGGGTTCCGCTTGACCTAACCCTCGATTCTAACGATCTGACCGGGTTGAATGGATTCGATGGGCGCGAGGCAGGCGGGCGCGAGCGGCAACAGGTCTTTCAGACGGTTCGACTTCGTGCGAAAAATGATAATCGCGATCTTGCGGGCAGGTAGATTTTGTTGGTATTCGACACCCTGATCCAGGGTGAGGAAAACGTCGAATTTGCCTTTTTCCGCAGCGGCAAGAAGCTCCCCATTCTTTAGTCCTGCCAGTCCAGCGTAATGGGCTGTTTGGCAATCGTGGCCGGGCAATGAGTTCCGAAATCGCTCATCGATACACTCGTCGATCAGAATGCGCATTTATGGACGCGCGAGCAAAAGGTGTTTTGCTTCTTCGAGAGCAGCGACGGCCATCTCACGCGAGACGGTCGGAAACCCCTCCAGAAAGTCTTCGAGTGTCTCTCCGCCCTCCAGATAGTCGAACAGCGTTTGGATAGGCACGCGTGTACCGCGAAACACAGGAGTTCCACCAAGAATATCCGGATCTTTGATAATGACTCCCATGGGGTGATTGTATCACGCGGGTGGCCGCGAGGTGGGATGGCTCTGGGTGGCGTCCCTTCGCGCCTTGCCTTCGGCGAAGGGTGCGGGTTTTGACTTTTCCCTTAGGCGAAAATTCCGGCGTAATCCATTCACAATCCTGCACTTACAAGTTTACTATTGATAAACGTCCAGAACCGTTGTATGGTTGCGTGTGTTATCTCGAAGCAGCCCCGCCATCAGCTCCATTCAACCTCTTTGTAATCAGCCACTTCCACTCTCATCATGTCTCACGTGGCGCCTCCATCCCCCGTATTATCAATGTGTTCCGCATACTTCCCGTCGCCACGGGGGTATACCCTCTTCAACCGCAAAATCCTCTCTGTGCTCTCCGTGCCTCCGCCTGCCCCGACCTGGTCGGGGTGGCAAATCCATTGCCCTAAGTTGCACCGATGCACAAAAAAGCCCATTTGTAAGTCCTTTATTTATTTGCCACTCTTACGCACTCCCTGTCGCGTAAGTCCTTTCCTTGCCACTCATACGTAAACACCCGGGATAGGGGTGTCACGCCTCCCAGATTTTTCTCGCCACTCGCCACTCGCCACTCGTCACTCGCCACCTCCGAATTCACTCGAGTGTCGCGCCTCCAACGCTGGGACGGAATGGCGAGATGAACCTGCCTGCGGCAGGCAGGCTACACTGCGCGGTCTCAAGCGCGGGAGCTTTGGGCGGAGGCGCGGGCGCGGTCGAGGAGGAGGTCTCGCTCACGTGCGTTGCGGGTGAGGGATGCAGCGCGCTCGAACTCGACGCGGGCCTCGTCGAAGCGACCGAGCTTTTTCAGGAGGTCGCCGCGCACGCTCGGCAAGAGGTGGTAAGCCTTAAGCGAGGGCTCCGACGTCAGCGTATCCACGAGCTCCAGGCCTGCCGCTGGACCGAAGGCCATTGCGACGGCAACCGCGCGATTCAACTCCACGACGGGGGATGGCGTGAGCTGGGCAAGCGCCTCGTAGAGCGCGACGATGCGCGGCCAGTCCGTTTCGTCGGAGGCGAGCGCTCGTGCGTGACAGGCGGCAATCGCAGCCTGGAGTGCGTACGAACCCCGAGTGCCGCCAAGCTTCTCGGCCCGCTCGAGCGCGGCGAGACCACGGCGGATGAGGAGTTGATCCCAGAGGGCGCGGTTCTGGTCGAGCAGCAAGATCGGTTCGCCGGACGGACTCACGCGGGCGGCGGAGCGCGACGCCTGGATCTCCATGAGGGCGACGAGGCCGTGGACCTCCGGCTCTTGCGGAGCGAGCTCGGCCAGGATGCGGCCGAGGCGCAGCGCCTCTTCGCAGAGCGCGGGGCGCATCCAGTCGTCACCGGCGGTCGCCGAGTAGCCCTCGTTGAAGACGAGGTAGATGACTTCGAGCACGGAGGCGAGACGCGCGGCAAGGTCGGCCTTGCGGGGAATCTCGAACGGAACGCGTGCTTCGGCGAGCGTGCGCTTGGCGCGAAC
>WNFD01008959.1_pt1 | contig 10057 bp, 10 predicted proteins | sample 5400491 | NCBI WGS metagenome assembly WNFD01 (sample SAMN13153343, study PRJNA577476) | soil metagenome | isolation source: 120 cm saprolite under Douglas fir tree site 2 hole 2 replicate 2 | place: USA:California | collected 2015-04-18
CGATCTTGGCCGCCCGATTGGCGGGAAAGCCATAAACGCCGGTGGAGATGGCGGGGTAAGCGATCGAGGCCAGCCCATTGGCCTGGCAAAGCTTGAGCCCGCGCCGATAGCAGGAGGCGAGCAGTTCATCCTCGTCCTGATGGCCGCCATGCCAGACTGGTCCGACGGCATGAATCACGTGTTTGGCGGGGAGCCGGTAGCCCTTCGTGATCTTTGCGTCACCGGTCTTGCAGCCATTAAGAGCCTTGCACTCGTCATAAAGCTCAGGCCCGGCGGCGCGATGAATCGCGCCATCGACGCCACCGCCGCCGAGAAGCGATGTATTGGCGGCGTTGACGATCGCGTCAACGCCAAGCGTGGTGATATCGGCAACGATGACTTCGAGCCGCGCGGTCCCGATCTCCTTGCAGATCAGGCGCGCGGTCAAGGTCAGGCCGCGGCGTTGACGGCGACGCCCTTGTCGGCAAAGAGCTGCTGCAATTCGCCGGCCTGGAACATCTCGCGGATGATGTCGCAGCCGCCGACGAACTCGCCCTTGACGTAGAGCTGGGGAATGGTCGGCCAGTTCGAATAGGTCTTGATGCCGTTGCGCAGGTCGGCCGACTCCAGCACGTTCAGGCCCTTATAGCCAACGCCGATATGGTCGAGAATCTGCACCACCTCACCGGAAAATCCGCACTGCGGAAATTGCGGCGTCCCCTTCATGAACAGAACGACGTCATTCGACTTCACTTCATTGTCGATAAATTGCTCGATGCTCATTTCCGTTTCCTTTTGGGGGCAAGCCCTTCAGCCTGATTTTCGCGGGCAGGCCCTTGGCCCGTTGGACCCGATTACCCTGACCATATGTCACTTGCTATATGTCACTCGCCTATATGTAGCGCAAACCGTTGGACATCCAAAGTAAAATGCCGAGGAGCTGGCATGCAAAGGGCGGGCCGGAGGGCCAGTCAGTCGATAGCCTGATGACAGCAATATCATAGCCTGGGGAGGCTTTTTTCCCGGATTGGACGCCCTATTTAGGACGGGCTTGTTGGGAACCAGTACGCAAGTGCAACGTTCTCTCCTCCCAACCGGAGACCCCTGTGACGAACCAAGCCACCGCCGCAGCCCCGCTTCGCCCCCCTCATCCCTCACTTTTCTCCGATTCCGGGAGCCTCGCCCAGGATCTTGTGGAGGCGTTTCTTGCGGTCCGCGATGAGACCGAACGCCGCGCCGCGCTACTGAGCGCGGAGGACCAGCTGATCCAGTCGATGCCGGACGCGAGCCCCGCGAAATGGCACCGCGCCCACACCACCTGGTTCTTCGAGCAGTTTCTGCTCGGCGAGCATTGCGCGGGCTATGTGCCGTTTCATCCGGATTATGCCTTCCTGTTCAATTCCTACTATGTCAGCGCCGGCCCTCGCCACGCCCGCCACCAGCGCGGCCACATCACCCGCCCCGGCGCGGAAGAAATCACCGCCTATCGCCGCCATGTCGACGCGGCGGTGGTGAAATTCTTCCAGTCGGCGGACGAGGACGTGCTGCGGCGGATCGCCCCGCTGGTCGAAGTCGGCCTCAATCACGAGCAGCAGCATCAGGAGTTGATGCTGACCGACATCCTGCATGCCTTCGCGCAGAACCCGACGTCACCCGCTTACGATCCGGCATGGCGCTTTCCCGCCGCGACCCGCACCGGCGACGACTGGATCACGCTCAACGAGGGCATCCACACGGTCGGACATGCCGACGACAGTTTTCATTTCGACAATGAGAAGCCGGCGCATCGCGCCCTGGTCGGTCCGGTCAGGCTTTCGCGCAACCTCGTCACCAATGGCGAATGGCTCGCCTTCATCCGGGATGGCGGCTACCGCACGCCGACGCTCTGGCTGATGGACGGTCTTGCGGCCGTCAGCAACGAAGAATGGCGGGCGCCCGGCCACTGGCGCGAGGTCGACGGCGAATGGCGGATCATGACGCTCGGCGGCCTGCAGCCGATCGATCCCTTAGGCCCGGTCTGTCATGTCAGCTATTACGAGGCCGACGCGTTCGCGCGCTGGAGCGGCAAGCATTTGCCGACCGAGATGGAATGGGAGGTCGCCGCGCGCGCTAACCTCTTCAACGACGCCTTCGGGATCGTATGGCAATGGACCAGGAGCGCCTACTCGCCCTACCCCGGCTACCGCGCCATCGAAGGCGCGCTCGGCGAATACAACGGCAAATTCATGGTCAATCAATTGGTCCTGAGGGGCTCCTCGCTTGCAACCCCGGACGGACATAGCCGTTTCACCTACCGTAATTTCTTTTACCCCCACCACCGCTGGCAATTCACGGGACTACGCCTCGCCGACTACGCCATCTGAGGTTTCCGTAAAACACATCGAAACGCGCCGGAAGCGCGTTCAGGAGTTGAGTATCATGAACGTGCACGCTCCCGCTTTGGCCGACGCGCATCTTCCCGACGAGCAGACCTCCACCTTCGCACGCGACGCAATCGGCGATCTGTCGCAGCATCCAAAACGCCTGTCGCCGAAATATTTCTATGACGCGACCGGCTCGGAGCTGTTCGAGGCGATCACGCGGCTGCCGGAATATTATCCGACCCGCACCGAGCTCAAGATCCTGCGCGACCACGGCAGCGAGATCGCCGCGACCATCCCGAATGGCGCGGCGCTGGTCGAATTCGGCGCCGGCGCGACCACCAAGGTCCGCCTTCTGCTCGAGACATGCGCGTTCGGCGCCTATGTGCCCGTCGATATTTCCGGCGACTTCCTGAGCGCGCAGGCCTCCGCCCTGCGCAAGGATTTCCCCGCGCTTACCGTCTACCCCGTCGCCGCCGATTTCACCGAGCCGTTCGCGCTGCCGCAGGACGTGGCTGGCATGCCGAAGGTCGGCTTTTTTCCGGGATCGACGATCGGCAATTTCGAGCCGCACGAGGCCTGCCGCTTCCTGCGCTCGGCGCGCGACATTCTGGGCCAGGGCGCGCTGGGCAAGGGCGCGCAGATGATCATCGGCGCCGATCTTGAAAAGGACGAGCGTCTGCTCCGCGACGCCTACAACGACGCCTCTGGCGTCACCGCGCGCTTCAATCTCAATGTGCTGGTGCGCATCAACCGCGAGCTCGGCGGCAATTTCGACTTGTCCGCCTTTACCCATCGCGCGATCTATAACCGCGAGCGGCATCGCATCGAGATGCACCTGATCAGCAAGAAGACGCAGACCGTTCGCATGCTCGGCACCAGCTTTTCGTTCCGGCCGGGCGAAAGCATCCACACCGAAAACAGCTACAAGTATAGCATCGAGCGTTTCACGGCCTTGGCGCGTGGCTCGGGCTGGACGGTGCGGGAATCCTGGACCGATCCGAGCCGGATGTTCTCGGTGCACGCGCTTGCAGTATCCGACTGATCCTCGTTTTTCGATCTCGCAGCCAGACCGATCGCGGCCAGGCTTGACCCTTGTTCATCAGGGGGAACGAAAAGCCGCGTGGAACTGTGAGCGACATCGCAGACATCCGAAAACCTAATTATTATTGATCGATGGCCGTTCGCGACGCGGTTTTGCGGAACGGCCGTTATTCGCCGGAAGCGTGCTTGAGATCGTTTGGCGCGCGAGGGGCTGCGTCGTTTTGCTGTCATAAAGACGCAGGACGCGCGGAAACGGCCGGTCGCCGTGAACCGAAAAGCGAGGGTCGTATACAACTAAGATAGGCGTTGCTAGAACGGGGCGAAGTCGGTGATCGGCTTCAGTATTTTCGTGTCAGATATTCAGGCCATTTCATGAAGCGCACCGTTTGGGCGATCGTTTGCTGCACGGTCCTGCTGGCAAGTTCCGGCGGCGCTTACGCCGATTCCGCCTTCGATCGCGACATGGCCAACCGCTACTTGCAGGCAGCACGCTCGGGCGACGACGACGCGCAGTTCTATCTCGGCGCACTCTACTCCGCGGGTGTCGGCGTACCGCGATCCGATGAGGACGCCTTCCGCTGGTTCGCGCGCGCCGCCGACCAGGGTCATTCGCATGCGATGCTGATCCTCGGCGGCCTCTACGCGATCGGCCGCGGCGTCCAGAAAGACAACGTCAAGGCCTACCAATACGCCTACATCGTCAGCTCGGCGACCAAGCTGGAAGAGTTCCGCAACGGCTCCCGCCAATTGATGGGCGTGCTGGAGGGCAAGATGACGCCCGAGGAGGTCAGCCGGGCGCGGACCGAGGCCAGCCGTTGGCGGCCGGTTTCGAACACGCCACCGGCGCCGCCCCCCGCTGCCGCCGACACGTCGCGCACTTATCAAGCGCCGCCCGCGCCGACGGCCTCGGCCGCACCGCCGGTGACCTCAAATTCGCAGCCGCCGGCCAAGACCAGCGCCAATTCAGACGACCTCGGCGGTTCGATCGGCAAGACGATCAGGAAGAACGATATCGACGGCATCCTCGACCAGGTGCCGCAGGGCTTGCGCAAGAAATTCGGCTTTTAATTCACAGAGATTGCAATGACCTTCTGGCGCCTTCTTGGAATTGTGGTGCTGCTGATAGCCGCTGCCGGCGGCTATTATGGCTACACCAACCTGCTGCGGGTCCAGACCGTGACGAGCAGTCTCGTCACGCTCGCCCCCGTCTCCGAAGCCATCTACGGAACGGGAACCGTCGAACCGCAGCGCTGGGCGAAGGTGGTCCCGCTGCAACGGCGCCGGCTGATCGAGCTGTGCAGTTGCGAGGGGCAGAACGTCAGAGCGGGCCAGGTGCTCGGCCGCCAGGACGACGCCGAAGAGCGCAGCGCGCTCAAGGAACTCGAAGTCACGAACCAGCAGGCGCAGCGCGACCTCGACCGGGCCGAGAAAGACAGGGGCAAGAACGACGCCGCGCAGACCGAGTATGAGCAGCGCTGGACCCAGCTGGAGGAATCCAAGACGCGCATCGCCGCGCAAAGGGTCCGCATCGACGCGCTCGTGCTGCGGGCGCCGCTTGACGGCATGGTGCTGCGGCGTGACGGAGAAGTCGGCGAAATCGCGGGTCCCACCGACGTACTGTTCTGGGTCGGTCCTCCCACGCCGATGCAGGTCGTCGCCGAGGTCAACGAAGAAGAGATCAACAGGATCGCCGTCGGCCAGAAAGCCCTGCTGCGCAGCGAGGCGTTTCCGGGACAGGCGTTGCGCGCGTCGGTCTCTCAGATCACGCCCAAGGGCGATCCGACCCGAAAGACCTTCCGGGTCTATCTCCTGCTGCCGCCGGATACGCCGCTGCGGATCGGCATGTCGGTCGAAGCCAATATCATCTTCCGCGAAAAACAGGCCGCGCTCGTCGTGCCGGCGGAGGCCGTCGCAACCAACGCGGTCCAGGTGGTCGCCAATGACAGGATCGAGCGGGTGCCGGTGACGGTCGGCATTCGCGGCAGCCGCAACGTGGAAATCGTCGGCGACGTCTCGCGCGGAATGGCGGTGCTCTCGCCGGCCCGCATCGACCTCGCCGACGGCACCAAGGTCCGGATCGACGGCGGCAAGGCCAAGCAGGCCTCCGCGCCGCCGAGCGAATCCTCCGCGACGCCGGACCAGGATACGACATCCCCTTCGCCGCCAGCCGCCCTCGCGCCGGTTGCAACCGACCCCGACAAAGCGGTTATTTCAGCGGCGATCTCCGCTCATATCGACTCCGTCGTCAACGACGCGCGGCGCAATGTCACGCGCTACAATCGCTGAACGTGCGGTCGCTCACGGTCCCGATCGGTCCGTTGGCGTCTTTTGGATTTAACGATCGATCCGATCTCCTCGGGTCGACATTCGATGCGCGTTGGACTGCATGACGACGAAGCTCCTGTTTGACATCGCATGGACCCACGTCACCGCCCGCGTCCGGCAAACGCTGGTCGGCATGGCGGGCGTCTCGATGGGCGTGGGCTTCACCATCATGATGGCGGGCCTGATGGAAGGCTCGCAGATCGACTTTCTGCGCCAGCTCGTCGATACCATGCCGCACATCACCATCCAGGACGAGCGCCGCTCGGTCCCGACACAGCCCGCCGATCAGGAATATGGCGCGGTGCAGATGTCGAACGTCACCAATCTGAACAACCGCCCCGGCATCAGATATCCGGAGTCCGTCATGGCGTCGCTGCGCTCATGGCTGCCCGGCGACGTGACGCCCTCGGTGAAGACCACCGCGATCATCGATCATGGCGGCGGCCGGATCGGCGTGACGCTGACAGGCATCGATCCGCGGCAGGAGCCGCGGGTCTCCAAGCTCGCGACCCAGATGCGCGAAGGACAGATCTCCGACCTCTCCCGCGCGCCGAACGCCATCATCATCGGCGAGGCGCTGGCGGAAAAGCTCGCGGTCAAGCCGGGCAACACGGTTATCCTGATCGGCGGCAAGGGCACCGAGGTGACGTCGTCGGTGGTCGGCCTGTTCCGGTCCGGGATGAAGCGGGTCGACGAAGGCCAGATCTATGCGCTCACCGGCTTTGCGCAGATCATGATGGGGCAAAGCGGCGTCATCAACGAACTGAGGCTGCGGCTGAACAATCCCCTGATCGCGCAGCAGATCGCGACCCAGGTGGAGGCGCAGACCGGCTACAAGTCGGTCTCCTGGCAGGAGGCCAACGCCGACCTCCTGTCCACGTTCGCGGTTCGCGATTTCATCGTGCTGACGGTGATGGGAGCGATGCTTTTGACCTCGTCGTTCGCCACCTACAACATCATCTCCACGATCACGCATGAGAAGCGGCAGGACATCGCGATCATGAAATCGCTGGGGATGCGGGAATATTGGGTGCGGCGGATCTTCATCATCGAATCCGCGATCATCGGAATCGTCGGAATCCTGTTCGGCTGGATCATCGGCTACCTGCTCTGTTATGGCTGGTCGCACATCACGATCTTCAACCCATTGACCGGAGCCAACGTGCCGCTGCAGATCTACTATTCGCCGACACACTACATCGTCGCCGGCGGCATATCGCTGATCTGCTGCACCGGCGCCGCGTTCTTCCCGGCGCGCAAGGCGACCCGCGTGCATCCGGTCGAGATCATCCGGGGCGCCTCATGAGCGAAATCGCGCTGCAGGCCGTGGGACTGGTGCGCCGCATCGAGGGCGCGATTTCGCACACGCTCGTCGACGGCATCGACCTGTCCGTCAACAAGGGCGAGTTTGTCGCGATCACCGGCCCCTCCGGCTCGGGCAAGTCCTCGCTGTTGTATTTGCTCGGCCTGCTCGACGCGCCGAACGAAGGCGACGTGGTGATCTGCGGCCAGCCGACCGCCAAGCTGTCGGAAACCGAGCGCGCCGATATCCGCCTCACCAAATGCGGCTTCGTGTTCCAGTTTCATTTCCTGCTGCCGGAATTCACGTCGCTGCAGAATGTGACGCTGCCGATGCGTGCCGCCGGCAAGATGTCCGAGAAGGAGATGCACGAGCGCGGGCTCGAGCTTCTGACCTCGCTCGGCCTCAAGGATCATGCCAACAAGCGCCCCAACCAGCTCTCCGGCGGCCAGAGACAACGCGTCGCGATCGCGCGCGCGCTGTCGAACCGTCCCGAGATCATCGTCGCCGACGAGCCGACCGGCGCGCTCGACACCACGTCGACCGAGCAGGTGTTCGGCATTCTGCGCGACATCGCCGACGGCGGCCGGACCGTCGTGGTCGTGACGCACGATCCGGCGCTCGCCGCCCGCGCCGATCGCCGCGTGCATATCGTCGACGGCAAGATCCACGAGACGATCCAGGCCAGCGGCCAAGCGCCCGAACCCGCGATCGCGGTCGGCGTGACGGCCGCCGAATCCTGATTGAAGCCGGCCGAGCTATTCGGCCGCGCGCGAGCGCAGCGAGACCGACTCCCAGACCGCGACGACGATCAGAAGCGCCGATGTGAGCGCCGACAGCATCAGGGGCGACAGCCCGTGCGCGAACCACGCCAATACGCAAAGCGCGACGATGCCGACGCCGTGCGACAACTGCAGAAATCCGCGAATGTCGAACTTGAACAGGATCGTGCCAAGCAGAAACAGAAGCGGCCCGCCGATCGCGCTCAGCACCGTCTTCACGTCGGTATGGCCGGTCGGGTGTTTCAGCACCAGTTCGTCGGCGACGGCGGAGAGAATGATGCCGGCTATGATCGGCATATGCAGATAAGTATAGGCCGAGCGCGCCAGCCGGCCGGACTCGGCGGATTTCGAGATCAGCTCGGAGCCCGCTTCCGCGCCCTTGTGAAAATAGATCCACCACATCGCGATGCTGGCGACGAAGGCGGAGGCGAACGCGCCGACATTCTCGGCTGTCCAGGTCAGATCGGCGAAGGTCGCGCCGTTGACGACGATGGCCTCGCCCAGTGCGATGATGATGAAGCCGGCGCAGCGCTCCGCCATGTGGGCGCCTTCGACCGCCCAGGCCTCAACCGAGGAAAAACCCAGGCCCGGCGTCCAGAACCGCACGGCGGGCGAGACATATTCGATGGAAAGCGCCGCGGTCCATAGCCAGAGGCGAGTTTGTCCCTCCGCAAAACCGCCGAGAATCCAGAACACGGCCGAGCCGCTGAGCCAGACCAGGATGCGGATCGCGTTGTGACGCACCGGCATGCGGTGTTTTGGCGTGGCAAGCAGCCAGAACAGGGTGCGGCCGACCTGCATCGCCGCGTAGGCGGACGCAAACCACAACCCGCGAGACTCGAAGGCGTGCGGGATCGAGGTCGACAGCACGAGGCCCGCGAGCATCAGCAGGAACAAGAGGATCCGGACCGGCGTCAGCTCCGGATTGAGCCAGTTGGTGACCCAGGTGGTGTAGACCCACACCCACCAGACCGCGAGAAACAGCAGCGTCGTCTGGATCGCGCCGAGCGGCGTGAAGTGCGCAAGCAGCGTGTGGGAGACCTGCGTGACCGCGAATACGAACACGAGGTCGAACAGCAGCTCGGCATAGGTGACGCGGCCATGCTGGTTCGGCACGATGGCGCGAAACAGCGCGCCGCGCGAATTGTCCATAGGGAGCGGCTAGCTGCCGGGAACCCCGGTCTGCAAGGCCAGCGCGTGCAGCACCCCGCCCATCTGGCCGCGCAGCGACTGGTAGACGATCTGATGCTGCTGGACGCGCGACTTGCCGCGGAAGGATTCCGAGATCACGGTCGCCGCGTAGTGGTCGCCATCGCCGGCAAGATCGCGGATCGTCACCTTGGCGTCGGGGATCGCTGCCTTGATCATCTGCTCGATATCGCGGGCGTCCATCGGCATCCCAGTCTCGCTCCTCTTGCTCTTTCCGGTCGTCCTGCCGGTCGTCCTGCGTTTCCGACGCTCGATCGCGGGGTACGGCCTCGCGCGACCGTGAGGCCCAAACTTAGCGCGGATGGCCTTTCAGGTCACGTGGCGGTTGACTATATTCCTGATCCAATCCTTGCAAAACCCGGAGATCGCGGCTTGCGATCACCTTGCGATCACAACGGACTGACCAAAGGGCTGAAATCATGAAACTCCCAGGTCCCGACCATCCCATCACCATCACTGCCAACCCCAAGCGCGTGCGGGTCACGGCCGACGGCGTCGTCATCGCCGAGACCACCCATGCGCTGACGCTGAAGGAAGCAACTTATCCCGCTGTGCAATATGTGCCGCGCGGGGACGCCAAATTGGACCTTTTGAAGCGCACCGACCGGGTGACGCACTGCCCCTACAAGGGGGATGCGAACTATTTCAGTATCGTTGCCAACGGCAAGGCGATCGAAAACGCGATCTGGACCTATGAGACGCCCTTCCCGGCCATGACCGAGATTTCAGGCCATCTGGCGTTCTATCCCGACAAGGTGAAGATCGAGGAAGTGGCGTAAGGGCTTAAGCACGCGCCTTTTCGTCATGGCCGGGCGAAGGACGGCGTCGCTTCCGCTCGCCATAGCCGTCCGAAGGACGGCGTCGCTTCCGCTCGCCTATGTCCCGGCCATCCACGTCTTGCTCAGCACCTGACCAGTACGCGGATGCCCCGGCAGGCCGTTATTGGCACGCCGTGCCCTGAGCCCCGCAGGCCGCTATCATCCAAACGCGACCATCCCAATCTAGGACTTCAGCGCTGGTCGGTTGCACCTAGCTCTGTTCGATTTAGCCAAAAGTCT
>WNFD01015023.1_pt1 | contig 10055 bp, 12 predicted proteins | sample 5400491 | NCBI WGS metagenome assembly WNFD01 (sample SAMN13153343, study PRJNA577476) | soil metagenome | isolation source: 120 cm saprolite under Douglas fir tree site 2 hole 2 replicate 2 | place: USA:California | collected 2015-04-18
GTATGGGACAACCGGCCACGGCCCAGCGTCGCTCGTGGCCCGCCGATCTGACCGACCGTGAGGTCGAGGTCGTGCGCCTGGCCGCCCGTGGGCTGAGCGACCGCGCGATCGCCGAGCAGCTGACCATCTCGCGCCTGTCGGCGGGGCCCTTTTGCGTTGCAGGTGCATCACAGCTGTCGAGGGATGATTCTGAAACGGTTTCATTCCGAATGACACTTGAGAACCGCGTTGCTGGTGAGCTTGTCGAGGGACAAGACGGTTCGTATAGTGGCCGCGCCGAAGGAGCGCGCCGCACGCTGATGAACCCCGAGACCGCATCGTCCGTTCGTACGCCCCGTGACAATGCTCGTGGGGTTGAGTCGCTGCTCTGGCTGGCTGCCGGCGCCGCGTGGGCCATCGTGGCATTGAAAGCCTGGAGTGAGTCGCAGAAGACCAAATCGCGCCAGCGGACGTTCAGCACGTCCGAGCGCCTCTTGAAGCAGGTGTTCCCCAACGGCATTCGACACTAGGATCCGCCTCGCAGACGCGGAACGAAGCGCTGGTTCAGCGGCCGGTGAACTGAGGCGGGCGTTTTTCATTAAAGGCAGCAATGCCTTCACGCCTGTCCTCAGACGCAATGGCACGCATGTAGGCCTCGTGCTCGCACTCCAGGCCGTCCTCTAAGGGGAGGTCGACGCCGCAGTCGATCGACCACTTTGCCTGGCGCACGGCGAAGGGACTGTTCTTCAGCATATCCTGAGCGATCAGCGTCGCCGTCGGCAGCAGCTGTTCGCGCGCGACCACGTGGTTCACCAGACCAAACTGCTTGGCTTCAGTGGCGGTGATACGGCGGGCAGTGAAGATCATCTCTTTGGCCCGGTTGCGACCAATCAGGCGCGGCAAGTTCTGAGTCCCGCCACCGCCGGGGATGATGCCCAGGCTTACTTCCGTCAGCCCGAAGGTGGCGTCGTCGGAGGCGACGATGAAGTCGGCCAGCATGGCCAGCTCGGTGCCGCCGCCCAGGGCGAAGCCGTGCACCGCGGCGATCATCGGCTGGGGCACCGTGCGCATCTTCTTGAACATGCCCCGAAACAGCGCGCGCTGCGCGGCCCATTGCTCGGGCGAAAAATCGCGCCGCGCCTTTAGATCAGCTCCAGCACAGAAGGCGCGCTCGCCTGCACCGCGCAGGATGATCGCCCAGACGGATTCATCGGCGGCCAACTCGTCGCACGCTGCGCCCAATTCCTCGCCCATGACGTTGTCGATCGCGTTCAGCACCTCGGGCCGATTGAGGATGAGCTGCGCGAGGTTCCCAGTGCGCTCGATCAGCACCGTCGGGCTCACTCTTCGGCTACTCCTACCTGGTGGTTCAGATGGCTGTGGCCGCGTTGCTCGGCGATTGCCTCGTCGCGCAGGCGGCAAATGCCTTCGCTGAGCCGCACCGGGTACGGCCTGGGCGACACGGGTTGGCGGTACTCGTCCGGCAGCCGGCGCAGATTGCTCTGGGCGAACTCCCAGATCTCACTGAGCGGCGGCAGCGATCCAGGCACCACCTCGCCTTTGAGTACCACGGGTTTCAACAGCCGTTCGCTGCCTTGCGGGCGCGGCTCGTCAGCGAGCTGAATCACGTCCGACGCGAAATTGCCGAAGCGGTATACCTCTTTGATGCCTGGCCAAGTGCTCTTGTCGCCGGCCACTTTCACCTTGGGATGCCCGCCGCGCTCGTCGACGCAGTACACCGCCTTGTAGACGCCGCCCAATGCGGCGCCTTCGATGTCGCGTTCGACCGAGCCGGCGCCCACACCCAGACTCGTACCAACGCCAAAGGAATCGATCGGCGCGCCAGCATCGAGCAATTCGCCAATCGAGAACTCGTCCAGGTCGCCTGAGGCCGCGATCTTTACCTCTTCAAGGCCGGCACGGTCGAGCGTTGCGCGCGCGTAACGGGCGTCGCCAGCCAGGTCGCCGCTGTCGAGCCTGACCGCGGCCAGCACGTGCCCGAGTCGATCGCGCGCCGAATGGGCGACCTCGACCGCGGTCTGGATCGCTGCGCGGGGATCGTAGGTGTCCAGCAGCAGGGTGTAGCGGTTGTAGGTGTCGGCGATCGCTTCGAAGGCTTGCTGCTCCGAGTCGAAGAGCTGGATCAGCGCGTGCGGCACGGTGCCCGTCGACGGCAGTCGGAAGCGAAACGCGGCCCCGAGAAACGAGGTGCTGAAGCAGCCGCCGATGCGCGACGAACGGGTCGCCACGTACGGATCCTGGGCGCGGCGCAGCGAAAACTCGGCGACCGGGCGACCACGCGCCGCCCAGACAACGCGGCTGGCTTTGGTGGCAATCAACGTGGCCAGATTGATCGCCTGCAGCAGGCCACTTTCGAGTAGGAGGGCCTCGGCAAAAGGCGCCGTCACGGGCAGCAGCGGCTCGTTGGGGAAGGCGATCGAGCCCTCGGGCATGGCCAGGATCTCGCCGCTGAAGCGCAGCTCGCTCAAATGGTCCAGGAACGCCGGATCGTAGTCGCGGATCTGCTGCAGGAAGGCGATGTCTTCGAGGTTGTAGTGGAAGCTGCGCACGAACTCGAGGGCCATCTCGAGCCCAGCGACCAGGAGATAGGCGCCGCCGAATGGGGCGCGGCGCGCGTACAGGTCAAAGGTGGTCAGGTCGGTGCGACCGGCGCGCCAGGCGACGTAGGCCGAATCAGGGTGGTACAGGTCGGTCAGCAGGCCCGGGTGGTAGGGCGTGAACGAACGGGCCAGCGTCATAGCCGGATAGTATCGCCCGGAAAGCCGCTTCTTCGGCACGGTGGCTGCGTATACTGCAGTTGGCTACATGACGACCCTGACTTTGACCGACGAAGCCGTCTCGCGACTCCGCAGCGTGCTCGAGACGCAGCAGGCGCCGGATGGCGCACTGCGCGTGTTCGTTTCGCCAGGCGGGTGCTCGGGCTTTTCCTACGGCATGTCGCTCGAGGCTGAACCGGCTGAGGACGACGAAGTGGTCGAGCAAGCTGGCGTCAAGGTTGTGGTCGACCCGTTCTCGATGCAGTACCTCAGCGGCTCACAGATCGACTTCATCGATAGCCTGATGGGCGGCGGGTTTACCGTTGTGAATCCGAATGCGGTGAAATCGTGCGCGTGTGGGCAGAGTTTCGATACAAGTTTTGGGGGCGGGGCCGCTAAGGCGTGTCACTGACGGCGAGCAGCCGCTAGCAGTTGCGCGTTTGACGACGTCGGGGGTGACGTGGTCTAGGGACGGACAATCGAACTCCTACGGAGAGTAATTCTTTGCTACCGCAATGGGCCGCCGATGACGCGTTGTCCGGTTGGCCACACGGAGCCGGTACCGGGTTCCTCAGACAGGCCGATCGAATCGAAGTTCTGTAGATCCGACGGCACCTGAATCAGTGCGTAGCCATTGCCCGCGCGATCGGGCCAGACCAAACCGGCGCTGACGGGCGTATTGCCGCGCATGAACCACACCTGGTACGCGCGGCCAGGCTCGATAGGCGGCATGTCGTGGCAGGTCAGCATGCCCGTGCCGGACAGTGGATCCAGATAGACCAGGCCGCGATAGGGCAGGTCCAGGGCGACCGGGGCCAGCTGCCGAATGGCCAGCTGGTCCGAGCCGAGCACCTCGGCTACGTGGTCGTAGCGGGCGGCGCGCTCGCGCGCCGTCGTGACGTCGGCGCGCAGTGTGGACATCTGGTCGTTCATGCGCGCCATCCACCCGATCGACGCGAGCGAAATCAGCAGTGAGGCCGCCGCGACCAGCCACGCTCCTGACCAGCGCAGCCGCCGCACAGGACGCGGCCGCAGCGGTTCGGGCGCACGTTCCTGAGGCGTGCTGCGGACGGCTTCAAGGAGTCGGCCGCGCAGGGCCGCGGGCGGATCAACCTGCGGCACCCGCGTGCCGAGCGCCGCCGCGGTTTCGCGGAATTCCTCCAGCCGCGACGCACAGTCCGCACACGTGGCGGCGTGCTGTTCAACTCGTTCGACGTCGCTCGGATCGAGCGCATCGAGCGCGTACCCCGCCGCCAGGTCGAGGAACTCGTCACAGGTGATGCTGACCTGCGGCTGCATCAGCGCTCGCTCCACAAGCGCGACAGCTCCGGGGCCTTGCGCAGCTGTTGCAAACCCAACCGCATGCGCGTCTTGACGGTACCCAACGGCAATCCAAGCAGCGTGGCGATCTCCAGCTGGGTCATGCCTTTGTAGTAGGCCAGTTCTACCGGCAGGCGCTGCTCGATCGGCAAGGTGCCCAGGGCCTGCGCAACGGTCATTTGCTGCTCGAAACCGTCTGGACGCGACTGCGGATCACCCTCGGTCGAGGTCACTCCGAGGCTATCGAGCAGATCGGTTAGTCCGTCGCCGTTGACGTGCGGCAACGACGCTACGCGGTGGCGCTGCTCCAACTGCCGTCTGCGCAGCAGATCGACGGCATGATGATGCGCCACGCCGAGCAGCCACGGCAGCAGGCGGCCACGGCTGGGCTGATACGCCGTCGGTTGGCGCCACAGTTTCAGAAACGTTTCCTGGACGACCTCTTCGGCCGCCGGGCCGTCGGTCAACAGGCGCAGCGCGAGCGAATACACGCCGCGGCTGTGTCGCTCGTACAACTGCTCGAGTGCGTTCGCGTCACCGTTGGCTACCGACGCCACCAGCGCGGCCTCATCATCGCCGGCGCCGACACCCGCGCGGGCGGACGCGCGCGGCTCACTTCCTCCGAACGTGAGCCCGAGTTCCACGGCCAGCCGAGTATAGCCCCCGCGCGTGGCAAGCGGAATCGCCATGGCTAGACTCGACATACCCCTAGAAGTGGTACGCGCAAGGTGCTACCCGCAGATTCAAAAGAGGCGTGGCCTTCCGTCAAGTAGCTGAAACTCGCACGTGATACCCGCGCGGCCGACTGCAACGTGCCTGTGATGCGGGTGACCCTAGTCTGGACGGGTGTCGAGGCGCACACGTCCACGCCGCAGCACGCGGCAAACCCCCCGTATTCAAGATCGGGTTCGGCTTTTCCTACCCCTCCGCAGTTGGCGACTCCAGCTCTTTGGCGCAGCCATCGGGGTGGCGCTGGCCATTCTGTCGGCGCAATCCTTCGCGTCCGCACGCGAAGCTGTGGCGATGTACCTGGTCCAGCCAGGCGATACGCTGCTGGCCATCTCGTCGACGACGGGCGTCCCGCTCGACCGCCTGGTCGGCTTCAACAGCATCAAAAATCCTGATTTCATCGTCGCGGGCGAGACGCTCTCGCTCGACGGCAGCGCCGCGGCCGCACCCCAAAGCACCACCCTTGGTCCGCTGGAGGCAGCGGCCGGTCCGCACTACACGGTCAAAAACGGCGACACCTTGTGGGAGATTTCGCTGGTGACGGGTGCCTCGCTGGACGCCTTGATCAAGTTGAACAACGTTTCCAATGCTGACCAGCTCAGTATCGGCCAGGTCTTGCGCCTGCCCGCGACGGCCGCCGCGCCAGCCTCAGCGGCGGCTGTCCAGCACGTCGCCGCCAGCACGAGCGCCAAGCCCAAGGCCACGCCGACGGCCAAACCCACCCCGCCGCCGACGCCCGTGGCGAGCCCACTCCAACAGCGCATCGCGGCCGAGGCATTGCGCGTCGGTGGGCCGAATGTCCACGTCGGCGCCGCGGCGATCAATCTCACTAGCGGTGAAAAGGTCGGCGTCCGAGCTGAAGAAGCGTTCGCCTCGGCGAGCGTGATGAAGCTGCCGATCCTGGTCGAGCTGGAACGGCAGATCTCGGCCGGCACATTGTCGTGGACCGAGAGTCTGCGGGCCGAAGTCGGGGCGATGGTCGCGGTGTCCGACAACAGCGCCGCGAATCAGATCGCCGGGGCGATCCATCCGCAGTCGGTCAACGACACGATGGCCAAACTGGGTCTGGGCGGAACCCACTTTGTGAACCTGTTCAGCGACGCCCGCAGCCCGACCAATCCGGGCATGAACCAGACGACCCCCGGCAACATGGCCCGCTTGCTCGAGCTGATCGCGACCGACCAGATGGTCAGCCCGCAGGTCAGCGGCGACATCCGCACGCTGCTGTCGCGCAACGTCGACCGCAGCAAGATCGTGCGCTTGTTGCCGCCGGATGCGCGCGTGGCGCACAAGAGCGGCTGGTACGACGGCGTGGCGAACGACGTCGGGATCGTCACGGTCGATCGCGTGCCAACGCGCTGGGTGATCGCCGTGTTCACGGAAAACCTGCCCGACGCCGAAACGGGCAATCAGATCGTCGCGTCGATCTCGAAGGCGGTCTACGACGCGTGGGCGCCGTGAGGTACGCGCTCGCGGCGTGAACGACGCGACTCGGCCACGCGCTGCATCTCGCGCTCGATCAGCATAAAGTCCTGCGCCGAGAGCAGGTGCACGTCGCCCTGGAGCGCCAGGTACCACATTTCAGGCGCCCAGCGTTTGAGGTACAGCAAGCGCGGCGCGAGCGCCTCAGCATCGAGCCCTTCGCCCGCCTCGAGCACGAGATTCGGCTGGGTGTGCACGCGATAGGGGAAGGGATCGTCTTTGCGCTCGGGGTTGATCCAGGTGGGATGGCGGTCCTCGAAGTAAGCCGACGTGACCGTGGCGGTCGCCGGAAAGATGCGGTGGGTGAGCACGTAGTAGAGGACGCGATCGCCCAGGGCGACCCGCTCAGCCTTCTTGCGGTGACGACTGCGCAGCCCGAGAAGCGAGAAGTGCTGATCGCGCGTGATGGCATAATTCTCGGGGCTGAGGGTGATCAGCCAGTGGCTGCCTGGCATATCGTCGGTCGAGGGTAGCATCTTCGCTGTGAGCGAGCTTTTGATCCGCGCGGGGCAGGTTTTCACCGCCGCCGACCGCGATCCACTCTTGAAAGACGCCTGGGTCCGGGTCGAAGACGACCGCATTGTCGAGATCGCCTCGAGCGAGCCAGCTAGTAGCGGGTCGGCGACCCGCATCGACGCGCCTGGGGCGACACTGCTGCCTGGGCTGATCGATTGCCACGTCCACTTCGCGCTGCACGGCGGCCCGGATTGGCTCTCGGAAACGAAGGAATCGTATGCCGTGAGTTGCTGGCGGGCGGCCATCCACGCGCGGGACACGCTCAACGCAGGCTTCACCATGGTGCGCACCCTCGGCGGGCGCGACGGCGCCGATCCCGCGCTACGCGACGCCCAGGCCGCGGGCATCGTTGCTGGGCCGCGGATCGTCGCGACCAACCTGGTGGTGTGCATGACCGGTGGCCACGCATGGTGGGTCGGCCGCGAGGCGGACGGTCCAGACGAGGTGCGCAAAGCGGTCCGCGAGCAGCTCAAGGCGGGCGCAGACTGCATCAAATTTGTCGCCACTGGCGGGGTGATGACCCCGGGCGTGGCGCCGGGTTCGCAGCAGCTCACCTTTGAGGAGTTGAGCGCTGGTATCGAAGAAGCGCACAAGGCGGGGCGCACGACGGCGGCCCACGCGCACGGCGCGGACGGCATGAAAGCCGCCGTGCTGGCGGGGATCGACTCGATACGGCTCGTTCATGACCGACGAGATCATCGCGTTGATGAAGGAGCGCGGGACGTTCTATTCGGCGACGCTATGCTCGGCGCAAGGCTTTCTGGACGCGCCCGAGGGACTCGTCGCCGATTGGGCGCAGGTCAAGGCGACGCAGGTCCGCTTAGCGCTCGACGATACGTTCCGGCGCGCCTACGCCGCGGGCGTCAAGCTGGTGCTGGGGACGGACGCGGGCACGCCGTTCAATCGCCACGGCGACAATGCGCGTGAGCTTGCTTTGATGGTCAAGCTGGGCGTTGCGCCATTGGATGCGCTGCGCGCGGGCACGCGTAACGGCGCGGAGTTACTCGGCAAACTGGACAGCTTCGGCACGATCGAGCCTGGGAAGACAGCCGATCTGGTTCTTGTGGATGGAGATGTCGTCGCTGACATCGCGCGGCTGTGCGCCCCAATCAGGATGGTGATCCAGAGCGGACGGATTGTTCACGAGAGTTCCATTCCTGCTCAAAGTTGAGTAGGGCGGCCAATTGACGGTCATTGGGCAGCGCTTGCCAACGCCCGCGGCGGACGATGCGCAGCGCTTCAGGCGCCGTGTGGCCCTGGCCGACCAGGACGGCGCAGGCCATCAGCGGGCCGCGGCCGACGCCGTGCTCACAGTGCAGAAAAGCTCGACCGCCATTGGCAATGTGGTCGAGCACCCAGTCGACCCCCTCGTGCATCTGCACGTACGTAAAACCATGCCGATCCAGCGTCGGCAGATGGAGGAACTCAATCCCCGCTTGCTTGAGTGCAACCGGATCGTCCTCAGCCTCCAGCCGACAATCGACCACGGCCGTTACGCCGCGATGCTTGAGTTGCTTGATCTGCCTTTTGCGAAAGGCTCCGCCCACCGCTAACTGCGGCGTAACGTCGGAGTAGTTGAGCTGCTTCGGCTGAACGTCGGTCAGCCATTCCATGAGCCGCGCAAGAATGCGCAGCCATAGGCGGCCCAGCGGCCAGCGGAAGCTCTGGACGATCGCTTCGCGGTCAGACGGATAAGGCAGTGGGTTCGGCGAGCCCATCAGCTAGTAGCTAACAGCCAACAGCTGACGGCTCGATTCACCAGATACCCAGCTCGGCTTTGGCTTCCTCAGAAGCCATGATGCGCGGGTCCCAGCGTGGGGTCCACACCAGATTGATGTCGACGTCGTTCACGGCCGGGAAGGCATTGGTCAGCACCGCGTGCGCTTGCGTCTTGATCACCGGGCCCAGGGGACAGGCTGGTGTGGTCAGGGTCATGTCGATGATGACGTTCTTCGAGTCGTCGTCGATCTGGACGCCATAGACCAGGCCCAGGTCGAGGATGCTGATGCCGATCTCAGGGTCGTAGACCGACTTCAGCGCCTGGCGGACCTCGTCCTCGCTCGGCAGAGTCTCGTTGTTGATGGTTTCTTGCTCGGTCATACGATCAGTATCACTCCTGATTAGGGTGCGTCGGCGCAATCTAGATGAACTCCGTCGCCCTTGGCCGACGACGGCTCGCGATGGCGGTACATGTCAACGGTTTCGCGCAACGTCGTCCAGGGCAGCAACGCGCACTTGACCCGCGCCGGGTACTTCTTCACGCCCTGCAATGCATCCAGCTCTTCCTCGAGCTCGGGTGGCGGCGGTTGGCGATCGGCCATCCGCTGGGTAAAACGCTGCACCGCCGCGTCGGCTTCGTCGAGCTTATGGCCCTTGACGACCTCGGTCATCATCGACGCCGAGGCCTGGCTGATCGAACAGCCACGCCCGGTGAACGCGATCTCGCGAATCAGCTCGCCCTGTTCGTCGATGCCGATCGAAATCTCGATCTCGTCGCCGCATAGCGGGTTATGGCCGCGGTTGGCCAGCGTCGGGTGCTCGAGCCGGCCGTGGTTGCGCGGGTTCTGGTAGTGGTCGAGGATGATTTCCCGCGACAGATCGTCGGTGGCCATACGTTATTGGTGCTCCACTCCCACCTGGACCGTCTCACCTTCGACGCGGACCGGGTGTGTCTCGACGGGCTCGAAGGCCGGCAGCTGGATTGCCGCGCCGGTCCGCACGTCAAAGCGCGCGCCGTGCCGCGGGCATTCGATCTCTGCGTCTTCCAGCTCACCCTGATCGAGCGAGCCGCCATCATGCGTGCACAGGTCGTCGATGGCGTAAAACTCGCCGCCGACGTTGCACACCGCCACTTCGTGGTCGCCGATGTGAAATACGGCGACCCGTTCCGGCGGGATCTCAGATGTTTTGGCCACGGGCTGCCAGGTTGTCATTCGCTCGGCGCGTCCGCCGCGTGTTCGCGTTCGTCGATCGCCGCCCAGATCGCATCTTCGACCGCGGGCATCTCCAACTTCTTCAGCGTCGACTGGAAAAAGCCCTCGACGATCAACTGCTCGGCCGTCGCCTGGTCGAGCCCGCGGCTGGCCAGATAGAAGATCATCTCCTGGTCGACCGGTCCGACCGCCGCGCCGTGGGTGCAGCGAATGACGTCGTTGTTCAGGATCTCGAGCTTGGGATCGGAATCGGCCTTCGACCCAGTCGACAGCAGGATGTTCTTCTGCTCCTGACTGGATTCGGTCTGGTGCGCCGACT
>WNFD01016739.1_pt1 | contig 10055 bp, 5 predicted proteins | sample 5400491 | NCBI WGS metagenome assembly WNFD01 (sample SAMN13153343, study PRJNA577476) | soil metagenome | isolation source: 120 cm saprolite under Douglas fir tree site 2 hole 2 replicate 2 | place: USA:California | collected 2015-04-18
AACAACATCGGCGCCAGGGTCGAGGCGACGAACACCTCGCTGAGGAAATCCTCCTCGCGGATCGCCATCCCGGCGCGGCCGCGGCCGCCGCGGCGCTGGGCGCGGTAGGTCGACAGCGGCACCCGCTTGATGTAGCCGGAATGGCTCACCGTGACGACCATGTCCTCGCGCTGGATCAGCGCCTCGATATCGGCCTCGAACTCGACATCCTCGATCGTGGTCCGCCGCGGGTTGGCGAATTGCGCCTTGATCGCCAGGATCTCGCCGCGCAGGACCTCGATCAGCCGCGCGCGCGAGCGCAGGATATCGAGGTGAGCGGCAATCTCGTCCACCAGCTCGCGCAATTCGTCGGAGATCTTCTCGCGTTCGAGGCCGGTCAGCCGTTGCAGCCGCAGGTCGAGGATCGCGCGCGCCTGCTCGTCGGACAGCTGATAGCTGCCATCCGCGCCGAGCCCCCGGCCCTCCTCGCCGACCAACGCGACCAGCGGACCGATATCGCCGGCCGGCCAGCGCTGCTCGACCAGCCCGGCACGCGCGGTGGCCGGGTCCGCCGCGGCGCGGATCAGCGCGATCACCGCGTCGATATTGGCGACCGCGACCAACAGGCCGATGAGGATGTGCGCCCGCTGGCGCGCCTTGTTCAAGAGGTGGGTGGTGCGCCGGGTGATGACCTCTTCGCGGAACTCGACAAAGGCGACGATCACGTCGCGCAACGTCATCTGCTCGGGCCGGCCGCCGTTGAGCGCCAGCATGTTGACCCCGAAGCTAGTCTGCAGCGCGGTATGGCGGTAGAGCTGGTTCAGCACGATGTCGGGGTCGGCGTCACGCTTCAGCTCAACGACGAGGCGCACGCCGTCGCGATCAGATTCGTCGCGCATGTCGGAGATGCCCTCGACGAGCTTTTCGCGCACGCACTCGGCGATGCGCTCCTGCAGCTTCGCCTTGTTGACCTGATAGGGCATCTCGGTGAAGACGATCGCGTCGCGCTCCTTGCGGATCTCCTCGATGTGCGACTTGGCGCGCAGCACGACCGCGCCGCGCCCGGTCTTGTAGGCGGCGTGGGTCCCGGCCCGGCCGATGATGATGCCGCCGGTCGGGAAGTCGGGCGCCGGCACGTACTCCATCAGCTCTTCGACGGTGATCGCCCGGTTGTCGAGATAGGCGCAGCAGGCGTCGATCACCTCGCCGAGATTGTGCGGCGGGATATTGGTCGCCATGCCGACCGCGATCCCCTGCGCGCCGTTGACCAGGAGATGCGGGAAGCCGGCCGGCAAGACCTTGGGCTCGCGCTCGGTCTCGTCGTAATTGGGCTGGAAGTCGACGGTGTCCTTGTCGAGATCGTCGAGCAGCGAATCGGCGACCCGGGCGAGCCGCGCCTCGGTGTAGCGGTTGGCCGCCGGCGCATCGCCGTCCATCGAGCCGAAATTGCCCTGGCCGTCGACCAACGGCAGGCGCATCGAGAAATCCTGCGCCAGCCGCACCATCGCGTCGTAGATCGCCAGGTCGCCGTGCGGATGGTATTTGCCCATGACATCGCCGACGATGCGGGCCGATTTGCGATAGCCGCGGTTCCACACATTGCCGTTCACCTGCATCGAATAGAGGATGCGGCGATGCACCGGCTTCAGCCCGTCGCGGACATCGGGCAAGGCGCGGGCCACGATCACGCTCATCGCGTAATCGAGATACGAGCGCCGCATCTCCTCTTCGATTGTGATCGTCGAGATGTCGGGCCCGGCGGGCGGCGGTGCGGCAGGCGAGGAGGTGACGGCCAAGGTCTATCGCTGTGTTGTGCTGGAACTAAAATCGCGGCCGGGCGCCACCGGAGCTACTGGGCGCGCAGCCGCGATTCGATAGATGGTCATGACCCGGTCAAATTACCGCATTTCGCAGATGCGAACAACGCCGCAGGGCTTCGGCGGGCAGCGTCAGGATACGGATCGACGCGCGCAGAAGAGCCGGACCAAAAGCCGGGTGACGCCGTAGAACGCAGCGCCGTTCAGCACCAGCGCCACGATCGCCGCCCAGTTGAAAGGCATCGCCCCATCCCCGGCGCCGATAGCGCCGGGTCCGACCAGGGTGGCGTTGGCGACCCCGAACGCGAACAGGTTCATCGCCGCGTGGCCACCGATCGCCAGCTCCAGCCGATCGTCGCGCAACGAGACCAGCGAGAAGATCAGCGACAACACAAAGAAATAGGGCAGCGTCAGCGGACCATAGGTGTTGAGGTGCAGCAATCCGAAAACCACACCGACCGTCGCGGCGATCAGGACGCGGTTCCGGACGACCCGCCCCAGCGCCTGCGTCAGGTAGCCGCGAAACAGGAGCTCCTCGCTCGCGGATTGCAGCGGAATCAGCAACACGGCCAAGAGAAAAAGCGGCAGCCCGGCCGATATCGCGAATCGCCACGGCCATCCGGTAAGCACATGCACGAGGGCGAGCTCTCCCGCGAGGATCGCAAACTGGACGCCGCCGCCGATCGCGAGGCGCCGCCAGTCGAGGCTGAGATCGGGCGCGACCAATGACCGCCAGGGTCGCCGGTGGCTGCGCTCGACGCTCCGCAGGACGGCGAGGCCGGCGACGACGATCAGGCCGTATTGCGCGAAGATGCCGACGACCGGGTCCATCGATCCCGGCGGCGGATGGTTGACGACGGTGTTGAGGACGACCGCCAGCCCGAGCACAACCGCAGCCGCCAGCGGATAGAGGATGATCCGCAGCAGCGCGGCCGTGTAGCTGCGTCCGGTGTTGCGGCCGAGCTCGGCCAGGTCGATGAAGCGCCGCCCCCGCTGTGCGGCTACGGACTCGCTCGACATTCGCGCTCTCCGCGATCAGCCGGCAACGAGCGGCGTGTCCTGCGGCCCCTCCGCCTCGACCCCGACCGAATCGTTCGCCGCCGCGGCGAGACGCTGCACCGCCGGATAATCGGTCTTGCCGGAGCCGAGAAGCGGCAATGCCGCGACCCGGCACACCTCGCGCGGGATCGCGATGTCCGGCAGGCGCTCGCGGTGCGCCGCCTCGACCAGCGCGTCGCGCATCACCTCGGGCGCCTCGCTGACCAGCATCAGCCGCTCGCCGCGTCGCGAATCGGGCAGCGCAACGACGGCGTGGCGATAGTCCGGGTAGGCCGCGACGGCGATTCGCTCGGCGACCGCGAGCGAGACCATCTCGCCGGCAAGCTTGGCAAACCGCTTCCGGTGTCGTGCCAGCCCTCCGCGGGCCGAGCGAGCGCGCCCGGCTGGTCGGGGCGCAGATAGCCGGCCATCACATTGGGGCCGCGCAGCGACAACCGGCCGCCTTCCTCGATGCCGGGAACCGGGTCGAGGCGATGCTCGATCAGCGGCAGCAGCCGGCCGACCGTGCCGGGTTTGAAATGCATCGGGGTGTTGACGGCGATGACCGGCGAGCATTCGGTGACGCCATAGCCTTCGAGGATGCGCTTGCCGAACCGCTCGGCCCAGACCCGGCGGGTCTCGTCGCGCACCGCCTCGGCTCCGGCAAAAACATAGCGCAGCGCGTAGAAATCGTAGGGGCTGGCGGCGCGGCCATAGCCGGCGAGAAAGGTGTCGGTGCCGAACAGCAGGGTCGCGCCGATGCCATAGGCCAGCTCGGGCACGATCCGGTAATGCAGCGGCGACGGGTAGAGGAAAACCCGCACCCCCGACAGCAACGGCAACAGAAACCCGGCGGTCAGCCCAAAGCTGTGGAACATCGGCAACGCGTTCAACACCTGGTCGGCCGGGCTGAAATCGACCCGCGCGGCAAGCTGATGCCGATTCGCCATCAGATTGGCGTGGCTCAGCACAACGCCTTTCGGCGCGCCTTCCGAACCCGAGGTGAAGAGGATCGCGGCCGGATCGGCGGGAAGGATACGCAGTCGGCGATTTTGCCGAGAGGCAAAGCGCGATGCCAGCAGGCCGTACAACTTGTCGATCAGGCCGAGCCGGCCGCGGAGATCCTCGAGCCAGACGATCTCGACGGCGCCGGCGAGCTGTTCGGCGAGACCCTCGAGCTTGGCCACTTCGATAAACCGGCGCGAGGTCACGACGGTGCGCAATTGGGCCGTGCGGCAGGCCGACAGCACGGCGTCGGTCCCGGCGGTATGGTTGAGCATCGCCGGAACCCGGCCGATCGCCTGGAGCGCGAGGAACGCAATCGCGGCGCCGATCGAGTTGGGGACCATCAGCCCGACCGCCTCGCCTTTTTTTGCCGTGCGGGCGAGGATGCGGCCAAATACCAGGCTCGCGGCGACGAGGCGGTCGTAGCTCAGCGGCCCCGCGGTCGGGTCGGCGAGGATCGGATGCGCGCCGCCATGCGCGCGACGGGCGGCGAGCACGGCGCCGAACAGATCGGAGGGATCACCGCGCCGCGCCATCATCTCCGACATGATGTCGTAGAGCATCAGCCCGGCCCGCTGCCGGCGCGCCCGGCCGCGCAGCTCGTCGGGGATCGCGAGCCGCTGCGGCTCGTAAAGGGTGATCGTCACCTTGGGAAACCAGCGTCGGCGCAGTCGGCCGCCCAGCCGCGAAAACGGCGTGAATTCGACCCCGTCGATGCGGACCGGCAACACCGCCGCATCACCCTTGTCGGCGATCAGCGCCGGCCCGTCATAGACCTTCATCAGCGCGCCGCCCGTCACGTTGAGCCGGCCTTCGGGGAAGATCACGCATTGCCTTCCGGCGCGCAGCGCCTTGACCAGCGACTTGGTCGCCATCGGGCGGGTCGGGTCCATCGGATAGATGTCGGCCCCGGCGAGCAGCGGGCGCGCCCACCAGCGAGCGGCCTGCGCGGTGTCGATCGCGAACATCGGGTAGCCCGGAAGAAAGGCGGCGATCAGCGGGCCGTCCAGGTAGGAGACGTGGTTCGGCACGACGACAACGCGCTCGCCGGCCAGTGCGAGGTTTTCGAGCCCGCAGACCTCGACCCGGTAGGCGAGCCGCAGCGCGATGCGCGCCAGCATGCGCAAGGTGTCCTGCGGCAACAGCTTGCAGATCCACAGCGCGACGCCGGCATTCAGGATGCCGAGCGCGAGGTAGAGATCCGGCGTATGCAACCCGGCTGCGAGCAAGAGCGCGGTGACGATCGCGGCGCCGGTCATGAACAGCGCGTTCATGATGTTGCCGGCCGCGATGATGCGGGCCCGGGCGGCCTCATCGCTGCGCCGCTGGATGATCGCGTAGAGCGGCACGACAAAGATGCCGCCGCAAATCGCGATCGCCAGCAAATCGGCAAAGATGCGGATGCCGACGAATCGCGACAGGAACGCAGCTATGCCGAGAAGCTCGCCGGCGGCGGCAGGAACAGCCCCTTCGCTCGCCAGCGCGAGATCGAGCGAAAAGAGCGCCATGCCGAGCGCGGCGAGCGGGACATACCGGGCGCTGATCTCGCCCTGCATCAGCCGGCCGCACAACACCGAGCCGACCCCGACGCCGATCGAGAACGCCGCGAGGAACAGCGTCACGACGCCGCTGCCGGCGCCGAGCGTCTCTTTCGCGAAATTGGGGAGCTGCGATAGAAACACCGCGCCGACGAGCCAGAACCACGAAGCGCCGAGGATCGCCAGCTTGACATCCCGCCGTTCATAAGCATGGCGCAGGATGGACGCGGTCGCGGCAAATGGGTTGCGGCTGAGGCGCAGCCCGGGCGAAGGCGCCGGCGCGCGCGGCACGAAAAGGCTCGCGGCAAACCCGGCGGCCGCGCAGACGACGAGCAAGAGCCCGGCGAGCTCGGTTCCGGCGCTGACCGCGACGGCGAGACTGCCGGCGATCGTCCCCAGAAGGATCGACAGGAACGTGCCGCCCTCCAGCAACGCGTTGCCGTCGACCAGCTCACCCGCGGCGAGATGCTGCGGCAACAGCGAATAGCGCACCGGGCTCGACAGCGTCGCTTGCGCACCGAGCATGAACAGCGACAGGAACGACAGTGCCAGGCTGTCGGCAAAGAGCGCCGCCGCCGCGCCAAGCACCGCGACCAGCTCGGCCGCCTTGAGGATCTGTAAGAGCCGGGCCCGCTCGAACCGGTCGGCCAGCTCGCCGGCAAGTGCCGAAAACAGAAAATAGGGCGCGATCAGAGCGCCGCCGGCCATCGCGGCAAGCACGCCCGGGTCGAAGCCCGTACGCATCGCCGTGCCGTAGGTGACCAGCATGACGAAGGCGCTCTTGAACAGATTGTCGTTGAACGCGCCGAGGGTTTGGGTGGCGAAGAGCGGCATGAAGCGCCGCGCGCCCAACAAACTGACCTGCGTGTTCATCGTCGGGCCCCGCGGTATCGCGCCGGCAAATGCCGTGCCTCAGGATGCCATAGAATTAAGTGATGAACCGATTTTCACGGCTGAGGCTGTCGCGCGGCAAGGTTGAATGATAGAGATCAGCATCAGCTGTGGGCTCGCCGACCACCCTGCAACCAATTTCAACGAGGAGAACCCTTCGATGAAGCCGGTCACGATGGGCTTTGTTGCGACGGTTTTAGCGGCCTCTACGGTGAGTGGCGGCGCGATGGCGCAAGCCACCTACGCCGATGACATGGCGTGCCGGCAATATGCCGACGCGCAGATCGCGCCGATGCGCGACCAGGTGAATTCGCAGGGCGTCGGCAACGCGCTGCTCGGCGCCGGGCTGGGCGCCGCGCTCGGCGCGGCGGTCGGCGGCGGCCGCGGCGCCGGCATCGGAGCGGCGTCGGGCGCAATCGTGGGCACCGGCGTCGGTGCCGCCAACGCCCAGGACGCCTCGGCCTACCTGCAGCAGCAATACAATGCCTATTACGCGCAGTGCATGGCGGCCCGAACCGCCCCGCCGCCCCGCTATGCGCAGCCCGGCTATCCGGCCCCGGGGGCGCCGAGCGCCAGTCAATTAAACCAGCAGCAGCTCGACCAGGGAAGCCCGCCTCCCGGCTACTATTATCCGCCGGGGCGTTAGTTACGCTCAGGGCCGTAGGATGGGTTGAGCGGAGCGAAACCCATCATTCTCTCCGGCGCGGGCAAGTGTGATGGGTTTCGCTACGCTCAACCCATCCTACCTCTGCCTCAGGCAACCGCGCTCACCCCCACACCTCGCGGGCGGTCTCGACGACGAGGCGGAGCTTGGCCTTCTCTTCTTCGATGGTCAGCGCGTTGCCGTCGACGGTCGAGGAAAAGCCGCATTGCGGGCTGAGGCATAATTGCTCGAGCGGGACGTATTTGGCTGCTTCGTCGATGCGGCGCTTCAGCTCGTCCTTGGCTTCGAGCGCCGGACGCTTGGTCGTGACGAGGCCGAGCACGATTTTCTTGTTGCCCCGCGGCACGAAGCGTAAGGGCGCGAAGCCGCCCGAGCGCGCATCGTCGTATTCGAGAAAGAACCCGTCGACCGCCAGCTCGCCGAACAGCGCCTCGGCGACATGGTCGTAGCCGCCCTCGGCCACCCAGGACGAACGGAAATTGCCGCGGCACATATGGGTGCACACGGTCATGCCGGCGGGCTTTCGGGCGAGCGCCTGGTTGATGAGGCGGATGTTGGTCAGGTGCTGCGTGTCGCCGTCGCCGCCGATGCCCGTCACATAGGCGCGCTGGGTGGGGTCGTTGAGATAGGCGAGGCTGGTGTCGTCGAGCTGCAAATAGGTGCACCCCTGCGCTGCGAGGCCCGCGATCTCCTTGGCGTAGACCTCGGCAAGGTCGTGCCAGAACGCCTCCATCTCGGGATAGGCGGTCTCGTCGATCGCGGCGCGCCCGCCGCGGTAATGCAGCATCGAGGGCGAGGGGATCGTCAGCTTTGGGGTGGCGCCGGCGGGCGCCGCCGATTTCAGAAAGGCGAAATCCTCGCCGAAGATCGTCTTGTCGAGCGAGAGCAGGCCGCCGATACGGAAGGCCCCCAGCGCGGCCTCGACCGGGCCGGCCTCGTTGCGAAACTGGATGCGCAAGGTCCCGTCGGTCTTGGCCACTCCGCCGATCTGGTAGAGGAAATCCATGTGCCACGAGCCCCGGCGGAACTCGCCGTCGGTGACGCCCGAGAGGCCGACCTCTCGCTGCATCCGCACGACGTCGCGGACCGCCGCGTCCTCGATCGCGCGCAATTCTTCAACCGACAGCCGCCCGGCTTGATGCTCGGCCCGCGCACGCAGCAATTCCGCTGGCCGCAGCAGGCTGCCGACATGGTCGGCGCGGAAGGGTGGTCCCGACATGACTGCCCCCTCATTCGTCATTGCGAGCACCGAAACGCTATCAGGTGCCGAAGGGCAATGTAGCGAATGCCACCCATCGTGACGCGGCTAAAGCAAATTTCCCTCGGCCTGAAACCGTCATGGCCGGGCGCGCAAGCGAACCAGGAGGTTCCCGGCAGCGAAGGCAAGGGAAACGCTGACGTGGCAAAAAAGACACAGACAAGCAAATAGACGATGCAAAAACAGAAGGCAGCCTTGATCCGCCCAAATTTGCGGTTGATAGTGATTATTAGAGGCGGTCCCAATCCGCCCGAGCCTAAAAAAACGAACGGTCGGGGGTATCATGTCCTGGAAGCGGAACGCCGCCATTACGGCGGTTTTGGGAGGCGTAGTCTCTGTAGTCGTGTTGCTGACGGGCGTGCCGTCGGCCAAGGCCGACGAGTTGGCGGATCTGCGCGCCAATCAGGAACTCCTCCAGCAGCGCCTCGACCAGCTGGCGCAGGCACCGCCAGCCGGTCCCGCAGCAACCAGCGTCGGCAGCTTTCCGCGCTCGTTTCTGATCCCCGGCACCGACACCTCGATGCGGATCGGCGGCCAGGCGGTCGGGTCGGTGCTATGGTTCCTCAAGGGCCATGCAACCGGCGGCGCGCTCGGCGGCCAGGGCTCGTTCAACGAGACCTTCACCGACGGGCAGGGCGGCACCGGCAATCTGGCGAGCATCCCGCTGAAGAACAACGTGGTGGCTGCCAACGCGGTCGGTTTCTCGGCCTCGCGCAGCTCGAATTGGGTCATGTCGGGCAAGCAGTCGCTGATCTTCCTCGATGTCCGCCAGCCGAGCGCGTGGGGCGAGATCAAGGCCTTTGTCTCGTTCGATATGTCGGCAGCGAACACCAACACGATCCTCAACAACAACCAGGGCAGCGTCAACGGCTACGTCCCGCGCTTCCGCGAGGGCTACGGCACCATCGGCGGTCTGCTGATGGGTCAGACGCAGGGCACCTTCACCGACAACGATTCCTCGCCGACGGTGCTCGACGCCGGCGGCCAGACCGGCTCCAATTTCGTCGCCCGCACGCCGCAGGTGCGCTACACCTATCCGCTGGGTAACGGCTGGTCGGTCGCCGCCTCGGCGGAGAACCCGGCGCCCCTCTTCGCCGGCCCGTTCGGCAATTTCTATACCGACACCAACCAGATCCCGACCGCGGCCGCCTGCGCCGCCTTGACGCAGACGGCGCTCACCACCGTCGCAACCAACGCGGCGACCAACATCACCAATGCGTGCCTCGGCAATGCGGCGTTTTTCAACCCATCGCAGCAGTTTATGCCGAACTTCGTCGCGCGCCTCCGCGTCGACCAGCCGTGGGGCCACTTGCAGTTCGGCATCAGGGACGTCGCGTACAAGCTGAACGACGGCCGCTTCCTCAGCAGGAGCTATCTCGGCTATGGCGGCGCGGTTTCGGGCCACTTCTTCACCTGGGGCAAGGACAGCATCGGCGGCGGCATCGCCGGCGGCGACGGCCTCGGTGACGGGGTCGCCAACAATGTCGGAGTGGCGACCAATTTCGGCGGCGCGCTCAACGGCCAGGCCTTCAACGCCACCGACAGCCGGTCGAATTTCAGCGCGAACCGGGCGCTCTATGATGCGGCGGTGCTGGCCAAGACGATCACCTCCTTCTCGGCCCGCATCTACTACGAGCATTGGTGGACCGACCAGCTGCGCTCGGATGTCGATTTCAGCATGAACCATAACGACGTCCCCGCCTTGATCCAGGCCAGCGGCCGGGCGGCGGTCAACAAGGAACTCAGCCTGACCCATCTCAACCTGATCTGGAGCCCGGTCGCGTTTGTCGACATCGGGATCGAGGGCGCCTGGGGCCACCGCCAAGTCGTGTCGAACCTGCGCGGCGATGCCTACACCATGCAAA
>WNFD01018446.1_pt1 | contig 10055 bp, 8 predicted proteins | sample 5400491 | NCBI WGS metagenome assembly WNFD01 (sample SAMN13153343, study PRJNA577476) | soil metagenome | isolation source: 120 cm saprolite under Douglas fir tree site 2 hole 2 replicate 2 | place: USA:California | collected 2015-04-18
GGCAGAAGATGGGAGTGGCCAGGCTCTTGAGGCATTTCAGCACTCGTGTCAGCTTGCCGTCTCACCCCGAGCTGCACACGATCGTATCCGGGCGCGACCTGGGCACGAGCGTCCCAACTGTGTCAGCTTCACGCTTGGAAGGCCTCTTCATCGAGGATCCAGACACGTGTGACGGTTTGAGTCGAGCGCACGCGCCATCACGAAGCCACCGCTTGCCGGAACAGGGGGTACACGGCGAGAAAGAACTTGCCGAGCTCCCGAACAAGGCGAAACAGTGGCAGCTTCCCTTTGACCGGATCCAGATGCTGGAACAGCATCTCAGTGTACTGCACCCCGGCATGTCCGGCGAGAGCGGAGCGCAGGCGCCTCGACTCGCCAACGGGGACCACCTGATCCCCGCGATCGTGCAACAGGACGATGAGCGGGGCATGAAGATCCTTCAGATAATTCATCGGAGACAGGGCGGCCAGGCGCTCTTGCATGATGGGAGACAAGCGATGCAGCGCGGTCTCCGCATCGTCTGCGTCGGGCGCAGTGAGCAGTGCATACACTGCTTGGCCATCCGTTGACAGGCCGTGACCGTCGAGATGTCCACTCTCATTGGCGAACGCGCTTCGAAACCGTTCTGCTTCGCCTGGTTCCAGCAAAGCGGTCAACGAATGGACGAAGACTTTGCGGGTCAGCGGATCGACCCGCCACGGCTCACACCCATCTCCGCAAGAGCGCGTGGCACTGGCGATGTCGCGCGCGAACGTCCACATGGAGGAATAGGGAGCGTAGGCGCCAATGAAGCCGACGCGGTCTCGAATAAGGGGACTGGCCGCCGCCATCAGGGCAAAGGCGCCTCCCACACAGGTGCCGAGCAGGCCGCTTCTGGCAGGGTCAACAGACGGTTGCTCAATGAACCAGCGATACGCCAGCGCGATATTCTCGATGTCCTCAGGATCAAGGCGGAAGTCCCGCATCGCGGGCGACCAGTAGAGCAGAGCGGCGAAGCCTGAACGCGCTAACGCTTTCCCCAGGGTCGCGACCTGCGGATGATCGACGCCGAAAGGAACGACACCCAGGCACACCACGATGCCTGGGTGTGGACCGCCTGCCGATGGCCGATAGAGATCGCCTTCGGCCTGGCCAAAACGCGTCGGATACCTCACCTTCTCAATCACCGGTGGCTTCGTCACCCAATCAACCGGTCGGGATGGCAGCATCGGAAAGACTTTGAGGAAGAAGATCGCGGCCTTGGCCACTGTGCGGATCGGCCGCGTCGCACGGGTGAAGACAGGAAGCCTGTTTGGCATCCGGTGATCAATCCTGGCGGATGAAACGTTCGGTGGAGATGTAGACGTAGCCATAGGTGACCTCCTTGTTCCAAGTGGTGGATAGGTTCCTCTCGTGAGAGCGTAGAACGTATTACAGGCGATAGATGTCGATGCCACCCATCGTGATATGCGTCACAAAGTGGATGCGCACCGGTCGCTCCGGATTGGAAGGGGCGAGCGCGAAATCGGGCGGCTGGTCGGGCAGAGTGACGAGGTCGCGCAGCTTCTGCTTCATGGTCTCCCACACTTCAGGCCCCTCATGGACATTTCTCCCGCCCGCTATGGCGCTTCCCTCTAGGGTAAATTGGACGGAGTGGGGCAGGAACAGCTCGACGCCGCCCATCGTGACCATGATGTCCAGGCGATACTCTCCAGGCTCGATGGGGGCACTCACCAGATCGATCACCGTCCTACTCATCAATGTCTTGATCGATCCCTGTTGAAACAACCGCATCCCGCTGTGCGCAATCGAGTACGATTGGCCGCTCAAGGCTGAGAAAGGAGGTTGGCTGCTCCCTTGTGCAGAGGGCGGCCCACCGGTTTGTTCTGGCGGCTCTGTACGGACCACTTCGATGGTGCAGTTGGTGACCGCTGCGCCAATCGCGCCGACCGCCGCCAGCATGGGTGCTACCAGCACGCCCACCACACCAATCGTCAAGGGAATCTCCAGCACGGTGTGGCCCTCGTGTTTGATGATGATGCGACGGACGTTGCCTTCGTGAAGCAGCTGTTCCACGGTTGTGACCAACTGCTCACTCATCACCTGGAATTCTTCGCGATATTCTGGTTGCTGCCCTGCAGAGGGTGTATTTGGAATTGTCTGTGTCATTGTTGTTCTCCTTCTTCGTGTGCTACGGTGTGGCTTTGATCTCGCGCCTTTGTGCCTGGATACCGGGCTCGTCCGCTCGAGGCTGACGGTGTCCTGTTGCTCCGATGGGTTCAGGGGTCTGGCTGCTCGCACGCTCTGCCCGCTGCTTGATGCCCAGCATGCATTTGCGCATCATCGCGATGTCGGTGAACTCCACGAGCAGGCTAAACAGGATCGCCGACGAGAGCCAGCGGTAGTGCATGCGCACGCGCGTAATCAGGCGTGTCTGGCTGTCATCCTGTGGGTAAAGCCCCCAGTACCAGGTAGCCTCACCTTTCTTATCCCACCAGAGCATCCACTGGTTCGGTTCAAAGGCCTTGACCCACATGCCCTGTTTTCCATCTGGACTTATCGGTACCAGGTCGCCGACTGCCACATGCTGGAATTGGGGGAGGATGCGCTGGGCACTGGGCTTGCCAAGATTATCCAGCCAATCGTAGCTGTACCAGCCAGCTCGGGTGATGCCGATTTGCAGCAACCAGGGCCAGATCTCCTCCGGTGGCGCCTGGATGGTGACGGCACGGGTGGCATTAAATGTGGGCTGCTTGACCACGTCATCGCCGGACATGGCACGGGCCACCTCTTCATCGGTGGCACCCCATCTCAGTTGCCACGGACGGATGAAGCGAAGGTACACTCCAAACAAAACGACTCCAAGGGCTGCTACTCCTATACCGAACATAGAACACCTCCTGTGCTCCTACCTATGTCGCCGATTGAACAGGAGGTGTTGGCCATCCTGAGAGCGGCACGAACTCCTACAGACACTCATCCACGCCCCAGTAGACTGGATGGACATCACACCGCCATCCCCAAAGGGGCCTGCACTCACACACTCAGTCACCCTGCTGTCTGTCGAACCAGCTTGCCATCTGGTGATGACCCACCTCTTGTGAGGCATATGGGCCGAACGCACTGGGTCCCCCGCCCTCCGAAAGGACACGGCGAGGAGAATGGCTCAAGGGAAAAATGCACCACACTACTCCGAGAGAGGTGAGGGAGAAGACCTATTCGCGTGGAGTCTCGGTCTTCCTGGAATGCGCCATCCACAGTATACTGGATGGACATCACAGAGAGGTCACATGCGGAGGCTTCCCTCTCACAAAGCCGTCACAGTTTCAGACTGACGCCGATCATGCGCCAGGCGGCTCAGCTTCACCAGTCAGTCGCGAGAAGGGATGGTCTTTTCTTCCCTGCGCTGAACGGTTCTTGCATGCCATTCGTTGCACCTCTTGTCTCTTGGTGCCGCTTTTCCTACGGGATGCGCAACGAGATACACATTCCAAGCGAAGTGGCTCTAGACCGTCTTTCGTGCTGTTGTGTTTTCTGTGATGAATTGGTATTTCTACCCTGTCACCAACAGGCAAACACTGTGACCAAGATGGCTTCTGAAGCCGCTATGCACTACACAGTCTGCTTGCTGCAATCTCGTTGCGCATCCTGTGGGTATCTATAGTTCCAAAGCCTATTCCCAAGATCAGTAAGGCCACAAAGGACAAAACAAAACCCAGCAGCCCCAGTCGACCTGTTTTATCGGCTTGTCTGAGGTAGAGCCCTGGCCATCCCAATATTATCAGTAGTGACCCACCCAGTGCGAGCCAGGTCCCAGGAATCCAGAGTGGGGTACCGGGAGCAGATGGCGCCTCAAGCAGAGTGCCGATGATGGTGAGCACACCTCCAATAAGCAGGACTATCCCACTCAAGCGATACAAGGTTGTTGATGACATGAAAGATTTCCTCCTTGCAGGAATCTCCTGCGCTCTCTAAAGCTTTGATGAGTCAAGCCACAATAGCTGACTATCATTCCTGTTGAGCCCATAATGCAATGGCCCAACTTCTGTCTAGAGCATACATGGAGGAGTTTCCCGATTGCATGGGTACACAATCCCGATTCGCCGGGAAATCTTGCCGGGAAACGTAGGAGCGTCGCCAGAGGTCTGGTACGTATGCTACAATGGGAAGCGGTACTGAACCCTGGTTGCCAAATGCGTAGACAAAGGGGATTGTTTGAGGGAGATCAAGAAAGCAAGAGAAACATATGCAGGACGAGAAAACCTCTTCCCCTCTCAATGAGGTTCAGGTTGAACGACAGTTTCCTAGTCCCATGTCAGATGGGACGATCTTGCGTGCCGATGTGTATCGCCCCAGCGCAACAGGGCGCTATCCCGTTCTGGTTGAACGCGTCGCTTATGAGTTGGAGGGACGGTGCCGGTATGCTGGCGAGTATTACGCCAGCCGCGGCTATGTGGTCGTCGGGCAAAATGTGAGGGGACGCTTTGCCTCAGAGGGAGTGTTTACTCCATTCCGCGACGACGGATGGAGCGGTCATCGAGACGGCTATGACACAATCCTGTGGGCAGGAGAACAACCCTGGTCGAATGGAGCAGTGGGGATGTTTGATGGTTCCTATTCAGGTGGAACACAGTATCTGCTTGCCCCAACGCAACCAGTTTTTCTCAAAGCACTGTTCGTGCGTGAGGGTATGTCCGATATTTACCGCGACATTGCCTTCCGGGGAGGAGCCTATCAACTGGTATTGAATAGAGGATGGGCCATCGATGCGGCGTTAGAAGCACTCCAACAGGGTGTAACACCAGAATTGACAGCAGCGCGAGCTCGCCTGGAGCAGGCCGCACAAAACAAGGAACAGTGGTATCGCCATCTTCCCCTCACCTCCTGCCCTCCTTTGGAAGGAATAGCCGACTGGTATTTTCCCGATCTCGCTCACCCGGAGGATGGGCCGTATTGGTGGCCCACCAACCTCTCCCGGCATTTTCACGAGGTGGACGTACCGATCATGCACCTGGGAGGCTGGTTTGACGTTTTTCTGGGGAGTACCCTTCGTTGTTTCCAGGGCATCCGAACGCAAGGCAAGACAGAGAACTGCCGGCTGAATCAGCGACTCGTCATTGGCCCCTGGATACACGGCCCGAGTCAGATCGGAGAGCACCTGGTTGGCGAACTCGACTTTGGACCGCATGCTGCTTTTGATCTGTTCGAGTCTCGTCTCCAATGGTATGATTACTGGCTCAAAAACGTCCCCAATGGGGTCATGGATGGTCCGCCGGTGCGTGTGTTCTTGATGGGGGCCAACCAGTGGTTGGAGGCCGAGTCCTGGCCGCTGCCAGATATTACTTATCTGCCGATGTATCTCCGTGGAGGAACGGGACAAACCGCCGACTCGCTCAACAACGGGAACCTCACCTTTGCGCTCCCCGATGAGGACGAACCAGCAGAGGGCTTTCTTTACGATCCGGCTACCCCAATTGAGAGCCTGCTCACCTACCCCCCTCTGGGTCCGAGGGATCATCGACCCGTCGAGGGACGAATGCTCACTTACACCTCCCAGCCGCTTGAGCACAACCTCACGGTGATTGGGCCGGTGAAAGCGGCCCTCTATGCCATGTCTTCAGCCCCGGATACTGACTGGGTGGTACGTCTCTGCGACGTGTGGCCGGATGGACGCTCCATGTCCGTCTGTGATGGGATTCTGCGGGCACGCTATCGGGATTCCTTTGCTCAGCCGATATTGATGCAGCCAGGCCAGGCCTATCGCTTTGAGATTGATCTCCAAGCGACAGCCCAGGTGTTTCAGGCAGGGCACCAACTCCGGGTCGAGGTGACCAGCAGCGATTTCCCCCGGTATGATCGAAATCTGAATACAGGAGGGGCATTTGGCACGGAGAAGCAGGGGCGGATTGCCAACAACACGCTGTTCCACGATGGGCTGCGGGCATCTCATATCCTCTTGCCAATTCATTTCCTGCGCTCGCATGTTTCCCACACCTGGATATAGTCTTCGGCGGAACGAAAGAGGGGCAGCAGGTCTTCTGCGGTGAGTCCGAGGTTTTTCAGGTCCTGGAAAAAGTCGGGTAACATGCCGTAATGCGCAACGCCATCGATGTTGATATCGAAGTCACGCTGGCCCGCGCGGCTGCGACTCAAGGGGATATTTGAGCCTTGCATGGCATGCCAGCGGCGCCAGATGGGTAGAATTTTTCTATAGATGGCATGGACGGTTTCGGGGTCACGCTCTGAATGCCCTGGGACCTGTTCTGTTTTTACTAGAAAAGCTGCGCGTTGTTCCCATGGTGCATTGCCTATGTTAAATAGGCCGGGGCGCAGCAATTGTTCGTCACTTGTCGCACAGAATCCTTTCGCCAGATTCTCGACTCTATTACTGAGCGCGGGTGTTGGCTGCTCGCCTGTCCAGGGATTGTGCCCGGCGCTGTATAGTGCAAGCGCCTGCCAGATATCGCGCTCCAGGTCATCATAGACCTCGCCCGCGAGGACACCTTCAAAGCGATGGCGACCGGCATCGACGATGGAGGTGTCATAGCACACACCATTGGCCTGAAGCTCAACCTGGTCTCTCCTGAGCGCCTGGCGCTGGCGGTCCTCGCCCATGCCAGGGATATTATAGTGGAGATAGTAGCTCGCGTTCATGCCGAAGCGCGGGCAAGGCGACTTATAAAAGCCATTCATGTCGGTACCAATGAGGTAGCGGAACCGGAACAACTCTTTGCTATTTTGCCTGCAAGTTCGGGGAGAATATCGCTTACATCGCGGTTATCGCCCTGATTGAGGATGGGCGCTACTATGCCACCCAGCCCGCGTATTCTTTCGATCTGTTCTTTTGTCCTGAAAAACTCGCTGGAGCATTTGTGGATGCTGGCGGTTTCCCGGCGCTGCCAGGCTAATTCCTGAAAATGTGTATGGCCGGACACCACGGGGTAGTGCTGGTGTTCCGCGATCTCTAAGGTTTCGTCTACAGCTTTGTACGACATATGATCTATGTCTACGAGCATGCCCAGGCGCATCATCTCTTTTACGAGGAAGCGGCCAAGGTGAGTCAGGCCCTGAGCGTTTACATGCCCGCCGGGGATTTTCCCATAATCTGGCGGAGCATAATGTGGCTCGAGATGTGGGGTCATATTTGCCAATGGGCTTTGATATAAACTAATGACCGGTCCGGGGTCGTCGCCGAGTCTAAATTGCACGTTACTATTGCTGCCATCTTCGACCTCAAAGTAATCGCCTCTTAAAAAACAATTGATGACGTTGAACAGGTCGTTATAAACAGCGGCGCCGCCGAAGGCGTTATTGGCAAGGTGGATAGGGAAAAGATGACGCACGCCCAGATCGTGATAGAGGTGGTGCAGGTATGCACGCACATCGTCTTCGGTACAATCGCCTTCGCGGTTCCAGGACCCTAACGAGTCTACCTCGACGCCCAATACTACGGCCAGCTTGTTCTGCCTGATGATGCGGCGCGCATCTGCGGCGCTATACGCAATCTCCATCCAGTCGGCATGGCGAGCTGCCAATGTCTTCATAGCAGTGATCTGTACCTCGACGGTCGTTTTATCGTTATGAGACTCTTTAGATTGCTTACCCCCAAACTCATGTGCCAGCAGTTCATTGTTCACTACGTGGGCGACCATGAGTCGCAAGCCTCCCTCGTAGGTACGCCTCAACCAATCAATGTACATCTGCTGATGGATGATGGTGGTGAACCTGGGCCATCCAGCGAAGTGAGGGTAGCCACCAACGGGGTGCCCTGGATGAAGCCAATTGCGTATGCCAGGCAGGTAGCCTGTGCCCTCGAAGAAAGCTATAAGGAAGTTGCTTCCTCTCTTCATTGGCTGTAGTCCAGTGCCCGCCATGCCATGAGCCGGTGTACATTCCTGCAAGGCGGTTTCGATGGGGCCATCGGGCTGACCCCAGAAGAGCTGGCCACCAAAGGCAAGCGCGGCCATCGGATGGGTATGTAGATCAGCAATGCCCCATACGGGCGTCGATGGGTCGCCTCCTCCCTCGGCAAGAGGGGTGGCCTGGGGGCGGTCAGGTGAAAAATTAAAGTCATCGGCATTGATATGATGTGTTGTGGAGTTATCAACGATGCGAATGCGCGCACTCTGATTTGTGAGTCCAGCATCAACGACGTTGAAGATTACGCGGCGCATCAGCTCACTGTCGCTGCCGGTGGCTTCAAATACCCTGTAAAAGTCTCCTTTACCCGGTAAAGATATGATTGGATAGGGTGTTGCGCTGGTATGCTCTGGCTCTGCTGCCAACTGGTTTTCCGCTGTGGTTTTGATCAGTAGTTCGACACGCAGGTGAGCGCTATCATGGCCGCCGCCGATGAGGAAATTAAACCAGGGATAGTTTTCATTTATGTCAAATTCATCTGAGGTGAGGGTGCCGGTGAGGTGATTTTCGGTGCTGATCCAATACTCTCCTTGATGTCCCACTGGATAGGGTCCGTCCCAGTAGTCTCCTCCAAGGGGCACAAGTCCCGGCCTGACGCGGCTTGCTTTCAGCCTGTCGCCACGAAGCGGTTGACTGGCAAACGCTTCGCCTTCGGCGGTCCAGAAGGTGAGGTCGCCTGATTCAAAATCTAGCCTTAATGGGTTCATAATATAGTATACAGTATACCCATCTTTAAAGTTAATGTTTCATGAACAGGGGTAGTACCAGGCTTACTAGGGGCAAGAGTTGTGGGATCAGGTATAGGGCCAGGAGGCGCCGGCTGAAAGGCCAGGTGGGATAATCAAGAGTGTCGGGATCGAGCAGCTGGAGAATATTTATCTGTCTGCGAATGGTTCTGGCTTCGTCAAAAGCATCGGTATCTATTGAGGACCAGAGCCTCTGTCGCATTTTTGCCAGGCGGTCCGCAAAACGTTCTTCGTAGAGTTCTTTTTGCCTGACCATTTCACGGTGGATGCCCCATAGGGGAAAAAAGAAGGCCAGGGCTGCCAGCGGTACGTCAAACACAAGCAAACCTGCGCCTGCTCCCAGTCGAATGGTGTCGGGGACATGGGGCAGGAGGGTAGGATAAAGGTTACCGCCTATGGCATATATGGCGAAGAATACCACACCTACCAGTATGGGCAAAGCCATGCTGAAACAAAATCTACCCAGCGGCCTCAAGCCACCACAATTATCGGGATGACCGGGCTGCCGGTTACCAGCATGGTCCAGGAGGACACGCCTAGAAAGTAACCAAGTATTATACTGCCTGGCAGGATACAAAACAGCAAAAGTGAAAAGGGAGACGCAATATATGCTCTGAGCATGAAGGAGAGCAGCGCTACGCTGGTGATTACTGCTATGCCGATGACGATGTACCTGTAGCTGCTTAAGAGTTTGTCCTGGTATGCGTTCAAGAATGATGTATATTCTTCACTGAAATGACTCTCTCCCCTCCTGGAGGAGAGGTGTCTCCCGGTCTCAAAATCTTCAAATACGCCACGGATGGCTCTGCGCCAGTGATTGTACGATAACACTACCAGCGAAAGTGTGATTGGCAGCAGGATGTATAACAGGATGTTATCTGTATATAATTTATACTCTGAAGAGGGCACAATAATATGAAAATAGTAGGCTAGCAGGGGGATTAATGCCAGGGCTAACAGGCCATAGATGTAGATATACCAATACTTAAAGCCAGATTCATCAAACGAGGATGGGAAAAGGCGGAAGGTATGCCAGAAGCTGCCAGGAGGGGTAGTCTCTAAAGCGCTGCTACTTTGCTCAGCCAATGACTCATCCATATAGGCCTCCTTTTATGAATTTCTTGCGGGCAGGTTTTTTACATTTTTGCCTTAACTAGCGGTTGTACGACCTTAGAAATGTGTGTTCTATTATTAACTCTCTCTGCTTTTACTGTTATATATCACCGGGATATACCCGTCAAGGTTATGAGCGTGGTATACATTCATAAATTCTTCTGGCGGGCGTGGTTCCCATAGGTATTAAGTTAAGAAAGGTAGGCAAAAAAGACTCCGTGTGAGAGGATAGAAAAAATCTTCACAAGAACTCATCCCCTCAAAGGAGTCTCCAGGTGTCTACAGTAACACAGATCA
>WNFD01027317.1_pt1 | contig 10054 bp, 10 predicted proteins | sample 5400491 | NCBI WGS metagenome assembly WNFD01 (sample SAMN13153343, study PRJNA577476) | soil metagenome | isolation source: 120 cm saprolite under Douglas fir tree site 2 hole 2 replicate 2 | place: USA:California | collected 2015-04-18
CGTGAGGAGTGAATAATTGAACAGGACACTCCCGCTCGCGACGCCGCCGCTCGGTCCGATCGTGTGCGTGCCGACGGCGTTGTAGTACTTTGGCGCGGCCGTGAGGTCGGTATCGGTAACAGCAGGCGCCGCGGCGCCCGAGCCGAAGCCCACTGCGGCGGCGATCTCGCCCGCCGTAACTCCGGAGATTAAACTCGCGAGCACCGTCAGTCCGGCATTGACGAAGAGATTGTCGCGTTCCCACAGGAGTTTGCCGCGCTTATAGAGGCGCACCGTTCCATGCGGCCTCCGCCCGCGGCGCATCGCGTATTCCATCCGCTCAAGCAGTTCGTTCATCAGTTCTCTCCGGGATTCGTGAAACCTTTGAAAAGATTTCACACTTCGAAACTTTCACCTTTCAAACATGCGGGCTTCGCCCTGTTAATACTCGGCACGGAGAAGACGTGTTTGTTTCGCCTCATTAGTGTCTACCCAATCGCTGAAATGGCCACTCCATTGACCACTACGCCCGAGTCGACGACATGCGGCTGGGTTGCCCCATAGGTCAGTGAGATACCGTGGTAATATCGCCGGTTGTGCAGCGCGATGATCGTCTTGCTGTCGCTGACCGGCCACGCCGGCGCGAGGATGAGGTCGCCCGGCGCGGGAAGCAGCAGATCGACCTGCGAGAAGATCGAAACCACTGAGTCGCCGGGCGCCGGAATCAGCACGTCGGTTATCGGCGGCAACGTGAAATAGACTGAGTCGAGCCACGAACGCACCGGCTTGAAAAAGTTCACTGCGGCGATGATCCGTGTCACGTCGTTCACGCCGACGCTCTGATTCGCCGTCAGCGCTATCAGGACGCGAAACACCGCCCAACCCTGACTCGCGGGATACTGCGTGCCGCCCCAACTCGATTGGCCCTCGAGCAGCGTCGCCGTCCAGCCGAGGGCAGCCAGGGCGGTCTTGATTGCGAACGGCGTGCCGAGCGTGCGATGTAGCGGGATCGCCTGCTTGAGCAGCGCGCGCAATTCGCCGAAGTTGGTCGTCACGCTGGTGCTGGAATCGGTTAGCGTATCGATATTCGTCAGCGTGTCGATATTGGTCAGCGCGTCCCAACTGCTCGCGGTCTGCGCCGGCGCGAGCAACTGCCATTGCGGCGCGAGCATGTCGAACTGCCACCGGCGCGAGCAACTGCCATTGCGGCGCGAGCATGTCGAACTGCCAGGCCATCGGAATCACCGCCGAATCGATCAACGAATCGAGGCGATAGACGAGCAGCGGCGTCAAGTCGATATGCCCGACACGCGCAATCAGCGCCATCAGCGCCTTCGTGCGCACATCGTTGATCGCCGGCGATGGAGATAACTCAGGCACGATTAATCACTCAAACGTGAAACCCCTTTGAAAAGGGTTTCACACTTCCCAAACTTTCACCTTTCAGGCATGCGGGCTCCGCCCTGTTAATATTCAATCCGTGAAGGCGTGAGGTGGCGATTTCGCAATACTGCTCGTCGACGTCGACGCTGTCCTGGTCGTAATAGGGTTTCATATCCGAGTATTCACAGGGCTAAGCCCGCATGCCTGAAAGGTGAAAGTTTCGAAGTGTGAAACCTTTTCAAAGGTTTCACATCTTTTCCCTTCTCTGCGCATTAGCTGTGCTCCGTGCCGGTCACGAAGATCAGCGAGATCGCCGTGCAGTTTGCCCACTGGCCGGTCGTGAGCGGCGTGTAAACCGGCGCTGTGAGCGTCACGCGATAGACGCCCGACGCGGTCAATGCGGCGATAATTTCCTCGGGTACGATATCGCGCTGGATCCGCGACGCGAGGTTGATCGCGAATTGCACGGCTGCGTTCTGCACCAGGTTCTGAGTAGTCACCGGATCCGCATCGGAGTATAACGTCACCGTACCCACTATCGTGTAATCAACTTCGGTGACTGCGAGCACCGCGACCGTATCGGTCAACGGACGCACCTTGTCGGCCGACAGCGCGGCCATTGTTTTGGCGAGCAGCGCGGAGTTCGCGATTCCTGTACTATTCGGCGAGGCGGCCGGCTGCTGAGTAATCGGCCCGGTCAGGATATACACATTGACCGTGCCCGGCTGCGGCGACGATACCAGCACATCGATAATGCCGGGGTCCGCGCCTAGTGCGAAAAAGCGGAAGGCGCCGGTCGGACCCGCCACGCTGAACTGATTGGGCGCCGCCTGAATGCGCGTGCGCAGATGGGCGTCCGTCTCGGGCGCCGCGCCGCCTCCGGTCACCGTCGTATTACTTACTGCAGAAATCTGCACGTTCGGATTGAGCTGTACACTGACTAGTCCCACCGCATAGCCATTGCCGATCGTTCCCGGAGTCGTGCAGACTGCGGCGACCGAGCCTGACGTCGCACCCGCCGCAATCGTCAGCGCGGCGCTGGTCGCAAATGCCACCTGGCCGTCCTGCGTGCCGGCGAGAGTACCGGCCGGAATCGTAATCGGCACGGTGAGCGCCGCATTAAGCGTGAATTGCAGCGTGGTTAATGCGCCCTGGGCATTGAGACGCGTCACGCCGAGCAGCTGACCCAGATAGTCGATCATCGGGAAGCTCGAGAACGCCAGAAGGCTCTGCAGTCCCGTATTCTGGATCTGGTTGCGCACCAGCGACTCGCGAAAGGCGTACAGGTTGATGAGCAATCGCTCGACCTGCGCCGGCTGCAGCGTGCGCCCTGCGAGGTTCTGGAACGAGCTGACCATGTCGTTGAGGATCGCGTTGGGGTCGAGCCCGTCGGCGTCGGCGACGAACACCGGAAGCGGTAACGGCATCAGGCCGGTGAGCGGCGGCGCCGTCAGGGGATTTATAACTACCAGCGTCCATCCGCCGGTGCCGTCCGGTGTGAAGCCGGCAAGGGTCGTTGACCAATTCGGGAGAGCCGCGCCGGTAGTGCCATCGGCGCCGGTCCATTGCTGGACATTGTTGTTCGCGTCGACAATGACCTTCTGCGCCGTGACCGGCGCATTCGGCGACCATGTAGGGTTGACAGCCACGTTTTATACTTTAAGCCTCGTGAAACCTTTGAAAAGGTTTCACACTTCCCAACTTTCACCTTTCAAAGATGCGGGCTTCGCCCTGTTAATACCCATTCACCGCAATCTCCCTGGAATAGTAATCGTCACGCGATTTGGATCGCCCGAGTTGAGCTTCAATTGCCATACGATCGTAATCTGCATATGAGCGTTGCGATTGGCCGAGGCGTCGTTGCCCACCAGTCCCGTGCGCACCGACAACAGCCGGATGCGCGGTTCCCAGAGGGTTATCGCTTCGGTTATCTCGCGCGCGATCGCCGGAATCGCCGCCTGAATCGGGTAGTCGATATACTGCCAGATGTCGGCGCCGAAAGTCGGACGCAACGGATCCGCCCTTTCGGCGTTCCCAGAATAATCGCAATACATTGATTCACGTCGGCGACGCCCTGCACGACACTGCCCAATCCGGCCGCCGCCGCCTGACTGACCGACGAGCTGTCGAGCATCAGCGACCAGTCCGCCGACTGTATATCCGCAGGTGTTATCGACCCTCCCGGCATGTTTCACCCGACATTCATAATTTCAGTCGCATCCGCGCATTGTGGGCTGTCTACTAGGCTGCTGTCTGATTCTCCGAGTATTAACAGGGCGGAGCCCGCATGCCTGAAAGGTGAAAGTTGGGAAGTGTGAAACCTTTTCAAAGGTTTCACTTGGTTGTTTCTTCATCTTGGGTCTTAATCTCTAACCGCTCGCTCCGCTCGCTGTGCGCACGTCGCAGACTCCTTTGCTCGGCTCTGCTGCGCTCCGCCTAGCAGGGTGTTGACGAAAGGGTTGGATTAGTCATTTGAGCGGCTTGCTGGAAGGTAGTATCGGCCTCGGCGCGGTTACGAGGCTACGGTCGAGTGCCTGGCCGGGGGCCGGTTGGGCTTCATCAGGGACCTCGGAGCAGAGTGACCCGGACGTTTCATGTGCACGCCGGGGCGAGCCGGGCGATGCGCACGAGGTTGTAGGCGGCGGCGACCAAGTAGGCGTGCATCTGCACCCGCTCGCGTCCGCGATAACGGGTGCGGCGCAGACCGCCCACCGTTTTCATCCAGCCGAACGCCTCCTCGACCCGCTTACGGATCCACTGACTGACGGCGTAGCCCGGATGCCGCACCGTGCGCACGTCGAGCGCAGAGCCGCCCCGCCGCGCCTGGTTCCGCGCCACATGCGGGGTGACAGTAAGCGCGCGGCAGTCGGCCACAAAGTCGCTGGTGTGCCGGTTCGACTTGGAAGTCCACCAACAGGGCGTGGCGGTTCTCCATCAGCGCGTTGGCCGAGTAGCAAAGCTTGGCTTCCTTGCCCGGTCCTTTCTTGGCCAGTTTGGCCTCGGGGTCGGTGGTGGACTGATGAGTCGCGTTGCTTCTGCGCTCGCCGTGGAAGTTCACCGTCGGATTGCCGGGGTCGTCGGGCGGCGCTGTCGGTCCAGCATCTTTGCGCCTGAAGCTTTTAAGCGAGGCCCACGCCTCGACCAGCGTGCCGTCCACCGTGAAGTGCTCATCCGAGAGCAAGTGCAGGGCGCCGGCCTGCGCGACCACGCCGGCGAAGAACTCGCGCGCCAGGTCGTGCGCCAACAGCCGTTGGCGGTTGCGCGAAAAGGTCGAGTGGTCGAAGCTCGGCTCGTCCGCTTCCAGGTCGAGGAACCAGCGAAACAAGAAGTTGTAGTCGAGCTGCTCGCAAAACAGCCGCTCGCTTCTGACGGTGTACAGCGCCATCAGCAGCGAGGCCTTCAAGAGCCGCTCGGGCGGAATCGACGGCCGGCCCACCGCGCTGTACATGGCGTCCAAGGTCGGCGAGAGTTGCACCAGGGTCGCGTCGGCCAGCTCCTTAATCTTCACCTCGCATCCGCCACTTCCTCCACCACTCCGATTACTCACTCAGACGAATTACTACGAAGCGAAATTCACGGGTTTATCAACACCCTGCTAGGGGATACTTACCTTTGCAAACGGTCCGCCCTGCTCGAAGTCCCCCGATGTTGTTACAGGAAGAGGTTAGATGCCACCGCTGACGCGGCTTCCCATGTTCTGTCGCCGTCGTGCTCCCAGCCAACCACCCCACCGAACCCCACGCATTAGACCAGCCCTCACAGTGCACTCGGAAAGTGCGTTGCCCGGTTCGCATTGGCGGAGCCTCGCTGACCCCTATGGGGGGCTTGCCCCCATAGTCGTGTTTCGGTACGGGTCAGGTGTTTTTTAATTGAAGAGTTTCGGCTGGCCTATTCGTTATTGTTGTTGTGGTCTCAGGGGAGTAACCGCGCGGGCAGTGCGAGTGGTGTAGAACGTCATAATCTTTAAGCGTCAGGTGTCGAGTGTCGCAGACTCAACGCCCCTTACGAATGCCTCTCAGCCAAGAAGCTGGGGAACATCAAAGCTGCGGATCGCCTTGCACTTCGCCGACTACAATCTGTGCGGGAATCACAGCTTGGTCAGCCCCGCAATGGCAGCGGCAGTCGCCGCTCGGCTATGATCGGTGGCAGAGTTGAACAATGGAGGATGAGATACTAGAGGCGGCGCTTTGGGGTCTGGTTTCGGCATGCCTGATATCGCTTGCCTTGCTAGCACTGTTCGTCTGGTATCTGCGCCGGTTCGGTTTGCCTGAAGTCGTTAGCCAAAATATGGCATCGGAGTCAGAAAAATCCGGGCACCGAAAGTCGTTCGAAGCACGACTGCATGATGTCCTGCCTGGACTCGTTTCAAGTGTGGGCTGGTGGCGGCTTAGCATCGCAGCGGGCGCAGCCATTGCGGCACCTTGGATAGTATTCGTCCTCTACATGTGGGGCACCCGAGGAGGACCACGAACTCCTGAGGCTATGGGTTGGCTTGTAGGACTAACATCAGCAAGTTTCTTGTTACCTTGGGGAATCGTTCAAGCAGTCGGTTGGGTAGTCGAAGGTTTCAAGCAGAAGTCAGACTAGAACAACTACCCGCGCAGAGAGGTGGAAGATGTCAAATCCTAGTAAGGTGTATGATGGACTTCGGAATGCGCTAGCGGCGCTGAATCCCGTGGAGGAGGTCCCGGCTAGAAACGCGCTGATTAAAGCACATGCAATCAGTTGGAATGAAGGTATGGAAATTAGCTCAGACCTTGCAGCCTTTCGGAGCATCTTTAAGAAAATAGAGGATTGGGAGCGGCGTCAGCCCTCAAATTAACCCGGCTAATTGGGAGAGGCCAAATCTCCCAACGCGGGGGCTATCATACAGGATTTCCTCAAAGCCCTGCCCACAATCGCGGCGGTCGTCATGAGCGTCCTGACAATCATTCAGGCGGTCTATCCGCCTCAAGCGCGGTGGGCTAAGGCGTTTTTCACCATTACGATTGTTGCGCTGGGTGCGTTTGCTGTCGTCGCCCTACTGCTGGTGCAACGTCGAGAATCAGCGCAAAGGACCGCAGATGAGGCGCGCCATAAGGCAATCCGAGAGCAGCTTGGGGTGTTCATAGTCGAGGGCCAAGAACTAGTGCACCGATGCACGCAAGAACACTGGCCAGTGCCGGACAAGGATGCGAACAGTTGGACCAGTAAGATCGAGGCGTTTCTAGCTGAGAAACTTGGACCATCCTACGTAGCCGGATTCCGTAACGATGCGGGCCTGCCTTTAACCGCTAGTTCGGGATGGAGTCCCCTGCGCACCGCAAGCTATGGGCTGCTATACACAGCAGAGTCGCACGACTTGAGCAGTTCAGCGAGGGATCTACGTGGTAGTCGTAGCTTTCAACCGCCGCGTCGCCGAATGACGTTTATCGCGCGGTAATGCGGATGCGTTTTCCCACTGTACTCGCCGCATGGGCGAGCGTAGGGACTGCCCATACCGCCAGTCTGCGAGGTTGGGGAGTGTCGTCAAGCGCAGTACGCTACCCCAAAAGGGAAACCTCATCTTGGTGGAGCTTCGATGCCTGAGCCAATGTTCGACCCGATTCTCGACATCCAGCAGGCTCTTGAATTTGTGGCCCGCCACATCAAGTCCGTGTTCGCAGTCATGACGGGCGCTTGGGACGGTCTCGCCATTTTGGCCGTTCTGATGGCTGGGGCTATCTGGTATGGCTTCCATCGGAGATATGAGCATCTCCTTTCGAGCAAGGACACAATTATCGCCAACAAAAACTCCGAGATTCAAAACAAAGACGCCAGCATCGAAGCGCTCGGTCATCGTCGCGAGTTACTGGAGGATCAACTAAAAGATGCGATTCGCACTCGCGACGAACAGGTTGTTCGGTTGGGCGCGCTCGCCGAATTTAAACCCGAAGAGCTAAAGCGAGAAATCGAAATACTACGCGAGCAATTGGATGAACGTAAAGCACGCGAATGGCCACTTCCGACGCCCGAACAAGAAAAGCACTTGATATCATTGTGGGGGCGTAACGATACCCACGAAGTAGGAGAGCGGCTCATATCCATTACGCGAAACGACCTCCCCGATATTGTTTATTTGACAGACAAATTAGTTATTCTTTTTCGAGAGGCGGGCTGGGAACTCCAACACGAGCCAGGTCGTGCTTATGGTATAATCCAGCCCGGCATACATGTGCGCGCACCAGTCAAACATCAAGGTGCCGATTTGATTGCGTCCGCGTTGGCCGATATTTTCGGTGACGATGCTGTAAACCGAGTTAATCTGGATAGTCCATTACCTCCGGTCTTTGACCGCTCGTTTTCTGTGCAGTTAGCGATTGGCCGGAAACCTACACCTCAAGACCAAATAGCCGCGCTCAAACAACAGATGATCAGCGCGAGTATGGAATTGGATCGACGCAAATGGCGAGAGGTCACTCCAGAGCAAGAGCGTCTGTTTGGAGAGGCCGTTGCACGATCTAACACCGCGATTTACTCGATCAGTATTAAGTGCCACTCGCAGATGGACCCTGAAGCCGTGAACTATTGGAAGGAATTAATAGACCTGTTCAGGAGACATGGCTCTCAATCTGGAGGCAGTTTCGATTCTCCATATGCCGAGTTTGATCCGCCAAACCTTGTGCTGGTTGTCCAAGACCCTCAAAATCTGACCGGGTTTGCGCAGCGTATAGATAGCTTGCTGCGAGCAGCGCAAATTGACTTCACCGTCATGAGCGACGGATCGCAACGCAACGAAAGCGGATGGTGCTACTTGCGTGTTGGAAAAAAGAGTTCCAATTGAACTGGCTCGCTGTCGTCGTCTTCAGTCCACTGGGGTCGCGTGCCAGTCGGTGCGCCTCAGCATCCTGCTATCGCCTTGCCGAAAATATCGGCTGCGCGACGGTTGTCATGAGCAGACTGGAACTGGGCTAGGTAGAGCGGCAGAGTTGCTTTGCTGAGGTGATGGTAAGGGCCAATATGCCGTCTTCCGCTCTCGCGAAAGGAGTCAACGATGACGGACATACCTATTGAAAAACGCCTGCCGGTGATCCTCGGGCTTCCCCTGGCGGATCCTCATCTAGCTCAGTAACCTTTTTCGGTCGATGCGCACGAACTCCGTCCACGAACTTCGCACCTGTGCGGACCAGCGGCAACAGGTGGGCACCGTCGAGGCGTCGCCAGCGGTGTTGGGCCATGTCGAGTAGCTTGAACGCCATCAGCAGTCCCGTGGTCCTCGATCCCACGCCTTTGGTCACTCGTTCGCGCAGCCGCACCGTGGCGAACGTCGACTCGATGACGTTGGTGGTGCGCAGGTGCTTCCAATGCTCGGCGGGAAAATCGAAGAAAGTGAGTAACCGGTCCCAGTTGGTAACCAGCGACTCGACCGCCTTCGGGCACTTGGCCTGATACTCCGCCGCGAAGCGCCATCTTGCGGCCACGCAATCGGCGCGGCGCTCGGCGTACATCATCTCGGGCAGGCGCTTGGCGCGGGGTTGGACGCGGCGGGGCAGCTTGTCGAGTACGTTCGCGAGCTTGTGACACCAGCAGAGCTGGTCGCGGGTCTCGGGTGACACCTCGCGCAGCGCGGCCCAGAATCCCAGCGCGCCGTCGCCCACCGCCACCACCGGTGCGGCCAGTCCGCGCCGGTTGAGGTCGCCCAACAGCGTCTTCCAACTCTCCGCGCTCTCCCGGTAGCCGTCCTCAACCGCGAGCAACTCCTTCTCGCCATTGGGCCGCACCCCGATCATCACCAGGGTGCAGAGCCGGTCGTCCTCGAGCCGGATGTTGAAGTGCACGCCATCGACCCAGACGTAAACATACTCGTGTCGCTCCAAGCTGCTCTGGCGAAGCTGCATACTCTTTCTCCCACACCGCAGTGAGCCGCGTGATATTGGTCGGCGACAACCCGGCGGCATCCTCGCCCAAAAGCGCCGTAAGCGCGGGGCGGAAGTCCCCCGTGGACAACCCGCGCAGGTACAGGATGGGCAGCACCTCCGTCACACCTTAGGCGAACGGCGCATGTAGCGCGGCAGGAGGCGGCTGGTGAAGCGCTGACGGCGCCCCTCTTCGCCGCGCCGGCGGTCGTTGACCCGCGCGGCGCTCGCACCTCCACCGTCCCCGCGCCCATGGCAAGCTTGCGCGCTCGCGCCCGCCCGTTGCGTACCACCAGCGCCCGACCCGCCGGGTCCTGCTCCTGGCGACGACGCTCGACGTAGTCCGCGGCTTCGGCCTCCAGCGCCGCCATCAGCATCCGCCGCGCTCCCGACCGTGCGATCTCATCCAGCATCAGCGGCGTGCCGCTCTCCTCCCCCGTAGGAGTGCTTTCCACTACCTCACCATTGGCGTCTCCGGTAAGAATATACTTGACAGACCAAGGCGTGAGTTGGTAGCATCTGACTCATGGAACTGGGACACACTCTCCGAGAAGCGGTTATCTACTTCAAAGACTTCGAGAACTGCCGTAAGTTCATGGTCGAGCTGCGTTGGCCCAATGGCGTTGTGCGCTGTCCCCGTTGCAATTCTGGTCACATGGTCTATCTCGAAAAGGCGCGCGTCTGGAAGTGCTACAGCAAGCACGATAGCCCGAAGTTCAGCTTGAAAACCGGAACGGTATTCGAGGACTCTCCGCTCGGTTTGGATAAGTGGTTGCCAGCGGTCTGGATGATCGTCAACGACAAGAACGGCATTAGCT
>WNFD01038496.1_pt1 | contig 10053 bp, 12 predicted proteins | sample 5400491 | NCBI WGS metagenome assembly WNFD01 (sample SAMN13153343, study PRJNA577476) | soil metagenome | isolation source: 120 cm saprolite under Douglas fir tree site 2 hole 2 replicate 2 | place: USA:California | collected 2015-04-18
CCATAATGCCGGGCTGCCGCGCGCTCATGGACGATCAGGTCAAAACCAGCAGCATCTTCGATGCGGGATACTGCGCGGGAATGATAGATGCCATCGGCTTCATGGGGGACGCGTTGTCTTGGCAGGCCTTGGCCCTCCCAAAAGAAATCCGTCAGAATTTTTGCATATCGGCCCCGCTCACGGTGACGATCAAGCAGGCAGTCCGGATCGTCGTGGCCTACATCGATGCACGGCCAGACCGCATGCATGAGCCGTTCTCGCAGCTCGCCATCGAAGCCCTCCGAACCGTATGGCCGTGCTGATAGGGCCAGGGAAGCCCGGCCGTGCGTCCGGCCTCTGGCCGCTGTCCGCGCAGCAAAACTGGGAGCGACATCGAGATCAACATCCGCCTCTCGTTGCCGCAAGGCCGGGCGGTCAATGTGGGCCGTACCGCCAAGGCGGACGAACGTCAAGCAGATCGATCAACGACGCCTTCAAGCGGGCGTCGCCGGCGTCTGCAACACCACGCGAGCGATTACGGGGGCAGGTGAAGATTAATGAAGGCCAGCCGACCGCGACGGTGACGCGCCTCGATGAAATCGGCGGCTTCGGCGTTCTGGAATCCGCAGACGGGCGCGAAATCTACTTTCACAAGAACAGCGTTCTCAACGACGCGTTTTCCAGCCTGGCCCCCGGCGTACGCGTCGTGTTTCCGAGGAGATCGGCCACAAGGGACCGCAGGCAAGCACCGTAAGGCTGATTGGCAAGCACGGCCTGTGGTGATGCGACCGCCGGGATAGCGACGCCGCAGATGCGTGCCAAGTCAACAGCCCCGGAGCAGGTCAGGCGGATGGTTTGCGGACCGGCTTTCCGAGGGGCGCGTCAAGCGTATCGCACGCGGCCAGCAGCTGCGCGCCATAGGCCTCCGCCGGCAGACGTACCCATTCGGGGGTCACTATGAAAATCCAAACGAACAACAGAGCCCACACGGCGATGGTCGCGATGAGGACCTCGGGTGCGGGGGCGGCGCCATTTGCGACGGACTGGTAGGCAAGGATTGCCGTGCTGGTTGCCACGCCCAGAACGGAAATCGTCAATCCCAGCGGTTTGAGACCCCATAGGTTCCGGCGAAATCCATATGCAATGTTTTCCTTGAACAAGATGGAAAACTTCTTGGTGTCTCGAGTTTGAGTTAGCAACCATGCGGTCACGGATTCATAGATCTTGTCGGCCGCGACGGGATCTGCGGTTTCTTCGGCGGCCGAGGGAAGCGTCAAAGCCGGCAGTTTCCGCTGCAAAAAGTCGCGATAGCGGGTCTTTGTGTGGTCGTCTATTCGGTCGTCTCGATGACGCAACAGGGAGACCGAGGGTTTGCCTCCCCACGATTGATACAGCCCCTTTTCGCAGCGCTTCCCCCGATCACGGCCAAGCTGTGAAAAGAGGAGCATCACGCCTAAGCTTGTGGCAAGCGAGACCAAGACGCCCAACGTCGTCCACAATGACGGAAACCATGCGACGAGCAGCAACGCCGCCGGCAAGATGGCGATCAGCGCCGGGAATAGCCGGGCCTGTCGACCATAGGGATCGATCAGATCCGAAAGGGGTCCGAGGGCACTTGCTTTGAGCTCCATTATTCACTCCACCGGCTTAAGATATTGAATTGCGAACACTTGCGCAGGGCCCTGATCCATGCCCTGCTCTTCCGCTCATTCATCTTCGATACGGCGTGCTCCGCACAGATGCGCACTTCCTCGACGGCATGGCCAAAGCGGAAGACGCAAGCGCTCATGTCGAGAGCCGAGCGCGATGCGAGCCGGACCACTACAAGCGCAGCGAAATTCGCACCAACCGTAGGGTCGGAGACGATGCGGTACATAGATCGGATATCGCTCGGGCTGGGACGGGTGGAAAACGATGGATGCGAATGCCACTCCCCGAGATAGTTGAAGCGCTCGTAGTTGTGCCCAGTCCGCTCAAAAAAGCGCTCGATCGCCTTTTCGTGGAGCTTCGGATCCCGAACGAAATGGCAAAACGTCCCACCGCCTCTCTGGATTGTTATTTCGGCAATCTTGAAGGTGCCGGGCTCGACGAACTCACCGAGCAGCACGCCGCCGATTTCGCGCCGGCCTGCCGCACGCAGTGCATTGGTCCACTGCGAGCTAATTCTGCGGGGCAGAAGGAGCTTCATCGGCCTTCGCTCTAATCAGATGGGAGATGAACTGGGCTGCTTCGGCCCAGTCTTGTTCGGAGGCCGCCGAAACGGGCTCGGCCACCGGCGGTTGCGTGCCCTGGACCGGATAAGCTTCGAACGGCTGCTCAAAAATCCATCCCTCCTTCAGGCTCACGACGTACATCGAATGCGGGAACCCGACACCGCCTAACAAGAGATCGACGGCCATGCGCGTTGCGTGCGCAGCTACGACGGAAACATCCCCATCATCAGCGACGAGAGGCGCTCCGGTCGAATCTTCGCCCCCATAATCGATGGCGGCTCCGCCACTCCATGGCACACCCTGATCGCGGAACCACGACCGCAGGATCGCGCGCATCGTCTGAGGAGGATGGTCAATCCCAGGTCGGTAGCGGGCGACAAATCCGCCTATCCCACCTGCAAAGACCTCGCACCAGACCATCGGCTTCTTCGATCCCGTCGCGACGGCGGACAGAAGATTGAAGACCCGCGAATCCGCCGTGGCGTCGATGATCAGATCGCTCCCCCCGATCTCGGAAAGTAGGCTCGAGGCGCTTCCAGCCGCTTCCTGCCCGCCCAATCGAAAGCATTTTACCTTCGCCACGGTGGCGGGACTGATCCTGCGTATGCGCGCGGCAAGCCCCTCCGCCTTGTGCTCGCCCATATTGCGCCAATCTAGATCGTTTCGGACAAGATTCTTACGAATGAAGACGTCATCGTCGACCAGCAGGAAGTATCTTGCCCCGCTGCGCGCGAGTGAGGTCGCCATCTTGGATCCGACCGAGCCGCAACCGACCACCGTGACCCTCTTCCCGGCCAGCATTTCATAACCCGCGGGCAATCGCGGCTTGTCGTCGTCGATGTCCAAGGTGGCGAATTGGATTATGTCGTCGCTGCTCGCCGCAAGCTGCCAGAACAAACGAATGTCGGCGCCGTCGGTCGCAATGATGAACTCACGGTCTTCGTAGGCCGTCAGCGGAGGCGACACGACTTCCGCGAGCGCATTGCGTAACTGCCTTGCCCTGGCGCCAGTGCCCTCCTCGACGAGGCCCTGCAGATCCGTCGTGCTGACACGTACCAGAATGCCCCGGTAGAGACTCCCAATCTTCGGGAATGTCCAACGATTTCCAAGTGGCGCCGTCGGGCAACGTCACCTTGTTCACCACGGCGGACATGCCCGAGTGTTGAAAGAAAGTCCTGACCTCGCAGCGGAAGGGAGTGCTCTCCGGCTGCATCCGCATGAAATCACGGAGATCGGCCGTCACGAGCAGTCGGCCACGTTTGGCCCTAAGCTCCTGCCCCTGGGTGACGAAGTGAGCCGATCTTACCTGCCGCGGCTCGCCCGCGACGGGCTGCTCGATCGATATGAGGCGGTGCGCGCTTTCAATAAGGTCACGGCCGGTGAACCGCGGCTCCCAATTGTCAGGTCTGTACTCGAGACACAGGTCGCCGCCGACACCGTACTGATGCGGCGAGATCCGGTGTTCGGCGTCGAGCGGTCTCACGCCTGGCGGCGTCGCTGGGAAGAACTCCGGATACGTCATTACAAACTGGTAGCGGCGATCGCCGAGGGAAATCGTGAACCGTAGAACGAGGCGAGTCTGATGGTCGATGCTCCACTGAAGTTCGGTAAGCCAGTCGACATTGGCCGCCAGCGCCTCGATCGCCGAGCGTTCCGCCATCAGACGCGCGGGATCAATCAGATACCATATCACGCGAAGCCATCCGGCCGGTCGGGCTTCACGCCACGGTTCGGGAAGGTGAACGCCGCCGCCGCAGCAGCCGGCTTCCGGAGTAAGCTTTCGGCCTTCTTTGCGGGAGGATTGATCTCCCAGGCAGTGGAAGTGCCCTCCAACGGACTCCAGAATGTCCTCGTATTCGCGCTTGGCCCGGATACACGGCGGATCATTGTCGTCGTCGAGAATTTCGCAGCTACTCGAGATGATCCTGGCCTCTTTGAGCGCTTGCCCCAGCGCGCTCCTCGCTGGCTCCGAACCCTCGGCGTCTTCGCCACACTTCGACCAGCTGTCATAGGAGAGGCTGTGCCAAGAGCAGTGATGCGGCGCGATCAAGACGTCGTATGCCAGGCGCTTGGCGCACCTTTTGTTTCTGTCCCAGATTCGATCCCAGATCGCGACCTCCGCGTCGCCGCCAAACAGGTACCGCGCGGAAGTTTGGCCGCCGACCTTGAGTTCCAGTCGGATGACCACGCTTGAATTGTTTTTTGAGAGCGCTTCTTCCTCGTCCTCGTCGTCCGACGGGGGCATCGGCGCTAAAAGGCGCGCCTCGAAACTGTCATCATCGCGTCCTGAGATCCGGTTGAATGTCTCGTCAATCTTGATCAGGATTTCGTCCAGATCGTCGGTCTTGCCATCGATGTCTTCTCCCAAGATCAGGATCCGGTCGCCGTCCGACACGCTACCGTCCTTGTCGCGAAAAAGTCTCACGCGGCGACGAGCTTCGGATGCCCAGTCTGCGGCGTCTTCGCTAAGCGTGTGATCTTTCGAGCCCCGGCGGAACACGACCGGCGAAGACCACATCTCGCGGATCAGCACCTTGTCGGTGTTCTCAGACCAGTCCCCGGGCGGCCCTAAATGAAAATGCCGGGCAAGTCCCCGGCAGTGGTCCTCATCCGGATGGGTGAGCAGAAATCCGTCAACGTAAAGGCGCCCCTTGCCGTCCCGATTGAGTCGAGAGCGCAGCTGCTCGGCGACATCCGGCGTATGATCGTCCGGATCATCGGCTGCCTCGCGGATGTTGATGTCGATCAGCAGCTTGCGGCCAGATTCGAACTCCACAAGCGTCATGTCGCCGTTGTCGACGCGGAAATGGGTTGTCTTAACAGGCATCATGTTACTCCTTGTCCTTAGGCTTTCAATAAAATCGCGGGAAAACAGGTCGCGCCCCCGTGCGCTGCCGCATTGGCGGCTATCCTGCTGCGACCGAAATGGGAGTTGTCGGTGAAAGTGCAAGATATGCGTTGCGAGTGGCTGTGGAGAACGCCAATGATGGCACTCTCGGCGACCGGATTTTCCGGCGAATCGGTTGATTGGGCTGTCATGTTGAATCCTTGCGGTTTGCCAGCGCCTTGGTCTGTGTCACTATCAACTTGGGCGCCGGGGTGCCGATCACGCGGACAAAGCTTTTTGCTTCCGTAGCTGCGTCATCTTAGGCGCCGAGCTATCGTTCACGCGGACACAGTTTTTTTGTCCGCGTGAGGGCATTTGCTGCGCCTACTTAAATGTCGGGATAATCGCAGGAGCGTTGATGCTACGACGCGCCGCCATTGATCAGGGAGCCTCTGGCGAAATCTATTCGCCGGCAGAGCTACGTGCTGCCATTGAAGGATTCAGTGATACAGACTGGTTGAGGGTCAAAAAGGCAGCTCTCTACTTTTCCGGCCGTTGCGGTAGGGAATGGCAGGATCTCCGGAATGAGGCATTGCTCAGGAGCCTTGACGGTCGACGGAAGTGCCCCAAGGATGTGCCGGTCACGACATTTCTTGGAAATGTCATGCGAAGCATTGCGTCCGAGGCCGATCCGACCGATGGACACCTGCCGCTGTCAAAGCAAATCGAGACTCAGCAAGAGACCCCTAGCGGTCTGACTTCGCTTACCGACCCGTCCGATCCTGTCGCCTCAACCATGGATGCTCAGCAGTTGATCGCGAGAGCTATTGGGGCGTTTGACGGGGATGTGGTGGCCGAAACGCTGTTTGAGGGAACTGTGGACGGTATGGAGGGAGAGGAACTTCGAAATTTGCTCGGACTTTCTCAGAAGGAGTTCGATTCGAAAAGGCGTTTCGTCCGGCGCCGGTTAAACGTCCAATTCGAAAGGGATCGCCATGGCAAGCGATGACATGAAAAAAGCCAACGAAAAGGTCGTCCGCATGGATGATTTTTTTCTGGATGAGCTTTTTTCGACACCGGATCAAGACCTCCTCCAAGAAGCCTCCGAAGACGGGATTGATGTGGCCGCTGTCGGAAATGAGGGCCGGGAAGCATTCGAAGGCGCCGAGTTAATTGTGGGGCGCAATCGCCTTTCTGTAGTCCGTCAGGAGATGGCCAAAGACCAGAAGAAATCACCGAATTCTATCGATCGTGCAAGGACACAGTCGGAGGTCAATGCAATTCTTGCAAGGAATCGAGAAGCACAGAGCAAGCTTACGATGGCGGCACGCAACGAAAGCGGAGACCAAGATGATGACATGGATAGCATCATAGAGGACTTTGCCGAATTGGGCGCTATAGGCCGAGGCGACAAAGACCAGGACGCTTAATGAGCTATTCCGCTCCGGAGCGGCTCCTGAAGTCGCTTGGCATCGACAGGCCTGAAGACATTGACCTGGAAGCGGTTGCCTGGAGTCTCGGAGCCAAGGTAAAGTATCGCCCTTTGAAATCCTGCGAGGCCCGGATTTGCGGGTATGAGAACAAGGCCATCATCTCGGTCGACAATAGGAAGATTCCACAACGGCAGAGATTTTCCGTGGCCCACGAAATCGGTCATTGGATCTACCATAGAGGGCAGCTACTTATTTGCCGCGCCAGTGACATTGGAAGCTTTGGCGGGTTTCGAAACGGCGCCACCAGCCCCGAGTTTGTTGCAGACCAGTTTGCCTCTGAGCTAATCCTACCATCTTACATTCTAACGCCGATCCTGAAGCAATTCCGCTCACTGAACCTGAAGACCGTCAGCGAGATTTCTGCAGCCTTCAAAGCAAGCAAAACAGCCACAGCAATCCGCCTTGTCCAAAGCAATCGCTTTCACGCAATGCTCGTATGTCACGCACAGCAAGGGCGTCGGTGGTTCATACGCCCGCCCTGTGTTCCGGACCGATGGTTCCCTCAGGACGACCTCGATAGAGATAGCTACGCCTTTGACACTCTGTTCGGATCCAGACAAGAACAGGTGCGCCCACGAAAAATCGGCGCCGATGCTTGGTTCGATCGCGCCGAAGCAAATCGCTATGAGATCTTTGAACACACGTTTCCGTTACCAAGCGACGAAGTTTTAACGCTCTTGACCTTTACCGATGAAGACATGATGGAAGAACGCGATACGCTTAGACCGTTTCGGCGCCGATAGATTTGAGGGACATTATCGGCGTCAACGTTTCACGGTATGATGCGTGGAACAGGGAGAGGAAGCGGATGGCGAAGATAACGAACAAGGATGAGGTGCTGAAGCACATGGGCGAATCCCATGGGCATCATTTCACGGCTGCCAAGTTGCTGTTGGCGGCACATGCCGGCGGCCTGGGAACATGTGTGACGGTTTTGAAGGAAGCCGCGAACACCCCTCAATTCCACGGCGTCGGCGTATTCGTCCTCCTGTTCGGTGCGGGTCTAATCGCATCCATCCTTTACTACGCGAGCATGTTTATGACCCAAGGCACCGTCAGAAATTCGATCATGAGCGACGAGGATCCGAACGACGCTCCCAGTGCGACCTTTCTGCAAGTTCTGAATGTTGTTTCGATGAGTATGGCGCTGCTGACGTTGTTGGCAGCTATAGGCTTCGTAATAGGGAAAACGTCCTCGCTCTGAGCTGTGTGCGCAGTCTCTAACTCAAGCGAAAGCCTCTCAGTCGCCCCGTTCTCTTGCCGCAAGCCGCAGCCTATCCGAGCCCCATGCGGGTCGGGCGGTTTGTGGGGGCGCTTTGATGGAACTGCGCGGATCACCTTAGCCCACTTCTCGGCTTTGTTCAGGATGAGCTTGCCGAAGTTGGTGGGCGAGCGGGCGAACACGGCGGCCGTTGCCACCGCGTCCGACAATCAAGCGCACCGGCCGCGTCGGATAAGCCTGCGCGCTTGCGACGTGCGATACATGCAGATCTTCATGCAATTTTATCGACTTATACTTCGACAATGGCTGAGACAGGAGGCTTGCTGACATTCAAAGGTCGGAATTCGGTGCAGTAGATCTAGATCGGAGAAGCACTCATGGTCGATTCGAATAGCCGGCCGGCAGAGGTCATCTGGAACTATGATCGTGTCGAATTGATCGCTGACGGCATCATCCATGCAATCGGAGTGAGCCTCGGGTTGGCTGGAGCGATCGCGATCGTCGTCGTTGCGGCCAATTCGCTGCACACCGCTGAAATCTCGTCCATCGTAGTCTACTCTGTCGGCTTGCTCTCCATGCTCGGTTTCTCGGCCGCCTACAACACATGGCCGGTTTCGCGCGCGAAGTGGGTTCTGCGCCGATTCGATCACTCCGCGATTTTCGTGATGATCGCCGGAACCTACACGCCATTCATAGCGCAGATGAGAAGCGATAAGCTGCTGTTGCCTGGTCGCTTTGATCGTCTGGCCGTTGTTCTCTACCTGCTTCTTGGTTGGAGTGGCGCGGTTGTTTACGAGCCGGTCGTGGCAGCTCTCCCGAGTTTGAGCATTTGGCTCCTCGCGGTAGGCGGCGCGCTTTACTCCATGGGCGTGGTCTTTTATGTGTGGCGGAGTTTGCGATTTCAAAATGTGATCTGGCATGCCTTCGTACTGGTCGCCGCATGCTGTCACTATTCGGCAGTGCTCTTTTGTGTGGAGAATGGGTGGGCTTGAACCGAAAAAACGTTTCTTTCTCAGATCAACAACAGGGCAATCAAATTTTGAGATCTGCTGCCATTGACCGCGAGCGCGGCAGCGATCTGTTCATTGCAGGTCGCTTAGTCTAGTTTCTGTCGCGAAAGGCAAAATAGTACGCTGGAATCGTAGTTTCTAGCGTTTTTTCGTTGCAGGTTTTGCTTGCTGTCCGGATGTGTGGTGTGACACACATGAGGGATGATTCGGGCAACGACTGAATCGCCTGCCGATGTGGTTGGCTGGCTGGAGAGCGAGGTGGCGGACTTGTTGCCGGCGATTCTCGGCTCATTGAGCTTCCGCCGCAGTCGGTGCGGGCACGAGAACTGCCCGGCTTGTTTGTCCGGCGAGCAGCATCCGAGCCACGTTCTGTATGGCCGGCACAACGGACGGCGGTTTGCAGTTTACGTTCCCGAAGACCTGGTGCCCCAGGTGCGCCGCGCGGTGGAGAACGGGCGTGCCCTGCAGGATCTGCTGGTGCAGGCTGGCCCGCGCTATGTCAAGGCTTTGAAGCGGGTGCGGGTCAGCGCATCGAAGCGCAAGAAGAGTTGAGCCGTGGCGCGAGCGACGGCGCGGCAGATCAGCTTTGCGGATGTCGAGCTGATGCGGCAGGGCGTGCGCCTGGAGCCGCTACTGGAGGCGATTTCGAAGTTCCTTGACAGCGAGCATGAGATGATCGAGCGGGTGCGGCGCGATCTGGTGCGCGGTCTGAAGAAGCCTCGCAAGGGCCGCCGCGGACTGACGGCGCCGCAGGTGCTGCGCTCGCTGGTTGTGATGCGCGTCAAGAACTGGGATTATCGCGAACTGCGCGAACGCATCGCCGACGGTGTGACGCTGCGTCAATTCACCGATTTCTACTGCGATCCGGTGCCCAAACATGACGCCTTCAACCGAGGCTTCAATCGGCTGACGCCGCAGACGCTCAAAGCCGTCAATGATCTGGTGGTTCAAGCTGCGGTCGGGCTTGGTTTGGAGGACGGCGCCAAGCTGCGGGTCGACACTACGGTGGTCGAGACCGACATTCATCATCCGACCGACAACACCCTGCTATGGGACGTTGTGCGCGTTGTCACGCGTCTGGTCGGCCGCCTTGCCAAGGCGCTGAAGATGCGGCGCATCAAGGGTTTCCGCGATCGCCGGCGTTCGGCCCGGCGCCGCATGTACGAGATTCAACGCATGACCACGCGGCAACGCCAGGGCGCCCGATCGCGGCAGACCGCGACCTACCGTGAACTGATCGGCATTGCCGAGGAGGTGGTGGCGAGTGCCAAAACCGCACTTGAGAAGACCGCCACGATGCGCGGCAAGG
>WNFD01008538.1_pt1 | contig 10052 bp, 12 predicted proteins | sample 5400491 | NCBI WGS metagenome assembly WNFD01 (sample SAMN13153343, study PRJNA577476) | soil metagenome | isolation source: 120 cm saprolite under Douglas fir tree site 2 hole 2 replicate 2 | place: USA:California | collected 2015-04-18
GGGTCGGCCGAAACCTTCGTCGCGGGACGGCCGGTGCCTAGGCGCTGACCTCGATTTTGATGTCCACCGTGGTCGCGACCGCGACCGCCTTATAGAGCGGTCAACGACGCTTGTAGTGTTCGACGAGCTCGATCGCCTCGGCCTGGCTCGGACCGGAGAGGCGAAAGCGCATGTCGATCCGCTGAAAGACTGATGTGTCCGACCGATGCCGGACCCCTTCGATGGTGGCCTCGACCCGGTCCAGGCGGACCCCGGTATCGCGCGCCCGTCCCTGCACGAGCAGCACCCCGCACGCGGAGACGCCCGCCAGGAACGCTTCGGCCGGCGTGATCTGTTCACCAGGCCCACCCAGGTGGGTCGGTTCGTCGATCACGAGCTGGTGATCGCGCACCTGGTTGACGGCACGCCCAGGGGTCGCGCTGCTGGAGGATAAAACCCGATTGATCACGAGGTCGTCAGTTGACATCGATGCCTCGCCTCAAACCGGGGCGCGCTTGGACTGCACACGGGCCAGGAATCGCTCCAGGTCGATGACCACGCGCTCGTGGGTGCCTCGAGCGACCAGCTCGACGTCGTCGAACGCCGAGACCTCGAAGTCGACGCGGCGTCCGTCGACGGCGACCACACGAGCGGTAACCCGAACCTGCATGCCAACCGGTGTGGCCTTGAGATGCTCGATGCGGAGTCGGGTGCCGACGGTGGCTTCGCCGGACTCGAGCTGTTCGGCAATCGCCCGAACCGCTGCCGACTCGAACCAGTGACAGAGCACCGGCGTCGCCAGCACCGTCACGCCGGCATTCTGGAACCGGTCGGCCCCGTGTTCGGGCTGGACGATCTGCTCGAGGAGCCCTTCCCGGCCCAGACCGATCGACCTCACAGGTGTCACTTTACGGGGTGAGCCAGCAACCGAAGAAGCCGTTGCCGGCCTCTCCCGACGGCGAGGAGGACCGCGACGATCGCGAGGCCCGTCAACCCGAGGACCCGCAGGTCGATGGGCGTGATCACGGACAGGTCCGCCGTCTGGCTCCTCGACAGCGCGATCGGGACCAGCGGCGAAAACCCGGCGGCGTGTACGTGTGCGGTGTAATTGCCGCGGCCGGCGACGATCGAGATCTGGCCATTGCGGTCCAGCCGAAGCGCGTTCAGCCCGTCGTACTCAACGCGACTGAGCGCGTATGGCACGGCAACGACGTGGAGGCTGTTGTCGCCCATGTCGCGTGACGACTTCGGCGTCGGGGCCGGAGAGGATGACGTTCGATACGCGGGCCGCGTCGATCGGCCTCCATGTTGCTGCCGGCCGGACGGGTCGATCAGCGTCACTGGCCGGCTGAGGCTGGTCCGAAGAGGGCGTCTTTCGCTCGAAGGGTGAGCCGGTACAGTCGCAGGTGCACCACCCATGTCCCTCCCGCCGACGGCAGGTAGCGCTCCTGCCCCTCGCTCGCGAATGTCCTGCCGCGTTGATCCCGCCCTATTAGGAGTCTGTCATGCGGTGCAGGGCCGGCACGGCAGCATGGGCGCGGCTCCGTTGCGGCCGGGGCGGGCCAAGTGCGCTATTGAGGTTAGTTCAGAATTCCGCTCAACGAGTTCCTTGCTGGTTGGCCAGCTTCTGCCGCTCCTTGCTCTTAGGGCGACGCTTTGCCTTGGTGCCCTTGTCTTTGCGGCTGCGGCCTTTCACGTTCAGATTCTAGCCACTAAACAGGCCTTCATCGGCAAGTGATTCAGTGCAGTAGCTTAGGCGGATATATCCCTTTAGCCTGCACATACATTGGGATGCGCTGGCCACTGGACCGGTCGGTCGAACCCCTGTTCGGTAGGCGGCCTCAATTAAGCGTGAGAGTCGATGCGCCGCTCGGCCGACGGACTCTTGCCCCCCTACAGCACTGAGGCGGGCGCTCCAGAAGGGGAAGCCAGACAGAGCGCGGTGCTACGCGATTTGCTCGGGTGCGAGTTCCCCGAGCTGTTCTTCCGCATACATCTCGGGCTCGGTACCGTAAAGGACGGACTTCTCGGTGATGACGCATCGCTTGACCTCCGGGCGTGACGGAACCTCAAACATGGAGTTCAGCAGGATATCCTCGATGATGCTCTTCAGGCCCCGGGCTCCAGTCCCACGCTGCAGCGCCTTGCGGGCGATCGCCGTCAGCGCCGGCGCCTCGAAGACCAGCTGGACATTGTCCAGGGCAAAGAATTTCTGGTACTGCTTGACGAACGCATTCTTCGGTTCGGTCAGGATGCGAATGATGTCGGCCTCATCAAGGTAGTCCACTGTGACCGTGATCGGAAGGCGGCCGACAAACTCCGGGATCAAGCCGTACTTCATCAGGTCCATCGGCTGCAACTGCTTGAGGAACTTGGTGCTCTCCTTGTCGCGATTCCCGTGCGCCTCCGAGCCGAAGCCGATTTGCTTCTGGCCGATGCGGTGCTCGATCAGCCGCTCCAGGCCGTCGAAGGCCCCACCGCAGATGAAGAGGATGTTCGTGGTGTTGATCTGGATGAAGTCCTGGTGCGGGTGCTTGCGGCCGCCCTGTGGAGGGACGTTGGCAATGGTGCCCTCGAGAATCTTGAGCAGAGCTTGCTGCACCCCTTCCCCGGACACGTCCCGGGTGAGCGAAGGGTTGTCCGACTTGCGCGCGATCTTGTCGATCTCGTCGATGTAGATAATGCCGCGCTCGGCGCGGGCGACATCGAAGTCCGCCACCTGGAGCAGGCGGAGCAGGATGTTCTCGACGTCCTCGCCAACATAGCCCGCCTCGGTCAGTGAGGTGGCATCGGCGATCGAGAACGGCACGTCGATCATCTTGGCGAGGGTCTGTGCCAAGAGCGTCTTGCCACACCCGGTCGGCCCCACCAGCAGGACGTTCGACTTCTGCAACTCGACGTCGCCGGCCATCTTGCTATGAGCGATCCGCTTGTAGTGGTTGTAGACCGCGACGGAGAGGACGCGTTTGGCGTGGTCCTGGCCGACCACAAACTGGTCAAGGCCCGCACAGATGATCTTGGGGTTCGGGATGAGACCACCCTTGGTCCGTCGCTGCGCGGCGGGCTTGGCGTCTTCCTCCAGGACCTCCCGGCAGAGGGGGATGCACTCGTCACAGATGTAGACCCCCGGTCCCGCGACCAACTTGCGGACCTGTGACTGGTCCTTCCCGCAAAAGGAACAGCGCGTCTGCCGCCGGTTCTCGCGCTCGTTCATGGCGAGGTCTTCGGCCCTTCGCGTTCGGCTTCCGGCGGTGGCACCGGCTTGCCCCCGCCAGCCGCCGCCGGCTCCAGGCGGCCGTCTTTCGCCGCCGACTGGCTGTTGCGACTGGCGGTCACGATGATGTCGTCGATGATGCCGCACTCTTTGGCTTCCGGGGCACTCATGAAGAAGTCGCGCTCGGTGTCCCGCTCGATCTTCTCGATCGGCCGCCCGGTGTGCCTGGCGAGCATCTCATTGAGGGTTTGACGTATCCGTAGGATCTCCTTCGCGTCGGATCGGCCCTTGGGCCGACAGCACGGGCGGCTGCCGATTTCGATGCGCCATGCCCCATCGTCCCGTCCAGCTCCGACCGCTCACGCATCCTCCTTGCAGGTCCGACGGCACGTTTTGGTTAACGAAAGTCGTTCGATCGGCGCCAGGTAGCTGCTAGCTACCGGAATGGTGATTGAAATGGGGCGGGGCGCGCCGGCTGGCGAGTGCGAGATTGCCAAAAACGAAGTCGCTTCCGATAGCGCAGTTGCTCACCCTCAATGATGGGCACATCGATGCGCCTGATCTCCTGATTGGCGGGCGCGGACATGTCCAGCAGATCGTGATACAAATGATCCAGCAGTTTCTGCTTGAATGCCGACAGTTCCAAGTAGATGCTGACCCAATGTTTCGCATCCGCGGGCTGGATCGAATCCGGATTCTCCCGCCTCCATCAATCGGTAGGGGTTTCCCGCGCCATGGGCGGCACGGCGGGCCGCTGCTACGAATCGGCGCGCATGTCGGATCGGCGAATCTGGCATCGCCAGCACCGCCTTTGCCCATCCCAAGATTTGGGAAAACTTTGAGCGGCTCAAGCGCTGACGATCTTGAGTCGGAGGGCAAAGCGCCCTTGAAATGGTGGTTCGCAGCATACTCCCTTTCTTTAAAAACGAGGAGTCGGGCCCCAATAGCGAGAAGGTCCAGCGGCTATCCTTCCCTGTCTGGCACCGATCCGGCGTCGTTAACCTGTCATCTAGAGGGTTTGCGGTATCGGTGGCTAATCGTACCACCACTTTCCGAGACATCGTCTTCACCCCGCGTGCATCCAGACAGGGTTGAAGACCGCCTTGGTTGGAACCGCTCGACATTTTGTTAGTGGACCGATGTCCACAGTCAGGCCATCGGGTGTACACTTTCTGCGCTTAAGGCACCCATGGCAGCCGGGTGGCGCGTCCTAATCATCGAGGACGATTCGAATGTCGCCGAGTTGTACGCATCGAAGCTGCGGCGCGGCGGCTACGAAGTAGACGTGGCTCGAGACGGCGTGTCAGGCTTCGACCTTGCAGGCTCGTTGCTGCCGGATGCGATCATCCTGGACATTCATTTGCCCCGGCTTAGCGGATTAGCCGCGCTCGCCGTTCTCCGCAAGGAAGAAGCAACGTCGGGCCTTCCGGTCGTCGTCTTGAGCAATGACGACACACCCGCCGTGATGGAGGAGGCGGGGAGGTTAGGGGTTTCGGCCTATCTCATCAAAAGCAAGGTATTGCCTCAGGACGTTGCTGAGGCATTGAGCGACTTGTGGCGCGGCCCCCGTGAGATGGCCGGGGGCTTCCGGTCAGCTGCAAGTGCGCCGCCGCACGAGAAGGTGCTTGGCGCCGCAAACCACAGCGCTCCAGTTCTGGTCGTGGACGAGCAGGCGGCCACCCGGCAGATGGTCCAGACGGCACTTGAGCTCGACGGTTACCAGGTTCTTCACGCCGGAAGCGGTGGTGCCGCCTGGAACCTGATTCTTGAATATCGCCCCGCGGTGGTGGTTGCCCACGTCTCGACGCCCGGCATCGACGGCCTGGACCTCTGTCGGAAGATCAAAGCGCAGGAGACGTTGCGGCAGGTAAAGGTCATCGTATACTCCGTCGGCATTACGAGCGAGGACGAGGCGAAAGAAGCGGGATGCGACCAGTTTTTCCTCATGACCAGCGCCCTCTCGGGCTTGCGGGACGCGGTCGGCCGCTTCTACGCTCTAGCGGAACGCTCCTAAGGAGTAGCAAATATGGGCCCTGAGCAGCGGCAAGCAGGTGCGAGGCTCGGCCCTGAGTCAGCCGGCTTGTCCGGCCAGCCAGTAAGCGCGGATGATCGGCTGGCCACACTGGTTCAAGTCAACCAGCAGGAAATGGTAGATGAACTGACCTCGGACCTCTGGGGATTCGACGGTCCATGGTTGCGCCGCACCTATCCAACTGAAGCGTCGCTGCGACTGTTCGTGGAGGCATTTGTGGAAGCACTCCGGCGCTCGTTCACGGTAGCGGACGGAAAGCCGTTTGTTAACGAGTACGGCGTTAGCCTTGGCCGACTATATGCCGAAGAGGCTCAAGACTACGACGATGTCTACGACAGCTTGATCGTTATGAAAAACAGTTTGCTGCCCTTTGTGCTCAGGGCGGACCCTCCGATTGAAGCCTTGATCTTGCGCGTGACCTATGTCCTCTACCGACTCGAGCACGAGGTCGCGCGACGCTACTACGAAGTCGAAAAGACCCAGCATGCGCAGTTCGCCGAACTTGACATTCTCAAATCCGGTTTCATGCGGCTAACGACTCATGAACTGCGCCGGCCACTTAGCATCTTTAAGGGGTACGTGTCCATGATCGAGTCGGGAGAGCTCGGAGAATTGCCAGCCGAGGTGCATAAGGCAATCATCAAGATTGCCGTGAGCGCCAACGAGATGGCAAAGCTTATCGATGACCTGGCAGCGGTCGGCCGCCTGGAAGAACCGGACAAAGTCCTGCGGCGCGAAATCTATCCGGTCAACCAGCTGATCAAAGATGCTATTGACGTCGTTCGGGCCGAAGCGTTGGCCAAGAGGATAGCGATCGTCGAGCGCATCGATCCATCCCGCTCAACGATCCAGGTCGATATCGATCGGATGGGGGTTGCGGTCCAGAACCTGCTGAGCAACGCTGTCAAATACTCCCCGCCAGAATCCTCGGTCGAAGTCCGAGTCGAGCCGCAGCGCGGCGCGCTGACAATTGTTGTTGAGGATCAAGGGTACGGAATTCCAGCCGAGGAACTCCCGCTCATCTTCGACAAATACTACCGTGGCGTCAGGCCGGAGACTCGAAACACGCCCGGGACGGGCCTCGGGCTGTACATCGTCAAGCAGATAGCCGAGCTACACGGTGGGCGCGTGGAAGTGGTTAGCGACCCTGGGAAGGGCTCGACCTTCCGACTTCTCCTCGAAGCTTAGGTTTTGAGCTCTGCGCCGCGCTGTGTCGGCTGATTTGGCAGTGGCCCGCGGCTCCCGGGCCATGATCCGGCCCAGTCCCGGCCAGTCATCGCTGAACCTTCCCCTTGGTCCCGCCTCGCGCCCTACCGGAGCACAGCCGGCTGACGGCCGCGCGCAACTCCAGCAGCGGCGCGCTTTTCGTTAGGTAGGCGTCCGCGCCGGCTCTTTGAGCCTGCCGCTCTGTCGCCATCCCAGTGAAGACGATCACCTTGGTCTCCTTGTAGCCGTTTGCCATGATGAGAGCTGTAAGCTCGAGTCCGTCGATTCCCGGCATCTGGACATCCGTGAGGACCAGTGCAGGCCGGTTAGCCACAATAAGCTTCCACGCCGTCTGGCCATCCGGAGCTTCCAATACAGCGTAGCCGTCTAATTGCAAGACCGTCCGAACCATCTCCCGGATGTCCGGATCATCATCTGCTATGAGGACGCAGAGCGGATTGGCCACCGAGGGAAGACCTGTACGCGAGAGCATACGGGAACTTCTGTGCGTGCGCCGCAACAGCGGGAGCAACAACGAGGATTGGGCAAGCAGATTTCACCGTGTGGAGCCGTGATGTCACCTAAGGTGTCAACGAACGTCAACTTTGCGGGGGAATGGAACCCTGTTCCTGGAAGTGCCGTGGTGGAGATCATCCCGCGGCACCCGCAGGGCGGTCTCTTCAGGACAAATAATGCCGACGCAGGAAGCTACATCGATTCCCCTCCCCACGCCGGGCGATGGCCCAACTCCAGAAATTCTCGCCGAGGTGGCTCAACGGACGGTTTCGCGCGGATCATATTCATTTCTCGGCCCCGTAGCGCGATAGCCCAGAGGACAACAATTTGAAAACGCGGTCGGCTATCTGCCTGCTTCGGTTGGGTTGCTGACGTGCCGCAGCGGCAGCCAGACGGATCGCGACGGTCAGCGCTGCGGCCACGACCCGCGGCTCCGGATCTCCTGGACGTGCGCCGACATCGGTGGCGATGGCTTCTGCGAGCAAGTCTTCCCAACGATTCCAGCGTTCACGAAGCCGGTTGGCAATTGCGGGCTGCTCAAGCAACACTGACAGTCCGGGCGTTTGGCCCGACTTTCCCGTGCGAACGGGTTCGCGGTCCTCCAGCAGGACGGAACGAATCGCTTTGAGGATCGGTTGCCGGCGGTCACGTGACTGAATGGCCTGCACCAACCTTTCGAGGCGTTCATCACCACGACCGAGAAAGACATCCTCCTTGGTTTCGAAGTAACCAAAGAAGGTGCGGCGGGCGACATCCGCCTCTTCAGCGATGGCGGCAATCGTGACGCCCTCGAAGCCCTTCTCGCGATAAAGGCGCATGGCGGCCTCGATCAAGGCTTGACGGGTTTTCTGCTTCTTTCGTGCTCGCAGCCCTTCCTGGGCCCGCTCCATCCGCCGGGTCTGGCGCGTGCTAGTATTCTGCACTACTGCAAGTATGCATGAATGCAGGAATGCGACCGGCGTCGCCGTCCACCGCTACTTGCTGATCCATGCCTTGATTGGCTTCCTCCTGATTCCACCTGTGCTGCTCAAGCTGGGCAGCGTCGGCTACCGGTTTGCCCGCTACTACATCCCCGACCCAAGCGCCTCACTGGTTCCAGGGCTACGAGCCGGAATTCACTCGCCCAGCGGCTCGTCAGGGGCTTATCGACCGACGAAATTCATACGCCTCGCGGTATTGGAGGATGGCCTCTTGGGTCTGCCCTTGTGCCTCCAGAACCCTGGCATAGTCGTAGGCTATGCGGCTCTTCTCCATCGGGCTGTCGACCGTCTCCGCCAGTTGCATCGACCGTGCCATGTGGGCGCATGCCTCTGAGGGACGCCCCTCGGCCTGGGCAACGAGCCCCGCGATCCGTTCGGCGGACAACCGCGCGAGCGGATCATTCGAACGGTCGCAAGCCTGAAGCGCTGCCGCGATCCTGGTGGCTGCGACATCCACTTCACCTTTCTCCAATGCCGCCTCCGCGGCGCCCGACTGCAGGTGTGGGAGAAAATCCTTGTCACCGACGCGCTGCAGCCGATCAATGCCTTCGAGGAAAAGCTTTTCCGCCTCCGCCGGCATGCCTTGCTGCAGCAAGATCTCGGCCATGTTGTTGTGGAGCTGGGCGCTCATCCGGACGTCCTGGAGCGTCTCAAAGAGTCGTAAGCTCCGCTGTGCATACTCTAACGCGCGGGTCAGATCACCGGAACGTTGGAACGACAACGCGAGGCCCTCATAAATTCCGCCCAGCGTCTGCATGTCGAGAACATGCTCGGCAGCGGCAATCGCGGCCTGGTAGCCAGCGATGGCTTCGTGCGGCGCCCCGCGCACGTAGTGCAGGTTCGCACGATGGCCAAGTATTCGGGCCTTGAGCAGCGGGTCACTGAGACCGCCTTCCTCATAGGTGACCAGCGCCTTGTCCCACCAGTGGCCGGCATTATGGGGATGCCGCAAGCCATAGTAGGCTCTTCCCATGCGGTCGTAGAGCTCCACGAGCAGGCCCACCCACTTGCCACGCTCGCAGTCCGCGATCGCCGTCCGTAGGACATCGATCGCGTCGGTGATCAATCGCAGCCGGAGAAGCGCTTCGCCGAGCAGCAAACCGGATCGCACTCGCATCTCGGGGGAAACGTTCGACCGCGTTGAAAAGCTTGTCATGAGACTTCGGGCGCCGACAGCATCCCCCTGCGTCAGGCGGTTCGCGGCTTCAATGAGCACCACCTCCAGGGCGATGCTCGAGTCCCCGGGGTCCTGCAGGAAGTACTCGATGGGACGCTGCAAGCGCTCCGCAATAACCTGGAGCGTCCGCGTCGAAGGCCGCGCCCGTCCCAACTCGATTTGATTGAGGAAGGCCCGGCTAAAGTCCTTACCCGCCACCTTGGCCAGGCTCAGCCCCAACTCGAGTCTGGCTTTCCTTATTCGGGCGCCGAATCGCTCGGGCGTCCGAAGGCTCAAGCGAATTGGTTTCTTGGACAGCTTGACGGTGTCGGTGCTCATCCGATTCTTGCTCGCAGGGGTTTTGCCTCAGCTCAGGTCTTAGCGATCCACTGTGGGCTGAGCGCGTTCGGCCAGATGTCTGCAACCGGTGTCGTATTCGGCCAGATGTCCGCTCTCTCTCGGGCTGTCGGCACGGCTCCGGCAGTTGCCGGCACGAGCATGGCTGCCGCTGCCAGCACGGCGACCGTTGTGACCGCGACACGACGCGGAAGCGTTCGCATGTCCCCTCCTGTCACCCGTCCCGATGAGCTCGCTAAGTGACGATAATTGTCGCAACCTGAGAAGTCAAGGGAGGTCGGCCTACGGCCCGGCCCGACGTATCAGAGCTTGTCCATGACCGCCGCCGTTCGCCTTCGGTGTAAAGCGCCCGAAAAAGTCGTAGGTACAGCTTGACCCCTGCGCCCGCTTGGCGTTCCGCTACAGATCCATCCAGGTCGCTTTCAGAAAAGAACCCAAGGCCTCAGCGAACGATCTGAATCTGTTTCGCAGCGCGAACGCGCCGGTCGTCTTACAGCGCTCTTAGTGTTTTGGCCGACGCAACTGTTTACAGGCGGTGCAGACCTTTGCGCATTTAGACGCAGCACTGCCAGTCCAGACCTTGATCGGCACCGCCACCGCTGGTATTCTGAC
>WNFD01009503.1_pt1 | contig 10052 bp, 6 predicted proteins | sample 5400491 | NCBI WGS metagenome assembly WNFD01 (sample SAMN13153343, study PRJNA577476) | soil metagenome | isolation source: 120 cm saprolite under Douglas fir tree site 2 hole 2 replicate 2 | place: USA:California | collected 2015-04-18
CTCGAACGTCTGCGTCGATGCGCAGGTCGGCGATGCCGCGGCGACCGCCGCGGCCTTTGCGCGGGCGGCGCATATCGTGAGCCTCGAGACCTGGGTGCAGCGCGTCACCGGCGTGCCGATGGAGCCGCGCGCCGCCGTCGGCCACTACGATCAGGCGAGCGGCCGCTTTACGCTTTACGCCGGCAGCGGCGGCGTCGTGCGCCAGAAGCACGAGCTCGCCCAGGTGCTCGGCGTGCCGCTCGAGCGCGTGCGCGTCGTCGCCGGCGACGTCGGCGGCAATTTCGGCACCCGCAACGCGTTCTATCCGGAATTCGCGCTCGCCGCCTGGGCCGCGCGCCGCATCGGCCGCCCGGTCAAATGGACCTGCGAGCGGCAGGAAGCCTTTCTCAGCGACTATCAGGGCCGCGACCTCTTCGTCAGCGCAGAGCTCGCGCTCGATCGATCGGGAGATTTCCTGGCGCTGCGCGGCTCCGCCATCGGCAATGTCGGCGCCCACACCGTCTCGTTCGTGCCGCTGATCAAATGCATGTCGGTCCTCTCCGGCGTCTATCGCATCCCGGCGGCCTCCTTTCGCGCCCGCGCGGTGATGAGCAACACGCCGCCCACCAATCCCTATCGCAGCGCCGGCCGGCCGGAGGCGATGTTCGTGATCGAGCGGCTGATCGACCGCGCGGCGGCCGCCCACGGCTTCGACCGCCTCGAGCTGCGGCGGCGCAACCTGGTCCCGCCCGCGGCAATGCCCTACTCGAACCCGCTCGGACTCACCTATGACAGCGGCCGTTACGAAGCGGCGATGGACGCCGCGCTCGCGCTTGGGGAGTGGGATACGTTCCGCCAGCGCCGTGTCGCCGCCGCCCGCAGCGGCAGGCGCCGCGGCATCGGCGTCGCCAATTACGTCGAGTTCACCACCGGCGCGCCGCGCGAATGGACCAAGCTGACGGTCCTGCCGGAGGGTCGCGTCGCGGTCGCGATCGGGACCCTGTCCAGCGGGCAAGGCCATCAGACGAGCTTCGCGCAGTTGATCGTGGATTGGCTCGGCGTCCCGTTCGACTGCATCGATTTGATCCAAGGCGACACCGACCTCGTTCCGGTCGGCGGCGGCTCCCATTCCGGCCGCTCGATGCGGCTTGCCGGCATCGTTATCGGCAAGGCCGCGGACGCGGTGATCGCCAAAGGGAGGCGCATCGCCGGCCACCTGCTCGAGGCCGCCGAGCACGACATCGAATTCAAGGGCGGCCGCTTCACCGTGCAGGGCACCGATCGCTCGCTCGACCTGTTCGAGGCGGCGCGCGAAGCGCTTGCCCGCAACGATCTGCCGAGCGAGCTTGCGGGACCGCTCGCGGCCGAGCACGATGAGACCGTCCAGGTCGGCGGATTTCCCTACGGCAGTCACGTCTGCGAGGTCGAGATCGATCCCGTGCTGGGCACGGTCGAGATCGTGGGCTATGCCGCCGTCGACGACGTCGGCCGCGCGATCAATCCGCGAATCCTGCACGGCCAGTCGCACGGCGCGATCGCGCAAGGCATCGGGCAGGCGCTGCGCGAGGCCTGCGTCTACGACCGCGCGAGCGGGCAATTGCTCTCGGGGTCGTTCATGGACTACGCCATCCCGCGGGCGCGCGATCTCACGACGTTCAAGACCGCGATCAGCGAGGTGCACGCCACCAACAATCCGCTCGGCGTGCGCGCCGGCGGCGAAGGCGGCACCACGCCGGCGCTGGCGGTGGTCGTCAACGCGATCGTCGACGCGCTCAAGGAGCTCGGCGTCGAGCACCTGGACATGCCGGTCACCCCGGAACGGGTTTGGCGGGCGACGTTGCGAGGCAAGGTTCAACAGTAGGAGGAAGCTGCATGTCCGACCACATTCTCACCGCCCGCAAAGGCCCGGTGCTGGAAATCACGCTCAACCGGCCGGAGATCGGCAACGCCGCATCCGACGCCATGGCGGTGGAGTTGACCAAGCTCCTGCTCGGCGCCGGAGAGACGGCGGAGATCGTGGTGCTGCGCGGGGCGGGCGAGGATTTCTGCATCGGGCGCGAGACCATGGGCAAGCGGCCGCCCGGCCCGCCGCCCGAGGCGTTCGATCTGCGGCGACGCAACGACGTGGTGTTCAACTGCTACGGCGCCTTCCGGCGTTGCGAAGTCCCGGTGATCGGCGTGGTCAGGGGGCGCGCGTTCGGCTTCGGCTGCGCCATCGCCGCGGTCTGCGACATCACGCTCGCCGCCGACACCGCCGCCTTCCAGGTGCCGGAGATGGCGCACAACATCATGCCGACCATGGTGATGTCGGCGCTGGTCGACCGGGTGCCGCGCAAGGCCTTGACCTACCTCGTGTGGTCGACCGCCGTCGTCAGCCCGGCGCGGGCGCGCGAGGCCGGCATCGTGAGCGAGGTCTTCCCGGCGGCCGAGCTCGACGCCGCGGTCGAGGCGCTGGTCGCGCAGATCATGAAGGCGCCGCGCCCGGCGCGCGTGGGCTGCAAGGACTATGCGCGCGCCGCGCTCGACATGGACGTGACCGGCGCGATCGAATACGCTCGCAGCATCCACGCCGTGATCAATTCGTCGAGCGAGATGGTGCCCGGGCACAAGTAGGCGAAGGCAAAGGACGGCGTCATGTCCGCCCGCAACGTCGACCTCGATAAATTCCGGCTGCGGCGTTTCGCCGAGAAGCTGATCGCCATCGGCGAGATGGAGGTGCACGAGGAGCCGGTGTCGCTCGCGGAGCTGAGCGCGGTGATTGAATCCTCGCCGAAGGCGAAATACTTCAAGCGGGTCGGGGCCGAGCAGTACGAGATGGTGGCGGCGGTGTCGGGCAGCCGCCGCCGGCTCGCCGCCGCCTTCGGCACCGACGAGCGCAACGTGATCCATGAATACATGCGGCGGATGAACGATCCGCAACCGGTCGTGGAGGTGCCCTCCTCCGAGGCGCCGGTGCACGAGGTGGTGCTGCGCGGCGACGACATCGATCTCGTCAAGCTGCCCTTCCACCTCCAGCACGAGCTCGACGGCGCGCCCTATATCTCCTCGGGCATCGATTACACCGTCGACCCCGCCAACGGACGACGCAATGTCGGCTGCCGGCGGCTGATGTTTCGCGACCGGCGCACCATGCGCGCCAATCTCTCGCAGCCCTCCGACTTGAAGAGGTGCTACATCGCCTGCGTCGAGCGCGGCGAGACGCTGCCGGCGAGCTTCGCCATCGGCTCGCATCCGCTCGATTATCTCGCCGCCGGCTTGCGGCTTCCCGGCGACGAGCTCGCCCTGATCGCGACCTTGCGCGGCGAGCCGGTGCCGATGGTGCGCGGGCTCACCAACGGCGTGCTGGCGCCGGCCGACGCCGAGATGATCATCGAGGGCTATTTCGACGAGCTTGGCTATCGCGAGCAGGAGGGCCCCTACGGCGAGTTCTACGGCTTCTACGGGCCGGTGCACATGGACCCGGTGTTCCACGTCACCGCCATCTGCATGCGCAAGGACGTGCTGCACCAGACCGTGCTCCACAGCGGCAACCATCTGAGCCGGACCGACTCCGGCAATCTCGGCGGGCTCAATGCCGAGCTGCAGATCTGGAAGGTGCTGCGCGCGGCCGGGATCGAGCCCGCGGCGGTCCTGGGGGTGCCGGCGACGAACGGCCGCCAGCACGTGCGCCTCGCGCTCGCCCGCGGCCAGCGCGGCCAGGCCCGGCATGCGATCTCGGCGCTGCACGCGATCCCGCGGGTCAAGCACGTGTTCGTCGTCGACGACGATATCGACGTGTTTTCCGACGAGCAGATGGAATGGGCGATGTCGACCCGCTTCCGGGCGGCGAGCGACATCGTGATCGCGACCGGCTATCCCGGCTTCTACATGGACCCGACCATGGACGAGAAGGGACTGACCGACAAGGCGGGCTTCGATCTCACCGCCCCCTACGGCGTTCCCGAGACGGTCGAAACCCGCCGGCCGCGCGCGCCGCGGTTCAACGGGCAGAAGCGCTACGACGACGTGCGTGCCGCGCTCGCGGCCGGGCCGATGTTCTTTTCGCAGATCATGGAGGCGCTCGGCAGCCGCGACGGCCGCGAGATCGCGCTCGCCCTCCACGCCCTGCACGAGCAGGGCGTGCTGACGCGGCTGCGCGACGGCGAATGGGCGCTGAAGGCCCCGTAGGTTGGGTCGAGCGCTCTTGCGCGAGACCCAACATTCACAGCGTGACCGTTGGGTCTCGCTGCGCTCGACCCAACCTACGAGCTCGACGCAACGGCGTGGGCGCTGAAGGATGAAAAATCGTAGCCTGCCGCTCTCTGCCTGCGCGCTCGCTTTTTTTGCGCTCTGCGCGCACGCGCAGGACTATCCCAGCCGCGCGATCCGCATCATCGTGCCGAACCCGCCCGGCGGGGCCGGCGACATCAGCGCGCGGGTGATCGGGCAGAAGCTCAGCGAGAGCCTGCGCCAGCCGGTGGTGGTCGAGAATCTGGCCGGCGCGTCCGGCGCCCTCGGCATGGGCGCGCTCAAGCGCGCCGCGCCCGACGGCCATACCATCGGCGTCGCCATCTCGCTGGCGCAGACCGTCGACCGCATCCAGAACAAGCAGGCCTCGTTCGACATCGTCGAGGATTTCACGCCGATCACCGCGATCGCCAACAATCCGGCGGGCCTGGTGGTCAATTCCGAGATCGCGGCGAGATCGCTCGAGGATTTCATCGCGCTCGCGCGCGCGCGGCCCGGCGAAATCTCCTATGGCAGCGCCGGCATCGGCACCGCGCATCATCTCTACGGTCAGGTCCTCAACAAGACCGCCGGCATCGAATTATCGTACGTACCGTACAAGGGCGTGACGCCTGCGCTCAATGATCTGCTGGGCGGCCACCTGCCGGCGGCGATCGTCAGCCTCGCGGCGGCGCTGCCGCATATCCAGAGCGGGCGGCTGCGCCTCATCACCGTGTTCGACACCAGGCGCCACGGCAAGCTGCCCGACGTGCCGGCGATCGGCGAGGGCTTGCCCGGCTTCGCGCCGGGCCGTGCCTGGATCGGATTTCTGGGACCGCGCGGCCTGCCCCCGACCGTCACCGCGCGCCTCAACGGCGAGATCGTGCGCATCATCAACTCGCCTGCGGTGCAGCAGGTGCTCGGCGACAACGGGCTCGAGAGCATCGCCAATACGCCCGCCGAGTTCTCCGCGATGATCCGGGAGGACGCCAAGACCTGGGACGCGGCGGCGGTGACCGCGGGATTGGTGCAGTGAATTGATTCGTCTTGCCTCACCGCATGCCGGCGGCGATGAACTTCTCCAGGCTCATCGGGTCGCCCTTCTTGTCCGGGTCGCGCGGCGCGACGCCGGAAAAGCGGCTCGCCTCGAGGAACCATTGCCGCCGCGCCGGCAGCTGCCAGCGGCGCTTCGCCGCATGGCTCAAGTCCCAGCGCACCGGCTCGTTCTCGATGTCCATCACCTGGTAGTGGGTGTTGAACAGCTCGATGCGGTGCCCGTCGGGATCGCGCAGGTAGACGAACAGCGCGTGCCCGGGGCCGTGCCGCCCCGGCCCGAATTCGACATTGGCGGCAAAGCCCATCTCGGCGGCGAGGTCGCACACGTAGAAGAAGTGATAGGATTCAGGGATGCCGAAGGCGGCGTGATGCAGGCGCGGCCCGCTGCCCGGAGCAAACACGATGTCGTGCGGATTGCCCTTGCGCTGCAGGAAGACGAACAGCAGCTCGTCGCTCGCGTCGGGCGCGATGTATTCCGACAGCCGGAAGCCCATGCTCATCCAGAATTCGCAGGCCTTCCGCACGTCCGGCACCAGCAGCTGGAAATGGTCGATGCGCTGCGGCACCGCGCCGTGGTGATGCGCGAACGACACGACCAGCCGCGGCTTGACGTCCATGCTGGCGCAGAACTCGATCGGCGCCCCGCTCACGTCCGCGACGTGCAGCGTGCGCCCCTGGTGCGGGACCTCGACCCATTCGGCCGGCAGGCCGGCCTTCTCGAAATAAAACTTGGCCTTCTCCAGGTCCTCCTCGGTGAACACGCGCATGCCGACCCGCTCGGCTTCCGGCTCGCCGCGCGCGCGCTTGAGCACGAGGCTGTGGTGGCAGGCCTCGGCGACGCCGCGCAGATAGATCGTGTCCTTGTCCTCGTCGCTGACGATGAAGCCGATGAGATCGACGTAGAAGTTCCGGCTCACCGCCGGATCCTTGACGGTGATGACCGAATGGCTGGCGCGCGTGACGTTGAACGGCGGATGGTAGACGGGCTTCGGAATGCTCACGGGATGCTCCGGCGTGATGAGATGGGGCTTAAGCAAAGCATATCGTCGTCGGGTGGCACCAGGGCGAAGCGGCGGGCGATCGCACGCGCCGCGTTGAAGCGCGCGGTCCGGGAGCTTATGCTGCAAGCGGTGTGTCGGGTCGGTCGAACCACACGAGGGCCGGGATGACCGCATGGTTGCGCAATGCGGCGATCGCCGCGGTGCTGATCGGCGCCGCGGCGCCGGTCTGCGCGCAGGGGCAGGCACCGCCGAGCGCGACCTGGCGGCACGGCATCATCGAGCCCAAGGGCGACGCCGGCTTCCAGGTGATGGCGGTGCGCGCCGGCTTCACCGCCAAGCAGGGCCTCAAGCTCGAGCTGTCCCATTTCCAGAACGACGTCATTGCCCTGCGCGGGCTGCTCGCCGGCGAGCTCGAGAGCTACGAGGGCGGGGCTGCAACCGCCATCCTGGCCACGTCGCGCAATGCCGACGTCAAGATCGTCGGCTGTCATTGGCTGACCGTGGTCCACAGCGTGTTTGCGCGCGCCGAGTTCAAGGGACCAAACGACCTCAAGGGCAACACGATGGCGATCTCGGCGCCCAATGCCACGCCCGACATGATCGCGCGCGCCTACCTCGCCCAGAACAACGTGCCGGCGTCCGAGGTGAAGTTCGCTTCGCTCGGCAACGATCCCGATCGCTTCAAGGCGATGCTGAGCGCCATCGCGCTCTCGACCGTGATCTCGATCGAGTTCCTGCCGATCGCCGAGCGTTCGGGGATCAAGCTCGTCGCGCGCGGCGGTGACGTGATGCCGAACTATCTTCGGCTGTGCACGGTCACGACCGGCAAGCTGATCGCGGCAAGGCGCGAGGTTGCCGTGCGCTTCCTCACCGCCCAGATGCAGGGCTACCGCCACGCGCTCGCCCATCCCGAGGAGGAAATCCGGATCACGCGCGAGATCACCGGCATGAAAGCGGACGACCCGCGGCCGGAATTCATGTTCAAGGAAGCGGCCCGTCCCGGGGTCGGCATCGACTGGACCATGCCGCTTCCCATGGACCGGCTCGAATGGCTCGAGCACGAGCTGATCAAGTCGGGAAACCTGGCGCAGGCGTATGACCTCGTCCGGCTGGTCGATCCCGCGCTCCGCACCGAGGCGCTGGCGCGCGCGGGGAATTAAGCAGTGATCGGCGGCTTACATCATAGCGCAGAAGCCCTCGTCCTCGGCGCTCATGCGGTCAGGAGGGCCCTTGGCCTCGGTTATTCCTTAGTACTGCGCTGAGGAGACGCATTTCTTGATATGACAGTTCATCACGCGACCACGCTTTCGAGGTCCAAAGATCAGGACTTGCAATTTTATGGACCAGGCAACATTTCTTTGTAGCCGATCGCGGTAGGAGGCTCCTTGCGTTGACGAAGCAAGTAGATAGCGCCTTTCCTCCAATATCCTTACGGTCTTCATAACTGGGGCATCGCCGATATGCGGTTCTTCGCAGACGGCCCAAATATTCCAGACGAACTACTGGAGGCGCAGGACAACGGCAAGGTGGTGTTCTTTTGTGGCGCTGGAGTATCTCGGCCAGCCGGCTTGCCCAGTTTCTTAGGGCTTGCAAAGCAGGCCATGGCGGAGCTGGGTACTCCAATTGACGCTAAATCACTCTTGCTTCTGAACCGCGGTGATCAGGATGCTGATTTTGCTGTACCGTTGGATCAGGTTTTCTATCTGCTGCAACAGGAGTACGGGGCTGCTACAATTGACCAAATAGTGAGTGAATTGCTAAAGACACCGCCGAAGGCGGCCGTTGATTTTCACAAGACAATTCTGCAGCTGTCACGAAGCGCTTCTGGTACCTTGCAGCTCGTCACGACTAATTTTGATCTGCTCTTCGAACGCGCGGACGATCGCATAAAGACATATGTGCCTCCCGCACTCCCCGATCTCGCGATGGGCCAATCATTGGACGGGCTCGTCTACCTGCATGGCCGCCGAGCCGCTCGGCCCACAACCGGCATAACGAGACAAGGCCTCGTCATCAGCAGTGCTGATTTCGGCCGGGCGTACCTCGCCGATGGATGGGCAACCAAATTCGTGCGCGAGCTGCTTCGCAACTATGTCATCGTGCTGCTTGGTTACTCGGCAACCGATCCACCGGTTCGCTACCTCTTGGAGGGGTTGCACTCCCTTAGGGACGCGAGCCCCATGACGATCTACGCGTTTGACCAAGGTGCGGAACGCGATGTCCAGGATCGCTGGCGCGACCGTGGTGTTCGCCCTCTTGCGTACGGAGCTTCCGATCTTCCGCATGAACCACTGTGGCAGACCTTGCGAGCGTGGGCCGAGCGTGCTGGAAATCCAAACAAGTGGCGTCAGTCAGTTATTGATCTGGGTCGCAAAGGTCCCAGAGAACTTCAAGCATATCAACGCGGCCAAGTCGCCTCTCTCGTCCGAAGCACACCTGGTGCAAAATCATTCGCCGAGGCGGAGCCGTCACTCCCAGCAGAGTGGTTGTGCGTGTTTGACAAATATGTCCGATACGCTCAACCGAGATCCTCATCTCATGAAGAAGGGGAGTATGACCCACTCGCCGAATATGGACTAGACGATGATCCGCCTCGTCCACCAAAATCAGAACCAAACGTGGAGATCGGTGGTGTTGATCTCATTTCGCCGCTTTTTGACGACGAACGGTCGAAAGACCGCACACGCTTGGCAGGTTTCGCAGAGCGATGGAGCGCTGTTTTACCGCCAAGGTTGTTTCATCTTATGCGATGGATCACCAGAGTATCGGAAGAGCCGGCTGCAGTTTGGTGGGCGGCCAGTTATCCTGCGCTGCATCCTTGGCTACTCGATCAGCTCGAATTGAAGGTTGAGCGTGCAGGCCACAGCTGGCATGTACACGCTTATCAGTCTTGGATACTGTTGCTAGATAAATTCCGTTATTCCCCAGCTGAAGAACACGGATGGTATCGATTTATCTCCAAACAAAAAGCAGATGGTTGGACCAGCCATGTGCTTCGAGACTTTGAAAGGGTCTCTCAACCATATTTAAAGTCGCAGCGACCCTGGAATCACAAACCATATCCTCCAAGCGGTAATTGGATCGGTCTTGAGCCTCGACAGGTCATAGCATTTGAAGTGAGTTTTCCGATACGAGATACTCGGACGCTGACCATACCTCCGGAGCAGCTGACGAAGATTTTTGCAATTGGTCGCCGCGCTCTGGAGCGGGGATCGGGCCTCCTGGCAGAACTCGGTACGCGACACTGGCGTACGGCAACTTTTCACTTCGAGGCTCTTCGATCGTTTGGCTGTTGAGCATCCTGATTTTGCCCGCAGCGAGCTGGCGCGCTGGCCCGTCAACGATGAGTTTTTCTTCGACAAACTCAAGATCTACGCATGGATGAAGCAGCAGCTGTTCGCAGGACCCGAGGCAGCCGCCGGGCTTCTTTCCCTATCAGATGAAGGGTTTTGGGAATTGTATCACCGACGCGAACTTCTCCACACGATGCGGGCTCGTTGGGCTGATTTCTCTACCGAGGAGCGGAAACAACTCGAAGCGCGGATCACTGCGGGACCTCCGCGAGCGGGGGGACAAAGCGAAGACGACTACGCGCGCTGGAAGGATATTACCGCTGCGACAATCTTAGGCTGGCTCGAAGGACAAGGTTGCGCCATTTCGGATGTTGCTCGACATATGCTTCCAGAACTCAGGATGGCAGAACCACGATGGCAGCCATCTTGGGATGCCGCGGCAGACGACAGTCACGAGGGTCGTTCCGGCTTTGTGAAGAAGGAGCCAGATCCTTCTAAGATAATTACTGCACCTTTG
>WNFD01044658.1_pt1 | contig 10051 bp, 10 predicted proteins | sample 5400491 | NCBI WGS metagenome assembly WNFD01 (sample SAMN13153343, study PRJNA577476) | soil metagenome | isolation source: 120 cm saprolite under Douglas fir tree site 2 hole 2 replicate 2 | place: USA:California | collected 2015-04-18
CGGCGGCTCGGCCAACAAGACCTTCCTCTTCCAGCAGACCAAGGCGGTGCTGAACCCGAAATCGCTGGCGAAATTCGTCGACGAGAAGATGAAGACGCTCGGCACCGCGGCCTGTCCGCCCTACCACCTGGCTGTGGTCATCGGCGGCACCTCGGCGGAGATGAACCTCAAGACCGTCAAACTGGCGAGCACCCATTACCTCGACAATCTGCCGACATCCGGCAACAAATACGGCCAGGCCTTTCGCGACATCGGCTTCGAGGCCGAAGTGCTCGAGCTCAGCCGCCAGAGTGGCATCGGCGCGCAGTTCGGCGGCAAGTATTTCTGCCATGACGTCCGCGTCATCCGCCTGCCGCGCCACGGCGCTTCGGTGCCGATCGGCATCGGCGTCTCGTGCTCGGCCGACCGCCAGATCCTCGGCAAGATCGATGCCTCAGGGGTCTTCCTCGAGGAGCTCGAGGCGAACCCGGCGCGCTTCCTGCCGGAGATCGACGAGACGAAGCTCGGCGGCGCGGTCGTGCGCATCGATCTGACGCGGCCGATGGCGGAGATCCGCCGCACCCTCTCGCAGCATCCGATCAAGACGCGGCTCGCGCTCAGCGGCCCCCTCATCGTCGCCCGCGACATCGCCCATGCCAAGCTGAAGGAACGGCTCGACCGCGGCGAGGGGCTGCCGCAATACGTCAAAGACCATGCGATCTACTATGCCGGCCCGGCCAAGACGCCGGCGGGCTACGCCTCCGGCTCGTTCGGCCCGACGACCGCCGGGCGGATGGACTCCTATGTCGACCAGTTGATGGCGGCGGGCGGCAGCTTCGTCACCCTCGCCAAGGGCAATCGCAGCGAAGCGGTGCGCGCGGCCTGCCGGAAGCATGGCGGCTTCTATTTGGGCTCGATCGGCGGCCCGGCGGCCCGGCTTGCCCAGGACTGCATCAAAAAGATCGAGGTGATCGAATATCCCGAGCTCGGCATGGAGGCGATCTGGCGCATCGAGGTGGTCGACTTCCCCGCCTTCATCGTCGTCGACGACAAGGGCAACGATTTCTTCGCCAAGCTCGCCTAGTACCTGCCATCGCTGAAGGCTGAGTCATGAAAAATCCAGATGGTGCAACGATGGCAGGTACATGCAACATGAGCGATGTACCGACTTTCTATCAAAGTCGGTACTAGCGGCCTCGATCATGCGCGGCACGCCGCATGTTCAGCGGTTACGGCATCTATCGCGGCGACATCATGTTCGGCCTCGTCATCGACGACACGCTCCATTTCAAGACCGACGGCGACAATCGCGGCGACTACGAGGCGGCCGGGATGGTGCCGTTTTCCTATGCCAGGGCGGGGCGCAAGGCCGTGATCATGTCCTACCATACGGTGCCGCCCGATCTCCTCGAATCCGGCGACGAGCTCGGCGCCTGGGCGGAGCGGGCCTTCGCCGCGGCCTTGCGCGCCCGTCGGGCCAAGGCGGCGCCGCGCAAGCCGCCGACCCGTCGGCCGGGAACCGCGGGCAAGCGCAAGTGAGCGCGGCGATTCCTCCTCTCCTCGGCATAGCGTAACGCCATGGCGGCGGCGGACCGGGCGGCGGGCGGCAGCGATCTCACAGCACTGATTGGCGGCGACAAACACGCCTGGGACGCCTTCGTGCGGCGCTACGCCGCGCTCATCATGGCGGCGGTGCGCGGCGTCGCGCTGGATGGCGGCGAGACCGAGGACCTCGCCCAGGAAGTCTTCGTTCGGCTGTGCAAGGACGAATTCCGCCTGCTCAAGACCTACGATGCGGCACGCGCCGGTCTCACCACCTGGCTCACCATCGTCGCGCGCAGCACGGCGCGGGACGCGCAACGCCGCCGCCGCGTCCAGGGCGTGCCGATCGAGGACGTCCCCGAGGCGGTGCTTGCCGTGCCGGCCGTCGAGCCGGTCGACCGTCTGAGCTATCCGGCGGATTTGCTATCGCCCCGACAGCGCGAGATCCTCGCGATGCTCTACGACCGCGACATGGATGTCGCTGAGATTGCCGCGCAATTGCGCATAGATGCGCAGACCGTGCGGAGCATGCATCATAAGGCGATGGTCAAGCTGCGTGCCCATTTTGGCGTCGGCGAGCCGCCGGAATGAAGAGGAACGGCGTAGAATTCGGCGAAATCGATGGCGAGCGGGGATGCCGGTGCGAAAGACGGCCAATAACCAGAACGAGGAGCGTCGGTGATGAGCGAACCCTGGAACGGGTCGGCGCGCGAGCGCGCGCTGTGGCGGCGGTGGGCGATGATGGCTAACGACCCGGCGGGCGGGCTTCCGGGCGGCGGAACCGCGCCCGATGCGCTGACTCCCGATGCGCTCACTTTGGCTGCCTTCGCCGAGGATCGGCTGGATGGCGCCGCGCGCGATTCGGTCGAGGCGTTCCTTGCCGCCAATCCGGAGATCGCCGCGGATGTCGCGGCCGCGCGCCGTGCCGTGGCGATGCCGCCTGCCGCCGGGGATGCCGCGCTGGCGGCGGTCATCGCGCGCGCCTCTGCCCTGGTAGCGGGAGGGCTGGCATCCGGATCGGCCGGGGCCGTCGTTCTGCCTTTCCGTCCGGCGCGGCGACCGGTTTCGCCGTTGTCCGGGGCGGTGCGATGGGGCGCTCTCGCCGCCAGCCTGGTCCTCGTCAGTTGGCTCGGTTTTGCGCTCGGCAGCCAGACCTATGGCTCGCTTGCCGCTGCCGATGGACAGTCCGGCGTCGGCGTCGGCGACGAGTTGTTTGATCCGCCGAGCGGCTTTTTCGGTCTTGTCGATACGAGCGGCACGTGACCCTCGATCCCCCGGCGTCCGGTCCCCAGGCGTCCGGTCCCCAGGCGTCCGGTCCCCAGGGGACGCCGCGCGCCGCTTCGCCGCGGCTGCCCTGGATTCTGCTGGCGCTGTCGCTTGCCCTCAATTTGGCCTTCGTCGGCGGCGTCTTCTGGGTCCACGTGATGCACGCGCCGATGGGTCCGGGCGAGCGGGTCGAGTCGGTCGCCAAGGGGCTCTCCCTCGACGCAACGCAGCGTGCCGCCTTCGATCGCTTCGTTCGGACCGTTCGCATGCGGGCGCGCCAGCTGCGCGAGGCCAATCAGCCGCTGATCGACGAGGCCTGGCAGGATTTTGCCAAGGCGCAGCCCGACGAGGCGGCGGTCGACAAGCTGTTCGAGCAGGTGGCGGACAATCGCCGCAGCTTCCAGATCGAGGCGGGTCGCGCCTTGCGCGCCTTTCTCGCCACGCTGAGGGAAGATCAGCGCGCCAGCTTCATTGCCATGGTCAGGAGCCGCGACAACCGCAACACGCCGCCCCTGCTGCGGCAGCTCGTGCAATAGCGGCGGCGTCGGATGTACAATCCGGTAGAAGCGGTGAACAAGCGGTCCGTCGTCCTCGCCGGCCATCGCACCAGCATCTCGCTCGAGGCGGAATTCTGGCAGGCTCTGCGCGAGGTGGCGCGAGTGCGGGGCGTTTCGGTCAATGCGCTGGTTGCCGGGATCGATGCCGGCCGCGGCGCCGGGCGAGCCGTCAATCTGTCGAGCGCCCTGCGCGTCTTCATTCTCGACTGCTACCGCACCGGCGAGCTGTCGCCCCAACGCTCGGAGTCGGGGCCGGCAGAGCACAACGGCGAGCTAGCTAGGGAGTCGGATTCCTGAGCGGATCCGTCTTGCGCGGCTCGGTCTTGAGCGGATCCGGCCGATCTCGGGGCGCAGGCTTCGCGGAACCCGGAGCGAAATAGCTCTCCAGCGCGTTGACGTCGAAGAGGATGCGGGGCGCATCGATCGGCCCGTCGAGAGTCACCGCCAAGGGCGGCGCCGCGGCGTGGTCGGTCAGGCGGAGCTCGAGACGCAGGCGCATCAGCCAGCTCGGCAGGTCGAGCCTGGTATCGACATTGGCCTCGCCGGCATCGGCGGCAAGCCGGAATTCGTCGCTGCGCACGATACCGTCGGCGATGCCGAACGTGCCGTCCAGCGTGCGATAGCGCGTGCGGCCGCCCGACAGACCACGCAGCAATCCCCCGGGGTCGCCTGTGCGTTTCAGCTCGTCGAGCCGCGCGCTGAGCGCCGCCAGGTCGATGCCGGTTATGGTGCCGTCGCGGCTCGTCAACTTGCCGCTGCCCTGCAGCTGGCCGACCGCCGCCGCGGCGCTCAACCCGGATGTCGCAAGGGTAAGATCGATGTCGGCGGGTCCGGCGAGGGTGCCGATTCCGGCCACCTCCTTAAGCGCCTCTTCGAGTTCGGCGTGGCGCAGGCCGATGCTGGCCTTGGCCCGGCCGTCGGCAGCGGCGAGCTGCCCGCTCGCCTCGACGGCGCCGCCGAAGAGGCCGCCCGACAGCCGGTCGAGGCGGAGCAGCCCGTCGCTGAGCGCCAGGATCGCGACCGGCCGCTCGATCCGCCAGGCGCCCCACACGAAGGTATTCCCGGTCACTGACAGGTCGGCATCGACCATGGCGAGCCCCGCAAGATCGAGCGGCTCACGCGACCACGGTCTGGCGGCGGTGCGGGGCGACGGACCGGCGGCGGCACCGACCTGAGCCGGCCACAGGCGCAGCGATCCGGACGGTGGCGCAAGCCCGGCCGCCTGCCGCGCCGGCAGAAAGCGGTCGACCGCGATCTCGCTGAAGCGCAGATCCGCGATGAGCTTGGGCCGAGCGCCGGTGAGTGCCAGGCTCGCATCGCCCTCGATCGTGAGGCCACCGATCGCCAGCGTCGCCTGGCGCGCCGAGACGATCCCGTTCGCCTCGCTGAACCTGCCCGCCAAGGTGATCGCGCCTGGGTCGCCGCCGGCCGGCTGGTAACCCGGTAACAGGTCGCGCGCCAGGCCGGTGAAGCTCGGATGCGAGGCTTCGATGCCGAGATCGATGCTCGGGGCTGCGGTGGCGCTGTCGGCGATCTCGCCGCTGACCCGCGCTCGCCCGCCATGCGCCGCGAGGTCGACGTCGAGGGCAATGCGACCGGGCTCGCCGGCGACGTCGCTCTTGAGCGTGAAAGGTCCGCGCAACCAGCCGGCGACGACAGAAGCGGGCGCGAGGAGGCGGGCGAGACGGGTGACGTCCGGACCGCTCGACGCGATGCCGGCGCGCCAGGTGGGATTGCCGCCGCCGATCCCGGTCATCTCGCCGTTCGCCGTCGCGCTGGCCCCCGCGACATCCGCGATGGCGGCCTCATGCCGCGAAATGAACGCCGCGCGCCGGCTGACCGCGCCAGGTCAGCGTGTCGACCGCCGCATCAAGATTGGCGTCGAAGGCGGCGAGGAGGGCGGGATAGTCGGTCGTCCCCGGCGGCGCCTGGGCGGCTGCCTGCAAAGGCGATATCGGCAGATAGGCGTCGACGTTGAACTGGTCGACGGCAAGCCGCGCGCCGATGCCGAGGCGTTGGCGCAACGCCACCGTCGCTGCCCCAGTGACGCGCGTCGCATCGATAGTCAGGTCGACGCCGCCGATTTCGACGCGATCGGGAAAGGCGGTGAATTGGCTGCTGAGCGAGAGTTTCCGCAGGCGATCGGCGGGAACCATCGTTGTCGTCGCGCCGAGCCAATTCAATAGGAGCCTGAGGTTGTTCGATTCGAGCTCGATGGCGCCGCGAAACTGCGGCTCGCCGGCCGCCGGCTCGAGCCGACCATTGAGCGACAGATCCGAGGGGCCGGGGAGTGTTGCGGTTAGCTGCGGGACGTCGACGGCGCCATGATCGACGGCGGCGTGCAGACGGGTGTTGCGGATGATGTCGCGGCGCCAGCGCAGCGCCTCGACGGCGACATCGATCCGGCCACGCAATTCCGACGGCAGCGCGGCGAGCGCAGGCGGTGCCGCCGATCCCGCCGCGGTCGCTCCGGCGGGACCGGACGCGAGGCGGTCGAGATCGAGCTGATTGAGCGTCAGCGCCAGGGCGAAATCCCGCGAAGCGATGCGCAGCGACCCGGTGCCGTGCATCTCCTCGATGGTAAAATCCATCGCGTCGAGGCGCAGCTCGCTGCCGTCGGCGGCGAGATTGGCGTTGACCGCAAAGGGCCGGGCGAAACCCGGCAGCAACGGCTGGCCTGCCAGCCGCCCGAGGGCGGCAAAATCCTCGCCGCCCAATCTTGCCTTGCCGGCGACGGTAATCCTGCCATTGCGCGGCGCCGCGATCTCGCCGGCAAGCTGCAGGTGAGCGGAAGCCGACGGCAAGCGGAGCGCGAGCTGGAAGGGCATCAGCTCGCCGAGGCGGTCGAGATCGAGCGTGAAATCGAACCCCTTGCCCCGCAAGGTCAGGCTGCCCTTGGCGCTGGCCGGGCCGGCGGCGTTCGCGACATTGGCTGCGAGATCGAGATGATCGATCGGCTCGCCGGCGCCGAGGACGGTACCGTTGCGGACCGCCAACCGCTCGACGGCGATGCTCGGCGCGGCGGGCAGCGATTCGAGGTCGAGAACCGGATCGACCAGCGTGAGGCTGCGCAGCGCGAGCGTCCCGCCGAGCAGCGGCGCCATGGCGAGGTGCGCCTCGACGTGCCTTGCCCGCAGCAGGTCGGGCAGGGCCGAGCCGGGCGGATTGGCGATGCGAACGTCGCTGGCGACTAGGCTGGGAGTCGGCAGCAAGCTCAGGGCGAGCGGGCCGGCGATCACCACCTGGCGTCCCGTCGCGCGCTGCAGCTCCGTGCTTATCGCATCGCGGTACCAGCCGGGGTCTATGAAGCGCGGTGCCGCGAACAACGCCCCCACTGCCAGGACGATGAGGGCGAGGCAGAAGATCAGGACCTTATGCAACAAGCCTCCGGGACATCGCGATCATCGACCCTTTGCGCCGCCGCCAACATTGTACGCCGCCGGCGACGCACTAGATTAAATCTGCGACAGTCTATGGCTGCCGGCCTGCTTATACCAAACCATCGCCGGCGGAGGGGAGGGCGTGACATGGCGGACATCGTCAATCTCAATCAATTTCGTAAGAAACGCGACCGCCGAGCGGCCGAACGCCAGGCCGCGGTCAATCGCCAGCGCTACGGCCAGCGTAAGACGATGCGTGAAAAGACCGCGCGCGAACTCGATAAGGCGAAAAAGGATCTCGACGATAAACGCCTGGATTGAGCTTGCCCGTGGAACAAGGGAGGAAGCCGTCATGAGTCGAGCCTTTGTGAAAGAAGAAGACGATGCCGCGTCAGGCGAGATTGCCGACCTGCCGCAGAGCCCGCATCCCAACTACGCCACACCGGGCGGCCTTGCCCAGCTCCGGACACGGCTCGCCGAGGCGCAGGAGAAGCGCCGCGCCCTGCTCGCCGAGAAGGCCGGCGTCGAGGGCGACCTGCCCTTGGCGAATATCGGCCGCGAGATTCGCTACCTGGAAACCCGGATCGCGCGCGCCATTCCGATCGAACCAACCGCGCAACCGCGTGACGAGGTTGCCTTCGGCGCCGTCGTCCGTGTTGCCGACGCCGCCGGCGCCGAGCGCGAATTCGCCATTGTCGGGGAGGACGAGGCGGATGCCGGCCATGGCAGCATCTCGTGGGTCTCACCGCTCGCCAGGGCGCTGCTCGGCGCGCAGGTCGGCGACGAGATCGTATGGCACCGTCCGGCGGGCGACGTCGTGCTGGAGGTTCGCGCGATCAGCTACGGCGCCTGAACGGGCGGTCCGGCGGTCGCCGCTTGGCGAACGCCGCGTGCCGCAACTTGCGCTTTCGAGCCTCCGCCATATCGCCTATCATGCCCGCACAGGGGGCCCTCGCGACGCGCCGGAGAGCGCGCCGGGTTGTCAGCGGGCGAGGTAAGCTCGCCGGACCAGGGAGACGAGAAGCTGCGAGGATACAAGAACGCCGCGGCCGAGAGAGAGCGCGCATTGTCGAGCGGCGGGCAAGCCGCGTGCGCAGGTTTTGGCGAAAGCAACCGGCGGGCGAGTTCGGAGCAACCGCTGCTCGGCATTTCGGGCGTCTCCAAGCGGTTCGGCGGCATCGTCCGCGCTCGGCATCGGGCGCACCTTCCAGAATCTTGGCCTCTTTCGCACGATGTCGGTGCTGGAGAACATCCTGGTCGGCGGCCATTGCCGCACGCGCAGCGGGTTCTTCCAAAATGCCGTGCGCCCGCCGCGCGTCGCGCGCGAAGAGCAGCTGCTGCGTGAGCGCGTTGCCGACCTCGTCGAGTTTCTCGCCCTTGGCGAGGTCGCGCATGTCACGGTGCGCGACCTCCCCTTCGGGACCCAGAAGCGGGTCGAGCTGGCGCGCGCCTTGGCGACCGAGCCGAAGCTGCTGTTGCTCGACGAGCCGGCGGCCGGGCTCAATCATGCCGAAGTCGATGCGCTGCGCGCGCTCATCCTCGAGATTCGCGAGCGGCTCAGCGTCACCATTCTGCTCGTCGAGCATCACATGAACCTGGTGATGCGCGTTTCCGACAAGGTCGTCGCGCTCAATTTCGGCCGCAAGATCGCCGATGGTCCGCCCGCGAAGGTGCAGCAGGACGCCGAGGTCATCCGCGCCTATCTCGGCAGCGCGCAATGAGCGGGCCGCTGCTCGAGGTCGCCGATCTGCAAGCCTTCTATGGTCCGACCCCGGTGCTGCACGGTCTCAGCTTCGGCATCGTCGCCGGCGGCATCACCACCATCCTCGGCGCCAACGGCGCCGGCAAGACGACGACGCTGCGCGCCGTCTGCGGCATGGTGCGAACCGAGGGCGAGATCCGTTTCGCCGGCAAGCGCATCGACGGCACGGCGACAGAGGACATCGTGCGCCTCGGCATCGCCCATGTGCCGGATGGGCGCGGCACCTTCGTCAATCTCACCGTCGAGGAGAATTTGCGCCTCGGCGCCTATGTCAGGCGCGACCGCGCCGCCGTGCGCGCCGATTTCGATCGCGTCTACGGCTATTTCCCGCGCCTCGCCGAGCGCCGCACGCAGCAGGCCGGCACCCTCTCGGGCGGCGAGCAGCAGATGCTCGCTCTGTCGCGCGCCCTGATGCTGCGGCCGCAGCTCTTGCTGCTCGACGAGCCGTCCTTCGGTCTTGCCCCGCTCGTCGTGCAGGACATTTTCCGCATCATGCGTCTCATCAACGAGGAGGATCGCGTCAGCATGCTGCTCGTCGAGCAGAACGCAAACCTTGCGCTCGACCTCGCCGACCATGCCTATCTCATCGAAACCGGCAGCCTCGTCGTCGCCGGAACCTCGACGGAGATCCGCAAGGACGAGGCGATCCGGCGGTCTTATTTGGGGTATTGAGGAGCGATATGGTGCAACCGATCTGCGCTCGTCGGAAAAACTTTCCGCGCATCTCCTCTCCCCTCGGGGAGAGGATCAAGGTGAGGGGGTGCTGCCGCCTCTGGGATCGGGCCGGCAAGGGCCGCGCCTGTCGACACGCCCCCTCACCCTCCCATTGCCCGCTCTCGGCGAAGCCGAGCTTCGCCTGCCGCGGATCGCGAAAGCAAGCTTTCGCGATCGAGGCAATGGGCCCCTCCCTCGCCCCGAGGGGCGAGGGGTCGTTCCCGCCCGCGAAGACCAGCGCCACCCGATGAGCACCTTCCTCCACCAGGTGCTCTCGGGCCTCGCCACCGGCGGCATCTATGCCAGCATCGCGCTGGCGCTGGTGATGATCCATCAGGCGACGCATCTGGTGAATTTTGCGCAAGGCGAGATGGCGATGTTCTCGACCTATCTCGCCTGGGCGATGATCGATGCCGGCATTCCCTATTGGGAGGCGTTCTTCGCGACGATCGTCCTGTCGCTGATCGGCGGCATCGTCATCGAGCGCGTCATCATCCGGCCGATGGAGAACGCGCCGATCCTCGCCTCGGTCATCGTCTTCATCGGCCTCTTGGTCATCTTCAACAGCGTCGCCGGCTGGATCTTCACCTACACGATCAAGAGCTTCCCCAGCCCCTTCCCGGCCCAGCCGCTATGGGGCAACTCCTATATCTCGACGCACGAGCTCGGTGCCATCGGCATCACCCTCGTCGTCCTCGTCCTGCTCTTCGCCTTCTTCCGCTATACGCCGCTCGGGCTGGCCATGCGCGCCGCCGCCGAAAACAGAGAATCGAGCCGGCTTGTCGGAATCCGGGTCGGCTGGATGCTGGGTTTGGGCTGGGGGCTTGCCGCTGCGATCGGCGCGATCGCCG
>WNFD01008547.1_pt1 | contig 10048 bp, 10 predicted proteins | sample 5400491 | NCBI WGS metagenome assembly WNFD01 (sample SAMN13153343, study PRJNA577476) | soil metagenome | isolation source: 120 cm saprolite under Douglas fir tree site 2 hole 2 replicate 2 | place: USA:California | collected 2015-04-18
AAAGGCCATCGCCAAACTTCCGTTGATAGGCGATGAAGTCGGCATCTTCGCCGTGCACGAGTTCATAGCGATGAGACTTGATTGAATGTTTGATCTGTTTCATCACTGAAATTCTCCTCATCAGTAATTTGACTAGCTGTTGAATTAGTCGCACGTCTTCGTCGGTCAATAGCATGATGATTGTCATATAGTCACGTTATCGGGAGGTGACCGAACAGGGACACCATCGCCGGAACCATGCGCATTGACCAACGCAGGATGAGGTGAATTTGCAGAGTTGAAGATGGTCAAGCCTGTCGAAGTGGGCGCGGGGCCGGCAAAAAGGCCGGCCGAATAGCGGCTGCCGTTGTGCTTAACCTGTTTGCCGCGGCAATCAACCTGACTCCCGCGAAAACGCGGCCGCTCCTGGCTCTTGGGCGACCCGGCGTCCTAGCGGACGTCCGCTTCGCGCCAACAGCGGCCGTTCGCTGATAAACACTGATGTTTGTGTACGAGAGAAGGCGTATGTCCAGGTAAAACGGGAAGCCCTCCTCAAAGCGCGGCAGTGGCGCCACCGAGTCCCGGAAGCGCCGCCCACTCGAACATGACCTTCGCGGCATCCGCTTGGTTCTACCCGCAGTTCGTTAGCTTGGCTCGCGGCGGAGAAGATCGGCAGGCCGTTCATCTATTCGGACCGAAAGCCCGACACTGAAGCGAGCCCTTCCAGTCCTGAAATCGATGAAAGCCAGATAATAGCTCGCCGGCGGTATCTTCTGAGAATACAGACGTTGCCCCCGATCTTCTCGTGATCGACACTGAACCGACAAGAAAGCGAAATCGGCATCGTAGACGGGACGCAGGACGCGATGATGGCGTCGCGGGAAGTCGAGATAGTGGTTGTTGTGCTTGCTCGTTTGAAAACACGAGATCAAGGCCGCTTCGATCAACTAGACCTGCTCTTCGAGCGACGGCCGATACGCCGCCGCCTTTCTATGTCGCGCCAGAGCTTGATCTCCGGTGATCTCCACCGGCATGCCTCTCATCAGGAGGTAGGGCTTGCGGTAGTCGAACGCGTGAGCAACCACGCAGGCTTCGTTGCCGGGATCTTCGGAGCCGATGTCGCCGAGGATTCTCTCTTTCATGCCGCGTTTCCCTTCAAGTTCCCTCAGGTCATGGGCTACGACTTTTCGGGTTGTTGGCCGCGGCACCGGCCGGCTCTTCCTCCAAGCGCGACGAGGTCTACGCTCGGCTGGCTTTTGCCTCCCCCGCAATCGATGGCATCGTCGACAAGAAGCATCGGCGTCCGGTGCACCCAAGTAAGAATGGGGTGTCAAAGGCAGTCGGTGATCACTTGGAATCGGAAACCAGATTTCCGACGTTCCTTCCCAGATTCAGCTCGAACTCGCCAGGCTTTCCTATTCCCCGCTGGATCAGGACGGGAATGCGCTTCTTTGCGCCGTCCCACGCGAATGACTTGAAGAAGGTGTCCTGTACGGCCTTCAACTGTGCGGGATCGGCCAGACCAGTTCGATTGATAGCCGCCTTTGCAGTGCTCAAGGCTTGTTTGTCGAACGAAAGGACGCGGCGGACGTAATTCGCCACGAACGCGTCAAGTTCAGCATCGGATATTGCCCGATTGATCCAGCCGTACCGTTCCGCGGTGTCGGCGTCGTAATCATCCGCCCCAAGGATGATCTCAATTGCTCGCGCACGACCGACCAGCAGGGGCAGCCTGTCGAGCGCGCCGCCACCCGGGATCAGTCCAGTGGCGACCTCAGGTTGGCCGAAGATCGCTTTTTCCCGGCTGGCAAAACGGATGTCGCTGCCCATGGTGAATTCGCTTCCGCCGCCGCGCACCCGGCCGCGGATAACAGCAATGCTCAGCACACTGCTCTTGGAAAGGCGATCGGCTGCCTCGATCCAGCGCGGCACGCCGAACCGGCTGCGCGGCTCAGCGGTGCTGTAATGGGCGATGAAGAAGTCCGGATTGGCGCTCTCGAAGGTGACGACCTTGAGCGACTGGTCGGCTTCGATTTCACCCACCAGATCATAGAACTCATCGTACATGCGATCGGTAATGGCATTGATGGGAGGGTTATCCAGCATGACCCGCCAATAGCCGGGCACGGATTTATCGGTGGTTAGCGCGTTCGGTTGCTCAGTCATTTTTTTGGTCCCCTGGGCATGTGCGAGAGATGTGGAAAGAGCGTTTGCCGCTAACGCGGCAGCGAAGATGAGTTTGACCGCGTTCTTTAAGCTCATGTTGATCCTTTGATTGGTGGCTACAACCGACATTGCGGGTGGGAGTCATATCGCTTTAACAGTTCAATAACAAGACTAATTAGCGTAGCCAAAGCTGCTTGAAGAAGGCGTGCGTAAGCCCGCGGCTTGAGACGACGCGTGCACGACGCCGTCCTAAGCCGAGCAATTCACCCCGCTGCCTAAGCTTCTCTTAGAAGGCCTGCGAAACTTCAGTTGAGGATCACCACTGATCCGCCGCCATCGATCGCGATAGCCTGGCCCGTGATATGGCGTGAAGCTTCCGACGCAAAGAAAGCCGCTGCTCCCTTGATGTCGTGCTCACCGCCACATCTTCCCAGCGGAGTCACCCGAACAATGTCCGCGGCTCCCTCAGCCAGACCCGCCGACAGTTTGGTCGGGAAATAGCCCGGGCACAAAGCGTTGACGTTGATGTTGTACCGGCCCCATTCGGTCGCTAACGCCTGGGTCAGCGTAATCAACGCTCCTTTGCTGGCGTTGTACGAGGCCGCAAAGACTTTGCCGTCCGGTCGTGGACCACCAAGTCCTGCGATCGAGGAAATGTTGATGATCTTCCCGGTTTTCCGCGGGATCATGGAATGTTTCGCAACCGCCTGGGCGACCCGAAAGCAGGCGTCGACATTCAGCCCCATGACTTTGCGCCAGCTCTCAGGAGTGAGATCTACCGCGGCCCCGCCCCAAACCGTGCCGGCATTGTTGATCAGGATGTCGATCGCACCGAAGCGTCCCAGCACGCTGCTCGTTAGTTTCTCCTCAGGCCCCGATGCCGGATCGCCTAGATCGTTGACAACGGTCAGGACCTCGATGCCCTTGGCCGTCAGATAAGACGATGCAGCATCAAGTTCTGGCTGCTTTCTGGCGCTAATCGCGATCTTCGCACCCAGGTCGCCCAGCGCTTCGGCCATCTGCAAACCGAGCCCCCGTGAGCCTCCAGTAACCAAAGCTACCCTGCCGGTCAGATCGAATAATTCCCTGACGTTCATCGCTGCGTCCTCGCGACCTCGGATGGGTGAAGCTGCTTACGCGGATTTGAGAACGACCTTGCCCGCCCGCCCAGGCTGGTCGGATCGCTTCACCGCCTCTTTGATGTCTGCAAGGTCGTACTCAGCCTCGACACCGAGGACGATCGTGCCGTTGGCCACGAGCTTGATCACGTCACCAAGCACGCGCTGCTTCTCGGCAGCACTGGCCTGCTGGACCCACGTCGCGCCCCAAAAGCCGCGAACAACGATACCGCCAAAAATGAGAGCGCCAGGGTCGAGAACGATGGGCTTCTGCGACATTGCGCCGAACGACAGGAAGGTGCCGCCCGGAGCAATGAGGTTGGCGAGCGGCAAGGTGACGGGGCCGGATACCGAGTCGATTGCGCCCTTGATCGGCGCGCCACTGGTCATCTCCTTAACGCGCGCCGGCCAGTTATCGTCTTCGGTCGAAAGCACATGCTCGGCACCCAACGATTTCATCTCGTCGATACCGTCATTGCGGCGGATGAGGCTGATCACATTCACGTTGCGGCTCTTAGCGAGTTGAACCACAACGCGTCCAACAGCTCCATTGGAAGCGGTTTGGATAATCCAGTCGCCCGGCTTGGTGCCTAAGAACTCGAACAGCAGGTAGCTGTTCAGCGGCATCGCAAGGAGTTGGCATGCAATGTCATCCGACATGCCGGGTGGGACGGGTACGGCCGTCTTTGCCGGCGTCGTGAAGTACTCCGCCCACATCCGGTAGCCCGCAGGGACCGCAACTTTCTGTCCAACCTTGAAGCCTTCAACGCCTTCGCCAATGGCGTCCACCAGCCCCAGGGCTTCGCTTCCGGGGACGGCCGGCAGCTCGGGCTTGTAACCATACGAGCCGCGGATAATCGCCAGGTCATGATTGTGGATCGGGGACTTTAGAAGCTTGATGCGGAGCTCGCCCTTCGCGGCTTCTGGAATCTTCGCTTCCCCCAGATGCACGACATCCTCTGGATTGCCGAACGACTTGATCAAAACGGCACGCATCTGTCCTCCCGGGTATTTCGCTGCGTTGATTTCCGTAGAGCGTTCTCGGCTTTAGCTTTCATGGCAGCGCCTGATTGTGGGCGCGCGGACGCTCTCTCGAGGTTCGCGATAATTGATAAGTTCAGATATAGGACTATTTTTAGTTCAATGACAAGACTTAAATTCCGACCGAACGAGCGGCACGATTCCTCGCAGCACTGTCCGGCGTGCAATTTCTTCCGGGGTTAGACCAGTGGCATCCAGGGCGGTGAATTACTGAGCAGCAGCAGCCAAATAGGAGTTCGAATCGCGGGTATTTTTTGTTATTAGATTCGAATGCAACGAAATAGCTGGGCTGACGCCAATTGCCCCATGGCGCGTTCTGTTGACTTGATCGGGGAATGGGGAAGTTTACTCATCATACGCGAGGCATTCTCCGGTGTCCGCCGCTTTGATGATTTCCAAAAGAAGATCGGAATCTCCCGCAGTCTTCTGACGACGCGTCTCAAGAAGCTTGTCGATGGCGGCGTTCTTGAACGGCGGCCAATCGCAAGCGACGCCAAGCGTCAGGAATATGTTCTCACGGAGAAGGGCGCGGACCTGTTCACGATGATCATCGCGCTCCGGCAATGGGGCGACCGATGGCTTTTTCCCAAAGATCGATACCCGGCCGATATGCTCGATAGCAGGGATCAGTCTCCGTTGGCCCCAATCGAAGTCCGGTCTGTGAAGGGTCGGAAGGTAACGCTGGCCGATCTGACATTGAAGGCGCACATACCCGGCAAGCGCGCACAGACAAAGACGCCGCGACCAAAGAAGGGGTGATCTCGGCACCGTCATGCCTTGGCCCCTAACTCGCCAAAGCCACTCATCGTACCGCGCCTTCAAGGAAACCGTGTCAGATTCTGTCCGCTCCCATAAAGAGGCGGCCGGTAGTCGGATTCCGCGACCGGTCCGGATGTTGTTGGCTGATGTGGCCATGACTTGGGCGTCACTCAGGACACGCTGCCGACGATCGAGGCGCGGCGGGACAGCTCGATCCAGTTGCCGTCGGGATCGAGGATCATCGAGATGCGCGCCACCTCGCCAAGCGTGACCGGCGCAAGGCCTTCGCGCACGCCCTTGCTTCGGAGTTCATCATGCACGGCGTCGATGTCGGCCACCTGCAGGGTGATGTAGCGCCAGCCCCGCGCCTGTCGCACAGGAGCGACGGTCGCAGCGGGATCTTCCGCGAGAAGGATGAGGCTATCGCCAAGGCGAAAGCCGGCTCCGCCCGGCCAGGGCAGCTCGGTGAAGCCGAGAATGTCGCCAAAGAATGCCCGGTGCGCGCCCAGGCTGCGAACGCCCATGGCAACGGCGATCTGGCTGACCCCGTCATGCCCCGGCGGCACCAGCTGCAGGCGATTGCCGTCGGGATCGACCATTTGCCGTGGCGTCTGCACGCCTTCGCGCGCGATGATCAACTCGCGGTAGCCGCTCGGCGCGGCGTCGGGCAGGAGCTCTGCATGATGGTTCAGCTTGACGACCGAGCCCTGCTCGACATGCCGATATTGCTTCTGCCCGCGGCGAACCGGCAACACATGATCGAAGCGGACGGCGGCATCCTGCTGCCAGAATTGCAGCATGGGCACCAGATTGCTGGTCGAGAGCCCGATATCGATGACGCGCTTCGCCAGTTGCATCGGCTAACCGTTATTCGAACGAGGTACCCGTCAGCTTCGCGGAAACCTCCCAAAGTCTTGCGGCCGCTGCCGTGTCTCGCGCTTGTGGCATGATAAGCGCACGCGCCGGCGAGCCTCGCAGTTCGCTGAACCCTCCGGGCCCGTAATGACTGCCGGGCTTTGCTTCGGGACTGGTCGCCGCAAACAGGATCGGTCGCGCACCGTCAGCCGCGGAGTGGCCGAAGAACGGTGCCGCGACGTCGGTTGCCATGGAGAGCAGGCCACCTGGGCCGCTGGAGAACAGATTGGTGCGAGCAAAGCCGGGATGCGCCGCAATGCTGATCAACTTCCAGCCCGCCGCGTCGCTGCGCCGCTGCAGTTCCAGCGCGAACATCAGGCAGGCGAGCTTGGATTGCCCATATGCCTTCCATGGCGAGTAGTGGCGCTCGCCCTGCAGATCGCCGAAATCGATCGACCCGGTGCGATGCGCCAGGCTGCTGACACTGACGACCCGCGGCGCACTGGCCAGGCGCAGCAGCGGCAACAATCGCGCCGTGAGCGCAAAATGGCCGAGATGGTTGGTGCCGAGCTGCATCTCGAAACCATCAGCCGTAACTTGCCGGCGCGGCAGGGCCATCACGCCGGCATTGTTGATCAGGAGATGAAGAGATGGCCGCGCCTGAATGCGCTTGGCAAAGGCGGCGACCGCAGCGAGGTTGGCTAGATCCAGCGATTCGAAGGCGATTTTGGCGCCCAACACCTCCCGGCCGATCTTCTCGATGGCCGACTGCCCCTTGCGCTCGTCGCGGCCCGTCAGAATTACGTCGGCACCGGCCCTGGCGAGCGCAAGCGCCGTCTCGTAACCGAGACCGCCGGTGGCGCCCGTGACAATGGCGGTCTTGCCGAACTGCGAAGGGATGTCGCCCCGTGAACCAGCCATCGAGGCACCTCGGTCAAGGGATTAAGTCACTCTGCGCGATGACCTTATCATGCCTTGTTACTTCCGGATCAGGGGGATCTGCAGATTTGTCGGCCGGTTCTGCTCGGTATCGAAGCCGCGACCGTCGATGTTGCGCGCGCCCCAGAACAACAGGTCGCCCCTGAGATAGACGAGGTCGTACTCCATGAAATTCGTTCCCTCCTTCAGGCCGAAGGGGACAAACGTCTTGCCGAAAATGCTCTGGGAGGCGTTGACGGCCCACGGGCTGTATCCGGCCGAGGCGACCTTGTTCAGCACGTCGGCAAAGCCTTGCGCGAGCGGCGTGACCTCGTAGGCTTCATCGGCGACGAAGTCGACCTTCTGTGCGCCGGAAACGATCGGGTGTGCGCCCTGCCACTGCATGTGCCCGACGATCCTGATGCGGGCGAGCGGCACGGCGCCGTAGGGGTCGGCAAGGTTGATGATATCGAGCTCGAACTTGTCGGACGGCAGATATTTGAAAGTGCGCTTGAGATAGAACGGCTTCAGCGTGCCGTCGGCATTTTTTGCGACGCTCGGCCGCACCTCCGGGGCGATGCTTTCCCAATTGCCGAGCAGGGCCTGCTTGATCTTGGTGACGTCGGTGTCCATGTCGCTCGCTTTTGCCTGATTGCCTGACGATTGCGCTGCGGCCCCACCCACGCCCGTCATCAGTAGGACCAGCAACAGCGACGCCTTAATGCCGTGACGCATGGGCACACCCTTATTGGTTCTGGGCCGGAAGGCCCTGCCTGTCGGGCAGGCCCCGCGCACAGTACCCTTTGGCTATAGAGGCGGCTGGCGCGACTGGAAAATACTTTGTAGGCTGGCCCCATGCCTGCGAGATATGGGGGATTGCAATGGAGCTGCGGCATCTCCGCTACTTCGTCGCCGTGGCCGATGCCGGCAGCCTGACCGTTGCCGCCGAGCAGAAGCTGCACACCTCGCAGCCGTCGCTCAGCCGGCAAATCCGCGATCTCGAAGCGGAAGTCGGCGTTCAGCTGATCAACCGCAGCACGCATGGCGTCGAACTGACGCCGGCCGGAAAAGCCTTTCTCGACCATGCGCGCATGGCGCTGGTGCAGGCGGAAGCGGCCAAGGAAGCGGCGCAGCGCGCAGCCCAGCCGGCGCGGCCGGCCTTTGCGCTGGGTTTCATGTCAGGCGCCGAAATCGGCCTGTTGCCGGAGGTGGAGCGCGTACTGCGCGAGGCGTTTGCCGGCATCGACATCCGCCTGTCGAGCGACTACTCACCGGTGCTCGCCAAGGCCTTGATGAAGCGCAAGCTCGATGCGGCCTTCATCCGGCCGGAAGACAACATGGACGATTTGAGCTACCGGCGCGTGCGCACGGATCCGCTCGTGTTTGTCTTTCCGAGCGACCATCGTCTGGCCGCACAAACAGCGGTGGCGCCGCAGGACATAGCGAACGAGACCTTCTGTCTGCCGTCCAAGGCCGCGCCAGCGGTACGCCGTGTCGTCGCCGAGTATTTCGCGCGCGCTGGCGTCGAGCTCAAGCCCGCGCACGAAGTGCACAATGTTGTCCATGCCATTTCTATGATCACATCGACGCGCGCGGTCATGCTGCTGCCGGCCTACACTGAGCGTTTTCTGCCGAAATCGATCACCACGCGTCCCGTGCAGGGCGAAGCCCCGACGCTCGATCTGGTCCTCGCCCACCACAAAGCCAACAAATCGCCAATCCTGAAACTCCTGCTGTCACGGGTTGGCAAGCTTGCCAGCGTTGCCTAGCTACGCCGAGTCTCTTCAATCAGCCAGTCCCGGAAAGCCACCAGCGCCGGATTGGACTCAGAGGAAGTGGGGTAGACAGCATAGTGGCTGTGAGAAAGGCGCAGGCTGTGTTCGGACAGGCGAACCAGCTTTCCCGCTAAGATATCCGACCGCGTGAACGAGAGGCGCCCCAGCGCAATGCCTTGTCCAGCCACGGCTGCTTCCATCAATGCGTTCGAATCGGTGAAGGAGGTCCCGGTGATCTCGCGATCAAGCGTCACACCGGCAGACCTGAACCAGGCGCGCCAAGACACGTTGCGGTCGATCAGCAACGGCTCCGACAGCATCGATGCGGGATCCTTCGGCAATCGCCCGTCGTTGAGGCTCGGGCTGCACACAGGAAAAAGCTCCTCGTCGAGAAGCTTGATGGTGCGCAGGCCCTTCCAGTCACCCCTGCCGAACCGGATCGCCATGTCGACGCCGTCAGACTTGAAGTTGGCCAGTGCCTGGCCGGTCTTGATGTGCAGATTGATGCTCGGATAGCGGGCAGTGAAGCGGGGAAGGCGCGGCACCAGCCATCGCGCCGCCATGACCGGCAGCAGGCTGACGGTGATTTCCGCGTCGGTCCGGCGGCTCTTGAGGCCGCCGAGCGCCGCATTCAACTCGGAGAAGGCGCCCGTGACGCCGGCCTGCAGCCGAAGTCCGTCCGGCGTCGGCACCATCCGGTTGCCCTGCCGCTCGAACAGCGTCAGTCCCAGTTCTTCTTCCAGCTGCCTGATGCGCTGGCTCACGGCGCTGTGCGTCACGTGCAGCTCGCGCGCAGCCTCGGAATAGCTGCCATGGCGGCAGGCCACCTCGAACACCCGCAAGGTTTCCAGCGGCGGTAAACGGCTCATTTTTCAATTGTTAGGAACGCTAACATGTCCTGTCAAATCATATCGTTCGATCTGCGGCAGCGTCGGGCTTAGTTGAAAGGCTCCGAAATGGAGCATTCCCATGCAAGCCGCCTGCGCAATATCGCCTCAAACGCTTCCGTCGCCCCAGGCGTGCAGCAAGGCTCGTCCGCGCCCCCCGGAAATCGACGCCCGCACGCACATGCTGTTGACCAGGCCGATCACGCTGACGATCCTGCGGCTCGCCGTACCCAACGCCACTGTGATGATGGTCCAGATCCTGGTCGGATTGCTCGAGGTCTTCTTCGTGTCACGCGCGGGCGTCGATGCGCTCGCCGGTGTCGCACCGGTCTTTCCGCTGGTCTCGCTGGTCGTTGCCATCGCGCAAGGCGCGCTTGGCGGCGGCTTTGTTACGACCGTTGCGCGGGCCCTTGGTACTGGCCGGACGAGCGAGGCAAGCGAGTACGTCTGGTACGCCGTGCTGCTCGGTGTTCCGTTGGGCCTTGTGACGACAGCCGTCATGCTTGTGGCGGGTCCGGCGCTTTACGCCCACATGGGCGTCTCCGGACAG
>WNFD01008548.1_pt1 | contig 10048 bp, 10 predicted proteins | sample 5400491 | NCBI WGS metagenome assembly WNFD01 (sample SAMN13153343, study PRJNA577476) | soil metagenome | isolation source: 120 cm saprolite under Douglas fir tree site 2 hole 2 replicate 2 | place: USA:California | collected 2015-04-18
CGCGTATTCTTTTGATCTCGTCAATATCTCGGCCACCAACCCAAAGAACAACTTGACCCGCCGCGACCCGCTCAGAGTGTGCCCAGCCGAGAAATTTGTCGAACTCACCCAATGCGCGCGAGCATACAAAATCCAGCGGTGCTATCTCCTCTCCAAGCTCCTCATACCGGCTGACCAGCACCCGCGTATCTGTAAGACCCAACTCGCGTACGACCTCGGCCAGAAATGTGGCCTTTTTGACGTTCGATTCAATCAGGAATACATGCAGTTCCGGACGCGCAATTTTCAACGCTAAACCCGGAAAGCCCCCACCGGAACCCACGTCTACTAGTCGGCCTGCCTGAAGCGGCACGGCTGCCGCTGCAAACATCGATTCGCAAAAGTGCCGGTATAAGACCTCCAGCGGATCCCGAATGGCCGTGAGATTTACTTTCTCGTTCCACGTCAGCAGGATCGCCATATATCGCTGAATAGAAGTTACTTGCTCTGGCGATAGTTGCACCTGAAACTCGCACAGCGCCTTGTTGATAACCTCCAGTGACAGGGGAGTCTCATTTGTAGTTAACATAATATATTTATACTACTTGACTTCTTCCGTAACCGGCTGACGATGAATGAGATAGCGCGGACCTGCAACTCCAGCCACTACGTCCACGCCCGTGTGCCACAGCACTGCCGGCACCAAACTACCGAGCGCCATCCGCGAAGCTCCGAATACAAAACCCAGCACCATTGTGCTCACAAATCCAGCGCGACCCTGATAAAGGTGCGCCAATCCAAAAATGATAGACGACACCAGTATAACTACTCCGGTCGGCAAGCCCGTGCGACTAAGCGCCGCCATGGCAAATCCGCGATACAAGAATTCCTCGCACAACCCGGCGGTGACCGACAAAGCAAAGAAGGGAATCAGTTCCATCGTACTCTGTGGAAGAATGCGCTCCGCCAGAGCCTGGAGCGGCCGTCGCAATGGACTCGCCGATCGCCCCATGCGTCGCAGGTTGAGCCATTGAAGCGTCACAATCAGCGCCGCGCCGAACAACGTAATCGCCAATAGTGTAGTGCGCTCCGGCATCGCCAAGCCGAGTTGCGCGGCAGTAAATCCGTGCGCCCGGGCCCGCCAGGCGGCAACGGCTGTGGCGAGCCACTGAAACGCGATGGTCGAACAGTACAGCGAAAGCCGCTCTGCCGTTTCCACCCGCGGCTTGGCAAGAAGGTGCTGCAGTTTCGCGCGGCCGCGCCACGGCACAATCACGCCCAGCACGAAAAAAATCAGTAGAATATCCCAGGGCACCGGGCGATGAAAGCACGTTCCGGCTGCGAGCGCAATGCTTGCGCGAATGTCACGAACGGTGAAGTAGTGGCATCCTTATAATGCAGTCAGCATAGTGAAGTGCGCTGGGATGAGAGAGGTGTTCCGTTGGCGACGCAAGTGAAATTGACTTCCATGGCCAAGGCGGCGGGCTGTGCCGCAAAGCTGAATCCCGCCACGCTCGACGCCGTGCTGCGCAAATTGCCGCGGCAAACGGATCCCAATGTCCTGGTGGGTTTTGACACCAACGATGACGCCGGAATTTATCAAATTGCCGAAGATATGGCGCTCGTGCAGACGGTCGACTTCTTCACCCCGATTGTGGATGACCCATTTCTGTTCGGCCAAATCGCCGCCGCCAACGCACTCAGCGACGTCTACGCCATGGGCGGCCGGCCGATATCGTCGCTGTCCATCGTGGGCTTCCCAGAAAAGGGCGACCCGGCAATTCTGGAACAAATCATCCGCGGCGGTTTGGCGAAAATGAACGAGGCGCGCTGCAGCGTGATAGGCGGTCACTCGATCCGCAATGAAGATATGTTGTTCGGCTATGCGGTCACCGGCTTGATCAATCCACAGCGTGTGTGGCGCAATGTTGGCGCGTGCGAAGGTGATGTGCTTTTATTCACAAAGCCGCTCGGGACGGGCGTGATCACCACAGCACTGAAAAAGGATCGCGCCACAAACGAATCGCTGTCGGCTGCGGTTTCGGCGATGACTACGCTAAACCGGGATGCTGCGGCGGCGCTGCAAGAAATCGATGAGAAGGCCGACAGCGCGCCCAGCGTTCACGCTGTCACCGATGTCACCGGTTTCAGCTTGCTGGGTCACGCGCGTGAGATGGCGCTGGGTGATCCGGCCCGCGGCATTGCGGCTGTATCCTTCGAAATCGATCACTCGGCCTTCAACTATTTCCCCGGCGCCATCGAAGCGGCGCGCGAAGGTCATCTCTCCGGCGGGCTCAAGAACAATCGCGCGTTTGTGAGCGACTGCGCGGGATTTGCGCCTAGCGTCGCGGCCGAATATCAGGATCTGCTTTTCGACCCGCAGACTTCGGGCGGTCTGCTTGTCGCCATCGCGCCGGAGGCCGCGGAAACTGCTCTTGCTTCTCTGCAGCGTCACGGAGTTGGCGCGCGACGAGTTGGCAGGGTCGTCGCCAAGCGCTCTCCGCTTCTTGTGGTGTCCTGAAATGCCTTCACACCGGTAATCCAGTAGACTTCCGCGCATGGATACCATCACTCACGGCATCGCCGGCGCGCTCATCGCCAAGGCGGCCTTTCGCGGGCAAGACATGCTCGGCGCAAAGCCGGTGAATCGCGAACGAATCATTACCTGGTCATTGATGCTGGGCGCGATCTTTCCGGATTCCGACGTCTTCCGCGAATTTTTCTCGCGCAACGATCTTCTCATCCTGACCTGGCACCGCAGCATCACGCACTCGCTCGTTTGTCTCCCCATCTTCGCCGTGGCCCTCGCCGCGCTGACGCGCTGGTTTGTGCGCTGGTGCAAGTGGGACGCGCCTTCCTTTGGCGCTCTGATCATCATCTACGGCGCGGGCATTCTCAGCCACATTCTTCTCGATCTGGTCACTGCGTTCGGCACGATGGTATGGTCGCCGGTGAAATGGTCGCGTCCTGCGTGGGACCTTATCTTCATCATCGACTTCACGCTGAGCGCGATTCTTCTCGTCCCGCAGATGGTCGCATGGGTTTACGCGAAGGAAAAAGGATTGCGCAGGCGCGCACTCGGAAGTTGGATAGTGTTTGCCGCAGGCGCCGTGGGGGTCGCCGCGATTGGGATGTCCGTGGGCGCGCCCATTTCCATGCGGGCGATTCTCGCCGCGGTCGTCATACTCGCGGCCGTGTTTCTCTTGCCCGGGGTGCGCCAGTGGGGATTGCAGGTGCGCCTCGCGTCGTGGAATTTGGCGGGACTGCTGATCGCGCTCGGCTACATCGGAGCTGCGGCTTACGCGCATCATGTCGCGCTCAAGCGCGTCGACAAATTTTCGTCGTCGTTGCACCTCAACGTGCAATCGCGAGGTGCGCTTCCGTTCCCGCCGTCGCTATGGCATTGGGATGGCTTGGTGCTCACGCCGCACGGAGTCTACGAACTGCGCATGAACCTCGCCAGCGAAACTGAGGTGCAAGCCGCCTCCGCCGCCACAGAAGCGGATTCATCCTTGAGCTATCGCTTCTATCCCGACGCGGCGCCGAATCCTTACATCGAAGCGGCCGGGCGCCTGCCGGAAGTGCGCACCGTTCTGTGGTTCGCCCGCTTTCCGGTGACGCGCTTCCACATAGAGGGCGCTGACGCGATCGTCGAAATCTCCGATTTGCGCTTTCCGCAGATGAGACCCGACCGGCCCGCATCTTTCACGTACAGGGTACGTTTCGCTGCGGACGAAACAGTGCTGTCGCAAGGCTGGATCCGGCCTAGGTAGCACAGCTTCAGCGCATCAGGTCAACGTGAAGGTTTGCCGTCTGCCGGATGGATCACCACTTGGCGGTGCTCGCCGACGCCAACGCTCTCCGTGCGCACGCCCGGGAAATCTTTCAATGCCAGGTGCACGATGCGCCGTTCGCGCGAGGTCATCGGATTCAGCCGAAACGGCTGCTTTGAGGTTTGCACCCGCTCCGCGGCCACTTTCGCGGTCATGCGCAATTCTTCAAAGCGCAGCGCGCGATAGCCGCCACAATCGATATGAATCTTTTCGTGATGCTCCGGCTCGAGCCGCAAAGCGCGAAAGGCCAAATGCTCGAGGGCCTTCAATACCTCCGCCCCACGCTCCAGCAGGATCTCCTTGTCGCGGCCGTCCACATCGGCGAGGACTTCCGCGTCGCTTCCAACTCCAGGTGCAGCCACACTCACAGTGACTTTCAATTGAAACCCGGCCGCGCGGACAATCTTCTCCAGAAAATCGCGCAGGGCATCCGCTGCAACTTGCCGATTCAGTTTGCCGTCCTGAATAAGTTCCTGAGCCATAGCCTCACACAATCAAGTAGGGTGAAACGAACTAAGGGACCCGTTTTCAATTGCTCTACTGTTTCTTGTTCTTGTTTTTCTTGCCTTGTGTCTGGCTCGGTGTGGCCGCCGGCATCGGATGCGTGCGGTTCAACCACCACTGCTGCAAGATGCCGACCAAGCTGCTGGTAAGAATATACACGGCCAGGCCGCTGGAGATGGGGGAGATCATGAACAGTCCGGCCATGGTCACCGGCATGATCTTCATCATCATCTGCTGCTGCGGGTCGGTGGTGGTCATCGGCGTCATCTTCGAGACCAGGTACATGGAAAGGCCCATGATGATTGGCAAAATGTAATACGGGTCCTTCGCGGACAAGTCCGTGATCCAGCCAAACCACCGCGCGTGCCGCATCTCAATCGCGAAACGCAACACCGTGTTCAGTCCAAACCAGATGGGCATCTGCAAAAACATCTGGAAGCAGCCGCCCACCGGGTTAATTTTCTCGCGGCTGTAGACCGCCATTACTTCCTTATTCATCTCCGCTTTGCGCGGATCGCGCATGGAATATTTTTTGTACTTCTCCTGAATCTGCTTGATTTCCGGCGCCACGCGCTGCATTTTCAGCGTCGTGCGAAAGCTGGAAATGCGCAGCGGAAACAGGAGCATGTTGATGACCAGCGTCAACACGACGATAGCCCAGCCCCAGTTTGGAATGTAGTTGTGCAGCCATTTCAATCCGTGGAAGAGCGGATCAGCGATAAACTCCAGCCACCCGAAATTGACCAGCGAGTGCAGCGGCGGGTTCATCTTTTTCAGTTCGTCGTAGTCCTTCGGGCCCACATAGACGCGCAGCGCCAAAGGCTGCGCCGAAGTTGCCGTCTGAATTTGCGGGACTGCTTCCTCGGTGTCTTTGCCTTCCACCTGAACGGTGCGGAAAACCTTCCAATAGCGGGTCTCGAGGCTGCCAGGAGGCGAGCTCGTGGGCGGCAGAAACACCGCGGTGAAATAACGATCCTCGATCCCTGTCCAATCCTTGCCGCCCTGCCATACTCCATGCGGCCACTTCTCCGGCCCGTCCAACTTCTTGGCCATGATGTTGGTGAGCTTGCCGTTTTCGCTGTGGAAGACGGAGACTGTATCGATTGGCGCGGGATTCAAAACCGTCAAATCGCCAAAGCCGCCCAACCAACTCATCCCGGCGACTATGGGCGCGCCATTGAATTTCACCGAGTTCTCCACGCGCACCACATACGTATGATCGAAGTGAAGGCGTTTGGTGACTTCCAGGTGGCCGTCGCTCCAACTGAATTCCGCATCGGGCGGCGCGTGCAAAGTGCTCGCCGAAGTGGAAACTTGATACAGCGCGCTGTTCGCCGCGGATTCCTGCTGCTCATCGTTCAACGACACCGCAAACGGCCATCCGCCGGTCTGCTGCGCAGCGTCGGGATGCACTAAATCGAGAATGCGCGGCGGCTTCGAGTCGTCCGTATATTTCTTGAGCTGCCAGCTCTTGACCACCGCGCCGCGGTTTGAGAATTCCACGCGATAGAGGTCGTTCTCCACAACGATGGTGCGCTCTTGCGTGTCGGCCTTCGTTGGAATTGCAGCTTGCGCGACATCGGAGACGCTCCTGGCCGCCCCTCTCGAGGATGACGCGCTAGTCGTCGAAGGCACCGTGGGAGCGCCGCTTCCCGGGCCAGTAACTGCAGGCGCGGTCTGCGCTGGGCGGTTAGCCTGCGGCAGATTCGTCGGCGGCTTCGGTCCAAAGAACTTGGCCCACGCCAGAATCACTACAAGGGACAGGAGCGAGGCCACTACAATGCGCAGCTCGTGCGTTAACTTGAACTTCTTCTCCGGTTCGCTCACGAATGCGCCTCGTTAGGGGTAGCTGTACTGTGCTGAGAGTCTCGCCAGGTCTCGGGCACAGGATCGTACCCAAACCTGCCGGATAGGGGATGGCAACGAAGCAGCCGCTTAAGCGCCAGCCACGACCCGCGTGCCACGCCAAAACGCTCGACCGCCTCGTACGCGTACATCGAGCACGTCGGCTCGAACCGGCAGCTTCCGCCGACTAGTAGCGACAAATACGCCTTGTAAAATCGCAGCGCGCCCAGTGCCAGGCGCACGCCGCCGCTTCTCGGTGAGCTGTTTACGCGCTCGGCATCAGGCGCAGCAAATCCGCCGTCAACGTCGCAAACTCCGCCTTCGCCACGTTGCTCTTCGGGTGTATGACGATGTCCCATCCTGCAGGTATCTCCAGACGATGGCAGCGCACGATTTCCCGCACGCGCCGCCGGATGCGATTGCGCACCGCCGCGCCGCCGAGTGCCTTCTTGATGCTGAATCCGAAGCGGCTGTGCGGCAGTTGGTTCGCGCGAAAAAAAACGGTGAAGTGGGAATTCGAGCGGCGTTTCCCGACCCGGTATACGGCGTCAAACTCTCCGCGCCGCACCAGCCGCGCCTCGCGCGGAAAATCCATGCGCCCCGCGCTATTCGGGAGTGAGCCGATGACGGCCCTTCTTGCGGCGTGCCGCAAGCACCCTGCGGCCTCCGGCGGTCTTCATGCGCGAACGGAATCCGTGCGTCTTGGCGCGCCGGCGCTTGCGCGGTTGATACGTGCGCTTTGGCAAAACAATCCCCCTTATATTCTATGGATCGCAGCCTCACAAATTTCAGGCCGCATCCCACAAGCCGCATCCGCGGCTCTCTGCGAATCAATTAGTGTAGTCGACCCGCGCGCACACGGTCAAGAATGTGGACCGGGAGGATTTTGGTCGTCTCACGTCCCTTTCTGGGGACCAAGTTAACCCAGCGGTACTACAGCCCGCTGTTTTGCTATACTAACCCTATGCCTGAAGTAAAAGTGCTTAATGAAAAATTGCTGGCGGGTCTCCGTCCAGGAACGTGGGTCGCGATTTCCGAAGACCAAGAACGCATCGTTGGAACGGGCGCGACAATCGAGGAGGCATTGCAACAGGCAAAGGAAAAAGGCGAAAAAAAGCCCTCCATAATCGGCGTGCCCGTCGATGGTTCGGCTTTGATTTTGTAAGCCAGTGCCCAAGTTTTTTGCAAATTACTCAATCGTTCCTGTCCAACCCAGCGACGCATTCCCTAACAGGACCTCCACGAACCGACCTTATTTACGCGTCACGCTCGCCCACGGTGGGCGAGATTTCAGCTGCTATGCCATTGTGGATTCCGGTGCCGATGACTGTATGTTTCCAAGCGCCTTTGCGGCCCAAATCGGGCTCGAGTTCACCACCGGCCGGCCCTATTTGTTCAGCGGAGCAGGATCGCGAGGTCAACTCGCGTATTTTTTCGATATTGAACTTGAGATCGCCGGCGTGCAGAAGTACTGGCTGCCGGTAGGTTTCACACAAGCTATGGACGCCTCACGGGTCGGCCTTCTCGGGCAGAACGGTTTCTTCGACCGGTTTGATGTTTCTTTCCTTCTTCGAGAGCGCAAGTTCATCCTGGAAACATAAACCTCGCCCTATTATCAGCCTTTCTTGGTGCGGTATTCGTCGAACGCAGCCAAGTAGCGATCCACGTCTTTGCGCAACAGATAGTAAGGAGTCGAGAGCCGCAGCTTCGAGGGGTCGCCGCCGCGAATGCGAATCTTCTTGGTCTGCCAGAGCCAGTTTTCCAGGTCCATCCTCTTTAGTCCCGGTACATTTACAGTCGCGATTCCGCAACGCAGCGCCGCATCGGGCGAGGTCCACGACTCCGCTCCGCGCTTGACCATCTCGCCGAGAATATAATCTGCCGTTTTGCGGTGCCGCTTCTCAATGCGTTCCATGCCAATGTCGCTGGCCAGCTTGATGGAGGCCCGCAAGCCCCACAACGCCGGCACGTTCGAGCTGCCAATACGCTGAAACCGTTCGGCGCGAATCTTCGTGTCGTCCCAACCTTCCGTCGCAATAGTGTTCCACACGCGATCGATCACTTCGTCGCGTACATACAAGAATCCCGATCCCTTCGTGGCCTGCAACCACTTGTGCGGGCTGGACGAATACATGTCACAGCCGAGTTCGTGCAGATTCAGCGACATCATACCGACCACGTGCGCGCCATCCACTGTTGAGAGAATGCCCTTCGATCTCGCCAGCGCGCAGAGTTCCTTAGCCGGCAGCACCACGCCGGTGGCAGTTGTGATGTGACTAAAGAAGAGAACGCGAGTTCGCGGTGTGATCGCATCGCTAAACAGATTCAGCACCGCCGCTGCATTCGGTACCGGCTTCGGCAGCGTGATCTTCTTCACCACGATGCCGTAACGCTTGGCGCGCAAATCCCAGGGATGCTCGCCGCCCGGATGCTCCTGGTCCGTCATCAAGACTTCGTCGCCAGCCTTCAAGTCCAAGCCATTCGCGATGTAGCTGTTCGCCTCCGTGGCATTGCGCAGCAGCGCAATCTCATCCCGTTTGCAGCCGACAAACGCGGCCAGCGGATCGCGAAACTCGTTCCATGCCGCATAGCCCCAAATCGGATAATCCTCGGGATCGCTCTGCGCCATCTTCTCCGTCTCGTTGTAGCCATCGAATATGGCCCGCAACACCGGCGCAGGTGAGGACCCCACCGTCCCATTGTTCAAATACACTTCGTCTGCGGGAATCAGAAACTGCTTGCGCAGCTCCGTCCAATAAGCTTCTTCGTTGGAATCGTAAAGGCCGCGATCGGGCAGTTGACCCGGCGCTTGCGCCAGTTGCGCAAAGAGCTCGCCGCCAAAATTCAGCGCCGTCCCCATCACCGCAGCGCCCCCAAATGACGACAGAAATCCTCGACGATTGACCATCTCGCATCCTCCTGGGTAAACGTTGCGCGGATTCTATCGCAGTATTGCGCCTCAGCAACCCCTTTGCTCGTAATTACTTGCCCTCCATCCCTGCTCGGATTACTGTACGTAGCGCCAGCCGATCGGAGAAGACGTGAAAATGATTCTGCGCGCGCGCGTCGCCGCCCTACTGGCAATTCCGTTGGCGTTTCTGGTGGCAAGCCGTTCCTTAGCCCAGGAAAAACCCGGCACCACGCAGGACGTAGAAAAGCGCCTGAAAGCCGGACAGAAACCGCCAGCCAGTACGTCGCTCGACAACGTCTTGAAGACGCTTTTCGCCGCGCACACCTTCCAACAAGCCGCCATCTCCCCTGACGGCAATTCCATCGCCTGGGTGGAAGACGTGCACTCGAAGAACGGCGTGGTCTCGGGCAGCACGGTGATTTATGTGAAAAACCTCAAAAGCGTCGCGCCGCAACGGCGCATCAGCGCGGGCGTCGGCGATTCTCTGCACGCCGAGAGCGATGTCGCCTGGTCGCCCGACAGCCAGAAAATCGCTTTCCTCTCGGACGCCGCCAAAAAGGGCCAGCTTCAGTTGTATGTAACCAACGCGGCAGGCGGCACCACAAAAATGCTCACCAACGTCAAAGGATTCCTGGCGAATCCCGGCTGGTCACCCGACGGTAAGACCCTCGCGGTCCTCTTCACGGAAAACGCCACCCGCGCCTCCGGCCCCCTGGTTGCCGAAACCCCCGAAACCGGCGAAATCAAAGACGCCTTCTTCGAGCAGCGCCTGGCTCTGATCGATGTCGCCGGCGGCGAGCCCGCCGCGGCGGGCAAGCTGACCCAAATCACCCCCGCCGACACCTACATCTACGGGTACGATTGGTCACCCGACGGCAAGCGCTTCGTCCTCAGTTCCGCTCCCGGCAACGGCGACAACAACTGGTGGATCGCCGAGCTCTCCACGCTCGACGCCGCCACCGGCCGGATGAAATCC
>WNFD01008744.1_pt1 | contig 10048 bp, 9 predicted proteins | sample 5400491 | NCBI WGS metagenome assembly WNFD01 (sample SAMN13153343, study PRJNA577476) | soil metagenome | isolation source: 120 cm saprolite under Douglas fir tree site 2 hole 2 replicate 2 | place: USA:California | collected 2015-04-18
CCCAAGATGATCATGCTCGCGCTGGCTCGATGACCGGAGAGTTAGCTGAAGCGGCTGACGGCATACCATAACGAGAGATATCCGGTGTGCCGTCAGCCGCGCCGCGTTCGCTAGTGGCGTACCAGGGAACAGTGTTCCCTCACCATGGGTTGGATGAGGGTGAACGCCCGTCCAGCGGGGAAGGTCTCACTGGAGAGCGGTGGGCCTTTTGTTTTGTGGCCTGTCGCAGCCAGCCTTCCCCCGTGTATGGGCTAGTGCGCGGCAGGGACGGGGCCATCGTGGCCGCGGTCCCCGTCGCATGGTGAGGGAGCGACGAATGTTTGAGAGGTTTACCGACCGGGCGCGGCGGGTTGTGGTCCTGGCTCAGGAAGAGGCCAGGATGCTAAATCACAACTACATCGGTACTGAGCACATATTGCTTGGCCTCATCCACGAGGGCACCGAGCACATTCTGCTCGGGCTGATCCGCGAGGGCGAGGGCGTCGCCGCCCAGGTGCTCGTCCGGCTTGGCGCTGATCTCAACCGCGTGCGCCAGCAGGTCATCCAGTTGCTCCACGGCTACCAGGGCAAGGAGCCGGCCGCGGCTGGCACCTCGTCGGAGAGCGCTCCCTCCACTTCCCTGGTGCTCGACCAGTTCGGCAGGAACCTGACCGCCGCAGCGCGCGAAGGCAAGCTCGACCCCGTCATCGGACGGGAGAAGGAAGTCGAGCGGGTCATGCAGGTCCTGTCTCGGCGCACCAAGAACAACCCTGTCCTGGTCGGCGAGCCCGGTGTCGGCAAGACGGCCGTGGTAGAAGGCCTGGCGCAGCGCATCGTCAAGGGCGAGGTGCCAGAGACGCTCAAGGACAAGCAGCTCTACACCCTTGACCTGGGCGCGCTGGTGGCCGGCTCGCGCTACCGCGGCGATTTCGAAGAGCGGCTGAAGAAGGTGCTCAAGGAGATCAGGACCCGCGGGGACATCATCCTGTTCATCGACGAGATCCACACGCTGGTTGGCGCTGGAGCCGCGGAGGGCGCGATCGACGCGGCCTCGATCCTCAAGCCGATGCTGGCCCGCGGCGAGCTGCAGACGATCGGCGCGACGACACTGGACGAGTACCGCAAGCACCTGGAGAAGGACGCGGCGCTCGAGCGCAGGTTCCAGCCCATCCAGGTCGCCGAGCCGACGATCTCTCACACGATCGAGATCCTCAAGGGACTGCGCGATCGGTACGAAGCACATCACCGGGTCTCAATCACCGATGACGCTCTCGTGGCCGCGGCTCAGATGGCTGACCGGTACATCAGCGACAGGTTCTTGCCTGACAAGGCGATCGACCTGATCGACGAGGCCGGCTCGCGGATGCGCATCCGCCGGATGACGGCTCCGCCGGACCTGCGCGAGTTCGACGAGAAGATCGCCGACGTGCGCAGGGACAAGGAGTCCGCGATCGACTCGCAGGACTTCGAGAAGGCGGCCGCTCTCCGGGACAAGGAGAAGCAGCTGATCGAGAGGAAGGACGCCCGCGAGAAGGAGTGGAAGGCCGGCGACATGGACGCCGTCGCCGAGGTCAACGAGGAGCTGATCGCCGAGGTTCTGGCGACGGCGACCGGTATCCCGGTATTCAAGCTGACCGAGGCGGAGTCCGCGCGCTTGCTGCGGATGGAAGACGAGCTGCACAAGCGGGTCATCAGCCAGAACGACGCGATCAAGGCGCTCTCTCAGGCCATCCGCCGCACCAGGGCCGGCCTGAAGGACCCGAAGCGTCCTGGCGGATCGTTCATCTTCGCCGGGCCCTCGGGCGTCGGAAAGACCGAGCTGTCCAGGACGCTCGCCGCGTTCCTGTTCGGTGATGAGGACTCGCTCATCCAGTTGGACATGAGCGAGTACATGGAGAAGCACACGGTCTCGCGGCTGTTCGGGTCGCCTCCTGGCTACGTCGGCTACGAGGAGGGCGGGCAGCTGACCGAGAAGGTCAGGCGTCGGCCGTTCTCCGTGGTCCTGTTCGACGAGATCGAGAAGGCGCACTCGGACATCTTCAACTCGCTCTTGCAGATCCTCGAGGACGGGCGCCTGACCGATGCACAGGGCCGGGTCGTGGACTTCAAGAACACGGTCATCATCATGACTACCAACCTGGGTACCAAGGACATCTCCAAGGGCATCACAGTCGGATTCGGTTCGGCTGGCGACTCGACCGGGTCGTATGAGCGGATGACGAACCGGGTGCAGGACGAGCTCAAGCAGCACTTCCGTCCCGAGTTCCTAAACCGCGTCGACGACATCATCGTGTTCCACCAGCTCACCAGGGACGAGATCTTCCAGATCGTGGACCTGATGATCGCCAAGCTGGAGGATCGGCTCAGGGACCGCGACATGGGAATCGAGCTCACCACGTCGGCCAAGGAACTGCTGTCCGAACGCGGCTACGACCCCGTGCTCGGCGCCAGGCCGCTGCGCAGGACGATCCAGCGCGAGATCGAGGACCAACTGTCGGAGAAGATCCTGTTCGGCGAGGTCAAGGCCGGCCAGATTATCATGGTCGACACCGAGGGGACCGGCAAGGAAGCCAAGTTCACCTTCAAGGGCGTGCCCAAGCCAGAGGTGGTGCCGGACACGCCGCCGGTTGAGCTCGCCAAGGCTGCTGGAGCTGGCGTCGAGGCGCCCGAGCGTCACCAGGCATCGGGCTCATAGCTGGAGCAACACTGGTTCGGGGCCCGCAGCATTCGCTGCGGGCCCCGCGCTATTTAGGCACGCATTCGGGTGTCGCTCCCCTGATCACCCGCGGTGATCAGGAACGGCCGCCTATGGAGCGTCACCGGGGAGGCCGATCAGGTCATCTCGGTAAGCCGACGCCAAGCCGTCGGAGATCAAGGCCGCGATAACTCTGGCTCGCTGCCCGGAGTCCGGCCAGCAGGCGTCGAGCGCGGTAGCCGGCACCGGCCCCGGTGCGCGCCTGAGCACGGAGAGGACGGCGCCGCGGCACTGCCGGTCAGAACCTTCGTAGCGCTGGGATGATCGCCGCGCACCGCTGGCCGGGCTGCCGCCCAGCCGCCACGCGCAATCTCCGGCCAGCGGGCAGCTAACACACGCTGGCTTCGATGCCGTGCAGACCAGCGCCCCCAGTTCCATCACGGCCACCGACCATCTCGCCGCCCTGTTCGCCTCCGCTGGGGGCAGCAGCGACTCGGCCAGCTTGGTCTCAGCGACGCTTGCGGAACTACGCGCAGGCATCTCGCTGCCGCCGACAAGCCGGGCAAGCACCCGCCGGACGTTGGTATCGAGTACAGGGTGCCGCTGCCCGAACGCGAAGCTCGCCACCGCCGCGGCCGTGTAGGCGCCGATGCCTGGCAGGGCGCGAAGCTCCGCGAGTGAGTGGGGCACCTGGCCGCCATGTCGCGTTGCGATTACATCCGCGCAAGCATGCAGCCTCAACGCCCGGCGCGGATAGCCCAGCCTGCCCCATTGCCTGACGGCGTCGGCCGGGGTAGCCGACGCCAACGCGGCCGCGGTTGGCCATCGCGCCAGCCAAGCCTCGTAGGCGGGCAGCACCCGAGCCACCGGCGTCTGCTGCAGCATGAACTCGCTGACCAGGACCGGCCAGGCGCCAACGCCGGCGCGGCGCCAGGGCAGATCCCGCGCGCTCGCCTTGTACCACGCGGCGAGCGGCGTTTCGAATCGGTTGGTCATGACGGGACCGATCCTGCCATGACAGCAACCGCTACCGCCTCGCACGGAAAGCGGGCAAGCCCGCCGCAAGCCGCCTGCCTGCGGCGACATGCCTTCGCTCTCTCGGCGGGGCGACATTGCGGTTGGCTGCCGCGGTTGCATACTCGACGGCATGGGGGAGAACACATTCCGTGATGCGCCCGGTGCACCCGGTATCCGTGAGGCGGGCCACCGGGGTGCGGTACCGGCGGAAATGCCCGAACCGGTGCAATCGGTGCCGGCCGGCAGCTACACCGCATACGCGATGGACGGCTCGCTGGTCAGTGCCCCAGTGACAGTCCGGCTGACCTGACGGCCCAACGCTGACGGTGACACTGCAGCCCATGGCCCGTTCAACGCGGCTCGGAACTGAATCCGGCGCTGATCGCCCCGACGATGTCGGCGACCTGCATGATCTCCATCGGAGTATCGGCGGGGACGACATCGATTCCGATGGGAACGATCGCGCGCCTGAACCCCATCCGGCTCGCCTCGGTCAGCCGACGCCCGATCCCGGCGACGCTGCGGATCTCGCCGGCCAGGCCAACCTCGCCGAAAGCGACAAGGTCGGATGGCAGGGTGACATTGGCCTTCGCGCCGGCCAGCGCGATTGCCAGCGCGAGGTCAACGGCAGGCTCGGTCAGCCTGACGCCGCCGACCGTGGCGGCGTAGACGTCGCACCTGCGAAAGTCGATCTTGGCCCGCCGGTCGAGGACGGCGACGGCCATGCCCACTCGCGCATAGTCGAGACCCGACGTCACCCGGCGGGACGGCTCGCTGCCGCTGACCGGGCAGACCAGCGTCTGCACCTCGGCGACGAGCGGCCTCCGGCCTTCCAGCGTCACCGTTACGCACGTTCCTGGCACCGGCTCGTGCTGCCTGGACAAGAACAGCCCGCTCGGATCCGGCAACCCGATCAGGCCGAATTCGCCAAGCTCGAAGCAGCCGATCTCGTCGGTCGGGCCGAACCGGTTCTTCAGCGCGCGGATCATCCGCAGCCTGCCGCGGCTGTCGCCTTCGAAATGCAGGACAACGTCGACCAGGTGCTCAAGAGATCGCGGCCCGGCGATCGACCCGTCCTTGGTTACATGTCCTACCAGTACCGTCGTCAGGATCCGCTGCTTGGCCAGGCTGACCAGCGCCGAGGTGATCTCGCGCACCTGGGTCACGCCGCCTGGCGCGCCTTCGATCCCTGCCGCCGAGATGGCCTGGACCGAGTCGACGATCAGCAGCGCCGGCTCCACTGCCTCGACGTGGGCGAGCAACGCGGCCAGGTCAGTTTCGGCCGCAAGATAGAGATTCTCGGTGATCGCACCGATCCGGTCGGCTCGCTGCCTTACCTGAGCCGCCGACTCCTCGCCGGTGACGTACAGAACGACCGAGCGCTCGGCGGCAAGCGCGCCTGCCTCGAGCAGCAACGTCGACTTGCCGACGCCAGGTTCGCCTGCCAGCAGCGCGACAGTTCCCGGTACGAGGCCGCCGCCGAGAACCCGGTCAAGCTCGTCCATGCCGGTCGGCCTGGCCGCCGCGCCGGTCGCGTCGATGCGCGATATGGGGACGGCTGGGGCGCCTGGCTTGACCGACGGGAGGCCGCGGAGCAGCGCGCGGCCGGAGCGGCCGGCGACCGCGGGAAGGTCGCTCTCGGCGACAGATCCCCAGGTCTGGCACTCGCCGCAGCGACCTGCCCATTTGGTGCTTTGCCAGCCGCATCCAGAGCAGGCAAACAGCGTCCCGGCAGAACCCTTCGCCATGCCAGGAACGGTATCGGCGGGGTCCGACAGTCCGGTTCTTCGAGCCGCATAAGCTGGCATCCGGCCTGATGTTTAGCGAGAAACACCAGGCAATGAGCCATCGTGATGAAGGAGGAGGGGCCTTGGGGCAGGCCGCCGACATGACCGACCCTGCGCCGGAGGATGTCACCGGCCGGAGGGGGCGTCCGGGCACCGGCCGACCCGCGCCAGGGCGGGCACCGGCCGGGGATGGACGCGCCACGCCAGCGCGGCAGGCGCGGCAGCCCCGTCCGCGGGCTGACCATCCGCGGGGTGCCGGGGCGGCTAGCATCGTGCCGGTCGTGCTCTCCACCGCGTCGGTCTTTCCTGAGCGCACCACAGACGCGTTCGAGCTCGCCGCGAGGCTCGGCTACGACGGCGTCGAGGTCATGGTGACGGCTGATCCGGTCAGCCAGGACCCTAAGGTTCTGCAAAGGCTGGCCGACTACCACGGCGTCCCTGTGACGGCGGTGCACGCGCCCTGCCTGCTGATCACCCAGCGGGTCTGGGGACGTGAGCCGTGGGCAAAACTCACCAAGGCAGCCGATGTCGCCAGCAAGCTCGGCGCCAAGGTGGTGGTCGTCCATCCGCCGTTCAGGTGGCAGCGCGAGTATGCCAGGGAGTTCGAAGCGGGGCTGGCCAGGGCTCAGGCGGAGACGGACGTCAAGTTCGCGGTCGAGAACCTGTACCCGCTCCGGGCTGGAGGTACTGAGGTCGCGGCGTACGCGCCGCACTGGAATCCGGTCGAACTGGACTGCGACCACGTCACCCTTGACCTCTCGCACACGGCCGTTTCCGATTCTGACGCGCTGGAGATGGCCGATGACCTGGGTAATCGGCTTTCCCATGTGCATCTCGCAGACGGGACAAAGCCGGGACTGCCAGACGAGCATCTGGTCCCTGGGCGCGGTAGCCAGCCGTGCGGTGAGCTGCTCAATCGGCTGCACGGCGTGGGCTACTCCGGCGTCGTCGTGGTCGAGATCAGCACCCGCCGCGCCCTGAGCCCGCAGGAACGGTACGCGGACCTCGAGGAATCTCTCGCCTTCGCCAGGAAGCACCTGCGCGCGCCGAGCGCGGTCGGCTAGCCGCCGCCCTCCGTTCTATGCCTCAAGGATGAGCGTGACCGGACCGTCGTTGACCAGCGCGATCGCCATGCTGGCGCCGAACACTCCGGTCTGGACACTGGCGCCGAGCGAGCGCAGTGCCTCGGCAAAGGCGGTGACCAGCGGCTCGGCTACCTCCCGCGGAGCCGCCGCCTGCCAGGTCGGCCGCCTGCCCTTGGCCGTTTGCGCGTAAAGCGTGAATTGGCTGACGACAAGAAGCGGCGCCCCGGTGTCGGCGCACGACTTCTCGCCATGCAGAATCCGCAGGTGATAGATCTTGGTGGCGAGGGCAGCCGCGGTCTGCTCGGTATCGTCGTGAGTGACCCCGACCAGGACGAGGAGCCCGGGGGCGGTCAGCTCTCCGACTACCGTCCCGGCTACCGATACGCTCGCTTCACTAGACCGCTGGACAACAGCTCGCACGAGAAGGCATTCTCCGCCGATGACCGTTGAAAGCAGCAACCGACCCGCCGCCAGGTCTCGCCCCCGGGATGGAGGACACGATCACGTTCTCGCGCGGGCGGCCAGTTTGCGACGCCGAGCTCGTCGAGCGGGCCGCGACCCTGGCGGGCGTGGCTCAGCGAACCCGATGACTCCTGACCGGGCGAGGGCGATGCTGGGAGTTCCCGATCGGCACTGAGCTTCCGGCGCGCCCCGGCGCGGTCCCGGAGGCTGATGTCCTGACCCATCCCAGGTCCGCGCAGGCTTTCGTAGCTGCGGTTGAGCCTGAACCCGTCAATCCCGTGCTCGCCGAGGCAATGAGGTCCGGGATCGCCGAGTCGCGGCATCGTGGTTCCCTGGCTGTCCTGGCAGCTGACGGATCGCTCCTGCTCGCCGCCGGTGCCGCTGGCCGGGCGATGTTCCCCAGGTCATCGAACAAGCCGATGCAGGCGGCGGCGATGCTGCGCTGCGGACTGCGGCTGGAGGGCGAACTGCTCGCGCTGGCGGCGGCAAGTCATTCGGGCGAGGAGTTCCACGTCCGGGGAGTCCGCGAGATCCTCCGCACGGCCGGGCTGAGCGAGTCCGACCTGCAGTGCCCGCCCGACCTGCCGCTCGACGAAACCGCGAGGAACGCCTGGCTTCGCGAGGGCGGAGTCGCCGACCGGGTGCACATGAACTGTTCGGGCAAGCACGCAGCGATGCTGGCCACGTGTGTCGCGGCGGGCTGGCCGACTCGGGCTTATCGCGATCCAGGCCATCCCCTTCAGGTGCAGATCAAGCGGGTCATCGAGAGGCTGACTGGTGAGCCCGTGGCTGCCACCGGCGTCGACGGTTGCGGCGCGCCCCTCTTCGCCATTTCCGTCGTCGGTCTGGCCCGGGCCTTCCGGGCGCTGGTGCTAGCCGAGACCGGTTCCGCCGAACGGGCGGTCGCCGACGCCATGCGGGCCAATCCTGTCTGGACGTCAGGGTCAACCAGAGCCGAGGCTGCGATGGCCGTGGCCGTACCGGGTCTGCTGATTAAGTCTGGCGCCGAGGGCGTTTGCGCGTTCGCGCTAGCGGACGGGCGAGCCGGAGCGGTCAAGTTCGACGACGGCGCTCAGCGGGCGGCTCCGCCGCTGGTGGCCGAGTTGCTGACCCGGCTGATCGCGGCCGGCGACCGGGCTGCGGCATTGGCGGGTGCAGCGGTCGCGGGTGCAGCGGCCGAGGCGGCGAGCATGCGGCCGGAACGCCCAACTCCGGCTGGGGCTGACCTTGCCGTCCTCGCCGAGCTGGCCAGGCCGCCGGTCACCGGCGGCGGCGTGCCGGTGGGCGAGATTCGTGCCGTGCTGCCGCCAGTGCACGGCTCTTCCCCCGCCTTTGATCCCGGTTCTGCGCCCGATTTGGACACGGCAATCCGAAAGTCGAGAGACTAGATCGGGGAAAGTCGAGCGGCATGGTGGTTCGCTGGGTAGGCGCGCGACCGCTGGTGGACCGGGTAGGGAAGGTGCTTGCAAGACGATTTGCAATTGCAAGCGTGGGTGGCGAAACTGGCTATATGAGTCCGGTGAACGTCAGCACCATCGGTTCGTACATACGCGAGCAGCGCGAGCAGGCGAAGATCTCGATCCGCCAACTTGCCCAGGCTGCGGGCGTCTCTAATCCCTACCTCAGCCAGGTCGAGCGAGGCCTCCGCCGGCCGAGCGCCGACATTCTGCAGCAGATAGCTAAAGGCCTGCGGATTTCGGCTGAGGCGCTTTACCTACAGGCCGGGATACTCGATGACAAAGAGGGCGAAACAACTTCGGTCACTGAGGCGATCATGGCCGACCCGGAGATCACTGAGCGCCAGAAGCAGATGTTGATTGACATATATGAGTCGTTCCGCAAGGAGGTCAGGAGCGACGCGAATGCCCGCGCCGAGGCAGAGGCCGAGGTCCGAGCGGGCTCCGACGCCACCGCTGCCGCCATGGAAGCCAGCACCGGAGCGCAGGCTGGCGCCTGGGCGGGGGCGAGCGGCGGCGCCGCGGCTGACCCCGACGCCAGCGAACGGGACTACGAGGAAGGGCCTGACCCCGTTGTGCCGCCGGGTACAGATCCGGTGGCCGAGGCCTTCGAGGAATCCGGGCATGACCCGCTGGCCGCAACGGTCGCCGCGGCGGAGGCCGATCCGTGGACCGACCCGGCTGGCGCGCGCAACAGATAGGTTGTGACCGTGTTCACCTTCAACGCACTCACCCCGCTCAACTGGGTCAACTGGATTCTCCTCGTCGCCGCCTTCGTGGTGGAGGCATGGGCGTTCGTCGACGCCCTGCGTAGGCCGACAGCCGCCTTCCCCGCCGCCGCGAAGCGGACCAAGCCGCTCTGGCTGGTCATCACCGGCGTCAGCCTGGCGGTGGGCTTTTTCAGCGCGGCCTACAACACCTCGCTGATCAGCATCTTTCCGATCGCCGCGTTCATCGCTGCCGCGATCTACCTCACCGACGTGCGCCCGAAGGTACGTGAGTTCGGTGCGGGCGGATCCTCGCGTCAGGGGCCTTACGGGCCCTGGTGACGCCCGCGGTCGGCCCTGGCAGTTACCGGCAGGCCACATCGGCAGGCCACATCGGCAGGCACCAGTCGCGCTCTCGGCAGGGAGCGAACTACTCCGTGCCCGCGCGGACTGCACCGCACTATGCTGCCGAACTATGAGTGATGCCCGATGACTGATACCGCATGGCGGACCCACCGGCTTGAACTCGACGACCAGACTCTCCGAGAGTGGGACGCGTTCGTGCTCGGCGGAGGCGCGGACGGAATCGTGCTCGACCGTTCTGCCTTCTATCCCGGAGGCGGCGGCCAGCCGCCTGACAACGGAGTACTGCTCTGGGGCGGCGTGCAGACGCGCATCGTCGGCGTGCGCAAGGGCGATGACCTGTACCTGATCCCGGCGGACGGCGACCCGTTGCCACCACCTGGAACCGCCGTCCGCGGCGCTGTCGAGGACGACCGCCGGACCGCGCTGATGCGCACCCACTCGGGCCTGCATGTCCTGTGCGGCGTGGTCTACCGGGACTACGGCTCGCTGGTGA
>WNFD01023717.1_pt1 | contig 10048 bp, 11 predicted proteins | sample 5400491 | NCBI WGS metagenome assembly WNFD01 (sample SAMN13153343, study PRJNA577476) | soil metagenome | isolation source: 120 cm saprolite under Douglas fir tree site 2 hole 2 replicate 2 | place: USA:California | collected 2015-04-18
CCTCTCCGATCCGACGCGGCGCCGGATCCTCGACCTGCTGCGCGAGCGGCAGCGGATCACCGGCGACATCGCGTCCCATTTCGAGGTCTCGCGGATCGCTGTCATGCGCCACCTCCAGGTCCTGGAAGCGGCGGGCCTCGTCACCAGCCGCAAGAGAGGCCGGGAGCGATGGCACTACCTCGACGGGGTCCCGCTGCAGCGCATGTACGAGCGTTGGGTCGATACGCACACAGCGAGCTGGGCGTCCGGTCTGCTTCGCTTCGGCCGGTCGGTCGAAGCTCGCGCCAAACGCATGAACGCTGACCGGCCGGCGGTGGACGTGGCGCTGGACGTTGCGATCGACGCACCCACGAGCGTGGTCTTCGCTGCTCTGACCGAGGATCCAGGCGGCTGGTGGGGACATCCCTACCTCCACTCGGACGCAACCAGCCTGACCCTCGAGCCAGAGCTCGGCGGCCTCGTCGTTGAGAGGTGGGTGGGGGGTGGCGCCGTCCTGGCAACAGTCACTGGCTGGACGGACGGGCTCTACCTACAGCTGACCGGCCCCTTTCATCTGGGCCTCGCGCTCGGCATCGCCACCTTCCAGTTGAGCGACAGCGGCGGAGGCACGAGCGTCCGGTTTTCGTTTCGCGCGATTGGCGCCATCGAGCCCCAGCTGGTCGAGCGGTTCGCGGAGGGCTGGACCGAGCTGGTCGGCCGGCGCTTGAAGACGCTCGCCGAGACCGGCAAGAGGCTGGGTGTCGCACCCGACCGCCCAATCGAATAGGAGACCAAGCGAATGACTCAGCAGGTCTACGAGGACAAGTTCGGTGAGATCTTTGATCGTCCGTCCGCCAACCTGATCGAGCTGCGCTGGTTCGATTCGACATCCGAAATGTCCGCGCCCGAATTTCAAAGCTGGCTAACGAAGTTCGTCGAATCCGTCGAGAGATGCGGGCGGAGCGGGGTGCTTGTCGACAGCACTGCGTTCCGGATGAGCCCGGCGAAAATGGACGGGCCCTGGCGCGACGCCAACATCATTCCGCGCTATAACGCGGCCGGAGTGAAGAGGTTCGCCTTTCACATGCCGGAGGGAATGCCGGCGATCGGAGAGCCGCCCGCCATCGAGGCGCCAGGACAATTTCCGACGGGCTACTTCGGGCGACGCCAGGATGCCCTGGACTGGCTAGGCGGCTGACACGTCCGCGGGATCAATCAGCCCAGGAACTGCCACAAGATCAGCAGGTTGAGAGCGGCGACGTTGATGCAGTTGACGCAGAGGTTGCGAATCCTGACCACCATCACGTAACTGAGGTAAGCACTCACCAGGACGGCCGTCACCGCCAACGGCGTCGCGATGTCTGCGTGCTTCGAAAAGACCAGAGGCAACATCGCGGCGTAAAGAACAGCACCGAGCGCAGAGTTAGGAATCCGCAGAATTGCGCTTTGCTCACTTCTGAGGACGCTTTCCGTACCGTCGTTTCGACGATTCGCGCACCGGCATCTCGGTATCTGGTAATCGGGATCCACGGAGAGCCTGTATTTGTAGTAAGTCGCCTGCACTGAATAGACGAGGCCAAGCACGGGCAGCGTGTACAGCGGATTCAGGTGAAAGATGAGCGCGATCAGTGAGGTGATGATCCAGAAGGCGACGAGGGACCCCAACAGCATCTTGACGAACTCGGGGACCAGGTCGGGAAGTCGGTCTGCCACGTAGCGCCCGAGACGGACGCCGGCTTGTCGAGTGCGGCTGTTCAGGATCTGCCGGCGGCGTTCACGTTCATTGGCGCGCCGAGCGATCGCGGTCACCCATGCACCCCGGCCTGTCTTATCGGACACCCGATCAACCGCCCTCATCTACGGCGCCGGAGGCGGAGTCCCGGAATCGGGCAGCTCCGCAGCCTGTAAGAACGGAAGCAAGGAGGCGGACGTGACATACGAGCTGGTGCGGACCATGCACCATTGCAGTCGGGTGTAGGCCCTGCGAACGCTCCCACCTGGATTCATCACCTTGGCAATATGCAAGGTGGTGTCATTCTCACAATCGGGTTTATCCGTGTCGTGCAACAGGCCACACTGATGACCGCACTCGTGTAGGTATGTCTCCGCCACACGGACAATGGATGGATTGTTTCCCGCAATATTCTCAACGACTCGCGCCATCATCCTGTTGGTGTCGGCGGCAAAGGCAAGTACCTTCATGTTGACGATGCCGGTGCCGTCGAACGTCACTACGGTGTACCCGAGGAGATCGTTGCAGCCGACCGACGAGTCATCCTGGTTGAATCTTGAAACCAGGTAGGTCGTGATGGCAGAGCTGTCGCTGTCCTTGTTCAGCATCAGGAAGTTCGTCTGGTCGAGCGTCAATGTTTGGCTTGGCCCACAGCTCATTTCTTCCGCAATCTCGGTGTCGGCCGGCGTAAATGTGATGGCGCCATTGACCAGGTGGAGGAATGTATTCGTCGGGTGGCTGCAGGTGGCGTCGGTGTCCACCCGAAGGCCGATATCGGGTAGAGACTTGTCACCGAAATACGTTTGAGACGCCTTGTTCATGAATTTGTCGCCCCAAGCGTTGTAGTTGTTGCTGGCCAGCTTTCCGTCACCTGCCAGCCAGTTCTGGACGTTGGCGCCGTATGTGAACAGATTCTTGTGAAAGTCGGTTCCACGACCGTCATCGGCGGGATCGTTCGCGAACACGTCGCCGAATAGGTGGCTGGATATTTCGAGCATCTTGTAGGCGTAGAACAGGAAGGGCTGTCCAGGCACGTATTCGCCCTCTCGTTCGCCCTTCGTCCTGAGGTTGCCTGTGATGAAGTCGCCTCGAGTGGAGACTTCGTAATAGGCGATGGCTCCCGAGGTGGAATCTACAACGGGCACCAGCGGCTTGCCTGTGTCGCTCAAGATGTAGCCCTGAACGTTCTGGTCCACGACTCCATCGGCGTTCGGATTGTTCATATACACGAACCAGGAGGAATGACCGTTGGCGTTCCGAATGATCTTGGGGGCCACCTTCAGACGCCGCGGCTCTGTGTTGTTGAAGATTTCCGCGATGTACGTCCAGCAAAGGAACCACCGAATGAGGGTGTCGATCAGAGAGCAGACCCACGTCAACACCATCGTGACTATGGCTTCGATCACGTTCAGCAGGGCGATTACGGCTTGCAATATGTAGTCGCATACCAGCGTCGTGATCGCTTGAAGCACGGTCTTCAGAACCCACGTCCAGCCACACACCAGGTCGGTAATCACATTGCAAACCGAGTTGCAGACGTTCTGGCAACTGCAATCACATCCGAAGATGCCGCAGAAGAAGTCACAGATGCCGCATATGACGCTGCACACCGCGCTGCAGACCGTGTGGACCACGGTGTTGCAGATGTACTCCAGGGCTGACGTGATGACAGTGACGATCTCCTGGATGAGCCGGCAGACCTGGACGAGAATGAATTCGATCACCGAGACGACTACCTGGATCAGCGTGATGACCGGCTGAAACACCAACTGGCAGACGAGGCCCATTCGATGCTTACCTACCGGCTAGACGGACGCACCGGACAGCTCCAGGATGCTGAGCAGCTCGTGCTGGCTCTCGAGCACAAAGTCATTCCGCTCGCGGAGCAAGTCCTCGACAAAGCCCTGGCACTGCCTGGCCAGAAGGCTCTTCGAGATGGATGTCGATGTCCTTCCCCTCCGGCATTCCTCCACGAGCCCTTCGACGACCCGCATGAGAACGGCGTTGCTTGCGCGCGTGATGGCGCGCAACCGTACCTCGTACTCGGGTAGGCCCGCCAGTGATGGGGTCAGGCGCTTCATGATCGCGAGCTCGGTCCACGCGAACTTGAGCTGAGGTGAGAGAGCGCGCATGCCGTGAATCCATCCGGTGACATTCAGCGCCTCGTTGACCTCACGGAAGAAGACCTCCAGTCGGGGATCGAGGAAGTCGTAATCCGGATTCAGAACATCGCCTCGCAGACGCCCATCCCGAGCCAGCTGATCTTTGATTGGTGTTCCGTCATAGGGAATCATGCGGCAGAACTCCGCCGCCGCCGATCCATCGCCCACGATGCGGCGGAGAAACGCCACGTTGTCAAGAATCGATTCGAACGTGCTCGACGGATCGAGCATCATGAAGCCGAAGTCGAAGTCGATTCCCAGCATCTTCAATGTTTCGACCGCGCGGATGTTCTGTTCGACTGTGATCTGCTTGTGCAGCGTCCGAAGCCCTTCGTCACTGCCAGACTCGAGCCCCATGTAGACCATGTAGAGGCCGGCGTCGCGCATCTCCGCGACGATGAGGCCTTGACCTGCGATCTCCTGAAGGAGTTCGCGAGACCAGCGATGCCAGGCCGGGCCAAAGATTGGAAAGTCGTCGTCCTGGAAAAGCAGGACGGTGGCCCCGAGCTCGTCATAAAGAGTGCGCATCTCTCGGGCGACCTCGGCCGGCCGCCGCGTGCGGACGACCTTGCCAGGCGCGATCCGGTAGAACATGTGGATCGAGCAAAACGAGCAAGTCCGCGCACACCCGCGGCTGGCGATCAACTGCGCCGAAATGCGCCCCAGAATGAGCCGCGAGTCGACGATCCGATGGGGATGCGGGAGCTCGTCCAGGTCGCCGAGCAGCGGCCGCAATTCGGTCAATTCCACTTGGCCGCCATCGCGATAGGCGATTCCCTCGATAGAGTGCCAGTCCTGACCAAGGCTGAGCAGATCGACGAGCTCTAAAAGCGTCACTTCACCCTCGAAGCGGACGAGGCTGTCGAGCTGCGGCATCAGTGCAAGCGTCTCGGTCGGACTCAGGCTTGGAAAATGGCCCCCGATGGTGAAATGGCATTCCACGCCATTCCTACGGAAATACCGAGCCAATTCCTCGAAACGGAGGACGTAAAACTGGAAGATCAGCGAAAACCCGACCACCACCGGGTCGACCCGCTGGATGACGGCCAACATCGCCTCGGCGGGGTCCTCGACGTCGAGGACCTCAACGGAATATCCGAACTTCTCCAGAGTAGCCGCGAGATATCCCAGCCCCAGGTTGCCCTGACGCCTGAATCCGATGAGTACGACCGCCCGGGAGGTATTCCGGGGCCGCGCGCCGGCCACGGCAAACGGTGACGCGGCCAGGTTGGGGCCGGTCACCGCGTCACCCGCACCGCCGTCTGCCGCTAGTGAGCGCTCGCCAACTTGTCGGCAATCTGTTTCAGGCCCACGATGCGAGCCTCGTCCATGGCGATCTGCGCGTGCAGGACGATTCCGGCGATCTCCCGCTGTTGCCGCGCGTCGAGCTCCCGGATGATGGCCCAGATCTCGGGCCCTGGATCACCGGGCGGCCAGGGGCGGAAACGAAGCCGCTGAGAAAGGTCTTCTTCGGTCATGCGACCCTCCTATCTCACGAACGAGCCCGTCGACCGGTGGCTGATCGGGAGCCGGTGGACGGATGTCGGGATTCGAACCTCATCCCGGCATTCGCTGGCACCCAGCCTGACCAGCACCGATGCCTGTTCTCAGGTGCGGGCAGAATAGTGCGAATCGGTTAACGTGTCAAGTCACAGGAAGACACTTGACGCGAGCTCGCTTTACATGCAGCCATTGTGATGAAGGCGCCAATCCGGCGCCCGAGCGGGCCTCTATAGTCGCCTGACATGTCGGCGGGTGCGGCCCCAGCAACATCAAGGCGAAACGCGTCTGGGTGGATCACGCTGCTCGTGCTTTTCGGGATCACCTCCACCATCGAGGCCTTCTCGGTCTCCCATGTTTTCCGCTTTCTGCCTCTATATCTGGGGACCGTGCAAGTGCCACCGGCGGAGGTGCCGGCTTGGACCGGCTACCTGAACGCGGCCTTCTTCCTGTTCGGTCTGCCGTTGGTCCCGTTCTGGGGTGTATGGGCCGAGCGCTACGGACGCATCCCGATCATCGCCCGCAGCGCCTTCGTCGAGGCGGTCGTATTCACCGGGCTCTTACTCGCGCAGAACCGATGGGAGGCGGCTTTCGCGCTGCTCCTGGTCGGTTTCCAGCTCGGGAACACCGGGGTGATGCTCACCGCACTCCGTTCGGTTGCACCGCCCGGCCGTGTCGGGTTCGCGATCTCGCTCTTTGGCGTTTCGCCATCGCTCGGCTTCGCGCTCGGTCCCTCCGTCGGAGGCTGGCTTGTCGACCATGGAGCCCTGAACCTACACACCCTCTTCGCTTTCGACGCCGTGATCTCGCTGGCGGCCGGCGTCATGCTGCTTGCGCTGGCGCGGGAGGGCCATCGCCCGCCCGGCCCATCCGGGTCGGCGACCCGGCTCGCGCTCAACGCTCTTCGGCTGGCGCTGACCGGACGCGTGACGCTCATCGTGTTCGGCGTCTTCGGCCTCGCTTACTTTGCGCTTCAGATCGCAAACCCGTTCCTACCGCTGCTCGTGATCAGGCTCAACGGTGGCACCGCGGGGGTCGCCGGCCAGATCGGCATCGTCTTTGGGGCCTCGGCTCTGCTGGGAGCGCTGCTTTCGCCGCTGGCGGGAGCTGCAGGAGATCGCTATGGCTTCCGGCCGATGCTGGCCGGGGCGTGTGTGCTGGCGGCGGCAAGCCTGGGCGCGTTGGCGCTGTCACCAAATTTGGTTTGGCTGACGGTCTCGGCCGTGGCACTCGGCGCCGCGAGCGCTACCGCCATCTCCATGGTCTTCGCGCTCCTGGCAACCAAGGTCCCTGAGGAGCGTCGCGCCACCACGCTCAACCTTGTCTTGCTGCCGATCTACTTCTCTTCGGTGGCCGGCGCCGTGGTGGGATCGTTTCTGGTGAGGGAAGGGCTGAACCCTCTTTTGTGGACGGCCGCCGGCATCTCGCTTGTAGCCGCGCTCCTGACGACGAGGTTGCCCCGCTAGGTCGCCGAGATCGAAACTATCCCGCCGATCGCCTCTCCGTACGCCCAGACGTCCATGTCGCCGTAGGGGATTTCGTGCTGGCCGAGGATGGTGCAGACATGCGTGCGGTGGTCGTTGCCGTGGTGCATCGCCTGAACGAGCACGACGCCGAGGTGCAGTCTCATGATATGCCCGTCTCTTTCCTCTTCGATCGTTTGATCTGGCGTGACGCGCCGGGCAGCTTCGATGAGGCCATCGCCGCTGCGCACGGCGTGCTGCCTCAGCACGGCCACACTCGGCGCCGGCTCGCGCTCGTTGATCTCGGGTTTGGTGCCGGCCATGCGTCGGAGGTATCGCTGTTCGGCGGAGAACAGGTGAAGCAGCGTGGCGGAGATGGTTCCGTAGGTGCCTGGAGCGGTCAGCAGCAGCTGCTCGTCGGAGAGGGTCGCGCAGACGTCCAGCAGGTGCAGATTCGCCCACTTGTTGTAGCGGAAGGCCTCGATCAGGAGCTCGTCCAAAACTCATTGATTCTAACTTGGTAAGCTGTCAAGGCATGGCCCTTGACACCCTTCAGGCACGAGGCCGCTCCCTGGCACTCTACGAGCGCTACGGCGCACTCCTGACTGAGCACCAGCGGGAGGTCGTGGATCTCTATCTGCGCAGCGACTGGTCGCTCGCGGAGATCGCGACGCACCAGGGCACATCGCGCGCCGCCGTGCACGACATCGTGCGTCGCTCGACCTCGGCGATGCAGGAGTACGAGCGCCGGCTCGGACTCTTGGCGGAGTCCGCCCGTCGGCGTCGGGCCGTCGCGGTCCTCGAGCGTGAGCTTGAGACTCTGAGACGGCGCATCGCGCGGCTCGAGGGGGCGGTCTAGATGTTCGAATCCCTCAGCGAGCGGTTGGCCGCGGCGTTGAAGAAGATCTCGGGACGCGGCGTCTTGCGACCGGAGGACGTCGAGGCCGGCTTACGTGAGGTGAGGCTTGCGCTGCTCGAAGCCGACGTCAACTTCAAAGTCGTCAAGGAGTTCGTCGACCGCGTGCGCGCTCGTCTCCAGGGAGCGGAGGTGGCGCTAGGGCTGACCGCCCCGCAGCAGGTGGTGAAGGCCGTGAACACTGAGCTGGTGGAGCTGCTCGGCGGCAACTCGGAAGGGCTTCGCTACGCGCCGGCGCCGCCGACGGTGCTCATGCTCGTGGGCCTCCAGGGCTCGGGAAAGACGACCACCGCGATCAAGCTCGCGCTCCTGGCGCGTCGTGAAGGCCACAAGCCTCTGGTCACCGCCCTCGATCTGCGGCGTCCCGCCGCCGTCGAGCAGCTCAAGACCCTAGCCTCTCGGGAGCAGGTTGGCTTTTATTCAGCCCCTGGCGACGTGGCGGCGATCGCTCTCGCCGGCATCCAGGAGGCGAAACGCCTGCTGTGCGACGTCGTGATCCTCGACACCGCTGGACGCCTCCACGTGGACGCGGAGTTGATGCAAGAGCTTAAGCGTCTGAAAGCCGCCGTCCCGGTGACCGAGACGTTCCTCGTCGCCGACTCGATGACCGGCCAGGAAGCGGTGAAGGTGGGGGAGGCCTTCGGCGCCGAGATCGGCCTCGACGGCGTGATCCTCACGAAGCTGGACGGCGACGCGCGCGGCGGAGCGGCCCTGTCGCTGCGGGTTGCGACCGGGCAGCGAATCCGGTTCGCGGGGACGGGGGAGAAGCCTCAGGACCTAGAGGTGTTCCACGCGGAACGGATGGCGTCCCGGATCCTGGGCATGGGCGACGTGCTAACGCTGATCGAGCGCGCCGAGCGCACGGTCGACAAGGACAGGGCGATCGAGGTCGAGCGGCGCCTGCGCGCGGGGCAGCTGACCTTCGACGACATGCTGGCGCAGATGAGGCAGGTGGCCGGCATGGGATCGCTCGATAGCGTGCTGGACATGATGCCCGGCGGTGGAGCTCTGAAAGGCCAGCTCGCGGGCCAGGACACTGAGCGTGAGGTCAAGAAGATGGAGGCGATCATCTTGTCGATGACTCCGCGAGAGCGCGCGCACCCCGAGGTCATCGACGGCGCGCGCAAGAAGCGGATCGCGCGCGGCAGCGGGGTCCAGCCGGCCGATGTCAACCGGGTGTTGAAAGCGCGCGATGCGATGCAGAAGCTCGCGAAACAGTTTGGTGCGGTCAACCGCAAAGGCAAAGCCGTGGGCCTTCCACGGCTGTTCGGAAAAGGAGGCGCCAGTTGGTAAAGATCAGGTTGAGGCGGATGGGGGCGAAAAAGCACCCCTTCTACCGCCTCGTGGTGGCGGACGCGCGCTCGCCGCGCGACGGCCGGTTCATCGAGCACCTCGGGTACTACGATCCGATGAAGGACCCGGTGGAGATCAAGATCGACGTGGACAAAGTCAAGCGTTGGCTCCAGCAGGGCGCTCAGCCGAGCGAGGCCGCGCGGAGCCTCTTGAAGCGGGAGGGGATTCTTGAGCGACACGCAGAGAAGTCGACCGGCACGGCGTGATTTTCGCGGCGGCGGCGGCGGGTTCAATCGTGGCGGTTTCCGGCGTGACCGCCCAGAAGGGCCGGCGGGTCCAGGCGTGGACTACAAGGCGCTCGTCGAGTACGTCGCCAAGTCGCTGGCCGAAAAGCCTGAAGAGGTGCTCGTCGAATCGTTTGAGCGCGGTGGCGGGACCGTGGCGATCAAGGTCAAGCTCGCGGACGCCGATGTGGGTCGTTTCATCGGCAAGGCGGGCCGGAACATCGAGGCCATCCGCACCCTGGTGCGGGTCGCGTCGCTGAAAGACCGGAAGCGGGTCTTCGTCGACCTCGCCAACTCACCGCTGACGCAGCACGAGCCCAGGTCGCGGGGCCCGCGGAACGGAGGTGCCCGCGGATGATCCGCGTCGGCCAGGTCGCGGGCGCCTATGGACTGGATGGCGCTGTCAAGGTGATTCCCTTGACAGATTTCGCGGACCGTTTCAATCCCGGCGCGAACGTGGTGCTTGAGGGAGCCAACCGCGAGGTCGAGTGGAGCCGGCCCGGCCACCCAGGCCTGGTGGTGAAGCTTCGCGGCATCGACAACCGGACAATGGCGGACCTTTTTCGGGGTCACTACCTCGAGCTCGCCGAGGCCGAGGCGCGTCCGCTGGCGGAAGGTCGGTTCTATCACCACCAGGTGGTGGGACTGACCGTGCTGACGAGCTCCGGGCAAAAGCTCGGGGTCATCGCGGAGATCCTGGAACGGCCGGCCAACGATGT
>WNFD01008550.1_pt1 | contig 10046 bp, 8 predicted proteins | sample 5400491 | NCBI WGS metagenome assembly WNFD01 (sample SAMN13153343, study PRJNA577476) | soil metagenome | isolation source: 120 cm saprolite under Douglas fir tree site 2 hole 2 replicate 2 | place: USA:California | collected 2015-04-18
AGCCACATTAGAAGATGCTCCCGCGGAACGTTTTTCCCCCGAGGCCGCCACGTAGATATTGCCTGCGCTATCCAGCGCCAGGCTGGTGATCTCTCTCTTTGGCGCGCTGTAGAGGACGAAGCCTTCGCCCTTCGCCGAAATCCGGTAAATCAGCCCGCTTCCGTCCGAGCCGGCGATAAGATTTCCTTGCCCATCCAGAGCCAGCACTCGGATGTGCGGTTCGTCACTCTTGAAAAAGAGCGAGTATTCCCCGCTGGCCGTGACGCGGAATATCTGGCCATGATCACCTGTGGCGACGTAGAGGTTACCGCTCCCATCCAGCGCAAGGCCCCAGATGTACTTGGTGCCAGGATCGAAATAGACCGACGAACTCCATTCGCCCTCGGACTTTGACTTTTCTTCTTTTCCGCCTGCGTTCGCGGCCTTGCGCTCGATCTTGTAAACCTTTCCGTCTGGATTGGTTGCCGCGTAAAGCACTCCGTCCTTGTCCACTACCAGCGCTTGCACTTGCAATTCCTGCGGCTGAAAAATAGCAGCAGGTTGCGCTCCGGACACGATGCGGTAGACACGCGCCGGTGCGCCGGTTGCAGCATACAGTTCGCCGTGAGGACCGACGGCAGTCCCCCAGACGGCGCTCGACGGCGTGCTGGCGACTAGCTTGAATGCGGGCGCCAGTTGCAATGTTCCGTCGCTGGAGATCGCTACACCATGCGAAGTGCCCTTCACCAGATCTTCGTATTTTGACTGTTCCCAGGTCCGTGTTCCTTCAGCGAACATGGTGAGCGCAGTAGCCAAGAAGAGAGTTATGACAGTGACAAGCTTAAGCAAGAACATCGTGAGTTGAACCTCTTGGTTGGGGAAAAATTAGAGTATCACGGCACGTGCTATCAACGATGCCATCTCGAAACCCGCTGAAAGGGGGAGAGGGACCTTACGCAAGCTGAAATGATCCATGGCGTCGAGAGGACTACCAATTGGGCATGCGTCTGTGGCAGTTCATGCGCATCGTACGATCCCTCTCTTGCCTGTCAGCAGTTCGGGATGACATCTCTTTTGCAGGGTAAAGTAGTTAAGATGCACACTGTGACAGGGAGCTCGGCCCAGCTCAATCCTACTTGATCGTGATCGGCAGCAACTGCGCGCCTGAGACTACAAAATCCAGCGGAGGCGTTGCCGCTTCGCTGACTGAAGATTCGCCCAGAACTACCATGTCCTGGGTTCCTCGCATTCCATCCATGACGTTCATAACAGAAAGCGGAAGCGCGGGCATGACCTTATCGGCCACCATGACCTCAGGGTCTTCATCCAGCACCGAAACATAAACCCGGTTATTTACGTGCTGCGTGTTGAGCACGGCAATTGTCGAGGCCAGATCGAGCTTCTGCGCTACCGACGGGCCGCCACGACGCAGGCGGTCAAGCATGTCTCCGTCGCTAACCAGCACATGCAATGTGGAACCTTTGGAAGCCGAAGGCGGAATGCGGACCGGGATGTGCTCAATAACCGCTTCTCCGCGATAAGGCCGCAGCAGCACCTCAACCGTGATTTCATCTCCGGGGCGCGCTTCGTTCACGTCCGTCCGGGCACTTTCGAGTCTCGCCCAGCGGCGTTCGTTTGTAATCTCGAAATCGAGCTGTAGGCCTTTAATATCCGGCGTGCTGTAGGGATTATCGTAAATGCGGCCGAAACTGCCACCGATGGAACTCGCAGCCAGCAAGGCAGCGGGCTGCTGGCCGTCGGCGCTGGCAAACATGTCCTGCAGCTTGACCTGCGGAAATCCTTCGACGCTGATGCTACCCCTCATCGCGTAGGTCGTCTGCTCGCCATACTCATTCACACCGTGCAGAGCGTTGTAAACCGTGGTAGACATAGCCACCGGGCTGAGCCGCGCATTGTTCAGCACTTCATAATGGAAGACCTTCGCGGTCGGTCCGCCGTGGATGGTCAGCGTGACTGGAATCATCTCCGGCTTCTTGCCGAACTCGCCGAGAATCCCAGTGTGTCTGTCCTGGACGAAAGAGCCGACAGTTTCTGTAGCATTGACGATCTTGAAGGCATTCAGCGGCGATGGGACCGTGGCCAGCACCTGTGCCTTGGTCATCGGCAAGTCCACCGTCCCGAATTGCAGCAGCGGATGTCCGCAAGCCAGCAGATGTCCAGCGTCAATATAGGTGACTGTGCAGGTTGCGGCGATATCCATGTCTCCGCGCACCAGCACTGCACTCACGGCCGAACCCGGTTCGAGCGGATCAGGTTGCGCAACGTCACTTGCCGATCCGACACCCATGACCGGCACAATGCCCTCGGATGCAAATTGTGGCGCAAACTTCTGGATGGAGTCTTCGGAGAATCCACTGAACACCAACGGCGTCTCAATCGGCTTTAAATAGTTCGCAAAATTCTGAGCGGGTGCGGAAGACAGTCCTGGCCCTGAGGTTTTTGCCGCGATAGAAGGAATTGATTTTGCCTGGATTGGAACACTTGCCGGCGTATTATCGAGCGCGCTGATCTCGAGCATTTCCGAGATTGGAGTGACTCCGGCGATAGGTTCCTTGGAAAACTCACCAATGCGGAACGCCACAGCACCCGCCAGCTTTCCTTTCAGATATACCGGGCTGCCACTCATACCTGCAACTACTCCGGTGTACTCCGCCTTCGCGCCCCCCAGTCGCACCAGGATGATGTCACCCTTCGGGCCGTTGGCATTCTTGAGCACACCCAAAACCTCGACATCCATCGGTTCGGGTTTGGTGCCCTGGAAAACCGTGTATGCCACGCCATGCATTCCGGCATGGATCTGGCTCAATGGAATGGTTTCAACAGGTTTCGTCGTTTGAGCGTAACTCAGGAAGGAGAGTACAAAACTGTACACTACTGCACACGCGAGAACAGCTCGTCTCATGTCGCCCCGCAGGACCGCCAGAGCAGGTCCGCCAAACTAAAATGCACTTCGCTGTTTCCGCTTTTGCCGGCCGGAGGAGGCCAGTTGAGCCGGGCAAAACATCCCAATCGCGAAGCTCTGCGTCTATACTAGCATAGGAGTAACCAAGAGGCTTCCAATGTTTTCCATGCTTTATCCGCAGAAATTTGGAAAGGGTGCACAGTTCTGCGCATATTTCCTGTCATGGGCACTCACGTTTAGCTTGCTGGCGGCCCTACCAGTTCCGGCCTCAGCGCAGGACCAGTCGAACCAGCCATCAGCGAATAGTCAGCAGCAAAATCCGAACCAGCAGGAAGCTCCTCCAGAAGCCGGCGGGCCCAATAGCGACAACGGACCCTATGCCATCCCTAAAAAGGGTGAACAGCCGCCTCCGCCACCGCCGCCTCCCGTGAAGCCCAAGAAAATCGAAGGCATGCCGGATTACTCCATCCATGTGGATGTCCCGCTGGTGACTGTTCCGGTACTGGTCACGACCAAGAACGGGCAGTTCGTTCCCAATTTGAAAAAGGACAATTTCCGGGTTTTCGAAGATGGCAGTCAACAGACCATCGCCAACTTCAAGGTCGAAGAAGCACCTATCACCGCGGTTCTGCTGGTCGAGTTTGCTTCGACGACGTACCCGCTCCTAATCGACGCTCTGCGTGCCTCTTACTACTTTGCCAGCACGCTGAAGAAGGATGACTGGGTGGCGGTGGCTTCCTTTGATATGAAGCCCGAGATCCTCGTTGACTTTACCCAGGACAAGAATGCAGTGATGGGCGCGATAAACACTTTGCGGATGCCGGGTTTTTCTGAAACCAATGTATTCGACGCCCTCTATGACACGCTTGATCGCTTGGATCGCGTGGAAGGTCACAAATACATCATTCTGGTCAGTACCGGAATTGATACATTTAGCAAGTTGAACCTTGATCAGATCACCAAAAAAGTGAAGAACACGCACGACATTACTATCTTCCCGATCAGTATTGGATGGCTGCTTCGTGAATACTGTGAAACCCATGGCTGCACTGGTATGTCGCACGGAATAGCGAGCATGGGCATGGGCTCAATTGACTGGTATCAAGCGGATAATGAGTTGCAAACCTTCGCCAGATTGACTGGGGGCCGTTTCTACCAGCCGCGGTTTGAAGGCGATTTTCCCGACACCTTCCGCGATATCTCCGAGGACATCCGGCACCAGTACACCCTCACCTATCGCCCGACGAATCCAAAACTCGACGGCAGCTATCGCAAGCTGAAGGTGGAAGTTGTCGCTGAAGACGGCGGCCCGCTCAAGATGAGAGATCAGAAGGGCAAAGATGTGAAGTACCAGGTGATTGCGCGCGAAGGTTACACTGCCAAGCACACGGTGGAGTAGGGCCGGTGGGGGTCGGACACTCTTGTCCGACACCTTTGGCTTTGACCTTGCTCTCTAGCGTAATAATCCCGAGTGTGTGCGCGTTGTGACTGGAATTTGTCGGACAATAATGTCCGACCCACACGGCTTTCAGTGAACCAACCGGTCAAGCACGAAAAATACCCCCACTCCCAGGAGTACGACCAGAGCCATCTTCCCCCCGGGCTCGCGGTTTACTTCCGGCATTAGGTCCGAAGCGGCAACGTAGATCGTCACCCCTCCCGAGAGCGGCAGGCCGACATCCACGTGGCGGCGCAGCAGCGCCATCGTCAAAACACCAGCAAAAGTAGCGGCTCCAAGCAGAACGGAAGCCCCCCAAGCGAGTCGCCGGCTTCTTCCGCTGGCCAGCATGACGGAAGCAATGGTGAATCCCTCGGGAATCTTGTGCAGAAAGACGGCCAGAAAAATTACCCATCCCAACCAATTGGAGACAATGAACCCCGAGGCAATCGCAATTCCGTCAAAAAAGGTGTGAATCACCAGTCCCAGCAGGACGGAGTAGCCCTTGTGAGCAGTCACAAACTGGTCGGCATGCGTTTCTTCGCCGAAATGGAAATGCGGCGTGACCGTGTGCTCAAAAAAATGGATGATCAGATATCCCGCGAGGACCAGAAATGCAGCGTTTTTCCCGTTCAGGGCCAAGCTGGCAGGAATAATTTCAACCATCGCTGTGGCCAGCATGAATCCTGCGCCTAACGCCATGAAGTATTTGAGATAAGAACGGTCCCAGTGCTTCTGGACGATAATCGTCCCGCCAAACACGTTTGCGGCTGCGGCAGTCAGACCCAGCAATAGGCTGAGAAGGATTGGGTGCATTGGGGAGTGAGGAATGATAGCAGGAGTTAGGCCGGAGCTTGAAATCTCCATTGGGCTTTTCTAATTGCAATGGCCTGCTCTCTTTGCTGAACGGCGTTCGGGGCTACAATGTCGGCTCGGAGGATCCATGTCGAAATCGCGCAGGCAATTCTTGGCTGCTGCATCTGTCACGCTTCTAGGCGCCGCCGCTGTTCCGCACAGCCAAGCACAGAATCCCGCCGAGCAGCCGCCCGGAGAACCGCCCGCGTTTGGCACCGGACCCGCTGTTGGGCCAGAAGTGTCACCTGCAACCTTCGCTGAAGCGGAAAAGCTCGTACAGGTTGAGCTCAGCAGTAGTGAGCGTACGGTGGCAGCAGAAAGTTGGCGACAGAATCTGGCGTCTCTGTACGAGCGCCGCACCGGACCGCGAAAGGTGGCATTAGAGGCAGCACTTGCCCCGGCGACGCTGTGGAATCCGGTGCTGTCCGGCCAGGCGGCTCCGCCGGAGCGTGATCAATTTATCCGCAGCAAGTCTGATCCCGGGCCATCACCAGCAAACTCTGACGATATTGCGTTCGCTTCGGTCACCCAGCTTTCACGGTGGATCGAGCGGCGCAAGATAACTTCCGAGCAGCTCACGCGACTTTACTTGAAGCGTCTGGAGCAATTCAATCCCAAGCTGCGCTGCGTCATCACGCTCATACCCGAAATGGCGCTAGCCCAAGCCAAGCAGGCAGACCAGGAGATTGCCGCCGGCAAGTACCGCGGACCTCTTCACGGCATCCCTTGGGGAGCAAAAGACCTTCTCGACACCGCAGGAATCCCGACCACATACGGCGCCGAGCCTTTCAGGAACCGCGTGCCGTCCGAAGATGCTGCGGTAGTAAAGCGTCTTCACGAGGCAGGCGCGGTGCTGGTCGCTAAGTTGAGCCTGGGTGCGCTGGCGCTAAACGACATCTGGTTTGGCGGGCAGACGATGAACCCGTGGCTGCTGGAAGAAGGATCGTCGGGCTCGAGCGCCGGGCCTGGCGCCGCCACGGCGGCAGGCTTGGTGGCTTTTGCCATGGGTAGCGAGACTGGCGGCAGCATCGTCGGCCCCAGCATGCGCTGCGGGCTGACTGGACTCCGTCCCACATACGGCCGAGTGCCTCGCACCGGCGCGATGACGCTCTGCTGGTCACTCGACAAGCTTGGCCCCATGACCCGCAGCGTTGAGGATGCAATGCTGGTGCTGCATGCCATCTCCGGCCCTGACTCCGGCGATCTGGCCAGCGTCCCCAGCAAACTTGATTTCGATTCTGGCGCGTCCCTGCGAGGGCTGCGCGTCGGCTATTTCCCTAACTGGATGAAAGAAAATCCAGCTACCGACGTGGATCGTGCCGCTTTGGAAACAGTTAAAAAAGTTGGTATGGTTCCAGTCGAGGTAGCGATTCCTGACTGGCCCTACGATTCGCTCGATCTGATTCTGTTCGCCGAGAGCGCAGCTGCATTCGAGGAGCTCACGCTCAGTCACGGACTCGACCAGCTCAAAGTTCAAACCTTTGACGCCTGGCCCAACGTTTTCCGCCAGTCGCGATTTCTCTCCGCAGTGGATTTCGTGCAGACTGACCGGTTTCGTCGCAAAGTAGCGAACGAGATGGCGCGTGTCTTCTCCCAGGTTGACCTGCTCTTGGTGCCTTCGCTGCGCGATGAAATGCTCACGATTACCAATTTCACCGGGCATCCCTCGCTCACCTTGCGCGCGGGCTTCGTTGAGGTGTCGGAGGCGCGCAGCGATTGGGCTCCGGACCCAAGCCGACCACTGCCAAGATTCTCGCCGCCCCGACGCGTGCCTCACGGCGTTACCTTAATCGGCCGGCTTTTTGATGAAGGTACGTTGGGACGCGCAGGAATTGCGCTGGAACGTAGTTTCGGAGTGGTCGGCGAGAGGCCGCCGGGATTCTAGAGCACTATTTTTCGGAAATGCTGAGGCTGTGAAAACGTTTTTCTGCACGTCATTTGTGACTTCGCGTGGATAAGGTGGTGGTCTGTTTGATGTGCACGGTGCTGCCAACGCAAAACTCCGCGACGAAGCGAATTTGACGAGAGCCTTGTCCTGACAGTACTGGGAGAGAAGTAATCGCGGGGGATGCCCTCAAAGGGGAGCTGTTTCGCTCGGTCATTAAGCCGAAGCCCGAAGATCATCTTCATTGGTACGACCGCGTCCTGCGGGCTATCGGTGGATTGATCCTTCTAGCAGTGTTTATCTACTTTGTAGTAGCTATTGAGCGTTGACTATGGAGATGAAACTGACCTACTACCGTGGACAATGACCGGTTGGCCTTCTTTGCTCCAGCGGGTTATGATTTTGAGTACACCTCTGCCCCCGGTACATCCCTGATTTGTTGCGTAGTGCAGTTTTGCCGGCGACGAGCGTGTGCGAGGTTGCGGCTGCGATCCAGTCGCGTGATCCAATCAGGAGTTTGCGTTGACCAAGGCTAAAACCGCCGTCGTTGTAGGTGCCCAATGGGGCGACGAAGGCAAAGGCAAAATTGTTGACGTGCTCTCGGAGAAGTTCTCCGTAGTTGCGCGCTATGCCGGCGGGCACAATGCCGGGCACACGGTCATCATCAACGGGAAAAGATTTGTGCTGCAACTGGTGCCCTGCGGCGTGCTGCGCGAGGGATGCCGCAGTGTAATTGGAAACGGCGTTGTGCTTGATCCGATCGCGTTTCTCAAAGAAGTTGCGGCGCTGCGCGACGTTGGGGTGAAGGTGGACGGCAATCTTTTCGTCAGCAATCGCGCTCACGTGATTCTTCCCTACCACCGCATGATCGAGCTTGCCTCCGAGAATGCCCCGGGGAGAGTGAAAATTGGCACGACTTCGCGGGGGATTGGGCCAAGTTACGAAGACAAAGCCGGGCGTCGCGGGCTGCGGGTGATCGATCTGCTGGATCTTGATCTGCTGAAGAAGCACATCGAAAACGCCTGCAACGAAAAGAACATGATCGCGCACGCGCTGTTCAACTCCGAGCCACTCGATGCCGACAAGATGTATGCGGAATATGCGGAGGCCTCGCGAAGGCTAGCTCCGTTTGTTTGTGATACGGCGGCGCTGCTGAATCGCGCGATCGCCGATGGGCATTCGGTGATGTTCGAAGGTGCGCAAGGCACGATGCTCGACATCGACCACGGAACGTATCCGTTTGTCACCTCTTCCAGCGCAACTTCGGGTGGTGCGGTGATTGGCACGGGCGTTGCGCCGACCGCGATTGACGCAGTGATTAGCGTGACCAAAGCGTATTGCACGCGGGTGGGCGAAGGGCCTTTTCCGTCTGAACTGTTTGACTCCGTCGGAGACGAGATTCGTACTCGTGGCAACGAATTCGGAGCGGTCACTGGACGTCCACGGCGTTGCGGGTGGCTCGACCTGCCACTCTTGCGCTACTCCGGAATGATCAACGGCACATCATGGCTGGTTGTAACCAAGCTCGATGTGCTGGACGAACTGAAGGCAATTCCAGTTTGCGTGGGCTACAAAGTGAATGGGAAGCACACGGACGAAGTTCCTGCCGAAGCCAGCGGCTACGAGAAGATCGAATGCGTTTACCGGAATATGCCGGGATGGCACACGCCAACTCAGGGAATCACCGATCTGAATAAGTTGCCGAAAGCGGCGCGCGAGTACCTTGCGTTCATCGAAAAGGAAACCGGCTCGCGCATTGGAATGGTTTCAACCGGTCCGGGGCGAGAAGAGACCATTTTCGTAGACGAGTTTGCAGGCGAACTGACGTCGATTACGGATACCAAGACTCGATCACAACAGGCGCGGAGTTAGAGATGGTAGTGCTAGCTGTAACCTGGGTCGCAAAGGCCGGACACGAAACGGAAGTTGCGGAATTGTTTTCCCGGCTCACCGAGGAATCACGAAAAGAACCCACATGCGTGATGTATCAGGTACACCGGCATCGCACGGAGCGGCGACGATTCTTGATTTATGAGCAGTACAAGGACGAAGCCGGGCTTGAGGCACACCGCACTGCACCGCATTTTCTTCAGTATGTGAAGAAAGAATTGCCGAAAGTTGCCGATCGCATGGACGGGCATTTGTACGATCCTCTGGAGTAGCCCGCTACTTGTCGGAAATCAGCACGCCGCCTCGGGCGTAGCTCTCTTTAGAAACTTCATGGAAGGCCACGGCGACACCTTCGCGCGAAGTACCAGTTTCTTCCACCATTACATCGGTGATGCGTTGCGCAATTTTGCGCTTCTGCTCGGCGGTGCGACCGGCCAGCATCGTGATTTGGATCATCGGCATAAGAGCCTCCGTCCGTGCGTGTAGGGGGACGCCCCCTCGTCCACCCACCCCAGACGAGGGCGTTCTGGGGCTACATGTCCGAAAGAGCGATGGATCCCGGCTTCACTGCGCCAGCTCAAACCCGGCGAAGAAGAAACTTAACTCGAAGCGTGCGGTATCGTCGGCATCTGAACCGTGGATCGCATTGTGCTCGATGCTCGACGCCCACTTCTTCCGGATCGTGCCTTCTTCGGCGTTTGCCGGATTGGTGGCGCCCATCAATTTTCGTAGGTCGGAGATTGCGTCTACCTTTTCCAACGCCAGCACAACAATTGGCCCGCTCGACATAAAGTCAGTCAGGGAGTTGAAGAATGACTTGCCGGCATGGACCGCATAGAATTGTTCAGCCTGGTGCTTGGAAATTTCAAGCATTTTGATGGCTAGAATCCGAAAGCCATTCTTCTCGAATTGCTCAATGATGTCGCCGATGGCGTTCTTGCGCACGGCGTCCGGCTTGACGATGGTCAGAGTGCGTTGAAGAGTTTTCATAAGTTCTGTCGTTTGATCGTTTGCAGTTGGCCTGTCGAGTCAGGCTGGACATGTCATTAGGATTTACTGTTAGACCTTCACTCCGA
>WNFD01008553.1_pt1 | contig 10046 bp, 12 predicted proteins | sample 5400491 | NCBI WGS metagenome assembly WNFD01 (sample SAMN13153343, study PRJNA577476) | soil metagenome | isolation source: 120 cm saprolite under Douglas fir tree site 2 hole 2 replicate 2 | place: USA:California | collected 2015-04-18
GGTCGCGGCCGGCGTTGTGCTCTTCGAAGCTATTCGGCAACGAAACTCGCGAACACAGGCGAAGTAAGCGTCTTCCATCGTTAACAGGAACTCGCCGGTCGCCTTTTCTTATTTGTCGTACTGGATCAGGGAGAAGACGTCCAGGCCGTTCAGTTTCTTGCGGCCGTCGAGAAAAGTGAGCTCGACCGCGAAGGCGGCGCCCTCGATGGTACCGCCAAGTTGTTGGATGAGTTTGGCGGTTGCGGCGGCCGTGCCACCAGTGGCGAGCAGGTCGTCGCAAATGATCACGCGTTGGCCGGGCTTGACGGCGTCTTCGTGGATTTCAAGCGCGTCCGTGCCATATTCCAAGGTATAGGAGACACTGGCGGTTTTCGCGGGAAGCTTCTTCGGTTTTCGAACGGGAACAAAACCGGCGCCAAGGCGGTACGCCAATGCCGGAGCAAAAATGAAGCCACGCGCCTCGATCCCGGCCACCACGTCAATGGTGTGACCGTTGTAGTGCTCGCAGAGCCGGTCAATCAACGTGTGAAAACCCTGCTTGTCCTTCAGCAGGGTGGTCAAGTCATAAAAAAGAATGCCCGGCTTCGGGTAGTCCGGCACTTCGCGGATCAGCTTCTTCAAATCGTTCATTCGAAAGTCTCCCCTTCTGTCTATTTCCGCTAATTCGTTTCGTTCAAGCACTAGGATTGATTACGAATCCGCGCTCATATTGCGGATCCGGAGTGGCGGCCTCTTCCCGAACTTCACTGATGCTGGAGAAACGCGGCCCGCGTTCCAGCATGGCGCGAAATTGCGCGTGCTGCTGCGGCGCACCCATGGCAAACACTTCGACCCGGCCGTCACGAAGATTTCTGACGAAGCCACTGATGCGCAGCTTCTCCGCGGCGTCCTGCGTATAAAAACGGAAGCCCACGCCCTGGACCATTCCCGACACGAAGTACCGCTTGGCTAGGTTTGCGTCGCTCACGAATCGCCAAAATTGTAGCAGAGAGCCAGGAATTCTTCCTTGGCCGCGCTAGACACTTCAAGCTGCTAGGGCAATGTTCCCGGAGTGCGCTAGACTCTTGCTTCGGCGCTGCGCGCGAGGCTGCCCCCGGACGGATTACGCGCATCCAATTTCCCATGAGCCAGGCCAGACTATCGCAGCGTTACAGACACATCTCCTTTGTTTTTCCCGCATTGGTCTTACTTATGATAGCGGCCGTTGAGGGATCACCGCTGTACGGGCAGGATGCTCCTCAGGGGCCAATCGCTCCGCCGCCAGAGCATCACGTCACGCGTATCGGAAATGTATCCGAGCCAGAGGCGCCGCCGTCGCTCCCCGAAGCCGATATCATCAAGCGCTTTTCTGCAAAAGAGGATGAGTACATCCTATCGCGCGGCCGTTATATGTACCGGAAAACGATTCGAATCCAGGAATTCGGCGCGGACGGGCAGCCTGCGGGAGAATTTGTGCTGGTGACTCAACCGGGCCGTGATGTGGATGGGAAGCTATTCGAAAAGGTAGTCGAAAGGCCTAGCTCCACCCTCCAGCATTTCTTTCTCAGGTCGGAAGATCTCGAGGGCCTCCAGCGCATTCCCGCGTTTCCGCTCACCTCAGGCCAGCTTGCGAAATACGACCTGAAATACCTGGGCAAGGAGCGTGTGGATGAAATCGATTGTTACATCTTTCAGGCCAAGCCAAGAATGGTGGAACGGGTCAAGGCTTATTTCGATGGCATCGTGTGGGTGGATGCGAAATATCTGGAGGTCGTGAAAACGTATGGCAGATGGATCACCGATCAGGGCGACGTGCACGCGATCGCGGATCTGCCGTTTAGTTTATTCGAAACCTATCGCGAAAACGTCGATGGAAAATACTGGTTTCCGAACTACTCCCGCTCGGATGGCACACTGAATCTGAAGGGGCTGGAGATTCCCGTTCGCGTGGTCATTAAATGGACGGACTTTAAATTTGCTCCCAGCGCGCCGCAGGCGCCCGCGCCGTCAACGCCTTCGATTTCTCCGAAACCGTAAGCACAGGCGTCGAGAGACGTGTCCTGTCAGCGAAGGAATCTCTTCAGAACGTCCGGCAATTCCTCGATTGAGCCAATCAGAAACTCCGGCCTAGCCGCGCGCAAACGCTTTTCCGTGGGGAAGGGACCGAGCACACCAATCGCGCGCACGCCCGCGCGCTGAGCCATCTCCACGTCTTGGGCCGAATCACCTACATAAACGCACGCGGATGGATTCAGCTTCAACTTTCGCAAGGCCAGGCGCAACGGCTCCGGATGCGGTTTCTTGCGCAGGGTGTCTCCGCTACAGACGCGCGCCGCGAAAAGCTTCGTTAAACGAAACTCGCGCAGTTGACGGGTGACACGGTCGCGATCGCCACTGGTCACGAGGCCGAGAGCATGATCGCCGTCCAATCTCGCGAGGACCCGGCGCGCACCGGTGATCAGCTTCGGCCGGTGCTTCGCATAATGCATACGCCAAGCGCGGTCCGCGTCGTTCCAGCGCCTCTTCGGCAACCCCGCAGCGCGATAAACCTGGTACCAGTTTGGCGAATAATTGTTTTCAAGCTCCTCGAGCCCCCACGCGATGCCCATCTCCTTGAACATGGCCAGGTACGCGGAAGCGTCGGCGTGGTAGGAATTAACAAGCGTGCCATCCCAGTCGAAAAGAACTCCTTCAATTGTGTGCTTTCGTTTCGCGGGCATCGTTCCCCAGAGTAGCAGAAAGTCAGTGAAGGTCGATTTCTGTAGAGACTGACACGGATGGTGAGCAGCTTGGAGAGTTGCTGGGAAGAGATCGGGAGCGCGAGAGCTATGGTTTCAGAAAACGGGAAGGGACGCCGTCGTCGCGATCGAACTGGACATCATCGAAGGTTGCGGCGATGCCAAACCAGCCAGGCATGGCAACGGCCTCTATTCTACATACGCGCGCCATCGTTTCCAGGACGACGTTGCCGAGGCCCAAGGGTTTGCTGACCAGCACGATTTCCAGTTCGATCGAAGCTCCAACTGTAAGTTGCCTGGGGCACAGAAAATAAACGCCGGTGGAGCTTATGTTGCGAGTGACAAGGGTTACCGGAAATTCCTCGGGTACTCCACCAGCACCGCGAAGACGCAACGGGAGGTTCAGAGCGGCACGGGGGTATTCCCGCTGTTCCGGATAAACGCCTACAGCGTGCGTTGGTACCCGGACGAAACGTCGAGGCCGCGTTGGGACCAGAAGCGGTGCCATGCGAAGGGGAGGTATACGCAGCGCATCCGGGAGCGATTGCGGCCCCGACGGAGCTTCGCGAGCCTCTGCGGCTGGCTTGACTGGCCACGATTCAAAAGGAGTTATACGATTCGTCGCGCTCATGAGGCCCTCAGAGACGCCACTTCACTGTCGCTGGCAATGGCCCAACAAACCAAACTGCAAAACTGACTTTCTGGATTTTCCCCGTCCACACTTGTGAGGTGTGGAGCGATAAGATGGCACTAGTCGTGCCCGGCGTCAACCTGTGGAAAACGGCGGAAGTGTCTTAACCTCAAACACTTAGTAATGGTACCGAAAACGACCCACAACATTCTGTGGATTCCCTCGGAAAATGCTCTACCAATATGGTCCTCGACACCTTTTGCTTTCGCCACTCATCATAGGAAGGCTGACCGAGAAGAGGAATATGTCTACGACGGTTATCGATACCCAGCGCGCGGCGAGAACTCCCGCGCCCTCGCCCCACACTGCTGGCAGTACGACAACTCTGGTTCTGCTGGCGTTTGCTGCCGTCTATGTTGTTTGGGGTTCCACCTATCTGGCAATCCGTATTGGGATCGAATCGTTTCCACCTCTCATCCTGGCGGGACTCCGCCACACTATTGTTGGTCTGCTCCTCTACCCGATCCTTCGCAGTAAGACGGGAATCAAGCCCACGGCTGCAAACTGGAGGACAGCTTTTGTCACAGGCGCTCTGCTGCTGTTCGTCGGTAATGGGGGCGTCAGTTGGGCGGAACGGACTGTGCCGTCCGGCATCACCGCACTTCTGGTAGCCACGGTATCGCTCTGGCTGGTGATCGTAGACTGGCTCCGTCCCGGCGGTGTGAAGCCAGTTCCCAGGGTGTGCGTGGGTCTGCTGATGGGATTCGCGGGACTCGCGCTACTGGTCGGGCCTGCACGTCTTGGAGGTTCGGAACGCGTCGATCCTAGGGGCGCTGCCGTGCTGGTGTTCGCGTCGCTGGCCTGGGCGTGTGGTTCGATCTACTCGAAGCACGGCGGGATGCCCAGTTCGGCGATACTGGGCATGGCGATGCAAAGCTTTGCCGGTGGCGTGATTCTGCTGATCGCCGGGCTGTTTTTCGGAGAATTCCGCGAGCTGCATCTTGGCGCGATTTCGCTTCGCTCGTGGCTTGCGCTTGGGTACCTCATCGTATTCGGGTCGGGAATCGGCTTTAGCGCGTACATTTACATTCTTCAAAAGAGCACCGCGGCGCGCGTAGCAACGTATGCGTTTGTGAATCCAGTCGTGGCGCTGTTCCTGGGCTGGCTCATCGCTGCTGAGACTATCACGCTGCGCACCGTCGTTGCTGCCGCGATCATCCTCACCGCGGTCATTCTGGTGATCACCGCGCCGCACCGGACGCCCGCGCCTGTCACAGGCCCGGTTCCAGCCCCCGGCGAAGCCTGATCGTCATGTGTTTTAGCCGGGCTTGCCTTCGTCAGTTTGCCGAGACTTTCCGGATAGATTTGCTTTTCACCTTGCGCTACTTTTAGCGTGTTGAACATGAGTCACACACAAGCCAAATTCGCACACAGCATATCTGCGCACGCGGCTGCGCGGTATTGGCAGGCCACGCTGGCACGCGACTCCCGAGCGGACGGAAGCTTCGTGCTTGCTGTGCGCTCAACGCATATCTATTGCCGACCGTCGTGCCCGGCGCGGCGGCCGCTGCGGCGCAACGTAACTTTCTTCCGCACACAGGAAGAAGCGGAAAAACAAGGCTACCGGCCTTGTCTGCGCTGCCGTCCGAATGAGATTGCCGGGCCGGTGGCGCTGGTACAACGCGCGGCCAGTCATCTGGCCGAGTCGTCTGAAGAAGGGGTTCGTTTGGGAGCCCTGGCCGCGGCACTCGGGACCACGCAAGCCACTCTGCGGCGCGCGTTCCTGCAGGTGACGGGACTAAAGCCGCGTGAGCTTGCCGAAGCGCTGCGCATCAAACGTTTCAAAGCAATGCTCCGTGCGGGCAAGAGCATTGCCGATGCGTTGTACGAAACAGGGTATGGGTCATCCAGCCGCGTCTACGAACGCAGCAACGCGCAGCTTGGCATGACGCCGGCGACTTATCGAAAGGGAGGACAGGGTATGAAAATCGGATACACAATTGCAAAATCACCATTGGGGAAAGTCCTGGTGGGGGCGACGGAACGCGGGGTCTCGGCGGTCTATCTCGGCGATGCGGAAAACGCGATGATCGCGGAACTGCGTGAAGAATATCCCCGTGCGGAAATTGCGCCAGGCACGGGTTCGTTCCAGCGCTGGGTGCGCGAGATCGTCCAACGTATCGAAGGCAAACAGCCGCGATTGGAACTCCCGCTCGACCTGCAAGCGACCGCGTTTCAGCGCCGCGTTTGGCAGGAACTGCAGAAGATTCCGCGCGGCGGGACACGCACTTACTCGCAAGTCGCGCGATCCCTCGGCCAGCCGAAGGCCGTGCGGGCCGTGGCGAGAGCTTGCGCCACGAACCCTGTGTCCGTCGTGGTGCCGTGTCATCGCGTGGTTCGCGAGGACGGGGCACTCGCAGGTTACCGCTGGGGGCTTTCGCGAAAGGAACAATTGTTGGCGCAGGAGCGCGCCGCGGGCAATTAATTCATCGCCTCAAGAAGCGAGCTCTTCAGCCAATCGATTTAAGATGTGAGATAACTGGCGGAAGAGAGTCGGTTAATTGGCAAACCTATGCGTGGGGTTTCACGCGGCTGACGCTCTTTGGCCAATCCTGTTTAAATTTGCCGTCGCCGATTTTCAGGTTCTTCATGGCGTTGATGTAATGAAATAGAAAGTAGTCGCCTGAGCCGGCTTCAAAAAACTTTTGTTGGATCGGCAGCCAGGAAGCCTCATCAACCCACATCTGAATCTTAATGATCTGATTGCGGATCTGGTCTGACTTAGGCGTCAACTCCAGGACGACCGTTTTCTTTTGATCGAGCTCTTCTTCGCCAACGACTGAAACCAGGTAGCTCTTCTTGATGTTGTCGCTCTTCGTTCCGAAGCCCAGCAGAACGTATTGATCGACCATCAAGCGGTTCTTGCCCAGGTCAAATTCTTCCACGCGGTTGATCTTCGGGTTGTAGACGAAGAGGGAATCCCCGGTCCTTAGAATCGTGCGCAAATCCGGTTTCGTGATTTCGATGCGCATTTTTTCGTCGCGCCGCACAAAAATGTGGCCCGTTTCCGCAGACGTATCTTTCACCACCGCCGTGTACTTGATGTGCTCAATGTCGGCGGTCAGCGTGTGAAAGTCCTGTGCCGATTTGTCCATCATGCCCAGGACGCCCTCGATGGTCCAATTTGCAGAGGCCTGCGCGGTGAGTGATCGAAGCCCGCCTGCGGCGCAGCAGAGACTAACCAGGGCGAAAAGAAGAAAAGATATACGTCCCAAACGCGTCCTCTATCTAGTAACGATGTGGGGCTCATGCAAGCCCTCGCAATCGTAACATATACAAGGAGATGCGCGAACGCGCCGCAATGTTACCTGGAAACGGGGTTAATGGCGAATTTCCACCTGATAGGCAATCACCGCGCCCTGGTCATCGCGCAATGGTTCGATGTTCGCGATGGAGAAATTCCCGTTGTGCAGCTCAGGGAGGGCCTCCTGCAAGGCGGTGTGCAAGTCGTTCTGAAGCGCGAGCTTTGTCGGGGGAGCCAGGATGCGCGCATCCACGCGATACTTCAGCCGGTTTCCCTCTTTCGAAATAAACTGGACCTGCCCGGGCGCGACCGGGGCTCCACCTTGTGGTTTATCGTGAAACCAGTTTCGCGGAGTGAGAAGCACAAAGACCAATATCAGGATGACTGCCAGGTCATATTGCCACGTGCCGCGTTCGTAGGACCAGAAAAACGTCCGGGAAAGAATTTGGCCCAGGCTTGCCATATCAATCCGCAGGCACGCCGTCGACGATAACCCCGTCGCGCATGTGCACCACGCGGTCGAAATACGTGGTTGCTTCCGGATTGTGGGTGATCATGACAATGGTCTGGCCCAGATCTTTGTTCAGTTGCCGGAGCATCTGTAGCACGATCTCCGAGTTCTTCGAATCCAGGTTTCCGGTAGGCTCGTCGGCGAGAAGAATCTTCGGCTCGTTGATGATGGCCCGGGCGATGGCCACGCGCTGCTGCTCCCCGCCGGAAAGTTCCGACGGCTTGTGATGGAGACGTCCCGCCAGACCGAGCATCTGCGTTACAACATCAAAGCGGTGCGGGTCGAAACCGTCACCGTGAATGAACTGCGCTATGGCGATATTTCCTTTGGCCGTCAGTGTAGGGAGCAGATTGAATCGCTGGAAGACGAAGCCGATCTTGTGGCGGCGCAATTTGGTGCGCGCGGCGTCGCTCAGTTCGGTGAGGTCATTGCCATCGACCAGCACCTTGCCGCGGGAAGCTTGCGCCAGGCCGCCGATCACGTACAGCAGCGAAGACTTGCCGCAGCCTGAGGGTCCCATCACGGCGACCGATTCGCCAGGCTGCACCTCGAAATTCACGCCACGCAATGCCGGGACTTCAACCTTCCCGGCGTGGTAGAGCTTCCACAAGTTTTCGGTTCTGAGTATCGGCTCCACGCTCTTTTTTCCCTGGAAAATCAGCCCTTCGGCAGGTTCTTGTATTGTAGCTGCGATTCCCATTCGTGACTAGCCATTCCGCCTGCTTCGCGGCCCTTTCCTCTCTGCTTCGTTTCCGCTGCGATCTCTCCGCGTCCCGCGCTCTATTCTTTGAGTCTTAGTCGTACGACAATGCCTCAACCGCATCTTTGCGGCTCGCCAGCAACGCCGGATAGCTCGCGCCCAACAACGCGCCCATGAGCGCAATGCCAGCCGCGCGGAGAATCCATTCGGAAGTGATTAAAATGGTCAGGGTCGGAAACTTCCAGAGAAAACCGGCGCGGACCAAATAGCTCAGTCCGATACCTGCGGCGACTCCGAGCACGCAAAGCGCGGCGGATTCCGAGAGCAGCGCCCGGATGACGAACCAGTGATTTGCACCGAGCGATTTCAGAACGCCGATGTCCCTTGTCCGCTCGATCACGGTTGTGTACATGGTGAGAAAAATGACCAGCAGCCCGATGGTGATGGCCAGCAGGATCATGGCGTTGATAAACGACTCCAGGCCCGGGATATTTGTCGAGGTCATCAGAGAGAGGTAGTCCTTGAGCGGCCGGACGGTGTAGCCGGGAAGAACGTGGCGCATATTTTCCATGACGTCTTCGGTGTGCTCGGAGCGCGTGCACTTCACAAAAAAGATCGTCGCCTTGTCGCGCGCGCCCACTAATTCCTGCAGAGTTGCCAGCGGAACAAACAGCCGGGAACCCTTCCCATGTTCTACGATTCCCGCAACATGCCAATCGTGATCGAAAATGCGGTAGGTCTCTCCCGGCTGTATCTTTTTCGTTTGCGCGGCAATGTCGTCCACAAGAATGTCGTCCGGGCCTTCCAGGTCGTGGCCCTGAAGGAACACAAATCCGCCCGAGACGGCTCGAAAACTCTCCTTATCAATCCCGTAAACGATTTCCACGCCTGACGTGTTGAACTGGAAGAGCACGGGGGCCACGGATTGGACATACCTTAGTTCTGCGAGCTTGTCGCCAATCTTGATAGGCATTGGAGCGCTGCCAAACGCGAACAGGAAAGACGCGGACGGCGGCTGCAGCATGATATCCGCCCCGATGCCTTCAATGCGCCTGGCCGTTTCGGTCAGTAGGCCGCTGGTCAGCCCCACGATCAGGACGACGAGCGCGACCTCTACTGCGATTCCCATGGCGCCAATCAGCGTTCGCAGCGGGCGATGCAGCAGGTTGCGGAAGATCAGCTCACCCATCATGGCTGCTTGCTCTCCGTGGCTTGGCCAACGGGCACTAATTCCGTTCCTGCCGGTTGCTCAAGCTTGAATCGCTCACTAGGAATCTCTTCGTTCATGCTGACCTTTGTGACTTGTAAATCGAGCTTGTAATCGTCGTGAGGCCGTTCGATTCGAATCGCGCGTGGAAACGAGGCCGCTCCATTTGAAGATGCGGTCGGAGCAGTCTGGCCGCCGGTACTATCCGGGGGTTGCCAATCCGCCAGGCGAACATCCGAAAGTAGAACACCTTTCGGCCCAAAAGTTAGCATGCGGACGACTTGCAGGTCGGAACGGTCAAACCAGATTTCCCGTAGCACTTCCACCTGATAGCCGCCGCGCAAAACGGTCAGGATGTAATATCGTGCGTTCTCGTCGTTGAACTCTCGCAGGGTCACAGATTCTGCCTTGTGGATTTCCGGCCAGAGCAGCGCATCCAGCAGGTGCTGCGGCCGCAAATTCTCAATGGGCTTGCTGCTGGCGCGTTCGACGGCCACCGGTCCAACGAGGAATTTTTTCTTGGAGGGAATCGAAACCCGAAACGTCTCGCCATCGCTGGCCATGTCGAAAACCGTGGTTCCGATCACCGGCGCCTGCCCGATCACGCGAATCTCCGCAGGCCGTGCTGCGAGAAGAAACGCCTTAACCTCATGATACTCGTCGATGACGCCGCTATACTTCGATCCCGCCGTCGGCTTTAGCTCCACGGTGGCGTTCAGAGTTTTTGTGCTGCGCGCGATCAAATTGTATGCCTCGAGGAGCTCTTCACGCGTGGCATCCTTGGCGACCGGCATCTGGGCAACTACTCTGTGGCCGGTTACAACTCTTCCACTACCACAGCCGCAGGAAATAGCCGCCAGTGTCGCCAATGCCATGCACGTTTTCACACGTCGCTTCAATGAGTTCCGTCCCCACCATACAAATAATGCAATCTAGCAACCAATTGGATGCCGCCCAATCAACGCGTGGCGCGGCA
>WNFD01011262.1_pt1 | contig 10046 bp, 14 predicted proteins | sample 5400491 | NCBI WGS metagenome assembly WNFD01 (sample SAMN13153343, study PRJNA577476) | soil metagenome | isolation source: 120 cm saprolite under Douglas fir tree site 2 hole 2 replicate 2 | place: USA:California | collected 2015-04-18
TCTGTTCGAAATGTTGCCCAACTCGAACTTCTGGCTCAATCCCTTATCCGAATGCCAGAAACCTCTGCCCGCTACTGAAATCGCCCTCCTGATGAATGGCAAGATTTTTGAAATATTGGAGAGGGCGAGATAGGAGTCGGTGACACAACGGCTCAAGATTCTGCGTCCACCTATTGGACCCGTTCTACCGCGCAGACCAACTGCAGGTCCCACCAGCGGCCTCGCACAGCCGTTCAGCGCTTAAACAACGCCCGCTGCTCAGCCTCCGTTGAAACCAATACTGGGTGTCGTTCAAAGACTTGATGGCAAACAGACGGGTAGTCCATCGCCATAAGGCCGAATGGCCTCAAAAGCCCGGGGAATGCCTTAGGCTCCGCAATAGTACGATGCAAGAACATGCGATGATAAAACGGCTGGTGCTCTTTCCGTACCAGCGCAAAACAGGTATGGGCACTAAAATAAGCGCACGCCATAAATGCTAGTCGAGTGGTCAAATACGGCAGCTCCCGTACTCGTCTCTCCCTGTGCGGATCTGCTACAAAACGAGCAGGATCTACAATCACTTGGCCACGATCAAGCAACGGGTGAACAATCTCAGCGTAAAAATCAGCTGCACATGAGGAGCGCCACTCGCGGCTGAGCACATTGATGCGAATTGATCCATAGAGCTCGCCGTCCCAATAAACGCCAAATATCCACGAATTAGGCAGATCGTCGTAATGGTCGGTAACGAGCCGGTCGGAAGACTCGTCGATAACGCCCTCTTTTCGGTACGCATTGTACCGAAGCCTATAGATTTCCTCTCTCTCTTGATCGGTCTGAACGAGCCGATAACTCGTTCGGTCGAGAACTGCGGACGCCCGCTTGGCACGCTCGGATAGAGTCTCAGCGGCAGACGTCATTAGCATCTCCGAGAAATGGCCGTTGAGCGCTGACGATACTACCTCTTTTTGACTACGACAATCTTTTGGCTTCCACCACCGGTGATTTCCTGCGCGCTTCTCGCTGCGCAGGACTACGCGCACCAAGAACGGTCGATGGAGCATGGCAGACCGACGAGAGCATGGGTCGCCTTCTTGTCTCATCACCATGCAGCTGCCAACTCCGCGCGGAGAAACCTCTCCTCGAGGTTGCATTATAGTGAACCACGCGTACAATCCGAGGAAACGAAATCCCAGCCGTCAGTAGACCTGCCTTTACGGTCACTCACCGAAGCTCATCCTAAGCTTGCATTCAATCTCGAGCCGCCAAGGACATTCCGTTCATGGGTCTGCCTAAAGTCCGTGCACCGATTCTTCGGACAGTCGTCACGGAACGGGCGAGCGTCAGACAGCAAGATCGAGCGAACGAAGCGATGAAGGCCTTGGCCAACCTCCATGACATTTGAGCAACCAATTCCCTTTCTGGCAGAGGATCCTGAGACCACCCACATCCAGATTCGCGAATCCGGCGAGGCACTGGTGAGGCTTGAAAGTGGTAATCGCGTTCATGTGTCGCCGGCATACTACGCTCGCGGGTTTTCATTTACTCATGATCGCGTGCTCGTTAGGCAGAGTACATATATTGCACTCCTCAATGCGGCTCGGATCCTTCCATCGGGCATTTCACTCACGGTCTGGGACGGATTCAGAAACCCTGCGCTGCAGCGTGAACTCGGTCAACGCGTTGAAGAGAAATTCATTTTGAGGCCATGGCTGACTCTCGTCTCGATGCCAGCGATCGAAGCAGGAAACGTCTGAGACGGATACTTTATTGGGCTATGACGGCCGCCGGCTTCGCGCCGTATAAATGGGAGTTCTGGCACTTCGAACACAAAACCCTTCGGGCGACCGCGCATTTTGGCAACAACTTCGCGGAATTTGGTCCCGCTGTGGGATGGCCGACCAACTTGGATATGCCCCACGAGTGCCACTCGAAAGCATATCCCTGAAACCTGCGTTTTCGAAGCGCGCAACCTATCTTCGCGATGCCAGTGCTTCACACTGCTTATGTCATTCCCCTGTTGGCCGATCGTCTGCCGATCCACCCCAACCTCTTGACGCTTACGTCATCCTCCAAGCCGCGCCTCATCCGTGCATCCTAATATATATTAAAATCTAAGGTATCATGGTATTGACTCGTGGTCTCAGGTTGTCAATCATGGATGTGCTCTATGTGCAGTAGAGCGCTTCAAAATGGAGGAATCATGACCAAGCTCGATCGAAACATCATCGGTGATCAGATTCACGCGGGAAGCCACAAGCCGGCCGCGCTATTCGAAGCTGATCTCGAAAGTGCAATCAGCTCGCGCTTGAGCTCGGCTTCCGCCGACTCAGGCAAGCCTCTGCTTCGCCGACCCAAGAGCGACAAGGGCGTTTGATACCAACTCGGTCCGGAGTGCCGCCTCCCGGGCCGGCACTCCGAATTCAAATCCGACAATTGGACAAGGCGGAAGCAACAAACAGGAGGGCGAGGAAAGATGATTGTATTGGCTATTCCCCCGGGCTGGACATTGCATCCGGGAGGCTCGCATATCGCGCTTCCTCTGCTCCAGGGGTATCTGGAGCAGAGAGGAATCGAAACTCGTCTTTATGACCTTAACATCGGAAGCGCGACGCTTCATGGCGCGACGATTACAGAGAACGCCGTGCAAGAGGCTTGTGAGCGCCTCTCGCCATCGTACATGAACAAGATCTATTTCGACGTGGAAGACAAGCTTGGCGAGATCGCAAAGAGCTTTGGCGGGAAGTGGTTTGCGCATGAAGGCTATCAGCATCTCGAATGCGACCTCGGAAATCCAGAGAGCGTGCGTCTTCACTCACACCTGCCCTCTCCCTTCACCAGGTATTTCGGCGATCAAATCATTCCCGAAGTCCTCAGGCTGAACCCAACGATCATCGGCTTGTCGTTGTATGTGCCGTCGCAGTTGTTGCCAACATTCGAATTCGTTCGCCTCTTACGTGCCGCAGGATATGAGGGGTTCGTCGCTCTTGGCGGAAATATGATAAGCCGCATTGCGAAAGATATGAAGCTCGACTGGGTATTCGATCTGGTTGACGGATTGACGACCTATCAGGGCGAACGTGCGCTTGAGGAGATATACCGTTCGATCGAAAGAGACGAGGACCTGGACGGCATTCCGAATCTGACGTGGCGCAACGCGGCCGGCGAGATAGTCGATAACAAGATCGATCTGCTCAAACCCAATCAATTTGCTCCACCGAAGTTCTCTGGCTTGCCTCATGGAGAATACTGGGGAGCGAAGTACTTTACCATGATCGGTGCACGTGGGTGCTTTTACGGCAAGTGTTCGTTCTGTGCCATTCCGTTCGGCTGGGGTCCGGGCAATTACATCGGGATGTCCGCCGGAAGCGTCGTAGTTAACGCTATGAACGAAGCGTACAGAGCCTTTGGCGTCCGGCGCTTCAAATTCGTGGACGAAGCCCTCCACCCTAGGATGTTGCGCGAAATGGACGCTGTCCGGTCCGATTATGCCGCGGACTTCGTCTTCGAGGGATATGTCAGGCTCGACCCGACCTGGACGTCCGGGGACTTTCTGCAGCTGTGCCGGCGCGTAGGCCTCAGAAAGGCTTATCTCGGGCTGGAGCTTGTACCAAGTGACACGCGAGACGTTCTCAACAAGTCAGACCGCGGCGATCCTCTTCAGATCCTGCAGCGCATGAACGATGTTGGCATCAAGACTCATGTCTTCTGCTTATTCGGATATCCGGGCACTGGCATCGATGAGGCTCTCACGACCACCGAGTTCGCGCTGAAGCACTCCGGATATATCGACACGCTGGATATCTTCCCGTTCTACTTCGCGCGCCATACGAAGGTGGATGGAATCCGCATTGTTGAGGAAGATGCAAGAACGTGGCGCACTGAGCACAAATACGAACCCAGCGCGCCAGGCGTCCTTTGGCCGGACGAGGTTGAACACCTGGCCGAGCGAATGAATACGATCATGTGGAAGGAGCATCCGCACTGGTCGCACCCGATCTATCGAATGTACTCGCCCTGGTATGATGTAGCGGCCCGGGTGTGAACTGGGTTTGGCTGAGGCTGCGTCAACCGTCGGAAATACTTCCGCACTGGTCATCGCAACCACGTGTAATTGTCGGCTCACCGGAAAAGATTTAGAGCCCAGGATAATGGGCCATTGTGGCGGGACGAGTTGAATGGTCGCGAAAGAACTGCACAAGGAGATCCTCTCTGGTCCAATTCTGCTTGCCGTTGCGCACCAGCTCCCCGCCAATGTCGTCGCTCTGGGTTTCCAGGGATTCGTCGGCGCGATGGATGTATTCTTCATTTCCTATCTTGGGACCGACGCAATCGCTGCGGTAACGCTCGTCTTTCCCTGTCTCGCACTGATGCGGACCATTGCCGCGACCGCCCTTGGCACAGCGACCAGCTCTCTGATAGCGGCCGCAGTCGGCAAGGACGACCTTGATGCTGCGCGACGCTCGGTCGCATGCGGTCTGCTGCTTACGGTCATTTATGGCGGATGCTGGGCGGCGCTATTTGTTGGCTATGGCGAGCACCTCTTTTCGTACTTGGGGGCCAATAGCGATCAGTTGAAGCTAGCTGGCGGCTATTCCAGGGTGATCTTTTGGGGCGCCCCCCTTACCTGCGCGGCACAACTGTGCCTCGGAGTCCTCCGCGGGGTGGGAAGCGCCAGTTCGGCGACCCTCATCGCTTCAATCGGGGGCGTCGTTCAGCTTCTTGCGACGCCTCTTCTTATGTTCGGCGCTTTCGGCTCGCCGCCCTTGGGAGCATCGGGCGCCGCTCTTGCCTTCCTCGCGTCGTCTCTGCCGATGGTTGCCGGTTCGCCCTATTTGATCAGGCGCATAATGCCCGGTCTGTTGTCCTGGCACACGTTTATGGCTCCCCTCGACGCCCGGCTATTCGTCAGATTCATATCCACCGCCGGACCGGCGACGCTCAATAGCACGTTGAACTATTTCGTTCTTCTGGTGCTCTCTGCGCTTGTCGCCACGCTTGGATCAGATTCACTGGCCGCCTTCGGCATAGTCACTCGCATCGAATATTTCGGGTTTCTAGTCGCCTTTGGTGGAGGTGCCACAACCGTCACATTTGTGGCAATGAATTTCGGCGCTGGCCAAATCCCGCGGGCTCGCAAAGCCATGTGGTCCATCGCTCTGATCACGACCGCTGTAATATGCGCCGCGGTCCTCGCGATCGCGATCAACCCGCGAATGATCAGCCAACTATTCAGCTCTGATGAGCTAGTCCGCAAGGCCGCAGATCCGTACCTCCGAAGCGGCCTCGTTGGATTTCCGTTTCTTACGCTCGGCTTGATCATTTACTACGCGAGCCTGGCCTTTTCGAGCCCGATGTTACCATTCCTTATCAATGCCGTACGCTGCGCAATCTTGATTGCGGCGGTCTGGCTATCAATTCACTTTTTTGATGCCGGACTATTCGGCGTCGGACTCGGTGTCACCCTCTCCAGTTTCGCCTACCTCGCGGTCATGCTTGCATGGTTGGGGCGATCATCAATATGGAACTCCACACAGAGCATCGCGGCATAGCGGCACTTTTTTAGGATCGGATGAGAGAATGAATGGTGCACCACCTGAAGGCATCCTACGCAATGAAGAAGGCGATCAGGCACATCTCCTGCGCCTCGACCCGAGTGATCGGCGCAGTACCGTGAGCGGCTATACAAAGACGATTGGAATCGTGGGCGGCATGAGCTGGGCGTCGACCATCACATATTATAGAGTCGTATGCGAAGAAACCATTCGCATCACGGAAGGTAAGAGCTGTGGTTCGCTCAAGATCATCAGCTTCGATTCGAGCGAAATCGAGCGAATAATTGAGGAGCGGCGCTGGCAAATGCTGGCTGACAGGATATCGGCTGCTACGCGGTCCCTTGTCGAAATGGGCAGCGATATTGTCTTGGTCGCGAGCAATACGGCGCATGTCGCATTTGAGCAGTATCCTAGTTCCTTGCATAAGCAAACGATCCACATTGCGGATGCAATAGCGGATCGATTGGCGTCTTTAGGGATTGCATCCGCGGGGCTGGTTGGAACGTCAACGACATTATTGAACCTGGCGAGTGGAAGGCTGGTCCGTAGATTGGGATATACGCCGACTTTGCCACCGCCAAGGACCTGGAGCGAAATTGACGAAGTCATCTTCAGAAGGCTGTGCCGGGGCGTCATTCGTCCCAAGGATAAAGAGATGCTGGTGTCAATGCTGGGCGACATGAAATCGCGGGGCGCGGCGCGCATCATCTTGGGGTGCACCGAGATCGGCCTGCTCTTTACTTCCGACGAGAAGGAGGACCTTGGGCTTCTCGACGCAGCGGAAATTCACGCATCTGTGGCTGCAAGTCGCTCGCTGAATCATCTTCAGAGAGTCGGAGCATGATGTTCCTCACCGGACCCTGGATTTCCGGCTGGGGGGAACTTCTGATTCAAGCTCCATGTTGGGAGACGGAGGTCAGTAAGGATGACGCACCCCCGTTCGGAAGATCTTAGCGAGCACGCTCTGACACTGCGACCGGATATGCGCATCCTGGGTCGTCAATGACGAGCTCTTCACCCTGTATGTCGAGAAGGAACTTGCCCCGACCTTGGCCAAGAGCGAGGTGGGCATCCTCAATAATCTGAGCATTCACAAAGGCAGGCCGCTCCCGACGCCCATCCGTGCCCCGGAGAGCACATCTCCTCTTCCTGTGTCCCATAGACCTGACCTCAATCCGATCGAGCAGGTCTTAGCCAAGCACAAGCATCTGACGCGAGCTGCAGAACCTCGCACCATCGAAACCACTTGGCGAAAGGTCAGAGAACTCGTCAAGTTCTCCTTGGAGACGGACTATATGAACTAATCTTAAAGAACTCAGGATATATTTCCGCGCGCAGCATGCTCTAGGCGTTTCGCGACAGAAACTAGTCTAGCCGCCTGCTGAAGAATACTGCGGCACCATATCCGATTTTAACTGCGCGTCGAAATACCGTGCCGTCTCATCAAGAGAGCTGGGCCAGAAAGCCCTCCAACCAGTGATAAGAGCAGCAGGACAACGACGAGTATGTCGTAGCTCGTATCAGTCAAGGCTGCCGCTGAGGACGGCATTGCGCGGCCCACGTTTGCGGCCCATCCCATCGCCGCAGCAACAGCGGGCTGCACAACGGCGGTAGCGATTCCTGCAATAGTCGCGCTTAGCGAAATGCCAGTGCCAATACGCTCTGCAGTGAAGACCAAATTCGTGCATTTGAGTACGATGGGAATCGTAGCGCCGGAAATGACTCCCAGCAGGAACAGATCGCCGGTGATAACCTCGAACCCAAAAGCGCGAGCGCTTGCAGGCAAGAGGGCTACGATCAACAAGGATCGCCCGACGCACAGAAGAACCAGCGCCCGCTCAAGCGAAACGATGCGGTCAGCAACGTGCCCTAGTGCGGCCGATCCAATTATATTTCCGAGCAAATGGGCCAAGAGCGCCTGGCTTGCCACCAGCGGCTCGACCTGGAAGACGTAGCTAATTAGCGGAATTCCCCACACGCCTGAAATCGTCGTGACAACGACAAATTGCGATGCAAAGGCAATTATGCATCCCCATTCGGGAAACCGTCCAAACGCCCGCACAGCGGACGCTACACTGCCATACATTCTCAAGCTGGCGTCCCGATCGAGTGGTCGCGCAAGAGCAATGAGGCCAACAACGAAGCTGAGACTACTTAGTGCGGCGACGCCGCCAAATGTGATTCTCCAGCCAACATGCGATACAGCAAAAGCCAAGGGGAGGGTTGCGACGCCCCCACCAACGAAGCCAGCGACCTGCGAGAGACCGGCCACAAGGCTGAATTGGTTATCGGGAAATCGTTGGGCGACAAGCTTTATCAAAGCCGTAAATACGAGCGCGTCGCCGCCCGCTATCATTAGCCTAAACAGGCACGCAGTCGAAAGAGTGTGACTTAGCGAGAATCCCAAACTCCCTGACACCGAAGCTGCCATGCTGAGCAGTGCTATTCGTCGCACGCCGAATCTATCAACCAGCGGGCCGGCCGGGAGTTGCATCACAGCGTAGCCGATGAAATACGTGCTGCTAAGCAAGGCAACTTCAGGAAGATCCAAGCCGATATCAGCCATCACCGCGCTGGTGATTGCCTGCGGAGCCAACCTTTGAAAGAAAGCAATAGCATATGCCAATGCTATGCAGGCCCACTCGATCCACCTACGGAACATCACAGCACACATGGCCACATAACCACATCTCTAATCCGCACTTCTTGCTCTTATCGTGGATCGGATGTGATCCGTGGTAACGCAGACTACGGCGTCAACCAACTGTCATCGTCGCTTACGTTGATGCCGTTGTCATCGGATATTTTTCATATTCCGTACAGGTGAGCCTTTCGTTGTTAACACGGCTTGTGGATGCGATCCTTTCAGAGAAAATCACAGCGGCAGCCTCGTTCCGTGGCTGAGCTTGCTTCGATCCGGAAGGCTCGCAAAATGATCGGTAAACGGCGCAGCCCGACGATTTCTCGCTAAGGTTGAAAATGATATTTGGATACAAGGCTGTCTACGTGGATTTTTGATTGAAACAATACCTAGTTCAACGTTTCCGAAGTTCGAATCATATCGGTCCGTAACGACCACTAACAACAATCGTCATTCCGGGGCGCGTGTGACGCGCGAAGCGCGGGATAAGCGAGCCCGGAATCCATAACCACCGCAGGGGCTATGGCCTGCGCTCCGACCGGCTATCGCCGGCAGGAACACATCCCGGAATGACAAACGTTGGGTCAAATCCCATAGGATCATTTTCATGGAATCGCTCGTCTAGATGGTCAAGCGCTATAGGCACTCTGGGGAAACATCAATGCGTGTTGGGTTGATGCTGGTCTATTTTTCAGACAGTTTACGGGCTGTTCAGAGAGCGCTGGAGAAGGTTCAGGCGCTCCTGCCGCGAGATTCATTCTCGCGCCAGCTCTTTGAGCAAGTGTGGCAGACCTAGGCAGCAACTCATCGTCGCCGCCGTTAGAATCCTCACCGCCGAAGCGCCATTCAAGATCCGAGATACGTGTTATGTTTCCATGCTGTTCCATGCGACGTACACGCGCCGATCGCCGCGTTGATCGCTATGGACAGTACTGTAAAGCTCCATACCGATCTTTTTGAGAACGGTGATCGACGTATTATTTTTCGGCGCAACAAGGGCGAGCAGGCGCCTAAGTCCAAGAACACTGAATCCGTACTCAAGTTGTCCGCGACCGATCTCGGTGGCGTATCCGTGCCCCCAAGCGGAGCGACGCAGCACAAAGCCAAGCTCATAGTCAGGCTCGCCGAGAGCGTCGCATTGCAGAAGCCCGGCAAAGCCAATCACCTGCTCGGTCGCGCGCTCGATCAAGACGCCAAGCTTCTTGCCACCTGCATCACGCTCAAAGTTTCGATCTATAAATTCTTTCGATTGCGATGAAGACATTGGCTGCCCGGATAGCGCAAGTGCCATGACTACCGCGTCGGAGAGCACATGGTCATGTAGAGGCTGCACGTCAGCGCAAGTGAGGCTTCGTAGGCGAAGCCGCTGCGTCGCAATGATTTCTGTTGACTGATGCATTGGTGGCTTTCGCGATCTTTTTCGATAGTTTCGAACGCTTCGTTGGACATAGTGGGAAAGAGGTACGCTCAACACTCTACTGCTACCTGTAGATGATTTCCATAACAAAGAGTCGCGGCTCATGATAAGAGAGTTCTGGTACGTGTCGCATGCCGCACCGTCGATGTTGAAATTAGCCCCAATCTCCCGCTCCGGTACTGTCAAGAATGCCTCCCGAGAGACAAGTATCCAGCCTGGGAGCTGCGGCATCGCTGGATTATTTTTGGTCTGCGACAGCCGGCTCAGGACATTTGTAGAGCCATCTCCAATAGACTCTGTTGCGTTCCCGCCGACGTTTGTAGTTCTCGCGGCACTTGGTCGAACAAAATTGCTCGAAGTGCCAGCTGAATCGGATTAACCCGAAGGGACGGTCGCAGTCTGGATTCCCGCAACGATTTGTCATGAAGCGGCCTCTGCATTCGTGCGCCGT
>WNFD01050020.1_pt1 | contig 10045 bp, 9 predicted proteins | sample 5400491 | NCBI WGS metagenome assembly WNFD01 (sample SAMN13153343, study PRJNA577476) | soil metagenome | isolation source: 120 cm saprolite under Douglas fir tree site 2 hole 2 replicate 2 | place: USA:California | collected 2015-04-18
AAAAATTGGCATCATGTTAGCCGGCGAAATGGGTGTGGGCGGGCCGATTTCCTTCACTTTTTGCAGGTGCGCCGAACTGGGCTTGAAGCTGGCCTTTTCCCAGTCTGCAAGCTCGACCGTCTCGCCGTTGCGCTCGACCGTACCCGTGCCCTTGGTGATTAACATCTCGTCCTGACTCGATTTGGGATCCTTGCTGACTCGGGCCGCGCTGTCCGGCGCCAGGGAGGCGGTTGCGCCATCCATAATCACTTCCGACTTCGATCCCTGGACGTAGGTTCCGGTAGCCAGGTCCACCGTACCGGTATTCACGCTGACGGCGACTTTAGTCTGCTGGCGTTCGTTGGCCGAATTCTCTTCAATCACGATGAGCGAGTCCTGCTTCACCGTGTAGTTGGTGCCGTCGTTGAACACAATCTTGGCCATACCCTCGGAACCGGTCTGGATCACATCGCCTTTTTCCAGTGGGACACTGTAATCGGCTCGTACCCAGCTGTTGCTACTCGCCTTCTTGATTCGGACCGTGCCGTCGAGGGCCGTGATGTGCGCTTGCTGCGAGGTCCCATCCCCTGCCTTGCCGGAGTTCGCCGGCGCAGCCACTCGTTCCAACAGATTGGTGAAAAGGCTGTCTGCTGCCTTCACCGTGTTTGCTGTGAATTCCGGAAACGCCAGGCGGGTGCCAAGCGCCATCGCCGCCAGAGCAGCGACCACCATCAGCATCACGCTGCGGTAAGTGACCGTCTTCCAGGCAATTTGTATTCCGGGTTTGCGGGCCGATCGCACCAATAAAAATCCTCTTGCAGACGGAGAGAATCCCAATGATTACGCAAAGATTATTGCAGGGCTGCGCCCGGTGAGCGCGGGTAATCGTAATACTTCGGGTTACTGAGGTCACCGGGTTCAGAAACGTGGTTGGTCGTTGCTCGTCCGCAAAACCGGTGCACCCCCGGCCATTGCAAGTGTCCTCGCCAAGGACCAACGACCGACGACTTCCCTTGCTGGATCGATAACTGGCCTCTCCCCTCCCTTGCCCCCTCCTCGGCCGCAGCGGTAGCATGAAAGGTTCCGAGGAGGCACATATGGCGACTGATACCCTTTCCACCCCAGTCCTTGAAGGAAGCTCCACCCACCCCACTGTGTACAAGAACTTCATTGACGGCGAATGGGTGGAGGCCTCAACCGGCCAAACCTTTGAAAATCGCAGCCCTGCCGATACCCGCGACGTAGTCGGAATCTTCCAGCGATCCGGCAAAGCCGATGTGGACACTGCCGTGGATGCTGCCAAACGGGCCTTCGTGAAATGGCGTCTGGTGCCCGCCCCGCGCCGCGCCGAGATTATCTATCGCGCAGCCGAAATGCTCGCCGAACGCAAGGAAGAATACGCCCGCGACATGACCCGGGAGATGGGCAAAGTCCTGAAAGAAACGCGGGGCGACGTGCAGGAAGCAGTGGACACCGCCTACTACATGGCCGGAGAAGGCCGCCGCCTGTTCGGGCCTACCACGCCGTCCGAGCTGCCCAACAAATTCGCCATGGCAATCCGCACACCCGTGGGCGTCTGCGGGATGATCACGCCCTGGAATTTCCCCATGGCCATCCCCTCGTGGAAGTTGCTGCCGGCGCTGGTCTGCGGCAACACCTGCGTGATCAAGCCGGCACAGGACACTCCGCTTTCCACTTTCAACCTGGTTCGCGTCCTCGCCGACGCCGGCATCCCGAAAGGAGTGATTAATATCGTCACCGGATACGGCCCTGAAGCAGGCGCGCCGCTGCTGGAGCATCCCGAAGTGCGAGCGATTTCGTTCACTGGCTCCAGCGCCGTGGGACGAACCATCGGCACGACTGCTGCCAAGACTTTCAAGCATTGCTCGCTGGAGTTGGGCGGTAAGAATCCCATGATCGTGCTCGACGACGCAAATCTCGACCTGGCTCTTGAAGGGGCGCTCTGGGGAGCCTTTGGCACCACCGGACAGCGCTGCACCGCGACCAGCCGCATCATCGTGCAGAAGGGCGTCTATGGCGACTTCGTAAGTAGCCTGGTCGATCGCGCGAGCAAGCTACGGGTTGGCAATGGTCTCGACGAAACCACCGACATGGGCCCGGCAGTCAACGCGCGCCAACTGCAGGGTGACTTGGAGTATGTCGAGATTGGCAAGTCCGAGGGTGCGCACCTGCGCTGCGGCGGCAATCGCCTTGACAAGGGTGACTATCAACATGGATTTTTCATGGAGCCGACGGTTTTCGCTGACGTTGATCCCAAGATGCGTATCGCCCAGGAAGAAATCTTCGGCCCGGTCGTCTCAGTGATTCCGTGCGAGGACATGGAAGATGCCATCGCCATCGCCAATAACATTGAATACGGGCTGTCGTCAGCGATCTATACGCGCGACGTGAACAAGGCGTTCACGGCAATGCGCGATCTGTACGCCGGCATTACGTACATCAACGCGCCCACGATAGGGGCTGAGGTTCATCTGCCATTTGGCGGAGTGAAGGCCACCGGCAACGGCCACCGCGAGGGCGGAATCGGCGCGATTGATTTCTACAGCGAGTGGAAGGCGGTGTACGTGGATTACTCAGATAAGCTGCAGAGAGCGCAGATCGATCGGCCGGAATAAAGTAAGACCGTCGTCGGTCGGTGGGCGTTGCCCAGCAAAGATCAAAGGCTTGACCACAGAGGGCACAGAGGATCACAGAGGAAATTTGAAGACTCTGTGATCCTCTGTGCCCCCTGTGGTAGAGCTTTTGATTTTCTGCATCGCTTCGAACTAAGCGGTTAAAATTGCTTATGCCACTAACCCAAGCCCGCGAAATCACCCCCGCCCAGCGCCTGGACAACCTGCGCTACGCCATCCGCGATCTGGTTGGCCTAGCTAATGAGGTCAAAAAGCAGGGCAACAAGATTCTTTTCCTGAACGTCGGCGATCCCAACATCTTCGACTTCGCCACGCCCGCGCACGTGATCGAAGCGGCGTATCGCGCTATGCGTGACAACAAAAACGGCTACGCACCCTCTGATGGTGTTCCCGAGGCGCTCGAAGCCATTCGCGCGGAAGCCGAGCAGTCAGGAATTAGCAGCATACAAGATGTTTTCATCACGAACGGCGCCGGCGAAGCGGTGGACACTTGCCTGACGGCCTTGCTCAATCCGGGAGAGAACCTGCTCACCCCCAGCCCCGACTATCCGCTGTACACGGCGGTCCTCTGCAAGACGGGCGCGGAGATGAATTCATATTTCCAGAACGAAGAAGATGGCTGGCAGCCTGACCTCGAGGACATGCGCCGCAAGATCAACCCGCGCACCCGGGCCATTATTCTGATCAATCCGAACAATCCTACGGGCGCGCTATGTACGCGGAAAATGCTGGAGCAGATTGCCGAGCTTGCTCGGCAGCACAACCTGCTCATCATCGCCGATGAAATTTACAACAAGCTGATCCTCGATGGCGGAGAGCACATCTCAATCGCTGCCGTCGCTCCCGACGTTCCCGTGGTAACGCTGGGAGGGCTGTCGAAAAACTATCTGGCGCCGGGATGGCGCATCGGCTGGGGTATTGTGAGCGGCGAAGCGAGCGCGGTGAAGCCGTACATTGAAGGCATTCACAAGCTGCTACGGGCGCGGCTTTCGGCCAACCATCCCGAGCAGTATGCGATCAAAGTTGCGCTCGAAGGGCCGCAAGATCACCTCATCGAGGTCCGCAGAAAACTCAGCGCGCGCCGCGACATCACCGTTGAAGCCTGCAACGCCATTCCACGCATGAGTTGCGTTCCTCCGCGCGGCGCGTTTTACGCTTTCCCGAAAATCGACATTCCTGAAGGGGACAACGTGTGGGTGAAAGAGCTGCTGCTGCAGAAGCACATTCTGGTCGTGCACGGCTCAGGGGCGTTACTGATCCGGCGAGACCTCGGCCCAATCGAGAAACAGATCGGGCCTGCGGCCCGAGGACGGACGAGGGCGTCCGTCCCCACACGAGCAGCATAATCGACGAGCAACGTGATCGACATTCACTGCCACATCCTGCCTGAAGTGGACGACGGTCCCAAGTCCTGGGAGACGGCCGAGAGCATGTGCCGGATGGCGGCGCAGGATGGCATCGAGCACATGGTTGCTACGCCTCATGCCAACGACCGCTATTTTTACGATCGCGAATATCTCTCTGACCTGCTGCAGAAGCTTCAGCAACGGATTGGCAACAATCCAAAGTTGAGCCTGGGCTGCGACTTTCATCTTTCTCTCGAAAATATGCAGACCGCGCTGGTCACCCCGGAGCGGTATCGCATCGGCAGTAGCCGCTATCTGCTGGTCGAGTTCAGCAACTTCGGCATCCCAGCGCAGATTGACGAATGGCTAAGCCAGATGGTCGAGCTTGGCACCAGGCCGATTATCACTCATCCTGAGCGCAACCCGATCCTGCAACAAACCGGGGAGCGCGTGCTCGAGTGGGTGGAACAGGGATGCGCAGTGCAGGTGACGGCTTCCGCCATCACGGGATCGTGGGGAGCGAAGGCGAGGGAATTGGCATATTGGTTCCTCAAAGAGAAAGCCGTGCATTTTCTGGCGACCGACGCTCACGATACGGTGCGGCGGCCTCCGGTGCTTTCCGAGGCGCGAAAGATTGTCGCCAAACAATTTGGCGGGGCGACGGCCGACTCGCTGGTTGAGGGAAATCCCAAGGCAGTCGTGAATGACCAGCCGCTGGCTTGTTTCAAAGACTAACGTTTCAGGAAATAATTCGGCTCAGGAAAGTCAGCCTGAAAAACCTATCGGCTTGGGGAAATATCCGGCACAGTCGCAGCAGGCGCGGTCACGTGCGTAGTTGACGTTTGCGCGGGCAACGCCGAGGAAGACGATCCCGGTGTTGGAACTGACCGCCGCGAGGCGACTGGCGTCAATGCCCGTGTTCGGCCCGAGAGCTGCGGCTCTGAGACCATGGCGCTCTCCGGATTCAGCAGGTGTACGTGATCCGGACCCAGCCCCAGACGAATAAGCGCGCGCGAGTCGGGAATGCTCTTGCTCTGCCAGCCCTGGTCAGCCTGATAGCGGCGCATGGCCTGCTGGGTGGAGTCATCCCATTTGCCGGAAGGCGCGCCGTTCATGTAGCGCTCACGAACCAGCGCCGCCTGGATTTGCCGGGCGCGTTCGCCGTCAATAGCCTGCTGCCCGCGAGGTTTCCGCGACTTCTTGCTCGCGTGATGTGACACCTTGTGGGTTTTTGCCGCGGAGTGCGAGGCCGGTTTCTGCGAGGTCTGAGCGGACAAAGACGCAGACAGCAGCAGAATGACTGCTGGAGCTGTCAACTTTCTTGTCCGCGTAGAATCCATTCGACTGTTCCTTCTCCCTGCTCCTGCGCCGCGATACCTGGCAGGTAAAGCGCAAACCGCGCTTCAGCCGTCTTCTCTGGCGCCGTTCATCATCTCGCGGAACGGGATTCGGCGCCAGTGCCGTTGGTGCACGGTAACAGTTACGGAAGTGTACCGGCAAGGAAAATGGTGCCGTCGTTGCGGCCTCCGCCTCGCTGGCGTACGAGGAACACTACATCCTGCCCGCTCTTCAGGCCCGACTGGATGCGGTCGAAATCCTCCTCGCTGTTCACCGGCTGCTTGTTGATCTCGAGAACCACATCGCCGCGGGTTAGGCCTACATCGTCAGCGAAGGATCCGCCCTTCACGTCCTGGACGATGACGCCTTTGCCGGACGGGACATTCAGCCGGTCTGCAATTTCTGAAGTGAGAGCACGCACCGTAGTACCGAGCTTGCTTTGTTTGGGAGCGGATTCTTCGCTGCTCTCTTGGTCGTCACCCAGGCGCGAAGCGAACAGCTTGGCGCGGTCGGCGACGGTGACAGCAGTCGCCTCTTTCTTGCCATTGCGGAAATAGCCCAGCGTAATTTTGTCGCCCGGTTTGCGACTTGCGATGTCAGACACTAATTCATCGCCGTTCTTAACCTGCTTGCCGTCCACCGAAAAAATGGTGTCGCCGACTTTCAGGCCGGCGCGGTCCGCCGGGCTGCCGGTGACTACGCTCGAAACCGTGATTCCCGACTGCACGCCATATACGCGAGCGATGGCTGGATTTTCCTGGGCGTTGAATTCAATTCCAATCGAGCCGCGCTGGACGCGGTGTTCAGGGCCGGTGAGCTGATTGTAAACCTGCATCACCGTGTTCGAAGGCAGCGCGAAACCGACTCCTGCGTACGCGTTGGTGTCGGTAAGAATAGCGGTGTTGATGCCGATGACTTCGCCGTCCATATTGACCAGCGGCCCGCCGGAGTTGCCAGGATTGATAGCAGCATCGGTCTGGATGAAGGATTGGAATTGCCGGTTGGGAACGATGTTGCGCCCCTTGGCAGAAACAATTCCAGCGGTAACGGTGGCCTGCAGTCCAAACGGGCTGCCAACCGCGAGCACCCAATCACCCACCTGCATGCTCTTGGCATCGTGCTGTACCCCGGGCGGGTCGTCCTGCAGCCGGACTTGCACGCGGTCAGCTTTTTCGACCACATGACGGTTGGTGACAATGAAGCCCTTGGGATCAACCAGAACGCCGGAGCCCAGGGACCGCTCTCGTATCGGTCCGCCGTCTCCCTGACCACCGAAAAATTTGTCGAAAAAGTCGCCGAATTGATTGCCTTGATCGTCGCCGGGATTTTCTCCCCGGCGGCGGGCAACTGGCTTGATGGTGGACTCGGTATTGATGTTGACGACCGCCGGCTCGAGCGACTTTGCGATCTGCGAGAACTGGTTCGAAAGCTGGCGGGGCGCGGGAACGCTTAATGGCGTAGCCTCGGCCGATCTCTTTTCCTGCCCTCGAACTCCGACCGAAACCACGGTTCCGATCAAAATGCCGACTGCCAGAGTCAGCAAAACTACCAACGTAAATGCCAGACGATTAGCTCTGAAACGCCCCCACAAGGCGTTAGCGCGTACTTCCATGTTGACTTGCCTCCACTTTTCCAAACTTCTGATTATACCGCTGTTATGAGCGGACAAGGCCAAGTTTGCTCCGGCCTACATTGGGTTAGACGCACGACTTCGAAAAAGCGTTGTTGGTGCCATCGGCCAGGCACGTAAAGAAGTGTAGATGTAATGATTGTAATGATTAAAGAGAAGCCCGCTCTGTGCCTCCAAAATCGGGAGAGGCAAAGAAGGGGGATTGGGCACTCTGAAATTACTGCGTAATTACCAGCCACGGTCAATTGATATCCGGTGTCTTTGTCGAAGGCGAGTCCAGCCGCGATCGGCTTGACCCCGACGATGCTGACTCCAGCCGGAACTATGTAAACGTCAGCCGCGCCCATGGCACCCGAGGCATTGACTACCCGCACGTACCCGTCGCCAGTCGTTGCGGTAGTCCCTCCGTCCTTGAGCAGGACCGACTGAATGCTGGCGGCGGGACCGGTCAGCAGCAGAGTCTGGTTGGTACTCGAGGTGAAGGAAATCGTCTGATCGAAAATCGGCGTTGAACCACTGGCCGGCACCACCTGAATGTGGCGCGATCCAGCCTTCACGGAAATGTAACCGCTGGCATTGCCGTAGGCGAGGTTTCCGGCAACCGACGTGCCATCAACGAGAACGTTGACCAGGGGAGCGTCGGGCGAGGCTTGCAGAAACCGCACCATGGCGTCGGCGCCAGCGGCGCTGCCGCCGCAGCCGACCGAGAACAGCGCTATACACGAAAACAACCCCATCCAAGCCAAGCGCCTCAAGGTTCCTCCGCGGATCTATTTTGGTTTACCAGAAACTCCGGATTATATGAAATTGGATGCGGGCAGAGAGATTACTTCAATCTGGCAAGGACAAGTCTCAATCCGCGGGCGGAGCGTAGAGAGTGTTGCCTTGTTGCACTGACTCACCATTCGCCAAACACGTGGTTGCCTTGCCATCGGCGGAGGCGCGAATCGTGCCGCCCTCGTCCGAACAGAACGCCCGTTGCCCGGAATCCCGCACCGCCGGTTCCGCGACGATCTTGTAGTGAGATCCGTCGCATCCCGAAATAGCGAAGATGTACCCACCCTTCTTTCCGCTGGCTAGCTCGCGGTCATAGAGTAGGGCCCCCGCTTGCCGGTTGTTTGCCTGCATTTCCCAGCGCTGAGAGGGTGCAGGCGAAACCGCCATGCGTGGACTGATAGCTCTTTTCGGCTGTAGTTACCTCGCGTACTGCCCACACCGTCGTTTGTTCATTCTGAGTTCGCTGCCGGTCCTCGATGTTCTTCAGGAAATCCGGATCGGCCAGCGGCAACCGCACCGCCACATTGATTTCATTCAAGCGCCACACGTCGGATTCCGTCTTCATCGAAAAGGTAAAGTGCGGAATGAAGGGCAAAGTCTCTTCTTTCCCGCCGCGAGTCATGTGGAGCGCCAGTTCGATCTGGTCTTTCTCACCAACAAGATCGTCGCGCTCAACCGTGATCTCTACTTTCCCACTATCTACCGCTGTCCCATCTCCCGCCCCGGGCTCTTCGAAGTTCAGCAGGGTTGGGCCGGTATCGAAGGTTTCGAACTTAGCTCCGCCGGCTTTGGCCTGAATTGCAAGGCTAGAGAATTCGCTGAGGAAACTTTGCCCGTTGCCGGAGTCCATTCTCTTAAAAGTCTCGCGCGTCACGTCAGGAAGATGCTTCTCCAAGTGGTTCGCAGCGGTCCCGAAGAACATTTCGATCAGCGCCTGGCGCGCAGTCTGCGGAGGCGGCGGGTTCAGGGCGGTGGGGCTCTGAGCATTAAGCAAAGATGCGAGAAGGAGGACAGCGGCAATAGCGAACAGGCCACGCATTTATGCCTCCGAAACTCAACTGGCCCAAGCTTAGCAGACTAGCTGCGACCATTCAGACGCCCGCGCGACCAGAAAAGTTCCTCCGCGGCATCCCGCGCAACCCATGTCCGTGCAGTCAATATGCAGAAATGTGCAGCTTCAGGCGAAGCTGCGCGCATGCGGCCGCGGCTGGATGGGTCGGCAACAAATCTTTCCTGGGCAATGACTTATAGATCAGAAGAGGCCATCATGGCCGGCCCCGCAGGTTTGGCGGGGCAAGTGCAATTTCATACCCAAGAAAAGAGGCCGTACAAAGTATGAGCCCAACCCTCTTCTTTTTTCATTGTTCTCGACCCTTCGAACCATGCTGCCCTCTCAGCGGGAGCGGCATCTTGTCTTGACTTTCCTGCCGAATGCCTCTTTTGAATTGTGGCCCCAGAAATGGGGCCGCTTTTTTTGCTCGACGAACTGCGCGGCGACAATTTACTTCAAACCCTTGATCTCATCCACGACGAAGACCTGATCCAGTCCTGGCATGGTAATTTCTTGTTTCTTTCCGCGGGGCCACCGAATTTCAACCCTGTCCACCTTGATGGCCGCTCCCAAGCCAAAATGGACGCGCGGGCAGCTCAAGCCTGTGCTCATGATGTTACCTTAGAAAGGAAAATTAGAAATCCCGGTCGAGGTAGCCATGCGAGCTCGATTCGCCCTGTTCCTTTTCCTGATTCCTGCCCTGTCACAAGGACAAAAAGCGAAACCCTGGAACTCCTTGCCCGAGGAAGCCGAGGCCGCAACCCGCGGCTTCCCGCCGCAGCTTCGCACCGAAATGGTACAGATTCGAGATGCCGCGCTGCAGGATGACTACGCTTACCGCCAACTCGAACACCTGACCGACAGTATCGGGCCGAGACCTGCTGGCTCGCCTCAAGCCGATGCGGCCGTTAATTATGTCGCCGACGAATTGCGCAAACTCGGACTCGATGTGCATCTGGAGCCGGTAACCGTCACCCGCTTCCTGCGCGGGAACGATTCCGCGGAACTAATCGAGTACCCGGGCAAGGTGGCTGGAACCACGCAGAAGATATTTATTACCGCTTTGTACGGCAACGCGCCGACTCCCGAGGGCGGAATCACGGGAGAAGTAATCGTGGCCCACGATTTCGACGAGCTCAAAGCTTTGGGAAGAGAGAAGGTCGTCGGCAAGATCGTGTTGTGGGATGTCCGCTACGACAGTCGCAAGGCGGCCGCCGGGCGCGCAGGCTCGGCATACGGTGAGGCAGTTCGATATCGCGGAACGGGCGCT
>WNFD01008557.1_pt1 | contig 10044 bp, 8 predicted proteins | sample 5400491 | NCBI WGS metagenome assembly WNFD01 (sample SAMN13153343, study PRJNA577476) | soil metagenome | isolation source: 120 cm saprolite under Douglas fir tree site 2 hole 2 replicate 2 | place: USA:California | collected 2015-04-18
GGGCTACGACCTGGAAGGCAGATGGTGGCAGGGACTCCGGCTCTCGAGGGAATTATCAATCCGCCCATCGACGAACTGCTCGAAGTGGTGGACAGCAAGTACGGTCTGGTGATCATGGCATCGAAGCGTGCCAGGCAGATCAACGCGTACTATGCCCAGCTCGGCGAGGGCCTGCTCGAGTATGTCGGCCCGCTGGTCGAGACCCGGGTGCAGGAGAAGCCGCTGTCGATTGCGCTGCGCGAGATCGCCGAGGGCCTGCTGCGCGCCGAGCCGGCGGATCTCCCGGCCGCCTGACCGCTGACCGGCTGGCGCCGATGCGCATTGTCCTCGGGGTCGGTGCGGGCATCGCTGCGTACAAGGTCTGCGAGCTGCTCAGGCTGCTCACCGAATCCGGGCATTCGGTTCGTGTGGTGCCGACGCCCGATGCCCTGCGGTTCGTCGGGGCCGCTACCTGGAGGGCGCTGTCTGGCCAGCCGGTGAGCACGAGCCAGTGGGACAACATCCACGAGGTGCCGCACGTGACGCTCGGGCGGCAGGCCGACATGGTGCTGGTCGCCCCGGCGACGGCTGACCTGATGGCCCGGGCCGCCGCGGGGCTGGCGCCAGACCTGCTGAGCAACGTGCTGCTGACAGCTCGCTGTCCCGTCGTATACGCCCCAGCCATGCACACCGAGATGTGGCAGCATCCGGCCACCCAGGCCAACGTCGCGACGCTGCGCGGCCGCGGCGCGCTGGTGCTCGAGCCGGCCTCGGGACGGCTCACGGGGACCGACTCAGGCCCTGGCAGGCTGCCGGAGCCTGCCGAGCTCTATCAGGTGGCGTTGCGGGTGCTGGCCAGGGGATCGGCTTGCTTGGTGCCCGATCTGGCTGGCAGGCGTGTCGTGATCTCCGCCGGGGGCACGCGGGAGGAACTCGACCCCGTCCGCTTTATCGGAAACTGGTCATCAGGTCTGCAGGGTTACGCGCTGGCCAGGACTGCCGCCGCGCGAGGGGCTGAGGTCACGCTGCTCGCGGCCAATACCGGGCTGGCCGACCCGGCGGGCGTGCACGTGGTCCGGGTAACGTCAGCCTGCGAGCTGCGGGACGCGGCGGTCCAGGCAGCGGCTGACGCCGATGCCGTGGTCATGGCAGCGGCAGTGGCTGACTTCCGGCCGGTGGCCAGGAGCGAGGTAAAGCTCAAGAAGGCGGGCCGTCCGCCAGCCCCGATCGAGCTGACGGAGAATCCCGACATTCTGCGCGAACTCTCGACCGTCCGCCGCCGGCCAGGCCAGATCGTCGTCGGCTTCGCGGCCGAAACTGAGAACCCTGTCGGCAACGGGCTCGCGAAGCTCGCGGCCAAGGGCTGCGATCTCATCGTCGTCAACAGGGTCGGCAATGGCCTGGCATTCGGCACCGCCGACAACGAGGCGGAGATCCTGGCTGCTGACGGGGAGCGGATATCGGTCCCCCGCGGACCGAAGGATTCCCTGGCTGACGTCATCTGGGACAGCGTCGTGTCCAGGCTCGCCTGACCCCGGGCACGGCTACACTGCGGCGAGACCGCCGAACGAGAAAAGAGTGCGAAGTGGCTCGTCGCCTGTTCACATCTGAGTCAGTCACTGAGGGTCATCCGGACAAGATGGCTGATCAGATCAGTGACACCATCCTCGACGCCATGCTCAAGGGCGATCCGCACAGCCGCGTAGCGGTCGAGACACTGATCACTACCGGGCAAGTGCACGTCGCCGGTGAGGTGACGACTACGACGTATGTAGATATCCCCGGACTGATCAGGGACAAGATCCTGGAGATCGGTTACGACTCGTCGGCGAAGGGATACGACGGCGCATCCTGCGGCGTGTCGGTGTCCATCGGCTCGCAGTCGCCCGACATAGCTCAGGGCGTCATGCACGCGTTCGAGCACCGGGAAGGTGAAGGCGATGACGAGCTCGACCGTCAGGGCGCCGGCGACCAGGGGCTGATGTTCGGTTACGCCTGCCGCGAAACACCGGAGCTGATGCCGCTGCCGATCATGCTGGCGCACCGGCTGTCCAAGCGCCTGGCTGAGGTGCGGCACAGCGGCGAGATCCCGTACGTCAGGCCGGACGGAAAGACCCAGGTCACCATCGAGTACTCAGGCAACGAGCCGGTGCGGCTCGATACCGTCGTGGTCTCGACTCAGCATGCGCCAGCGATCGACCTGAAGGCCCTGCTCATGCCGGACATCAGGGAACGAGTGGTCGAGCCTGTGCTGGCAGCACTCGAGCTTGACAAGGCGAACTACCGGCTGCTCGTCAATCCGACCGGGCGGTTCGAAATCGGCGGCCCGATGGGCGACGCCGGCCTGACCGGCCGCAAGATCATCATCGACACCTACGGCGGCATGGCCCGTCACGGCGGCGGGGCTTTTTCCGGGAAGGATCCGTCAAAGGTCGACAGAAGCGCGGCGTACGCGATGCGCTGGGCGGCCAAGAATGTCGTCGCTGCTGGCCTGGCGGATCGGTGCGAGACGCAGGTTGCCTACGCGATCGGCAAGGCGAAGCCGGTCGGACTGTTCGTCGAGTGTTTCGGCACCGAGCAGGTGCCGCTCGAGCGGATCCAGGATGCGGTCCTCGCGGTCTTCGACCTCCGGCCGGCCGCGATCATCAGGGACCTGGAGCTGCTGCGGCCGATCTACGCTCAGACGGCGAGTTACGGCCATTTCGGCCGGGAGGAACCCGACTTCGCGTGGGAGCGCACCGACAAGGCTGACGCGCTCCGGGCGGCCGCCGGGCTGTGACCCAGGCCGCGGCGACGGATGCCGCGCCCGGCGCACGCCGGGCAGGCAGGCGGTCGGCCCGGCAGCGGGCCAGCCAGGTGGCTGCGTCGGAGCTGCCCGTCGCGCGGATCGCCGTGGACGTCCCGCTGCCGCATCTGGACCGGCTGTTCGACTACCTGGTTCCGCAGCGCCTGTCGGAGTCGGCGGTCAGGGGATCGCGGGTCAGGGTCAGGTTCGCTGGCCGGCTGACCGGCGGCTTTATCACCGAGCGAGCGGCCGGCACCGAGCACCACGGCCACCTGTCGTTCATAGAACGCGTGGTCTCGCCCGAGCCGGTGCTGACCGAGGAGATCGCCGGGCTGGCGCGCGCCGTGGCGGACCGCTATGGCGGGACCCTGGCCGATGTGCTGCGGCTGGCCATACCGCCCCGGCACGCGGCTGCGGAGTCGGAACCGCGTGGACCGGCGGCACCGCAGGAGGCAAGGCCGGCCGGGCCGCCCATCACAACGCCGGCTGCCGGAAAGGCAGGTCCCTGGGACCGCTACCTGGCCGGAAGCGCCTTCCTCACCGCGCTCGCGGACGGCCGCAGCCCGCGGGCCGTGTGGTCGGCGCTGCCCGGCCCGGCGTGGCCTGACGAGATCGCCCGCGCGGTGGCGGCAGCGGCGGCGAGCGGGCGCGGGGCGCTTGTCGTTGTTCCTGACGCCAGGGACCTTGACCTGGTCGATGCCGCCCTGGCCGCCTTGCTCGGGCTGTCGGCCCACGTCAGCCTGTCCGCACAACTCGGGCCAGCTGAGCGGTACCGCCGCTGGCTCGCTGTGCTGCGCGGTGAGCGCAGGATCGTCACGGGTACGAGGTCGGCGATGTTCGCACCCGTCGCCGACCTCGGCTTGGTCGTCCTCTGGGACGAGGGAGACGACCTGCATGGCGAGCCGCGGGCGCCGTATCCGCACGCCAGGGATGTGCTGCTGCTCCGGGCGCACCGGTGCCGGGCCGCCGCGCTGGTCGGCGGCTTCGCCAGGACCGCTGAGGCCGCGCAGCTGGTGGCGACCGGATGGGCCAAGGAACTGGCGGCGGACCGGCAGACCGTGCGCGAGTTCGCTCCGATGGTCAGGACAGCCGGCGAGGACGCCGAGCTGGCCCGCGACGAGGCCGCGCGCACCGCGCGCATGCCCAGCCTGGCCCTGCACACGGTCAGGGCGGGCCTGGAATCAGGTCCCGTGCTGTTTCAGGTACCCAGGAGGGGCTACCTGGCCGCGGTCGCCTGCAAGGGCTGCGGCGCGCGGGTTCGGTGCGCCGAATGCGCCGGACCGGCGGCCCTGCCAGGCCCGCATCAGCCGCTGCGCTGCTTGTGGTGCGGATCACGGGTGGGGCAGGCCTGCCCGGCCTGTGGCGGCACCGGGATCCGTGCCATCGTTACCGGAGAGCGGCGGACGGCCGAGGAACTGAGCCGGGCATTCCCTGGCGTGCCCGTGCGCACGTCAAGCGGGCCCGACGTCGTAGCCACGGTGCCCGGATCGGCGGCGATCGTGATCGCCACGCCGGGGGCCGAGCCCCGCGCGGCTGGCGGCTATGCCGCGGCGATACTGCTTGACGGCTGGTCACTGCTTGCCAGGCCCGGCCTGCGGGCAGGCGAGGAAGCGCTGAGGCGCTGGATGAACGCCGCGGCCCTGGTGCGTCCAGGCCCGGCCGGCGGGAAGGTCATCATAATGGCCGACCCTGGCCTGCCTGCTGTCCAGGCGCTGATCCGCTGGGATGGGAGAACGCATGCCCGACGGGAGCTAGCCGAGCGGGAGGAACTGCGCCTGCCGCCTGCGGTGCGGCTGGCTGCGCTGACCGGCGCGGCCGAGGACATCGGCCAGTTTCTCGGCGCGGTGTCGCTGCCGCAGCGAGCCGACGTGCTTGGTCCTGTCCCGGCCGAGCAGGACGGTCCGGCTGGGCAGCAGGCCGCCGGCACCGCGCGATACCTGGTCAGGGCGCCCTCGGCGGACGGAACCGCGCTTGCGGTCGGTTTGCGGGCAGGACTGGCCGAACGTAGTGCCGCCAAGAGCCAAGGTCAGGTCAGACTGCAGCTCGACCCGACCGAGCTAATCTGACGTCGCGCCGATGAGGCCGTATGGTGCTTGGGTGGCAACTTCACGGCAGAGGTCAGGCGAACCGCCCAGCGCCCGACAGCGCGAGGACGGGATAGTGGCTGCTCACGTGGCTGACCTAATGCGCGGTGAGGTCGAGACGGCGTCCCAGCCTCGGAGACTGCCTTCGGTCCGGCTGGCGCCCCGCGACGAGCTGGCCGGCCTCGCCAGGGTAGCGCCGCTGCTCAGGGCGGCCAGAGACCTCGGCCGGTGGGCCGAGCGGCGGGCCGGCGTGACGCAGGCTGCGGGCGGCGAACTGGATCCTGCCGCGGTGGATGCGGCAGCGTCCGCGCTCGATCTGGCGCCGAGGGAGGTCCGCGCGGCCTGGCGCGTGGTCATGGCGTCCGCGCAGCTTGGCGGCCCGGGGGCGCAGGCTCCTGCGCTGGCGGCTGTCCTTGCCCACGGCGACACCGAAGTTGTCCTGAAAGTGTGGGATGCCGCTCTCGCCGTGCTGCTCGACTCTGAGGAACTCGACGGTATCGCCACGGCGCTCTACACCGTCGGCGGCCCCGTCGGCATGGACGGACTCTTCGACGCGTACGTGTCGGCCGCCGGGACCCGCCCCGTCCCGCCGGCCTCGTCGCAGCCCGTTCAGTCACTGCCAGCCCGGCCGGAGCTGGCCCAGTCGCCGCGTGTCCAGCCACCGTCGGCCCAGCCGAGGCGCCCGCAGCCGGTGCATCCCCGTATGTTCCCGGCCCAGCCCGATAGCGCGCGCCCCGCCGTGGTCGATCCCATGGCTGCCGATGGCCGCGCGGGCTCCGATCAGGGCGCAGCGCTTTCGCTCGCACTGGAGACGCTTGCCGATCTCGGCGCGGTCGAGCTTGGCACGGAGGACGGCGACGGCAGCCTGACCGTCGCGCTCTCGCCGCTCGGGACCTGGGGCATTCATCGCAGGCTCCGGGCACAGGGCTGGCATGTACCCGTGCGCGGGGCGGCCAGCAACGACGGAGCGCACGGCCTCCTCGCCGCCCTGGCCAGCTGCGATGCCGAGGACGGTGAAGCAGAGATCACCGCCTGGCTTGAGTCGCGCGACCCCCTCAAGGCCGCTGCCGAGCTGATCGAAGCGGCTGCCGGCGGCTCACCGGGACAGCGCGGCGCCGCGTTCGCCGTGCTCGACCGGATCGGGCTGTCAGCGCTCGATCAGGTCAGGAACGCGCTCGACCGCCCGCTGCTCCGGGCACATGCGGCGGTCTGGCTGATCGAACACGGCGAGGAGGTGCGGCTCCATCCTTCCGACCGCACCTGGCTACTTGTCGACCTCGGAGCCGGGCTGCTCGAGGAGGCAAACGCACAGGATGTCGTCGCCGAGCTGCTGCCCGACCTGCCGGCCGAGGATCAGGCCGAGATCGTGGCCAAGCTGTGGGCCGTCAGCCACCCCGGGGTCACTAGCTTCCTGACTGCGCTCAGCGATCACCATCCCGTACCCGCGGTGGCCAGAGCGGCGCGGAAAGCCGCATTTAAGGCACGGTCGCCCGCGGCGACGGTTGACTAGACAAGCCAGCCACGTCCTCTTCTCCTGCCCATTCTCCTGCGCACTTGGCTTCTCCGCCGCCCCGCTCGCCGGCGCAGGATTCGTCCTGTAACGGAAGCCGAGCCGACTTCGTAGACTGGATCAGCCGCAGCCGCGGGCCGGCACTGGACTCGAGACCTGGAGGACCAACCGGTGAGTATCAAGCCGATCCGCCTGTTCGGAGACCCAGTGCTCCGCACGCCTGCCGACCCGGTCACCGAGTTCGACGCCGAGTTGCGCAAGCTCGTCGCCGACCTGACCGACACCATGCAAGACGCGCCGGGGCTGGGTCTTGCCGCTCCGCAGATCGGGGTCGGCCTGCGGGTGTTCACGTATTACGTGGACGACGTCCTCCGACACCTGATTAATCCGGACCTAGATCTGTCCGCCGACGAGGAAACCGACGATGAGGGCTGCCTGTCGTTTCCCGGCTTGGCGTTCCCGACGAAGCGGTCTTACGGCGCTGTCGCCAAGGGGTTCAACATGTATGGCGAGCCCGTCACCGTCGAGGGGAGCGGGCTGCTCGCCCGGTGCGTCCAGCACGAAACCGATCATCTGGACGGCGTGCTCTTCATCGACCGGCTCGACCCTGAGCAGCGCAAGCTGGCGATGAAGGAGATCCGCGCGGCGGAGTGGTGGGGCGAGCAGGTGCCCGGCGTGAAGATCTCGCCGCATCTAACGCACGGCAAGGCGCTGTAGCCGATGCGGCTTGTCTTCGCTGGCACGCCGCGGACGGCCGTGCCGTCGCTGGATGCGCTGCTCGCCTCACGGCATACCGTTGCCGCCGTCCTGACCAGGCCGGACGCGCCGGCTGGCCGCGGCAGGCGGGTGGCAGCGAGCGCAGTCGCCGAGCGAGCGAGGCACGCCGGAATCGAGGTACTCGCGCCGCAGCGGCCGTCGGACCCTGCGTTCGGTGCCAGGCTGAGCGAGATCGCGCCCGACTGCTGTCCTGTAACCGCCTACGGCGCCCTGATACCCGACTCCGCTCTGCGCGTGCCCCGGCACGGGTGGGTCAACCTGCATTTCTCAGTCCTGCCAGCGTGGCGCGGCGCAGCGCCGGTGCAGCACGCGATCCTGCACGGTGACCAGATCACGGGTGCGACCACCTTCCGCCTGGTCGCGGAGCTGGATGCCGGGCCGGTGTTCGGTGTCCTGACCGAGCCAGTCAGAGCATCAGACACCGCCGGGGACCTGCTCAAAAGGCTGGCCGTCGCTGGCGCCGAGCTGCTGGTCGCGACCCTGGACGGAATCGAGTCTGGCGAGCTCGAAGCGCGGCCGCAGCCGCACGACGGGGTCAGCTACGCGCCGAAGCTCGACCGGGCCGATGCCAGGGTGAACTGGAAACTGCCTGCTCAGGCCATCGACCGCCTGATCCGCGCATGCACTCCGGCTCCTGGGGCCTGGACAACCCTCAACGGAGCGACGCTCAAGCTCGGGCCGATCAGCCTGGCAGGCGTCGCCGCGGCCGACGGGCCCGACCTATTGCCGGGCGAGGTGCGCGTCGTCGGCCAAGCCGTGCTCGCCGGGACAGGAACGACGCCGGTCAGGCTGGGGGATGTGCAGGCTGAGGGGAAGCGGACGATGCCAGCTGCGGACTGGGCTCGCGGCGTCCGGGGCGCAGACCTGGTGCTTGACTGACATGAGTGGTGCGTCTGGGCGACGTGGCGCCGGGAAGCGGCCAGGATCCGCAACGACGCCGCCATCGGGCCGGCGCGGCGGAGCAGATCAGCGCAGTCCTTCCACGCCAGGCTCAAGAGCTCAGCGGCCGGGCTCCGCCGGTCGCCCCGGGTCTGGGCGCCCTGGGACCGGGCGACCGGGGCCTGACCAGGTACGGCGGACGGCGTGCGAGGTGCTGCTCGCGGTGAGCAGCAACGACGCCTATGCCAACCTGCTGCTGTCGGCCAGCTTGCGCGAACGTGGCCTGCGCGGCCAGGACGCCGCGCTCGCGACCGAGCTCGTTTACGGAACGCTGCGCAACCGCTCTTGCTATGACGCCGTCATCAGCATGTGCGCTGATCGCGATCTCGACCAGATTGACCCGCCGGTGCTAGCTGTGCTCAGACTGGGCACTCACCAGCTGCTCGGGATGCGGATCAAGGCGCACGCCGCCGTGGCGACGACGGTCGACCTGGCGGTCGCCATCGCCGGCCGCCGCCCGGCTGGATTCGTGAACGCCGTGCTGCGCAGGATCGCGCCGCGGGAGCTCGAGTCGTGGATTGAGCTCGTGGCGCCGGATCGGGCAACGGATTTGGCCGGCCACCTGTCGACCAGGTACAGCCACCCGCGCTGGATCGTCGAGGCGCTCGCGGCCGCTCTTGGCGAGAGTGCGCCCGGCCTTCCGCAGACCGTTCCAGGCGACGGGCTCACGGCGCCAGGACAGACGCGGGCTGAGGCGGGACTGGCGCAAGCCAAGCCGGGCCTGCCGCAAGCCGAGCGGGGCCTGCCGCAAGCCGAGCGGGGCCTGCCGCAAGCCGACCGGGGCCTGCCGCGGACTGAGGCGGCGCTCGCCGCCGATCAGGACCGGCCAGCGGTCACGCTGGCTGCCGTGCCCGGGCTGGCCAGCCGCGACGAGCTCGTCACCGCTGGCGCCGAGGCCGCCAGGTGGTCCCCGTTCGGCGCTTACCTGGATCATGGCGATCCGGGCGCAATCAGCGCCGTAGCCGAAGGCCGGGCGGCCGTTCAGGACGAGGCGAGTCAGCTCGCCGTCCTGGCCCTGACCCGGGCCGCTGCCGAAGGCCGGGACCGGTTCTGGCTTGACCTGTGCGCCGGCCCTGGCGGCAAGGCCAGGCTGCTCGCCGGAATCGCGGCCGAGCGCGGCGCATCGCTCGTCGCTGCCGACCTGCACGAGCACCGGGCCAGGCTGGCCGCGGGCGCCCTGAGCGGAACCGGCACGGCGCGCGTGATCAGCGCCGACGGGACGGCGCCTGCCTGGCGGCCAGGGGCGTTCGACCGCGTACTAGCCGACGTTCCGTGCTCCGGGCTCGGCAGCCTCAGGCGCAGGCCCGAAGCGCGGTGGCGGCGGGATCCGGCAGACATCGCCGCGCTCGGCGAGCTGCAGCGGGCGCTGCTTGACTCGGCGGTCGAGGCGACCAGGCCAGGCGGCGTCGTGGCCTACGTCACTTGCTCGCCGCATCTGGCCGAGACCAGGGACATTCTCGATGACGTCCTGGGACGCCGGCAGGACATCGCTGTGCTGGATTGCCCTGCCTTGCTGGCCGAGGTGCCGGACCTCAGGTGCCGCCAGCCGTACTCCCGGTATGCCCAGTTCTGGCCGCACCGGCATGGCACCGACGCGATCTTCATAGCGCTGCTCCGCCGGACCGGTGCCGACAGCCTCCCGGCCTGACCGCGCCGCATCCCGAGGGCCGGCGGGTATCGCGCCGCGTCGCTGACCGGCGGGACCGGGCGCCGCTGGTCAGCGTTGCCGGACGGGAGCGCGGGTGAGCGAGCGGCCGCGGGCGCCGGACAGCCGGCTGGTGCCGATGTCTGCCCGCTGACCCTGGGCGTAGCCGTCGCGGTAGCCGCTGCCGCTGTAGGTGACCCTCGCCTTGCGGGTCACCGGGTAGGCGTCCTCCACCTGCCTGCGAATGATGAGAGAGCGATCAGCCAGGACGAGGGCAGCGCGCTCGCCGCCGCGGCTTCCCCGCTGGGTGGCCGCCAGCACCGCC
>WNFD01013018.1_pt1 | contig 10041 bp, 8 predicted proteins | sample 5400491 | NCBI WGS metagenome assembly WNFD01 (sample SAMN13153343, study PRJNA577476) | soil metagenome | isolation source: 120 cm saprolite under Douglas fir tree site 2 hole 2 replicate 2 | place: USA:California | collected 2015-04-18
TACATGGCGATGGTCATCATCTCGCCATGGGCGAAATTGACGACGCGCACGACCCCGAAGATGACCGAGAGGCCGACCGCCATCAGGCCGTAGACGAGGCCGGTCAAAAGACCGCTGACCGCGACGTTGAAATAGATCTCTGCGGCCACCGATCGGTCCTGCCCTAAGGGCGTCCCACGCCCGTCCCATAGCCCGCGAAGACGGGCGTTAAAAGCCCTTACGGCAAGGCTCCGCCCCGCTGCCGCGGCCGGCGCAGGATCAGCGAGCGAGCATCTCAGCCGCGCCGGTCATACGGGCTCATCGGCAATTCGGGCTGGGCGTTCGACGCGGTCTTTGGCGCGATCGTGAGGAGCTTGCCGCCGCGGTTCTGAATCGCGGCATTCTTGAGCTTGTCGTTTTGACCCTTGTCGTTGAACTGGATGCCGGGACCAATGCTCACATTGTCGGTGATGTTGGTGGCGCGGATCGCGTCCGCGAGTGTCTTCGGGTCGCTCGAGCGCGCCCGCTTATAGGCGTCCGCCGCGACCAGCAGCGCCTCGAAGGTAAAGACATGATTGGTGTTGAGATTGATGCCCGGGTAGGCCTTGGCGAGGGCGGCTTCGAGTTGCTGGGCAAGTTTCTTGTGCGGGTCGTACCACGGCACGAAGCTCATCGGGCCGTCGGAGAGCTTGCCCAACGTCTTGAGATATTGGTCCTCGTACCAGCCCGGCCCCATGCTGAGCACCGCCATCGGCGACCAGCGCTGCTTGACCAGTTCGCGGGTGATCAGGATCGCGTCGTTGAGCCGGCTGACCATGAGCAGCGCCTCCGCGCCCGTCGCCTTGGCCTTGGCCACTTCGACCGAGAGGTCGCGCGCGGTCGGATCGTAGGCGATCTGCTCGACGATTTTGTAAGGCATGTTGAAGCGGGGCATCACGGCGCTGATGCCCTGCTGCATCGAGGTGCCGAAGGTGTCGTTGGCATGCATGAATACCACCGATTTCGGCGCCACCCCGGTCGCGTCGAACAGTTCCTTCTGATTGGTGAAGGCGTCGCTGAGGATCATCGGCGCGGTGGGGAAATTTCGAAAGACGAATTTGTAGCCTTGCTCGGTGATCGGGGGCGCCGCGGCGATGTTGATAACGAAGGGAATGCCTTTCTGCTCGGCGACTTGCGCGATCGCTGAGGTCTGGCCGGAATCGAAGGCGCCGACCAGAAGCTGGGCGCCGTCGTTGATCAGTTTCTCGGCCCGCGCCCGCGCCACTTCCACGTTGGTCTCGGTGTCGGCGTTCACGATCGCGAGCTCGGGCAGGCCGAGCTGCTTGAAGATCGCGGGCGCGAGCTCGACCCCGCGCTGGCAATCCTGCCCGATGCCTGCTTGCGCTCCCGAGCGCGGCAGCAGAACGCCGACCTTCAGCGGCCCACTTTGGGCGCGAGCGAAGTCGAGCGGCGCGGTCGCGGCAAGCAATCCGGCGGCGCCTGCGCCGGCAGCGAAGCTGCGGCGGGTGACGGCATTGGTTGGCGGCGTGCGGGTCATTTGCGATCCTCCCAAATGCGCTTATCGGCCGTCGCGTGCGATTTCTCTTATAGTCTCCGCTCCAAGATGCAATGGGCCATGACCGCGCGCTCCGCCAAACGGTCGCGGACGACCCAACGACTAGGCCACGCATCGCCGGCGGCCGCGACCGCGCTCGGCAGGCGATTTCGCCGGTGAGCCGCGCTACCATGGCCCGGCCCAATCGCGGCCGTCGAAGTTCACGAGGAGGCGCCCATGGAAGAAGCACCTGTGCTGGTCGAGCGGCGCGCGGGCTATCGTGTCATCACGCTGAACCGGCCGCGCCAACTCAACGCGTTCAACGAGGCGATGCATCAGGAGCTCAAGCGCGCGCTCGCCGAGGCCGAGGAGGACACCGACTGCCGCGCGCTATTGCTGACCGGCGCCGGGCGCGCCTTCTGCGCGGGCCAGGATTTGCGTGAACGGATGACTCCGGACGGCAAGACGATGGTGCTCGGGGACGCGCTCGACACCCATTACAACCCGCTCGTGCGCAAGCTGCGCGCATTGCCGTTCCCTGTAGTCGCCGCGGTCAACGGCGTCGCGGCCGGCGCCGGCGCCAACATTGCGCTCGCCTGCGACATCGTGCTGGCGGCGCGCTCGGCGACCTTCGTGCAGGCCTTCGCCAAGATCGGCCTCATCCCCGATTGCGGGGGCACGTGGTTCCTGCCGCGGCTCATCGGTCCCGCCCGCGCGCGCGGGCTTGCGCTTACCGCCGAGCCGCTCCCCGCGGACAAGGCCGAAGCCTGGGGCCTCATTTGGAAGACGCTCGACGACCTCGAGCTGATGGCGCAAGCCCACCAGCTCTGCGTCCACTTCACCGCGGCGCCGACGGTGGCGCTTGCCTTGATCAAGCGCGCCCTCGATGAGGCCTGGGCCAACGATCTCGACACCCAGCTCGACCTCGAGCGCGAGTCGCAGCGCGAGGCGAGCCTCTCGCCCGACTACGCCGAGGGCATGCGCGCGTTCCTGCAAAAGCGCTCGCCCGCGTTCACTGGACGCCGGGTTCCCTAGCGCAGGCAAAGCGTGAGCGTCAGCACCACTTGGGCCTCGATGATTCTCGAGCCGCGGTTCAAGGCGGCGGGATTTGGATCAGCTCGGCGAGCTGTTCCTTCCCGAGCGGCTTGTCCAGAAACTTGAGCCGCACCGCCTGCGCCATGACCGCGTCGAGGTCCGACAGGCGATCGTTGCGCATCGCCTCCTTGGTCTGGAACTTGTCCCGCGTCATGGCCGCAAGCTCGACCGGCACGTTCGTTTCCTCGGCATAGATCTGGACCGCCTCGGGGCTGGAAAACATCCAATCCAGGGTCTCGCGGTAAGCTTGCACGAAACGCAGCACCGCGTCCCTGCGGCGCTTGAAGACTTCGGCATTGACCATATCGACACGGACGCTCTGGCTGCGCAGCGAGGGCACGTCGTTGCCGTTGGCGATGATGCGAATCTTGCCTTGCGCCAATTCCTTCAAGCCGAACGGTGGCACGCTCCACCCGATGTCGATCTGCCCCGACATCACCTGGGTGAGCGTCGCAGGCTGCGTCCCGGTCGCGGTCGGCATTGCCTTGACGCCGAGCTCCTGCAGGAAGGCAAGGACCACGTTATGGCTCGAGGATCCGCTCGCCGAGTAAGCGATGGTCGTCGCATCGCTGGCATCGGCGAGGCGCTTGATGGGCGAGTCCGCCCGCACATACCAATAGAGGTCCCCTGCCCCGGTGAAATTCACCCCGATCACGCGGATGGGCGCGCCCTTGGAATAGGCGCGCAAAACCGCGGCGGTGCCGATCCCGACCGTGAGATCGGCGGAGCCGGAAATCACCGCCTGCAAGGTCTCGCCCCCGCCGGAGGTGCCGAAGATGTCGAGGACGAGGCCATGCTTCTTGAAGATGCCGGCGCGCTGGCCGAGCCGCGGCGCGTCGACCGCCCACAGCCCAAGCTGCCCGATCGCAACCTTGAACGTCTCCTGCGCCGACGCTGGCGAGACGGCAAGCGCGATCGCCGCCGCGAGCAGAAGCGACAACAGCCAGCGCCGATCGCGCATGGACCCTCACAGCCGTTTACTCAGCCGCGCGCCCGGACGCGGCCTTTGTGCTTGCTCTTATTTCGTGCGCGGCGGGATTTGGATGAGCTCGGCAAGCTGCTCTTTGCTCAGCGGCGCATCGATGAATTTGAGCTTGACCGCGTCCCTCTGGATCCCAGCCATGTCCTTCATCTCGTCGGTCTGCATCGCCGCTTTGGGATGAAACTCCTTGATCGAGTCTGCAATCAAGTTCTGGTCGAGCTTCATCTTCTCGGCGTACATCGCGATGGCGTTGGGATCCGCGTACATCCAGTCGACGGCCTCGCGATAGCCCTGGACGAAACGCATGATCGCGTCGCGCTTGCTTTTGAGCGCATCGGCGTTGACGATGATAGTTCGCACCGTCTGCCCGCGCAGCGAAGGCGCGTCGCTGCCGCGGATGAGGATGCGGATCTTTCCCTCCTTGAGCTCCTTCATGCCGAACGGCGGGGAGGCCCAGCCGATGTCGATCTGACCGGACAGCACCTGAGTCAGCGTGGCGGCCGGCCCGCCGGTCGGCGTCGGCTTGGCCTTGACGCCAAGCTCGTCGACGAATGCAAGCACGAGGTTGTTCGAACTCGAGCCGCTGGTGGAATAGGCAATGGTGTTGTTGGCGGTGATGTCCTTGACGGTCTTCAGCGGTGATTCCGCCTTGACGTACCAATACAGGTCTCCGGTTCCGGTGAACGCGGGCAGCAGGATGCGCAGCGGGGCGCCCCTGGCGAACGCGCGCATGACGCCGGCTACGCCGACGCCGGCGCCGAGATCGGCGCTGCCGGCGATGACGGGCTGCATGGTCTCGCCCGCGCCCTGGGTGCCGACATTGTCGAGCACGAGGTTGTGCCGCTTGAAGATGCCCGCATCCTGGCCGAGCGTCGGCGGCTGGTTCTCCCAATTGTTGATCTGGCCGATGGCGACCTTGAGCTGATCTTGCGCCAGCGCCGGCGTGAGCGTGAACAGGGCAACGAGCGCGAGCGCGCACGCGCGCATCACAACATGTATCGGTGTCATCGCGGGTCCTTCGAACGGGGTGAGAGCCTCGAGTTGCCCACCGTGCGGCAAACCTAGCATGGCCTCGGCAGACCGCGCGAGACGCCGCGCACCGCGCGCGACACTGCGCCACTGGCAGTGCTTTTGCTCGAGCAACGAATTGCGGCGCCGCACGCCGCGCGAACGCTCCGTCCGCTCAACCGACCGCGCGATTGGTGCCGAAGCCCTCCTGCACGCCGAGAACCGCCAGCGGCAGCTTGAGGCTCTCCTGCCACAGCAGGCTTTCCATGGCGATGTTCAGCGGCTGATCCTGGACCGTCAGCTCGTAGACGAAATCATCGTAGGAGGCGTGGTTGTGGACCGCCCAGCCGGGGGCCGAGAGCATGAGATCGCCCGCCTTCCACTCCAGCACCTCGCCGTCGACGGTCGAGCGCCCGGTGCCGTGGAAGTAGTAATTGATGGCGGCCGAGGTGTGGCGGTGCGGCCGGTCGACGATCTTGGGCGGCCGTATCGTCATCGTGGCGAAGAACGACGGCGTGCAGCCGTTGGTGCGCCCGGTCATCGGATTGTAGAGCATGTAGAGGCGCCGGCCGATATAGTCCTTGCCGAGCGCCTGCAGCTTGTCGAGATGGTGTTTGACCTGCTCCCACGGCCAGTGCAGCGCCTTCGACTCCACCGCCGGCGGGTTGATCAGCACCTCGTAGGGCATGAGACTGGCGCCCTCCTCATCGAGCTTGATCGTTCCGTAGGGCGAGACGCGGCGCCGTTTATCCTCCTCGCTTTGCTCCTCGTGCTTGACCGGCTCGATCGGCGGCGGGTTCTCCTCCACGTAATGGATGTTCATCAGTTCGAGCAACGCGGCATTCGAGTAGGTGAGTCGAGCTTGGATGTCCTTGCTGTCGTTGCCATGCCAATAGATATGCATGGAGGGCGTATTCCAGACGTCGTAAAGATTCACTTCGAAGCGCTTGCCGCCGACGATCGAATGCCCGCGGCCGCGAATGACGAAGTTGACCTGGGTCGAGTTCTGCCGGTAGGGCACGGTCCGCTCGCCCGGCAACAACACATCGAGCGCAACCTGGATGCCGGCTGCGAGGCCGTTTCCGCTCTGCGCGCGCGGATGCGCGATGATCGAGCGCCGGCGGCCGTTGGCAGGACGCGGCAGGCTCGCCAGGCGCTCGACCTCGGCATCGATTGCCTCCTTCGGGATGACGATCGCCGGCCACAGATCCATTGTGCCGGGTCGGGCACCGGTTTGATCGAGGAAACGGACGGTCTCGTTCATGGCAAGCCTCCTTCAGGCGAACAGTTTGACGGGTTGCGGGTGCGGGAATTCGCGGCCGAGACGCTGCTCGCTCGCCCGCCGCAAGATTTCGATACCGAGCGCGAGATCCGAAATGCCCATTCCCATGGCCTTGAACAAGGTGAGGTCGGCGCCCGCGGGCCGGCCGCGGCCTTCGGAGACCACGGCAGATAACGGACGCACGGCGCGCCATTTCGCGTCATCCCGCCCGTAATATTGCATGAACTCGCTCGAGAGGTTTTGCACCTGCGGCACGCTGTCGGCGACCACCGCCGTGCAACGCGACAGCAGCGCCGGCTCGAACTCGGTGCGCTCGGGCGAGATCGCGCCGACGGCGTTCAGGTGCGTGCCCGCTGCAAGCATCTCGGAGGCGAGGATCGGCTTGGTCGCGCGCGTGACCAGCGTGACGATCGCGGCTTTGTCGACCGCTTGCGCGACCGAGGATGCCTCCTCGACGTTGAGCCCCAGCGCCTTCCTGGCGCGCGCGACGAAGTCGGACCTCCCAGCGCCGTCGCGGCTGAAAGCGCGCACCCGCCGCAGCGGGCGCACGGCGGCCACGGCGGCCAGCTGCGTCATCGCCTGCTTGCCGGTGCCGATCAGCGCCATGTCGGAGGCGCCCTCAGCCGCCAGATATTTCGTCGCCAGGCCGCTGATCGCGCCCGTGCGCAGCTGCCCGAGCGCGAAGGCTTCGATGATCGCTCTGAGCGAGCCGTTGTGACTGTCGAACAGAATGAGCAGCGGCGCCGCACCATTGGCATGCGCCCAGGTCTTGGTGCCGACGAAGCCCTCGTCAGCAAAGGTGGCGCCGATCGCGTGCAGCGTATGGTGGCCGCCCCAGATGGCGTGCGTCTTCACCATGTTCTCGGCTTTGCCGGCAGCTTCCAGCGCGAGCCCGCGGTCCAATGCGGCGATCGCCCCCTTCATGTCCATGAGGCGCACCACCTCGCCTTCCGTTACCCAGAGACTCACTGCATCGCCCCTTGATCCGTTGTCATGCTCGTCGGAGGGCTTCGTTTTCGGCATCGGCGGAAACGTCGCCGCCGATCCGCCCGCGACAAGGCGAAAATACTATATCAATCGAGGCAGCCGAAAACCATGCGGCGGTCGGTCAACGCCGAGCGCTCTGCGCGCGCGCGGTCCAATACTCCCAGGTGCGCGCCAACGGATTAGGCGAGAGGTTGCTGGCAGCGGCGAGCTTGGTCTCGCCCGGCGTCAACGTACTTAAATTCCCCATCGCCAGCGCGCGCATCTGGGATTCGGCGTTCTGGCACATGGCGATCGAGCGGAAAACCAGCTCGCGCACATCCGCGCCGACCACGGTCGCGCCATGCCGCCGCATCAGCACCGCGTAATGGGCGCCGAGCGCGCGCGCGAGCGAGCGGCCTTCTTCCGGCTTGACCACCAGCAGACTGGTATCGCCGAACTCGTCACGCTGATCCCAGAACGGCACGGTCGCGCCCATGATCGCGGCCACGTGGATCACCGGGATGAGGGGAATGCCGCTGATGCAGAACGGCATCACCGCGGAGGCGTGATGGTGGCAGACCGCCATCACGTCCGGCCGCGCCTGATAGATGCAGCCGTGGATCACCCGTTCCGCGTAGAGCTGGACCGTCGGCGGCGTGACCGGCTCGGAGTCGAGGTTAAACTCCAGAACGTCGGCCGCCTCGATCAGTCCCGGCGAGCGCGAGCGCGGGAGCAGATAGCGACCGGGATCGGTCGGATGGCGCACGCTGACATGGCCGAATGCATCGAACACGCCTTCGTTCGCCAGTATGCGGTTGGCAAGCGCGACCTGGTTGCGGGCATCGGAGAGATCATCGGGCACGGGCGTTTCCTGCTCTCGAGGGGGCGGTTTCGACGCCGCCGGAGCAAAGCCGAAATGGCCGCCATTGCCAAGCCGCCCGGGCGCCGCGCCGCGCACGTCGTTTGCCGTTGCGCGGGGCGAGGGCAAAGACTGCCTTGCCAAGGCGCCGCGATGTCAGCAGATTGCGCGCAGCGCCGCCTCCAAATCGGAGAACGACTCCATGACTGCTGTCGTCATGTCTCCTGTCGTCGCCGTCATCGCGCCCGGCATGATGGGCGCCGCCGTCGGAAAGCGGCTCACCGATCACGGCCTCAAAGTGCTGACCTCGCTGCAAGGGCGCAGCGCCGAGACGCGCGAGCGCGCCCAGGCCGCCGGGATGGTGGCCGCGGAGATCGCCGCCACCGATTTCATCTTGTCCATCCTGCCGCCCGGCGACGCGGTGGCGCTGGCGCAGCGGTTTGCGGGAGCGCTCAGCGCCAGCAACAGCAAGCCGGTCTACGTCGACTGCAACGCGGTGAGCCCGCCGACGGTCGAGCGCATCGCGGCCGCGATCGCGCCGACCGGCTCCGCCTTCGTCGACGCCGGCATCATCGGCGCGCCGCCGAAACCAAACGACGCGGGCCCGCGCTTTTATGCCTCCGGCCCGGACGCGCCGCGCTTTGCCGCGCTCAAGGATTTCGGGCTCGACATCCGCGTGCTCGGCGGCCCGATGAGCACGGCCTCGGCGCTGAAAATGTCCTATGCCGGCATCACCAAGGGCACGCAGGCCTTGGGCGCCGCGATGCTGCTGGCGGCGACGCGCGGCGGCACGGCGGATGCGCTGTTCGCCGAACTGCAAGGGAGCCAGCCGCAGATGCTGGCATGGCTCAAGCGCAATCTGGCGCTCATGCCGCCGAAGGCCTACCGCTGGGTCGCGGAAATGCACGAGATCGCCGAGTTCGTCGGCGAAGACCCGTCCGCGCACGAGCTTTACCTCGGGGCGGCGCATTTCTACGAGCGGATCGCGCGCGATTTCGAAACCGACAAGACAGCAGTGTCGGCGCTCGAGGCGTTCCTGAGCAAGGGCGCGGCGAGCTAAAGGACTCCCCCCGTTCCCTGTAATTCCCTGTAAATTGACAGAAGTAAACGGGGCGCCGCCCTGTCACCAATACCGCCCAGGATACAAGATGTCGGCGGGCCGCGCCGTTAGGCTCGACACGTTGGAGTTGCAGCGTTCATTGTAAATAACAACCCGGAAACAATGGAGCGGAGCCGGCCGGTCGTTTCCTACACCCGTAGGTTGCTCCTCCCGATCGGGACCTTGCCGATCGTGAGCTTGGAATATGGACGCAAACGCCGTCGCCGGTATTGCGCCCTCGCCCCTTGCAGAAACTCACGATGTCAAACAGCCCGCAGGATGGGCTGAGCGCGACCAAAACCCATCCTACCCGCCCGTTTCGCGGACGCCTTGGAAGACGCCTCGATGCGAGCATGGCGAATCCCTAGCACATCCACATTACGTAGTCAATACCCGTAGTCGTGATGTAGTCATCATAAGCTGCCCGAAGACGGGCGACTACGGGTCACAGCCGCTCCTGCAGGAAGCGCATGAGGCGGGGCGCCAGGAAGCCGGAATAGCTTGCCGGCTCCTCGATCGGGTCGTTGAGCCAGTAGTGCGGCGCGCCCTGCACGATGCAGGTGCGCACGAAGAAGTTGGCCTGCTTCAGTCGCAGCAGGAACGCGTCGGTCTGCGCGCGGCGGTTGACCAGATCGTCCTCGGTTCCGACGCTCAGGAACACGCCGATCTGATTGTTGGCGAACGTCGCATAATTGACGGGTGAAGCGTCGAAATAGCGCCGCGGATCGTCCATCGGCGCGGCGCCCATGAAATTCTCGATATTGTTCTCGCGCGGGCTCTGCAGCTGGTAGCGCTGCCACATCTCGACGAGATCGTAGACGCCGTAGACCCCGATGAGCGCCTTCACCTTGGTGGCGACCGCGGCATGGGCGTCGCTGGGATAGGCGCCCTTGAACGGCGCGCTTTCTCCCCCGAGCGCCGCCAGCGAAGCGAGGTGCGCGCCGGCGGATGCGCCGAACAAGCCGATGCGCTCGGGATCGACCTTGATTTGGGCGGCGCTGCCGCGCACGAATTGCACGCCCGCGCGCACGTCGTTGACCGCCTGCGGAAACATTTTCTGTCCCTTCTTGGCCAAGCGGTAGCTGATCGCGAACAGCACGTAGCCGCGCGCGGCGAGATAGGGTCCCCAGAACTGAAAGGCATTGCGCGCGCCCGCCTGCCAGCCGCCGCCGTGCACGGCGACGAGCGCGGGAAACGGCCCGGCGCCAGCGGGCAGATAAAGATCGCCGAGCAGCGA
>WNFD01008566.1_pt1 | contig 10038 bp, 9 predicted proteins | sample 5400491 | NCBI WGS metagenome assembly WNFD01 (sample SAMN13153343, study PRJNA577476) | soil metagenome | isolation source: 120 cm saprolite under Douglas fir tree site 2 hole 2 replicate 2 | place: USA:California | collected 2015-04-18
CTGCGTCAAGCGTTGCGGCGGTCAAGTGTCGAGCTCCCTCTTGCCGCAGTGCCGCTCCCAGTGGCTCATACACCTCTCCCAGAGGCACGATGGCATCGCGTGTCGCCGCGACCAGCAGCACTCGCTTCCCGGCCAGGACGTGCGCGTAACGCTCCAACTGCCATTGTGTGGCGTGGTCGACCATGTCCTGGGCGAGAGCTTGCCCCGACGTCCCACGCAGCGGCCCGAGCTGCGGGTCAAGCCGGCGCACGCTCGCGGCGAACGCTTCGGGATCCTTCAAGCGTTCGCCGCGGCGACCGAAGTCACCTGGTGCGAGAGCGGCAACGGCTCGGACGCCGCTGTCGGCGGCGGCGCTGTACAGGGCGGCGAAGCCACCCAAGCTATGGCCAACCAGAATCAGGCGCCGCGTGTTCACTCGGTAGGAGTCCGCGACGGCTGGTTGACGGAGCCATCGGAGGGCGGCAGCGACGTCCTCTAAGACGTGACTGAAGGAGTAGTCCCCGTCACTGCCCCAGGCGCCGCGATAGTGGAAGATCAGGGCGTTGAACCCGGCCCGTCGGACGACCTGAGCTAGGTCGGTATTCTTCTCGGTACCCGGAAAGCCGTGTAGAACTAGCACCGTGGTGTGAGGGCCCTTGCTCTGGGCGAGGTACAGCACGCCGTTCATCCGGGCGCCCGAGCTGGGAATTTGCACGTCTGCGAGTGTCGGCGGGTACAGGCTGTCCGAGGTCACGGGATCGCTTGCGACTGCCAGCGTATCGCACGCGGGCGTTTGGGCGTGTACGACAGCTACGAGGCAGGCACTGAGGACAGTGCCGAGAGGCACTACAGCTCTTGGATATGACATCATCACCTCGCTTGCTCACGTGTCGGAAGGAGTCTGGCAGACTCTGCGTGTCTGCCGCCCCTCACGGACACTTGTAGCATATGTCTCATATCCGCTGGTCCGAAAGACGGGGGGCAGACCAGGCGAGGATGTGCCCAGCCTCATGGGCCAGGACGTGATCGGTGGGCTCCTTGTAGAACGTCACCGTCGTGTCGCCATTCCCGGCCGCCGTGATGGCTTCGTTGTTGGGCCCGAGCGGGGAGAAGCCGTGTGAGCGGACGATCTTGAACGGCCCGCCGACGACGGGGAACAACGTGTCCGTCACGAAGGGCGGCACCTTGATGGGCTTCCTGGGCGTCGGATTGCCGATCAGGTGCGCCACGCGCCTCCCGCTGGGCCGGCGTTCTCCCTCTCCGTCGCGGCGCCGGCTCATGGCGCCACCAGAACAAAAGGGGGGTCTTGTCGATCCTTCCCCAACGCGAAACTGTGGGATAAACTTGGGGACTCGAGCGCGGACCGTCCTCGCTGAGCTTTGGGGTCTGTTCGTGAAATCGTGGCGGACGCTGGCGCTTGGTGGCGCCACGTTGCGGCTTGCGGATGCTTCCCAAGCTGGACGTCACGGGTTCGAATCCCGTCGCCCGCTCTGCATGTCATCCTCCACGCGCCACCGTCCCGCCGGCGAGGATGGTACTCGCCCGAGCGCGTCCCGTGTGCCCTCGCACGACTGGACCGATCGGATCCGAGCGGGCGATGAGGCGGCCTTCGAGGCGATGTTCCGGATGTACTACGACGGCCTGTGCCACTACGTTGCGACCTACCTGGGCGGCCGCGACATCGCGCTCACTGTGCTGCGAAAGGCGCTGCTGCCTTCCTAGCTGATGCCTCGCCATACCTGGGTTGCGGTCGTGGTCGGTGTGTCCTGCTCGGTAGGAGGCACGCCCGAATCATCGCGTCCCGCATGGCAACTTGTGTGGCACGACGAGTTTGACGGCACGACGCTCGACGCCGGGAAATGGGTTCGGGAGACCGGGGGCAACGGCTGGGGCAACGCCGAGCTCGAGTTTTACACGGATCGCACCGAGAATGCTCGGATCGAAGGCGGCAACCTGGTCATCGAGGCGCGCCGGGAGACGTTCGGCACCCGTGACTACACGTCTGCCCGCCTGAAGACCGAAGGCTTAGGCGCGTGGCGATACGGCCGCATGGAAGCCCGCATTCAGATTCCGCGCGGGCAGGGACTGTGGCCCGCCTTCTGGATGCTGGGCGACAACTGCGCCGCGGTCGGTTGGCCCACGTGCGGTGAGATCGACATCATGGAGAACATCGGGAGGGAGCCCCGCCGCGTGCACGGCACCGTGCACGGCCCCGGCTACTCGGGTGCACAAGGCGTCACCAGCACGTACGAGCTGAGCGCGGGCGCCTTCGCCGACAGTTTTCACGTGTACGCCGTGGAATGGGAATCAGACGCGATTCGATGGTACGTCGACGACACGCTCTACAAGACCACTACGACGCGGGATGTACCCGGGCAGTGGGTGTTCGATCACCCGTTCTTCATCATTCTGAACGTGGCCGTCGGCGGCAACTGGCCCGGCAATCCAGACACCACGACCGTGTTCCCGCAGACCATGCGGGTGGACTATGTGCGTGTGTACCAGAGGGCCGGAGGGGGAGGGGGAGGGGGGCCCTGACCGCGCTCTCGAGTAAGTAAGTCCCACCCTTGCGGCGTCATTAGGGATGATGCCGCCCCTGCCCCCCACTGTCGATATCGGCGCGCTGGCCCGCTACCTCGACGGGACCGCCAGCCCTGAGGATCGTGCCGACATCGAGGCGTGGATCGGGTCGCATGCGGCGCGCGGGGCCGCCGTCACTACCCTGCAAACTGCCTGGGACACTGACGCTCAGCGACTCGGCGCGCCCTACGATGTAGACGCGGCCTGGAGCCGATTCGAGACCCGGCATGGCGGTCGCAAGCGATCGGGGCGGTGGAACCTCCCGATGCGGCCGCGATCGTCGCTGCCGTGATCGGCGCCGGTGCGGCCTGGTGGGTCGGTCACGATACACGCGCGGTCGCCCAGGCGCGGCCCATCCGGGAGTACACCACTCCTCGCGGCCGGCGCGCCGTTTTGCGGCTGCTCGACGGCACGGAAATCACTCTCAACGCGGACAGCAAGCTGCGGGCGCCGGTGCCTTTCGCCGCCCTCCAGCGGGACGTGTACCTGGAAGGGGAAGCCTACTTCAGCGTCGTGCATGATGCCGCTCGCCCCTTCGTCGTTCATACCGCGGGCGGCGCGATCCAGGACATCGGGACCAGATTCGGCGTCCACGCTTATCGCGACGCGGAGCGCGAGCGTGTGGCGGTGGTCGAAGGAGCCGTCGCGCTGGCCGGCACTCCGCTCCGCGCTGGCCAGGTTGCAACCCTGTCTCGGACGGGCACGATCCGGGTCTTACGCAACGCGCGCGTGGCCGACGAGCTAGCCTGGACCAGGGGACGCCTCGTCTTCACGAACGTCCCCCTCGAGGAGGCTGCGGAGCGGCTGGGCCGGTGGTATGACCTGGACGTCCGCGTCGCCGATCCCGCGCTCGCGCGCCGCCCCGTCACGGGCTCCTACGGCGACGAGCCGGTGGCAGAAGTCCTCACCCTCATCACCGCCGCCGTCGGCGCCCGCTACGAGTGGCAGGGCCGCACGGTGGCTATCTCAGCGACTCAAAGGGCACCCTAGCGAGAACGGGCCGTGTATGCCGCCCAAGGGAAGGTGCAGGGCGCGATCGAGCAATACCGCCTCTTCAGCGCGCACGCGGCCCAGGCGGATTCCAACCGCGTCCGGGCGGACCGTGCTCTGGCCGCGCTCGGCGCGGCGCCGCCCGGTCCCGCGGTAGTTGACAGCGGTCGCCTCCCGCGTCATTTCTAGCTCCCATGCGTGCCGTCGCGCGCTGTGCCGTGCTCGCCCTAGCGACCGGTCTCCTTGACCTCCCGCTCGCCGCTCAGGCCAGCTGGGAGCCCCCCCGGCCCCCCTGCGAGCTCGTGCCAGGTAACTCTAAAATTGACAAAGGGATGCAGGCGCTGCGCGGCGCGGTCGAGAAGCCCGACCAGCGCGAGCCGCAGCTGGTCCAGGCGAAGAAGGCCCTGGGCGAAGCGATCGCCCAAGACAATCAGAGTACGAACCCCGCCGCCTGGTACTACCTCGGCCGCTACTACGTCATCGTGGGCGACGTGGCTGGCGCCGACACCTCGCTCACGCGTGCGGCCACGCTTGCGCCCAAATGCGCGGAAGACATCGCCACGTACCGCGGCGAGCTGTTGAGCAAGTTGCTGAACGACGGCCTTTCAGCGTGGCAGGACGGCAAGCAGGACTCCGCCCTCGGCGTACTGCAGGTCGCTGCCCGCTTGGATCCCCGCAATCCCAAGGCATTCGCCACCGTGGCCGCTCTGTATGCCAGCCGGTCGAACGACGATTCGGCGCTCGCCTACTACCGCCTCGCGGCTCGCACCGCCGGCGACGACCCGGCCTTCGCGAACGACCGGCGAGAGGCCTTGACCAACGCCTGGCACCTGGTGGTGCGCAAGGTGCAGGGCCATCCCGCTGCGCAGCGGGCCGCGCGCGTGCGCGCGAGCCTCGATTCCATCCGGCGAGGGATCACCAACGACTCCACCGTGCTGGCGCGCCTCGTGGCCTCGTCCCAATCGCGCAAGGCGCGGGACGCGAAGCTCGCGCCGGTGGACCAGAAACTGTTCACGCGCGATTCGACGGCGCGGGCCGAGGCGGTGGCGCGCCAACGGGCCGCGCTGGCCGCGGCAGTGCAGCAGCTCGCTGCCGACTCGAGCGCGCTCACCGCCGCGTTCGCCCCCGCGATCGACGCCCTGAAGCAGTGCCTCGCGGCCTATCCGGGTGAGCTCGACGCGGCGACGACGCTCGCGACCCTGTATGGGCAGAGCGGCCACGCCGCTCAGGCCGCCGCCGTGTTCGACTCGCTGGTCGCACATTCGAAGGATCTGGACCCCGACGCCCTGTTCGGTCCCGGCACGCGCATGGTAGGGCAGGGGCTCTACCGGCCCGCGGCCCGCGCGCTGACGCTCGGGCTCGCCAAGAACCCGTACCGCCGCGACGCATTGTTTTCTCTCGCCGTGGCCTACTACCAGCTGCACGACTCGACTGCCCTGCTGCCGACGGCGCAACGGTTGCTGGCGCTCGACCCGCTCAACCGGGCGTCGCTGAAGCTCATGGCGGCCGGGTGGGACTTCCGCCGGCAGCGCGACTCCACCAAAGCCTATGTCGCGCGGGCCGACGCCGACCTCGCGGTCGAGATCACCGTCCTCAGCTTCGTCCCCGACAGCGAAGGGGCCGCCCTGTCGGCCGTGGCGACCAACCTGAAGGCCGCTCCGTCCAACCCGCTCCACGTCACCTTCGAGTTCCTGGACCCCACAGGGCAGGTGATCGCGACCCAGACGCAGGATGTCCCCGCCATGTCCCCCCGCCAAAGTCAGGCGTTCGACGTCAAGGTGAGCGGTAGGAGGGTGGCCGGCTGGCGTTACCGCGCTTCCTAAGGCATATTTCATAGCTTTCGGAAGTCATGGTCCACGTTGGGGTTGCGACGTCACGCTCACAAAGTCCTTGAAGGGCAGGCAGGTGCAGTGATTCGCGTGCAATCGGTGGCACCCGATTCCATCGGCAGCGAGCTGGGGATCGCCCCGGGAACGGAGTTATTGGCCGTAAATGGCCGGCCGCTCGAGGATTTCCTCGACTGGGAGTTCCTCACCGCGGAGGAGCGCTTCCTTTTGGCGGCGCGTCTTCCGACGGGGGAGGACGTCGAGTACGACATCGAGCGCCCCGAGGGGCTCCCCATGGGCGTGACGCTCGAGCCGCCCCGGATCCGGCGCTGTGGGAACCACTGCGATTTCTGTTTCGTCGATGGAAACCCGGATGGTTTGCGCTCGCCGCTCTACATCCGCGACGACGACTACCGGCTGTCGTTCCGCTACGGCAATTTCGCGACGCTCACGAACCTGAAGCCCTGGGACATGGAGCGGATCGTCGAGTACCGGCTGTCGCCGCTGTACGTCTCGGTGCATGCCACGGACCCCACCGTCCGCCGCTGGCTGCTCCGGAACCCTGAGGCGCCGGACATCATCCCTCAGCTGGCCTGGTTCGCCGAGCGAGGGATCGCATTCCACACGCAGGTCGTCCTCGTCCCAGGAGCGAACGATGGAGTCGAGCTCGAGCGCACGCTCGCCGCGCTGTACGGCCTCGGTCCCGCGGTCGTGTCCGTCTCAGTCGTTCCGGTCGCCCTCACCGAATTCTCGAAGCATGGCCTGGTGCGCGAGCTGACGCGGGACGAGTGCCGGGCGGCGCTCGCGGCGGTCGACCGGATGGCGACGCGAGCGCTCGCCGAACGCGGGGCGCCGTGGTGCTTTGGAGCCGACGACCTCTATCTCCAGGCGGGAGAGCCGCTGCCGGACCCGGCGTGGTACGGCGAGTTCGAGCAACGCGAAAATGGGGTGGGCTCGGTGCGCTTCCTTCAGACCAGGATCGCGGCGGCCGTCGATCGGCTTCCCGACCTGGCCGGGAAGCGCATCGGGGTGGTGACCGGACGGGCCATGGGTCCACTGATGCCGCAAGTGCTGGCCGACGTCGCGGCGACGACGGGCGGCCGCTTCGAGCTGGTTGTAGTCGAGAACACCCTGTTCGGGTCCTCGGTCACCACGGCGGGACTCCTTCCCGGAACGGCCATCGAGCGGGCGCTCACCGACCGGCAAGACCTGGACTTCGTCCTGCTGCCGGCGGAGGCGGTGAACGACGACTTGGTATTCGTGGACAACGTGGAGGCGCACGCTCTGGCGGAGCGCCTTCCCATGCCGGTGCGGCTGTCATACGACTTCGTGGACGCCTTGGCGGAGCAGGGCGTACCGGCATGAGCGGCGCCCCGACGGTGGCCATCGTCGGCCGTCCCAACGTGGGCAAGTCCACGTTGTTCAATCGGCTCATCGGTGGCCGGGACGCGATCGTGGATGCGCGTCCGGGCGTCACGCGCGATCGGCATTTCGGAGCGGCCGAGTGGAACGGCCGACGGTTCTGGCTCGTGGACACGGGCGGGATGGTGCCGGGCGCCCACGACCAGCTCAACCGCGCGATCCGGGCCCAGGTCGAGGCGGCGGTGGCCGCGAGTGATGTCGTCCTGTTCCTCGTGGACGTCGAAGCGGAGTTGCACCCCGCGGATCTGGAGATCGCGCAGTATCTGCGCGCGGCCCGCCGCCCGGTAATCCTGGTCGCCAATAAAGCCGACCAACTGCCCCAGGACACACGGCACCTGGCGTTTTACGAGCTCGGCCTGGGCGACCCGTTCCCGGTGTCCGCCGCGGTCGGGAAGAGCTCCGGCGACCTGCTGGACCGCATTGTCGAGCTGTTGCCCGCGGCGCAGGAAACGAGCGAGCAGGCCCAGATTCACGTCGCGGTCGTGGGTCGGCCCAACGTGGGAAAGTCGAGTCTGGTGAACCGCCTGCTCGGGGAAGAGCGGTTGGTCGTAGCGGATGAGCCCGGAACCACGCGGGACGCGATCGATACCCCCCTCGGTTATCAGGGGCACACGCTCGTGTTCATCGACACGGCCGGACTCCGCAAGCGCAGCAAGGTCGCGGACGACCTCGAGTTCTACTCGACGCTCCGGACCTCGCAGGCGATCGAGCGCGCCGACGTGTGTGTCTTGGTGGTGGATGCCAAGGACGGGATGCACGTCCAGGACTTGAAGATCGCCAACGACGCCTGGGAGCGCGGCGCAGCGATCATCGTCGCCGTGAACAAGTGGGACCTGATCGAGGAGAAGGAGACGAACACCGCGGCGCGGGGCCAGCGGGAGGTGGAGGAGCGGGCGCCCTTCCTGCAGTTCATACCGTTCCTGTACCTCTCCGCCAAGACCGGCCAGCGGGTGCCCAAACTGCTGGACTTGATCCTCGAGGTCGCCGAAGAGCGCACCAAGCGCGTGCCTACGTCCGAGGTCAACCGCGTGCTCGAGGCCCTCGTGGACCGGCAGCAGCCGCCGCAGCCCGTGGGGGAGTCGGTACGGCTGCTCTACGCCTCGCAGATCGGCACGGCGCCGCCCCGGTTCGCGATCGTGTCCAATCGCCCCGAAGCGATTCCCGAAGCGTACACGCGCTACCTGGTGAACGGCTTCCGGGAGGCGTGGCGGTTCACCGGCTCCCCGCTGAACGTGAAGCTCCGCCGCAGACGCGAGACCGCCCGTCGATGAACGACTTCGGGCTGGCGGTCATGCTCGTGCTCGCCTACCTGATCGGCGCCACCCCGACCAGCTACATCGCCGGGAGGCTCGGCAAAGGCATCGACCTGCGCCAGCACGGCTCGAACAACCTCGGCGCGACCAACGTGTACCGCGTGCTCGGATGGAAGTACGCGATCCCCGTGGGTGTGATCGACATGCTCAAGGGCGCGGTCCCGGTCGTGATCCTCGGGCCCTGGTCTAACGGGCCCGCATGGTTCACGGTCGCGCTGGGACTGGCGGCGGTGCTCGGCCACATGTTCTCGCCCTACGTGCGCTTCCGGGGCGGGAAGGGTGTCGCCACGGCGGCGGGGATGTTCCTGGCCCTCGCGCCTCTCGCAATCGGGATCTCGCTCCTCATTTGGATTCTCGCCCTGTGGCTCTCCGGTTACGTGTCGGTCGCGTCCCTGACGGTGGCCGTGTTGTTCCCGCTGTGGGTCCGGCTCACGGTCCCCGACCAGGCCTACACCTTCTGGGCGAGCGTGGTCCTGGCGTTGCTGATCATTTATGCGCATCGCGCCAACGTTCAGCGGCTGAGCGCGGGGACGGAGCACCGGTTCCGGACGCGCAAGGGCGTGGCCGCGTGACCCGGGTCGCCGTGGTCGGCGGCGGCGCGTGGGGCACCGCGCTCGCGGATCTACTCGCCCGCAAGGGCGACGTCGACGCGGTCACCCTGTGGGCGCGCGAGGCCGAGGTGGTGGAGAGCATAAATCGCGAGCACCTGAACCACATGTTCCTCCCCGGCGCCGCGCTCGCTCCCACAGTTATCGCCGAGGGCGACCTCGCGGCGGCGGTCCGGGGCGCCGAGGTGGTGGTGTCGGCGGCCCCGTCCCACGCGGTGCGTGACGTCATGACCCAGGCACGAGGGCACATGGGTCGCGGCGCGTTGGTCGTGAGCGTGTCCAAGGGCCTCGATCCGGAGCGCCTCACCACGCCGTCCTGCGTGCTGGCCGACGCGCTTCCCAAGGACACGCTGATCGCCGTGCTCTCGGGCCCGTCGTTCGCCCGGGAGGTGTATGGGCGTCAGCCGACTGCCGTCGTCGCAGCGGCGCGGGAGCACACGATCGCCCAGCGGGTGCAGCAGGTGTTCTCGACCGGGTTCTTTCGGGTGTATTCCGCCACGGACGTAGTCGGGGTGGAGCTCGCGGGGGCGCTCAAGAACGTGATCGCCCTCGCCGCCGGCATCCTGGAAGGACTCGGGATGGGGCATAACACGCGCGCGGCCCTCATCACCCGCGGGCTCGCCGAGATCACGCGTCTGGGCGTGGCGTTGGGCGCCGAGCCGGCCACGTTCGCCGGGCTCGCGGGGATGGGCGATCTCATCCTCACGGCCACTGGTCCGCTCTCCCGCAACCATCAGCTGGGGGTGGAGCTCGGGGAAGGGAAGCGTCTCGAGGAGGCGCTGGCGGGGCGCGCCGCGGTGGTCGAGGGCGTGAACACCGCTCGCAGCGCGGTGACGCTCGCGGAACGACACGGTGTCGAGCTTCCGATCGCGCGCGAGGTGGCCGAGGTCCTGTTCAACCGAAAATCGCCTGGCCAGGCCGTCTCCGACTTGATGGAGCGGGAGCTCAAACCGGAGCATTGGCGATGAGCGCCCCCCATCCGATTCAGGAGTTCTTCTCGATCGGCGAGGTGTGTCAGCTCACCGACCTGAAGCCGCACGTGCTGCGGTACTGGGAGAGCCAGTTCCGGTTCCTGAACCCAGCCAAGAACCGGTCCGGCAACCGGGTGTACCAGCGGCGCGAGATCGAGCTGATCATGCTGGTGAAGCACCTGCTGTATACGGAGAAATACACGATCGAAGGCGCGCGCCAGAAGATCGAGCAATATCGGCGCTCGGGCGAGCTCAAGCCGGAGGCGCGCCGGGCGCTCGCGACCCAGACGGTTAAGGACCTGCGCGCCGAGCTCAAGTCGATCCTCGCCATTCTCGAGGGGAACGCGTC
>WNFD01008569.1_pt1 | contig 10038 bp, 9 predicted proteins | sample 5400491 | NCBI WGS metagenome assembly WNFD01 (sample SAMN13153343, study PRJNA577476) | soil metagenome | isolation source: 120 cm saprolite under Douglas fir tree site 2 hole 2 replicate 2 | place: USA:California | collected 2015-04-18
GGACAGCGACCTTGCGCGCTCGATTCTCAAGGCGCTGGAAAACACCGCCTATTTTCACTTCACCCGGGAAGTGCACGATGTTGCGGAGTTCGACAATCTCCTGCTGTCGGGCAAGGTGCTGTTCGGCGTCGAAATCCCGCGCGGCTTCGAGCGGGCGGTGCGGCGCGGCGATCATCCGGCGCTGCTGGTCGCAGCCGACGCGACCGATCCGGTGGCAGCAGGCTCCGCGCTGGGTGCGCTCGGTGCGGTGCTGCAGACCGCATTGGAGCACGATCTGTACACCGGCGATCCGCCATCGCTGCCATTCGAGATCCGCACCCACGCCCGTTACAACCCGGCGGGGTCGTCGCGGCTCAATATCGTGCCGGGGCTGGTCGGCACCATCCTGACCATGACCATGCTGATCTTCACCGCACTCTCGGTGACGCGCGAGATCGAACGCGGCACCATGGAGAGCTTGCTGTCGATGCCGATCACTCCGGTCGAGGTGATGCTTGGCAAGATCGTTCCTTACGTGCTGGTGGGTTTCATCCAGGCCACGCTGATCATCGGCATCGGCGTGTTGCTGTTCGGGGTGCCGGTGAACGGTAGTCTGCCCCTGCTGGCGCTGCTCTCAACCCTGTTCATCACGACAAATCTTGCGATTGGCTATACCTTCTCGACCATCGCGCAGAACCAGCTGCAGGCGATGCAGATGTCGCTCATGTTTTTCCTGCCGAGCATTCTGCTGTCGGGCTTCATGTTTCCATTCGCCGGCATGCCGGTATGGGCGCAATATATCGGCGAAGGCCTGCCGCTGACCCATTACGTGCGGATCGTCCGCGCCATCATGCTGAAGGGTGCGACGCTGCCGAATCTGCAATACGATACGATTGCCCTGGTGGCATTGATGCTGATGGCCATGACCATCGCGGTGATGCGCTTCCGCCGCACGCTCGATTGATGCAGAATAGGTCCCGGAGTGGGTGCGATGCTGGGTCCATGGCGGGGCAATAAAGGCGAGCCGCGGCCGGCGATGTCGGCCGATTTCGAGCGGGCGCTGACCCGCGAAATCCTGCTGACCGAACTGCTGCGGGTCAAGGCGATACTTTTCACCCTCTCGCTGCTGCTGGCGATCTTGACCGTGGTCTATGCGATCTCGCCTGACGGCATCGAGCGGATCTGGCATGGCCATCTCCCGGTCCTGCCGCTATGTTCGGCCTTTCTTCTGTTCGCGGTCTTTGAGCTGTTGGTACTTCGGCTGCTCGGCCAGCGGCTGGCGCAGGGTCGCGACGTGCCGTATGCGCGTCGCTATCTCGGTGCCTTGATCGAAACCAGCCTGCCCACCGTTGCGTTGTATCTGCAAATGAGGGCGATGGGGCCGACGCAGGCCTTGGCCTTCGTGGCGCCGCTGGTCTATTTCATTTTCATCATTCTTTCGACGCTGCGGCTGGATTTCTGGCTCTCGACCTTCACCGGCTTGGTCGCGGCGGCCGAGCTATTCGCGATGGCGATATTCTATCGTCCGGCGCAATTCGCCGGCGATCCGGCGCCTGACGTCGCATTTCACTTCGTCCGTGGCCTCGTCATTCTGGTCTGCGGCATGCTGGCCGGCGCAGTGGGAATGCAACTGCGCCGGCAGTTCGAGGCCAGCATTCTGGCTGCGACCGCGCGCGATCGCATCACCAATCTGTTCGGCCAGCACGTTTCGCCGCAGGTGGTGGAGCGGCTGATGGCCGAGGGCGTCAGCACGGCCAGCGATATCAGGCGGGTCGCCGTCATGTTCGTCGATTTCCGAAGTTTCACCGCGGCCGCGCGTTTACGTTCACCGCGGGACGTCGTCGACCGCCTGGACGGTGCGTTCGCGGTGCTGGTGGAGATACTCGACCGCCATGGCGGCATCGTGAACAAGTTCCTGGGCGATGGATTTCTGGCGCTGTTTGGCGCCCCGTTCGAGGCTGCAGACGCCGCGCACCGCGCGGTCGATGCCGCGCGCGAAATGCTTGACGCGATGAACAGCATCAACGCGGCTTCCAGCTGGCCGTTGCGGATCGGCATCGGCATTCATTTCGGCGAAGTGGTTGCCGGCAATATCGGCTCTCCCCGGCGCAAGGAGTACACCGTGATCGGCGACACCGTGAACTTTGCCGCCCGGCTGGAATCGCTCAACAAGGAATTCAATTCCCAATTGCTGATTTCGGCCGCCGTTCGTGACGCGCTGGACGAGGCCGGCAGCGATGCGGTGTCGCTCGGGGAAGTCGCGATCAGGGGTTATGACCGGCCGATGACGGTGTGGCAGCTGGGATAGAAACGCAGGCTTTCGCCGCGCTTGACGAACCCGTCCGCGTCATGTTCTGGCTGAGGCGAAACCGGAGAGCTCAAATGCAACGGCGCTATATCACCATCGACGTTTTCACCGACCGCGCCTTCGGCGGCAATCCGCTGGCGGTGATCCTGGATGCCGGCGGGCTGTCGACCGCCCAGATGCAGGCCATTGCGTCCGAGTTCAATTATTCCGAGACGACCTTCGTGTTGCCGCCACAAGACCCTGCGCACGACGCGCAGGTTCGCATCTTTACGGTACGCTCCGAACTCCCGTTCGCGGGCCATCCCAATGTCGGTACCGCCTTCGTGCTGGCGACGCAGGCCGCCAAGCCGCCGCCGCGGCTGGTGTTTGAGGAAAAAGCGGGCCTGGTGCCGGTCGAAATCCTGACCGAGGGCGGCAAGGTGGTCGGTGCCGAGCTCACCGCGCCGCAGGGCTTCAAGAAGTTCACACAACTCGCCGCGGAGCAGGCCGCCGCCTGCGCTTCGCTGTCGGCGGGGGATATCAGAACCGATCGGCATCCCCCGCAAATCGTCTCGGTCGGGCTGCCGTTTGTGGTGGCGGAGCTAGCCTCGCGCGACGCGCTCCGGCGGGCCAGGCCCGACGCGGACGCATTCGCCCGCACGCTTCCCTGCGACGGCAGCCAAGCGGTCTATCTCTATACCCGCGATGTTGCCACAGCCGAGGCCTGCGACCTGCAGGCGCGGATGTTTCACCCGGGATCGAGCGGCCTTTCCGAAGACCCAGCCACCGGCAGCGCCACGGCGGCAGCCGCCGCACTATTCGCCGACTTGTCGGACGAGCGGGATGGCGAGTTGAAGTTGCGCATCGGGCAGGGCGTCGATATGGGGCGGCCGAGCCTGCTGCTGACTCGCATCCACAAAGCGAACGGCGTGGTCAAGTCCGCGCATGTCGGCGGCGCTTGCGTGCAGATGATGGAAGGAACGTTTCGGCTGGCCGGGGAGGGGTGAGGATGGGCGGCGGTCTCGTCATTCCGGGATGGTGCGTCAGCACCAGACCCGGAATCTCGAGATTCCGGGTTCGACGCTTCGCGTCGCCCCGGAATGACGGTTAGACCTGCGGCGCGACCAGATTCTCGACCTTCACGCCGTCGCGGTCTTCGATGATCTCGGCGATCCATTGCCGGTGGCAGTGCAGGTGATCGCGCTCGTAACAGAGAATGCAGACCGGTCCGGATTTTTTGACCAGCGCCGACAGCTCGTCGAGTTCTTCCCTCGCTTGCGGCGTCTTCAGGTGCTTCGCATAGATTTTGTGTAACGCATCGAATTGGCCGCTGCGCGCGGCGTCGCGGCCGTCCTTTGGCGTGCCCAGCCCGCGCAGATGCAAGTATGAAATGCCGCGCTCGTCGAGCCCGGCGGCGAGTTGGTTCTTGGAAAAGCCGGGCCGCCGCGAGGCGGCGACGGCGCGCACGTCCACCAGCAGCTTCACTCCCGTGCGCTCGAGTTCGTCGAGCACGGCCTTGGCGGGGGTCTGTTCATAGCCGATGGTGAAGAGCTTTCTGCGTGCCATGTCAGCGTCCCGGCGTTGGTGATGTCATCCGCTCAAGGCTACGTCAGTCCTGGAATGATTTCCATAACCGCTCAGCTTATGTTGGAAAAGCCAGCCGCAGCCTCCGTTGCCGCCGGCCGTATCGATCTGTTCTTCGAGCTGGACAAAACTGATCCAGGAGGCCGGCATCAAGCTGGATTGAAACGCCTGTCTACTTCACGCGTTCGATCAGTTCCATGGCGCCGGCGGGCGCCCGCACCTTACCTTCGTGGATCACATAGGCGAAGACGTCGCGCGGCGCTTTGTTTGCCTTGGCCGGATCGACGCGCGTCAGGTCGTCCGGCTCGCCGCCGCCGGCCCAGGTTTGAAACCGCTTCGCCCAGGCATCGAGTTGCTTCGGCGGATAGCAGGTCTTGAGCTCGTCGTTGCCCTTCTGCAGCCGCGCATAGACGAAGTCGCCGACAACGTCCGCGATCGCCGGATACTTGCCGTGCTCGGCGAACACCACGGGTGTTTCGAATTGGCGCAACAGCGCGATGAAGTCAGGAACGCAGAAACTGTCATGGCGCACCTCGACCACATGGCGCAGCGCGCGCCCCTCAAGCTTGCGCGGCAGCAGCTCGAGAAATTTGCCGAAGTCTGCCTCGTCGAATTTCTTGGTCGGCGCGAATTGCCACAGCACCGGGCCCAACCGGTCGCCCAGTTCGAGCACGCCTGAATCATAAAACCGCTTCACGGAATCGCCGGCCTCCGCCAGCACCCGGCGGTTGGTGGCAAAGCGCGGCCCCTTCAACGAGAACACAAAGCCGTCGCGCACCTCGCGCGCCCATTTGCGAAAACTCTCCGGCTTCTGCGAGCCGTAATAGGTGCCGTTGATCTCGATCGAGGTCAGCTTGGAGGCCGCGTATTCCAGCTCCTTCGCCTGCGTCAGCTTGTCGGGGTAGAACACCCCGCGCCACGGCGCGAAGGTCCAGCCGCCGATGCCGATGTAGATTTTTCCTGAAGTTTTTGACGCGGTCTGGGGGGGCTTGCTCACCGGCGGGTCTCGTCGAGGAAAAGGGAGGGCTGGTCCTCGGTCGAGTCTAATCAAATCGGCACGGATTGGCCAGTTCGCTGAAACGCCGCGCGTCCATATCAATTAGAGGTTGTATCATGGGGCCGATTGGTTATCGTTGCCGGGCTTTGACTTGCAACCCATCCATATTGGGGGCTGGCAAATGGCCAAGCGAATTATTTTATTGCTTGATGGCACCTGGAACGACGCCGATGTCGGTCCCTTTGATACCAATATCGTACGGCTCAGAGAGATTATCGGGCGCTCGCTCGATAGTTCGTCAGGGATTGCGCCGAGCGGCAGACCCGGTGCTGGGGATTCGACGGCGAAATGTGTCAGTGGCCGGACGTATCTCGGTCAAACCGAGCACCTCGTCTTCTATGAAAGGGGCGTGGGAACAGGTCCCCTCCTGGACCGGATCAAAGGTGGATCATTTGGCGACGGCCTTTCGGGAAACATTCGTCGAGCCTACAAATTCCTCTCCTTTTATTATGAACCGGGCGACCAGATATTTGTATTCGGGTTTTCGCGCGGCGCCTATACGGCAAGATCGCTGGTTGGCTACATCGGATCTGCCGGTCTTTTGACACGCGAGAACTGTACTCCTGTTCTCGAACAGAAGTCGTGGGACTACTATCGTACAGACCCCAACGATCGGATGCCGGGAATCTGGGCGGAGCTGACACCCCGCGTCCATGATCGCGGCGCGTTCCGAATAGAATGCCTCGGCGTGTTCGATACTGTGGGAGCGCTCGGCGTTCCGCTTCCTCAATTCTATCGATTTAATCGTGAAAGTTACGAGTTCCACAATGTGGAGCTTTCCTCCACCACCAATGTAAATTTGCACGCACTCGCGGTCGACGAACATCGTCAACCTTTTGCACCCACCGTTTGGCGTAAGCCAAAATTCAAGTCGTTCGCGACAATAACCGAACAGGTATGGTTTGCGGGTTCGCATGCCGATGTTGGTGGCGGCTACATTGAGGAAGCTCGGAGAACCCATATCAAGGCGCTCGACGATATTACGCTTGATTGGATGCTAAAGCGCGTTGTGAGGCATTTTCCGGATTTTCCGTTCGACAGTAAGGCGTGGAAGGTCCTCGACGCGTCGTGGTCATCGGCTCGCCAACATCTATCCCGGAAAGGTGTCTATAAGTTGATGCCGCTCGCCCTTCGCGCGATTGCAAACTGCAGCCTTGCCGCACTCGGGTGGCGCGAAAAAATCGTTGGATATGATCGTCACGCGGAATCAATCGGGGAGATGATCCACGTTTCCGTACTGGAGCGGCTGGGCGTTGTGGTTGACGGGAAGAACGCCTATGCGCCGTACAGCTTAAGGGCGATGCTCGATGTCATACAGTCGACCTATGATAAGGACGGCAAGACGGCTAGCCCGATCAAAATCGTAAATTGGGATGGAAGTATACTGGATCCTGATCGCAGCGATCACGCTTCCACCGCGAAAAAGCTGATAGCGGACGCCAAGCAGAAAATCTCCAAATGAGGAGAGATGTCGGCGTGAAAATGCGAGGGCCAGGCATCTTCAATTCCTGCATTGCGTTCCCGTATCCGCCGGCGGCACACTCTTATGTGGCCGTCGGGCGCTGCAGCTTACCCAGGTCGGGCGTTCAAGCTGGGATGGGGCAAAGGAGAACACGATGCGGATGGTTATTGTGGCGGCGTTGGCGATGACGACTTCGGTGGCGACGGCCGACGACACCGAGGACGCACACCGGCAAGCCATATCGGGACGTGACTCATACTGGAATTGCCTCGCGCGGGAATATACCCGGGACAGCAACAAGGCCATGTCGGGACCTGATTTCACGCAGCATATCGCGAGCGTATGTCCGTCCGAGCGGCAGAATTTTCGGGTGACGCTGGTGGACTACCTGACGATGCAATTCCCAAGCGTTGATTCGGGCGCCCACATGACGACCGCCAATAACGCCATCGCATTGGCGCAAAAGGATATCGTGACGACCTTCGTCAAGCACAAGACGGCGCCGAAGTAGCTATTCGCGTCGTCTGGACTGGCCCCGTTGTTCGGGCAGTGCAACAACGGCGGGGTGGTTCGGGAAACCGGGAGCCTCTCCCTCGTACCCAGCCTGCACCGAAGCATGCTGGCTGCTTCGGCAAGCGCCGCCAGATTTAGCGCGTCGGCTGGCTCTTCTTGGCAACCAAACCCTCGAAAGGCTTTAAGCTCTGCTTGGCAAGACCGCTGTAGAGTTCGCGAATCTTCTGCGACTCGGTGACGAAGGTCTCGTAAGCCTGCTTGGCAAATTCGGTCTGGATCTCAACGGCCTTCTCGAGCGACCGCACGCCCGAGAGCTTCTCCACAAAGGCCTTGGTGTCTTCAAAAGACTTCTTGGTGTAGTTGCCGTAGGCCGTCGCGAGCGTTTGAAAGTCGACCGAGGGGCAGTTCGCTGCCGCAAGGGCTGCGTCGACCTGCGGCTTCTGGCGCTGCAGCGGCTCCGGCTGCTTGCTTTGCAGCGGCTCCGGCTGCTTGCTCTGCAGGGGCTCCGGCTGCTTGCTCTGCGGCGGCTCAGGCTGCTTGCTTTGCAGCGGCTCCGGCTTTTTGCTTTGCAGTGGCTCCGGCTTCGCGGTCAGGAGTTGCTCCGGCTTCGCGTTCTGCGGTTGATCCGGCTTACGGCTTTTCTTGCCGTGCTTCTTTCCGCCCGGCTTGTTCTGGTTTGGGCCCGACATCTTTCGAATCTCCGTTGTTTCGCTACCTGGACGCGAGACTCCGCCCTAGCTGCGAAGAAATCGCGGCTGCGACTTGTTTCTTGCGTGGCGCTCATGTGATGGCATCAAGAATTAGGAACTCACCGCTGCGGTATTGATATGCCGCCAAGGGCTGGGCAATTCACCAAGAATAACACGACAATAGCCCGAGTGAGCCACATTCTGCACATTCGCGCCTAAGTATAATTGAGAGCACGAACCGATCAATCGGATGTTGAGGCAGCTCAAGCTTGACGATATGGACGCCGCGGCGCGGGTTGTTCGAACCGCGTTTGACCAGGCATTACCTTCGCTGGCCGGTCTCCATACGCCCGAGGAGGACCAATGGTTCTTCCGGGAGCGCGTGTTCGAAACCTGCGAGGTGTGGGGTGCTTTCGATGGTGCCGCGATGAGGGGAATCATCGCCTTCCGGGAGGACTGGATCGACCAGTTGTACGTGCTGCCAACGGCGCAACGGCGCGGCGTGGGCAAAGACCTGCTCCAGGTCGCCCAAAACGCGTTCGGTCGCCTGCAGCTTTGGACCTTCCAGCGCAATGCGCCGGCCCGGCGCTTTTACGAAGCAAGGGGTTTCGCGCTCATCCAGCAAACCGACGGCGCCAGAAATGAGGAGAAGGAGCCGGACGTACTTTACCTATGGACTCGCTGATAGCTTGACGGGGCGCTGCCGCGCGCAAGGTCAACGATCAGGCAAGGAAAGGCAGCGCGTGTTTGATGTTGGCGATGGGATCGCCGACCAGCCCGAAGGCATGCAATATTTCAGCAAATGCAAGGCCGACGAAAGCGGCCCTGGTGGAAACGATCATGCAAAATCGAATCGGGTTGGCGTAGACGGTGCAAGTCCAGCCGCGGCTCGTGGCCGTACCCGACCTGATATTGTTCCGGATCGCCCGGAGCGCGATCAGGCCCAGAATCCCGAATATGGTTGCTACGAAGGGCGGCGGCATGGGGAGGCCCAAATTGTCCTTCGATTTCAGCATAAGCTGATTAAAAAATTCTGCTGAACCGGTGTCCCTGCGCTCACTTGCTCTCACTTGCTCGCTTGCCCCTTGCGAAACACCCAAATCATCCCTATCTTACTTCTAACAGCGACGTCGATGCTTCATAGCTCCGGCGCTGGGACGACCACTGAATAGCTCGGCTGCGCCGGATGTACGCGCGCCTGTTGTTCGTGGTCGTTGGCATTTTGGGGCCTCTTTTGGCCCGTTTGGCGGCCTTTCCCCAAGTCTTGCCTCGCGTCTTGCCCACCGGTGTTTTGGACCCGCGCCTTGGCTTCCCCGGAGGCTGCGGATATACGCTGGCGGCATGAATGAAGCCATCAGACCGGGGCCGAAGAACCCGCCGCAGGCTGCGGGTTTGCCTCAGCTTTCAGTCGTCGTCCCCACCTTCAACGAGCGCGACAATGTCACCACGCTGTTTCGGCGGCTGGAGACCGCACTGAAGGGCGTCGCCTGGGAAGTCATCTTCGTCGACGACAACTCCCCCGACGGCACCTGGGATGTGGTGCGGGGCCTGGCGCGAGCAGATTCCCGCGTCCGCTGCATCCGCCGGATCGGGCGGCGCGGCCTGTCCGGGGCCTGCATCGAGGGCATTCTGGCATCGAGCGCGCCGTGCGCCGCCGTGATCGATGCCGACCTGCAGCACGACGAGACGCAATTGCCTGTCATGCTGGCGCTGCTGCAAGGTGGCGAGGCCGATCTCGTGGTCGGCAGCCGCTATGTCGCAGGCGGCAGCGCCGACAGCTTCAACCGGCAGCGGGCAGGGGCCAGTCAGCTTGCCACCGAGGTTGCAAAGCGGGTGCTGCGCATCAAGATCGCCGATCCCATGAGCGGGTTTTTCATGATCCGCAGGGATCGCTTCGAGCAGCTTGCGCCCCAGCTCTCCACCCAGGGCTTCAAGATCCTGCTCGATGTCGTCGCCACCGCGCGCGGCGATCTGCGGGTGAAGGAAATTCCCTACGCTTTCGGCTCGCGGCTGCACGGCGAGAGCAAGCTCGATTCCATGGTGGCGCTGGATTTCCTGGGCCTGGTGCTGGCGAAGCTGACCCATGACGTGGTGTCGCTGCGGTTCCTGCTGTTTGCCATGGTCGGCTCGATCGGCCTGTTCGTGCATCTTTGCACGCTGTTCATCGCGCTTGATATGTTCAATGCGCCGTTTCCGGAGGCGCAGGCCGCTGGCGCGCTGGTTGCCATGACCAGCAATTTCATCCTGAACAATTTTCTCACCTATCGCGACCAGCGGCTGAAGGGTTTTGCGATCGTGCGCGGCCTCTTGCTGTTTTACCTCGTGTGCAGCGTCGGCCTGTTCGCCAATGTCGGCGTGGCGTTCTCGGTCTACGATCAGGAGCCGATCTGGTGGCTGGCCGGTGCGGCCGGCGCGCTGATGGGCGTGGTATGGAATTACGCGATGTCCGGACTGTTCGTCTGGCGCA
>WNFD01040524.1_pt1 | contig 10038 bp, 10 predicted proteins | sample 5400491 | NCBI WGS metagenome assembly WNFD01 (sample SAMN13153343, study PRJNA577476) | soil metagenome | isolation source: 120 cm saprolite under Douglas fir tree site 2 hole 2 replicate 2 | place: USA:California | collected 2015-04-18
AGGCCTCCGAGGAGGCACTCGCCATCGTGGCCCGCGAATCCGGCATCGATGCCCAGCGCATCTCCAGCGTGGTGCGCCAGGGCGGCATCTATCACGAGGTTCTCGAAGAGGCCGCGGCTATACATGCCGACCTGATCGTCATGACATCGCACCGGCCGGCGATGCGGACCTATTTTCTCGGCTCCAACGCCGGCCATGTGGTGCGCTACGCCAAATGCTCGGTGCTGGTGGTCCGGCACTAGAGCGTTTTCGAGCGAAGTGGAGACCGGTTCGCGTCAAGAAAACGCGTCAAACCAAGAATCTAGAGCCCCGTTTCGATTCTATCGAAACGGAAGAGGCTCTAGCGATACCGGCTTCAGATCTAAAGACTGTCATTCCGGGGCGCGTGAAGCGTGAGCCCGGAATTCATAACCACGATCGGGAGTATGGATTCTGGGCCTGCGCCAAGCGGCGGCGACCTCGGCCTTCACCCCTCGCCCGCCAGCCGAAACGTTCCTTCCATCATCTGCACGCAACCGCCGCCGACATGCGCTGAAACCACAACGCCGTTTTCTTTGCGGACGCGGGTCAGCAACAGGCTTGGCCGCCCCATGTTGACACCCTGCCCTATGCGCAGCTTCAACTCGCCGTCCCGCTCACCGGACAAATCGGCAAGCAGCGCGGCGGCGGCCACGGTGGCGCTGCCGGTGGCGGGATCTTCGGTGAGGCCGCTCGATCCCGGAAAAAACATCCGCGCCTGCAGGTCGGTTGCCTTCTCGTCCGGCGGCACGTCGCGCGTATAGAGGTAGATCGCAAGGGCCCCATCGCATGGGAATGTCCGCTCAAATGTCGCAGCGTCAGGCCTGGCGCGCCGTAGCGCAACGCGCGAACCCAACTCCACCACCAGGAACGGCATTCCGACCGAGACGATCATGGCTGGATGCTGGTCGCTCCTGATATCCGCGGCCGACAGCGCTACCGCGGCCGCCGCCTGCTCGGCGCTGAACTCCGTCAGTCGGCTGAGCGGTTGCGGCGCGGTGAGTTCGGCGCCGACGACCCTGCCGCCTTCCGTCAGGATTTCGACTGGCACCAGACCGGCGCCTTCCTCGAACTTCAGCCGCGCCGGCGGTTTTGCAGCCTGCGTCGCCAGCACGAAGGCGGTACCGACATTGGGATGTCCCGCGAACGGCATTTCGGTGGTCACGGTAAAGATACGCACCTGCGCGTCATGCGCGGCATCGCGCGGCGGCAACACGAAGGTGGTCTCGGAATAATTGAACTCGAAAGCGGATTGCCGCCGAAGGCGCGGTCGGTGAAAACGTCCACGGTGATATAGCGACGTTGCATGAGAGATCTCCGGTTCGGTAATCAACGTGATCAGTGTCGCGCCCAGTCTGTTCCTGTCGCGCGACATGATTGAGCTGGCTTCAGCTTTCGCGATCTACCGGAGGCTTTCCCGATCGACACCGGTGGCTTTCATCGAGCCTTCCCATCGCTGGATTCAAGGCCCCGCCGACCGCGGCCTCGATCTGGCAGCGAGCGATCCCGATGTCGCGCAATTCACGGTCGTCCCGTCCTCGCAGCGCGTTGATCGCAGCCCGGCGCTCCCAACGGGCCGCCAGGGCGGATGCACAAATTCCGATCCAGCGGACAAATCCGCCCGACCTGCCGGAGGTCGCACGTCGTGCGGTGCCAGAGAAAATCACGGTCATATCGGTTCTCCAATCGGCTTCCGTCCGGCAAAGCGATGCCGTTGGCGCAAACGCTGGTCGAGCGCGGCAGCACCTCCGCGACGAAAGATTGCTCTCGCTTCCCTCAGTGCAATGTCGCGTTGATTGCCAAGAAATAATCTGTAATTGTATCGGTTCAAGCAAAACATTGCTCTCGGTGCAATAATGTCGAAATTCGAATATGTGAAGTTGGCCGACGCCGTTGCCGCCGAAATCGCCGACGGCTCGATGAAGCCGGGCGATCGCCTGCCGCCGCAGCGCACCTTCGCCTACGAGCGCAAGATCGCCGTCTCAACCGCAAGCCGGGTTTACACGGAGCTGCTGCGTCGCGGCCTGGTCGTCGGTGAGGTGGGACGCGGCACCTTTATTTCGGGAGAAGCGAAGCGCGGGATAGCCGCGCCGAGCGAACCGCGAGGAGCCCGCATCGATCTGGAATTCAATTATCCAACTCTGCCGATGCAATCGGCCCTGATCGCAAAGAGCCTGGAGGGATTAGACAGGCCGGAAGAACTCGATATCGCGCTGAGACAAGCGGCGAGCGTCGGAACACCAAATGCGAGAAACATCTCCGCGATTTTTCTCGCCCGTCAAAATTGGTCTCCAAAACCCGAGCAACTGGTATTCACCGCCAGCGGCCGGCAATGCATCGCAGCCGCGCTTGCCGCGGTGGTGCCGATCGGCGGCCGGTGCGGCGTCGAGGCGCTGACGTATCCCTTCATCAAGGGCATCGCCGCCCGGCTCGGCGTGACGCTGGTGCCATTGGCGATGGATGATGCAGGCGTCCGGCCGGACTCGGTGCAAAAGGCTCATCGCGAGGGGCATCTATCGGCCTTGTACGTTCAGCCTGTGATTCAAAATCCGCTGGGCATGACGATGCCATCGTCGCGCCGTGCCGATCTCTTGCGAGTGGTTGAAAAGCTCGGCCTCGTTGTCATTGAGGACGCGGTTTACGGCTTTCTCGATGACGTACCGCCGCTCGCCGCGCTCTCGCCGGAATCATGCATCGTGCTTGATAGCCTTTCCAAGAAAGTCGCGCCCGGGCTGGCGCTCGGCTTTATCGTCCCCCCGCTTCGCTTGCGCGAAAGTATCATGGCCTCCGTGCGTTCTGGCGGATGGACCGCGCCGGGATATGCGTTCGCGGCCGGGCAACGGCTGATGAGTGACGGCACCGCCTCCGAACTTTCAAGACTTAAGCGGATCAATGCTCGGCAACGTCAGAAAATCGCGACCGCCTGCCTGTCCGGCTTCGAGATCCAGACCAACAGCAAATCGTATCACCTGTGGCTGACGCTGCCGCCGCACTGGCGGTCTCAAACCTTTGTCGCCGCCGCTGCCCGGCGAGATATCGCTTTGACCCCCTCAATGACCTTCGCGGTGACCCCTGGACATGCGCCGAATGCCATACGGTTGGGCTTGGCCGCGCCCGCGATGGAGCAGCTCGAGGCGGGGCTGCGAACGCTGTCGGGAATGTTGAACGCAAAGGAAGAGGATTTCGATTCCACTGAATAGCGGTGCTGGGGCCGATCACCCCTCGGCTCGTTCACTCCGGCCACTCCGCGATAAAACCCCTGGCCTTGTAGGGCTCGATCTTGTCCCATTCGGCGAGAACCCGGATCCGGAAATCCGGATCGGTGTGCCAGAGCGCCAGCGGCGTTTCAAAACTGTCGACCGTGATCAGCATCTTCTCTACCTCCGGCCAATGCCGGTGCAGCGTCATCGGGTAGCGGCGCGCGGTCCAGGTATTGCCGAGGCAGATGACGCTGCGGATATTCGCAAGGCCGAGGGCGGCTTCGAGGACGGGCAGCGAGAAGATGACGTTTTCGCCGGTGTTCCTCGCGCGATGTTCTTCCAGGATGCGGTCAGGCGGAATACCCCGCTCAACCATCGCGGTCTTGATGATCTCGCACTCCGAAAGCGTCGAGCCCGGCGTCACCCCGCCGCTCACGATCGACCAGCAAAACAAGCCCTCGCGCCAAAGCCGGTAAGCTTCCTCGACACGCCGGCCGACATCCCCGCGGGTGCCGAACACGAACAGCAAATCGGCGGGTTTGATCGGTGTCGCGACAAAATGCCTGGCGCTGATCTCGGCTATTTCGGCCTCGGTCAGCCGTCGCGTGTGTCGATCCTCCACGTCCGCCTCGCATGCAATGCTGAATCAGGCACCGCTACCATGCGGCGCGACGGCCGCGACGCGAAGTCACGTTTCATTGCGCTTTTTTGCAGAGGCAGGATTACGGCAACAGCGTTTCCGGCAGATGATCGAACGTGTAGGCCCGCGGCCTGTTGCGTGCCACAAAGCCGCCGATCTGCCACGTAAACAGCGCGGCGAAGCCGACCAGAAACAACGCGCCCGAAAATTCGCTGGTGGCGATGGCGCGAATGAAGAGTCCCGATATCGCGATCCCGACCAGCGCCAGCAACACGATGCCGGCGGCATAGGTTTTCGGCCCGACGCCACCGATCAGGGCGGCCTTGCTTCCGGCCTCCTTCATGCGCTGATGCAGCTGCGTGACAAAGGCGCGGTAATCCCGATCCTGCGGCGCCATCAAGGCGACGGTCTGCCAGCTGGTCGAGAGGACAGTGATTTTCTGACGGTTCGCAGATTCGATGTCAGCGCGAAACCGCCGCGATTGCATCGACACCGGCCGGTAGGACAGACGGATCGCGGCGATATCGGCATAAGCCCAGACCCCGGACTTGCCGCCGACCCGCCACGACAATCCATCGTCGGTCAGCTCGAATTGATGCGCCGAGCCGATCAGCGACGCCTTGTAGGCGTAGCAGACGTTGGTGGCAGTCCCGTCCGACAAATCGGTCGTCATAGGCAATGTGCTGATCCCTCGGGATAGACGCCGGTGCACGGGAATCGTATGTCGCGGCTAGCGCGATAGAGATGCCCACAAATAGGCAAGTGTTGCGAGCGCGCCCAATGCGGTGCGCACGGCATGGAGTGCGCCCCATTTGACGACAAGCGCGCGCGTCGACGGCCCCGCTTGATCTGGTTCGGTCGCCAGCAGCGCATCCTTGGTGGGTTTGATGCCGATCAGCGTCCACGGCCACGGCGCGATCATCGCAATGGCGCCAATCAGAAAGCCGGAATGCGAGGTCTGCCACCACGCGATCAACCCCAAAAGAAAACCCGCTAGCGCGATCGACGCCTGCATCGCGGCCCCGCGCTTGTAGGACGGCTTCCATTCGGTGAGCAGCGCGCGGTCGTCGAGCAACAGCCGCGCCGGCTGCTCGGCGACGCCAACATAAAGCGCCGCCCCGGTGAAGATCGCGGCGACCGTCAGCGCGAGAAGACCGATCGTCATGTGCCGAGCCTTTCCTAAAAGGGATTGCTTGATCAAAAGATTGCTTGAACTCTCCACCGCGGCTTGCGCGGCGAGCCGGCTTTACCTTACAAGCAGGCCATGGCCGAGACGACCTATTTTCCGCGCCGCCTGATCCTCGCCGGCGCGATGATTTCGGGAGTGCTGCTGGCGCTCGCCGTGCACATGCTCGGCGCACGCTACGGCCTCGACCTCGGCGGCCTGTGGCGATCCGATACCGGCGAATTCATGCCCGCGGGCGCCGCTGTGGCGTGGTGGCTGATCGCGACGGTCGGCTTTTCCGGCGGCTATTTCACCGCCACACTGATGGCCAGCGCGGTGTCGGGGCAAATTCCGCAGCGAATGCGGCAGTTCCTGATCGGCGTCGGGGTGCTGGTGCTGGCGGCACCTAGTCCGATCCCGACGATATCCGGCGTGCTGGCAGGTCTCGCAGCGCTATGCCTTGGCGCGCTGATGGCATTCTGCGGCGCGCATTTTGCCCTGCGCAAGGCGTGAACTGGCGCATTCGCGTTTGAGCCGGCCACACCCAATTATCCGGAGAGTCCGGGCACCAACTCGCCGCCGGTTTCGACCTTGAGCGTCGAGCCGGAAAAATCGTTTCCAACCGGCCGGGAACGACCGCCGAGATGCTTCGCCAGAAACGCCTCGGCCACGCCATAGAAGGCAAGCCGGTTTTCCGGCCGGGCGAAACCGTGCCCCTCGTCGGAAAAGGTGATGTAGGTGACCGGCACGCCGCGGTTCTTCAGCGCCGTCACCATCTGCTCCGATTCCGCCGCAACGACCCTGACGTCCTGCATGCCCTGGGCGACCAGGATCGGGCGGGTCGCGCGTTCGAGATGGTTGATCGGCGAGCGCTCGGTGAGAAAGGCGCGGCCTTGTTCGGTACCGGGGTCGCCGAGCCGGTTTTTCCAGACGCTGATCCAGGGACCCCAATAGGGCGGAATCGTCGCCATGAAGGTCATCAGATTGGAGATGCCGAACATGTCGACGATGCAGGCGAATATTTCTGGCGTCTTGGTTGCTGCCATCAACGCCGAGTAACCGCCATAGCTCGCGCCAAAGAACCCGACGCGCTTGGGATCGGCGATATCATGCGCGACCGCCCAATCGACCGCATCGATCAGATCGTCGTGCATCCGCCCACCCCATTCGCGGTCGGCGGCGGCGACAAACGCTTTGCCGAATCCGGTCGAGCCCCGGTAGTTGACGCTGAGCACCGCATAGCCCCGGTTTGCGAGCCATTGATGGGTGGAATTGAAGCCCCATTGATCGCGCGCATAGGGCCCGCCATGGATCAACAACACCATCGGCAGCTTGCCGGCCCCTGCTTCCGTTGCCGGCAATGTCAGATAACCGTTGAGGCGAAGTCCGTCGCGCGCCGGAATGACCACCGGCTGCATCATTCGCAACGCCACGCCATCGAGCGCCTTGCGCTGCCTGAACAAGCTGCGCACTTCGCGCTTTTGACGATCGAGCAGCGCATATTCGCCGCTCTCGGCATCGCGTTCGTAAAACACCGTTACCATGCGATTGTCGGCACTGCGCTCGATGATGGCGACGTCGCCTGGTCCGTGCCCGGCCAGATCCGCCAGATCTTGCGCCGCGCCTGGATCGACGACGCACCAGTGCGCACGATCTCTATTCGATCGCGCGGCGATCGGACGACGCTGGTCGTCGAAGGAGACCTCGACAATGTCGGCTTCATCGTCGGCGGCGAGCAAGGTGGCTTTGCGGGTCGCCATGTCGACGGCGAAAAGTGCGGCTTTGTCTCGCTCCCGCGAGTCGAGCATATGCAGCGTCTTGCCGTCGGCGCTGAAGTCGAGCATCCGGGTGGCATCGGTATCGCCGATCGGCACGCTGGTGAATGGTGTCCAGTTCCCGTCGCCGCGTCGCTCGAAATATTCCGACGTGCCGTCGGTTGCGATGCGCGAACTCAACCGCAGTTGAAAGTCGCTGTCGGTGATCAGCAAGACGTATTCGTTATTTTCGTAAAGCAGCTCGCTCGCCCCGGTCACGACGTTGACCCGAAACAGGTCGAAATATCGCTTGTTGCGCGCGTTGTGCCGCAGCAGCATCTGATCGGGAAATTTGTGATCCACTTCCTGCAGGAACGACTTGACCCCGCGCTCCGGGCTCAGCGGCACGATGGCGCCGCTGCCGATGTCGACGCTCGAGGCGCGCCAGTTCTCGTCACCGTCGCGCTCCTGGAAATAGATCAGATGGCGATTGGTGTGCGCCCAGCGGAAGTAAGCCGCCAGATTGCGATCGGTGGCGCGCGTCACGGGTCGTGCCGCGGCAAGATCGGCGACCGGCGTCACCCAAAGATTGCGGACGCCGTCGATCGGCGCGAGAAAAGCCAGGGTTTGGCCGTCGGGACTTACTCTTACGCTGCCGTAATCGGGGTTGTCGAAATAGACCCGCCGGGCGCGGCGGTCGATCGGAGCGGCGGACATGCGAACCTCCGTCTAAGCGGCCGCGCTTGTGCCGGCCCGCTTCGCAACCCTAGATGCGACGAGCGATATCCGCAACAAACTGCCCCGGATCATTACGAATCTTTCATGGAAACCCCAAACCAGATCACTGCTCCGGCTGCGAGCAGCAGGCACGCCGAGATGATCAGCGACCAATGCGTGCCCGCCATGAAGGCGTTGGCCTGACCGGCCAGCGAGCCGAACAGCGCGACACCCAGCACGCTGCCGGTTTGCCGGGTCGAGTTCAGTGCGCCGGCGGCGATGCCGGAGCGCGACTTCTCGACGCTTCCGAGCAGCGTCGATGTCAGCGGCGGCACCAGCAGGCCAAGACCGGCGCCAATGATGGTCAGTTGCGCGCCGATTGCCCAGTAGCTGGTGCCACGCTCGATCCCGAGCAGCGCCAGACATCCGCATGCCGCCATCGCATTGCCCACCGCGATCGTCGCGGGCGCACCGATGCGCTCGGCCACGCGCGCGGCGACGAGGTTGACCGGCAACACCGCTCCCAACATCGGCAGGAACGCAAGGCCGGTCGCAAAGGGCGACAATCCGTTGACGCGCTGGAAGTACAGGCTGAAAACGAAGATCAATCGATAGAACGCGACGTTGACGAGAAGGCCGACCAGCGCCGTCAGCGCGAACAGCCGATGCCTGAACAGCGACAGCGGCAGCATCGGTTGTGGCGCGCGCCGTTCCTGCACAACGAACAGGATCGCCAGCACCGCCGAGGCAGCCAAGCCCGCGATCACGAACGGATCGCGCCAGCCAAGCGTGCCGCCTTCGATGATCGCGCCGGCAAGACAACCAAGTGCTGCGATCGCCGCGGCCTGGCCCGGCAAATCGACCTCGCGCTGCTGATGTCGCGTGGTCTCGGTGGCATAGCGCCAGCTCAACCACAGGCCGGCGAGACCGATCGGCAGATTGACCAGGAAGATCGACCGCCAGCCAATCAACGCAATCAGGCCGCCGCCAATCAACGGCCCGGAGATCAGTGCGAGGCTGGCACCGGCGGCCCAAATTCCCACCGCGCGACCGCGCTGTTTTTCGTCCGGGTATTGGGCGCGAGCGCACAGGCCACCGATGCTGCCGTGAACACCGCAAAACCCGCCATGAAGATTCGCTTGGCGCCGAGCCGATCGCCGAGCGCCCCGGCCGTCAGAATGAAGGCGGCGAAGGCGATGGTGTAGGAGCTGACAACCCACTGCAGCTCGGAAAACGCCGCCGCCCAGCGAGGCGCCGATGCTGTTGAGCGCGGTGTTGACGATGGTGACGTCGAGCTGGACCACGCCGTAGCCAAGGCTCATGGCCACCAGCGTCAGCACAGTTGCGAGGTTCGAGCGAGCCGATCGGGCATCCGGCCGGGAGCTTGCGTCGGCTGGAAACGACTGGAATTTCAAGGAAGTACTTCGCATGGATCACCTCAATTTTGAGGGACCAGCGCAAGAACTGGTGCTCCGTTTCATCAAAACGTTTCGGCCGTGATCGAAGTATTGTCGCGGATCCGGCCTGTTCAACGCGAAACGCCGCGCGAAAGATTCCGGCGCGGCGTTTTGTCTCAGTTCATGCTCAACTTAAGATCAGCCCGCGGCGCGAAGGTTGATCTTGCTCTCGGCCAGCGTGGTCAACTTTTTGTCGGTGGCCCTTTCCTCATCGAGGGTCTTCTGCGGGACACTGGCGCAATCGTTGCGGCCAAGCTGCTTCGCCCACGCGATCAGGCTGCCGTAGCGCGTGATCTCATAATGCTCGGCGGCCTGGGCGGCGTTGATCAATGCCGCATCCAGCACCGATTTGTCCTCGACCTCACCGATGACCTCGTCGGCTTCCTCGATGATGCCGTCGATCGCCGGACAGTCGACTGCCTTCACTTCGGCGCCATGCATCTTGAACACCTGCTCAAGGCGCTGCAGATGGGTTTTGGTTTTCATCGAGATGGGTCAGAAAACCCTGCTTGAGCTGCTTGTCGGTTGCCTTTTCCGCCATTTTCGGCAGCGCCTTCACGAGCTGCATCTCGGCATAATAGATGTCCTGCAACTGGTGCACGAACAGGTCGTTCATGGTTCTGATGTCTTTGGTAAAGAGTCCCATTGCGCGGAATCCTTTTTATTTGGGGAACACACAGCGAAGCCTTTGTCGTGGCCGCTGCGCCGATATGTTCGATTGCTGATGCCGCGCTAACCGGCGGATCCCGGGGTTGTTCCTGCCGCTTGCGAAAACGTCGTGCGATGGAACAGGGAACATCGCGAAAAATGCAACGGCCGGACCGCCGCTGCACTTGACTCGAATTTTGGCCGTTGCGGCATATGTACGGTGTGTGACAGCCGGCGTCGATCCAAGGCTGAAGCTGGCGTTGTCAAGGGCTGCACAACGACACGTTTTTGCCTTATGGGTCTTTGCAAGTGGAGCGATTGGCCGCCGTTTGCCGAGGATCGCTTTGATGGGCTACCAACTTGTTGCCGCCCTGCCGGGAGGACGAATGCACCGACTGCTGACCACGCTTGGGCGTGGTTTCAAGAAACGGATCGGCTG
>WNFD01022937.1_pt1 | contig 10035 bp, 7 predicted proteins | sample 5400491 | NCBI WGS metagenome assembly WNFD01 (sample SAMN13153343, study PRJNA577476) | soil metagenome | isolation source: 120 cm saprolite under Douglas fir tree site 2 hole 2 replicate 2 | place: USA:California | collected 2015-04-18
AGGCGCGCCGCAGCGTCTCCTGGTCCATGCCCGCCGCGGTGAGGAAGATGATGGGGATGTCGCGGGTCCGCTCGCGCTGCTTGATGAGCGAGGCCACCTCGACGCCGTCCATTCCGGGGAGGAACGCGTCGAGGAGGATGAGGCAGAAGTCGTGCCGCAGCACTTCGCGCAACGCCTCGGGGCCGGAGGAGGCCTCGACCAGCGAATACCCCGGTTGGTCGCCGAGAATGGCGCGCAGGGCCCGAAGGTTCTCGGGCCGGTCGTCGACGAGGAGGATCTCCGCCGGCCGCGGGTCGGACAAAGCCACGCCCCCATTGTGCATTAAGGCTCCCTGTTTCGCAGCAAACGAGCCATCGGTTGTCCGTCAGCGAACGAGGCGGGTGGGGCTTGAGCGCGCGCTCACCTACTTGAAGAACCGGCGCACGCTGATCTTCTTCAGGCGGCCGCTGACCAGCGTCCACGTCACGGCGGCGCCGAAGAGCATGGCGGCGAGCGCCAGCCCCACCAGCGCGGCGATGGGCCAGGTGGTGTGCGTGCTGCCCTCGGAGCCGCGGCCCACCAGCGAGAACGCGCCGACGATGAGGCTGGCCGCGATCATCCCCGCGAAGAGCAGGATGCCGAGCGTCTTCACGTTGGTATTCAATTTCGACAACTCTTCGTTGCGGACCGTGACGTGGAACTTGCCGCCTTCCAGATCCATGAGGATTTGCGAAAGCTGCTGCGGCGTGTCCTGCAGGAAGCCCTGCAGCTGGAGCAGCACGCGCAAGAAACCGCCGCTCATAGAGGCGGGGTTGTAGCGGTCGTAGAGAAGCTGCTTGGCGTAGGGCAGCGCCACCTCGGTGATGTCGAGCTCGGGGTCGAGCTGGCGGATGATCCCTTCGGTGGTGGCGGAGGCTTTCGACAGCACCGCGTACTCTTTTGGAATCTTGATCTTGTACTTCATCGCCAGGTCGACCAGCTCCTTCATCAGGACGCCGGAATCGACCTCGGCCAGCTTCAACCCCAGGTACCGCTCGAGGATGTCGTGGATGTCGGCGCGAAACTGGTGCAGGTTGATGCGCTCGTCGGGGATGCCGACCTTGTAGAGAAGGCGCGCGACCGTGTCGGGGTCCTTCAAGGAGATGGCCAGCACGAGCAGGATGATCGACTCCTGCATCCCCCGCGTCAGGCGCCCCACCAGGCCGAAGTCGAGCAGCCCGATGCGGTCCCCGGCGAGGACCATCACGTTGCCCGGGTGGGGATCGCCGTGAAACAGCCCGTCGGTGAACAATTGCTGAAAGCTCGCGTCCAGCACGTGGCGGGCGAGCTTTTTGCGATCGACGCCAGGAAAGCGCGGGTCCTCGAGCACCCTGTTGAGCTTCACGCCCTTCAGCTCCTCGAGCGTGATGACGGTGCGGCAGGAGAGGTCGCGGTACAGCTTCGGGATCACCACGTAGGGGCGGTCGGCGTGGTGTTTGGCGAATGCTTCGATGTTCGACGCCTCGTTTTCGAAATCGAGCTCGACGAGCATGGCCGAGCGGAACTCGGTCACGATGCCGGTGGGCGTGTAGATGCCCGTCTCTTCGATCACGCCCTCGAGAAAGCGGGCCAGGTAGAAGAGCAGGTCGGTGTCGCTGCGGATCTGCTCCTCGATGCCGGGCCGCTGCACCTTGACCACCACGTCCTCGCCGCTGGCCAGCCGCGCGCGGTGCACCTGCGCGATGGAGGCGGAGGCCATCGGCTCGGGATCGATGTGTGCGAAGAGCTCCTGCGCCGGCTTGCCCAGACCCTTCTCGATGAGGGTGAAGACCAGCTCCACCGGCATGGGCGCGGCGCGATCTTGTAGATGCGACAGCTCGGCGATGAAGTCGGGCGGCAGGATGTCGGGCCGCGCCGAGAGGATCTGCCCCAGCTTGATGAAGGTCGGCCCCAGCTCGGCCAGCGTCTCGCGGAACCGCCGGGCCGTGGTGGCGCGCATCTCCTCCTGCGAGGGACGCACCTCCTCGCGACGGCCGAGCACCTCCCAGATCCTGGCACGGTCCCACAGCTCGCCGAATCCGTGGCGCGCGACGACCGCGCTGATCTCGCGCAGGCGCTTCAAGTCCTGAACGGCCTGGATCACGCTCCGCTTCTCTCACAGCGCGGAGAGCAGATCCACCTTCAGCAGCACGGTGTCGCCGTGCGCGACTCCCGCCGCGTTGAGCGCGCTCAGCTCCTGGCCAATGTTGAGCCCGCGCGGGCCGGTCGGCGGGAGCTGGTCGTTGCTGCTCTGGTGCGCGTAGACCAGGTAGAAGGTCGAGCCGGTGCGCCATTCCCAGCGCAGGATGAGGTTCACGTTGAGGCCCACCTGCCGCTCGTCCTTGTCGGGCGCCTCATTGGGCAGGGCGGGCTGCAGCTCCGCGAGGGAGACGGTGCGGCGCCCCGGCCCCACCTCGGCCCGCAGCGGCGCGCCGTATACGATGTCCGCGGTGAAGAGCTGCCCATACGCCTGCAATGTCAGGTAAGGCGTGAACGCGTACGTCGCCCGCAGCGTGGCGCTCAGGCTGCGGGCTTGCTGCGGCGCGAGGATATAGACGCGGGTCTGGGTGGTGTCCGGCGAGATGGAAGGCAGGGCGATCTGGCGGATGGTGCCGGCGCTCTCGCTGTAGGAGAGGTCGAGCTGCCCGTCGAGCCGCGGCATGGGCCGGAAGACGAGACTGGGTCCGATCTGGTTCAGCCGCTCGAACCGGGGAAAGGAGCGCTGTAATTGCCAGTTGAGCTGAAGCTGTACGGGTTTGCGCGAATCGGTGTTCATGAAGGTGTACCACTGCAGCGCGGCCTGCCGCTCGAGCGGCGTGCCGTCGTACAGCTCGCGGTCGTCGACGTAGGGCGCGAACGCGTCGATGCCGGTGTCGACGAACCAGAACGACTTGGTGGTCACCCATCCCTCGAGAAAGGCGTCGCGGTTGAGGCGGTGGGCGAAGCGGTAGTCCTGCACCTCGCGACCGCCGAGGATGGCCTGCCACGACTGCCACTTGTCGTTGGGGTGCGGGTCGCGCACCGCCACGTAGCCCATCCCCCGGAACATGTTGGCGCGCGGCATGAAGCCCAGGTCGTTGACAGTGAAGCCCGGCGAGAGCAGGTCGGTGTTGAGGGCGGCGGCCCAGTACTCCTCGGAGTGGTGGATGCGGGTCGAGGCGGCGTACCCGCTCACCGTCTCGCCCCGGAAGGTGCCGTCGCGCAACGTGTCGGGGGTGTGGCCGGTGAGCAGCGATCCCGCGCCCTGCGCGGTGAAGTCCCAGGTCCGGTCCGCGTTGTAGACGATCACGTCGGCTTCGCCGACGTGGGCGTGGCGGTGGTCGAACCCCTGCGCCGAGCTGGTGAAGAGCGGGTCCACCGCCGTGCCGCTGAAGCCGAGCAGCCCCTGCCCGCCGAGCGGCGCGCGCACGCGGAACACCGAGTCGCTGCGCGCCTCCACCGCGCGCAGGTCCTCGACGCGGCCGTTGGGCTGCAGCACCTGCGCGGTGACCCGCGGCTCCAGCGCCGAGAGCACGCCCACGCTCGCGCCGGCCACCGTCCCGCTCAGCTTCATCGCGGTGACCACCGGGACGCTGGGCTGTTGGTAGACGATCTTCTGGTCGGTGCCGAGGTTGAGATCGTCGTGCGAGGGCGTGCCGCGGCCGATGCGGCGCGAGTAGAAGATCTGGTACGCGTCGCCGCCGTACCCGCCGTTGATGTCGACGCGCAGGGCGGGCTTGAAGAGATCGAGCCCCTCGAGGAAGAAGGGCCGTTTCTCCGGAAAGAAGGTCTCGAAGGTGGTGAGGTTCAAGACGCGCTGGTCGGCCTCCACCTGCCCGAAGTCCGGGTTGACGGTGCCCACCAGCGCAAGGTCGCTGGCCAGGTTGTAGCGGAAGTCGAGCCCCGCGCAGAGTCCGCCCTGCCGCTGGGGATCGAACCCCACTGTCGCGCAGGAACCCAACTCCGCGCGCGGCGTGGCGTACGCCGGCACGTTGCGCAAGACCTTCATGGCCAGGTAAGGCCGTAGCTCCAGCGCCCTGACGGGGTGGATCCCCTCGATGCCTTCGAGCAAGCCGAGCCGGCTGATGTCGCCGGGGCGGCCGTTGGGGCGGAAGCGCCACTGGTCCTCCTCCTTGCGGCGCGAAAGGATGCGATAAACGTTGAAGCCCATCGTCTTGACGCCGACGGGGATGCGCAGGACGCGCAGCGGGATGCGCATCTCCGCGCTCCAGCCGGTGGGCGTGCGCGCCACCGCCGAGTCCCAGGCCGCGTCCCAATCGGTGGTAAAATCGGTGTCGTTGAAGTGGATGGCGTCGAGCTGCTGGCCGGCGGCGAAGACCTGGAAATGGTACGCGGTGCGCCGGTCGAGCGTGGTGTCGAGGTCGAACTGGACCGAGTCGCCCTCGATGAAGCGGTCGCGGCGGCTGAGCGAGATGGTGGGCGGCTCGGGGTCGTCGCAGATGGCGCCGAAATAGAGGTACTCGTCGTCCCACAACACGCGAAAGGCAGTCTTGACCGAGGCGGGCTTGCCCTCGTCGGGGTTGACCTGCGTGAAATCGTCTTGAAGGGGCGCGGCCTCCCACGCCGGCTCGTTCATCAGGCCGTCGAGGGTGATGGGCCCGGTGCGACGCGCGGCGCGGGCAGTGCGCAGGTAATAGGATTCGGGCGGGAGCGCGCCGCCGGGTGGCTTTTCTTCGGCGAGCGCGGGCGCGGCCGCGGCCAGCGCCAGCAGCGGGGGAAGGACGGTGCGCATCTGGCCGATTGAACGCGGCAGCGCAGCCAACATTTCAGCGGCGCAACAATCCGCGCGCCGTGCGTGCTATTTCTCGCGCGTGGCCGAGCCGACATTCACCGCGGCCGAACCGACCGCCGCGCCGGCGACGCCGATGCTGCGGCAGTACCAGGAGGCCAAGTCGCAGGCGAAGGACGCGCTGCTCTTCTTCCGGCTGGGCGACTTTTTCGAGCTCTTCTACGACGATGCGCGGGTGGCGGCGCAGGAGCTGGGCATCACGCTCACCTCGCGCGCCAAGGGGGACGAGCGCGTTCCCATGGCGGGCGTGCCGCACCACGCTGCCAAGGCCTACGTGGCGCGGCTTGTCGCGGCAGGCCACAAGGTGGCCATCTGCGACCAGGTCGAGGTGCCGGGGCCGGGCAAGCAGTTGGTGCGGCGCGAGATCGTCCGCCTGGTGACGCCGGGAACGCTGGTCGACGAGGACGCGCTCGAGGCGCGCGACCCGCTCTGGCTGGCGGCCGTCGCTGTCGAGGGCGAGCGCGCGGCGGTGGCGCTGCTCGACGCCTCGACGGGGGAACTGCGCGCGCTGCCGCCCGGCACGTTCGCGGCGGCGCTCGACGAGCTGCAGCGGGCGCGTCCGCGCGAGGTGCTGGTGCCGGACGAGTCGCCGCGCGTGGAGGAGTTGCGCAGGGCCAGCGGGGCGGTGCGAGTCGAGGCGCGGCCGTTTCGCGACGCCGCCTCGGCCGAGCAGCTGCTCAAGCGCCATCTCGGCGTCGGCACGCTCGACGGGTTCGGGCTGCGCGATGCGCTCAGCGCGCAGGCGGCAGCCGAGGCGCTCGCGTACCTGCAGGAGACGCAGCGCTCGCTCGCGCAGCACGTGGTGCGCATCGTAGTCGAGCAGCCCTCGCGCCACCTCTGGATCGATCCCGGCGCGGTGCAGAACCTGGAACTGTTCCGCGGACCCGACGGGCGGCGTTCCGGCACGCTCCTCTCGGTCGTCGATCGCACCCTGACCGCGGCAGGCGGGCGGCTGCTCGCGCGCTGGCTCGCGGCGCCGCTCCTCGAGCTGGACGCCATCTGCGCCCGTCACGATTCGGTCGAGGAACTGTCGCAAGCGGCCGTGCTGCGCGAAGAGATCTCCGGAAACCTGCGCGGTGTCCTCGACGTGGAGCGGCTCCTCGGGCGGCTCGCCGTGGGGCCGGGCGGGCCGCGCGACCTGGCGGGCCTGCGCGAGTCGCTGCGGCGGCGCTGCTCTCGCGCGCGCTGGTCGACGAAGTGCCGGCGGGGCGCGACCCGGGATTCGTCCGGCCCGGCTTCCGTCCCGAGCTGGACGTGCTGAGCGACCTGGCGCAGGGCGGGCGCGCGGCCATCGCGGCGATGGAGTCCGGGGAGCGGTCTCGCACCGGGATCAATTCCCTGAAAGTTCGCTACAACAAAATCTTTGGATTTTATATCGAAGTCACCAAGCCAAATTTGCATCTGGTCCCTCCGGATTACCAACGCAAGTCGTCCACCGTCGGCGCCGAGCGCTTCGTCACGCCGGCCCTCGCGGAGCACGAGTCGCGCGTCCTCTCCGCCGAGGAGCGCCGGACTGCTCTCGAGCAACAGATCTTCGAGGAGCTGCGCGGCGCGGTGCTGGCTGCGAGCGTCGCGCTGCGCGCCTGCGCCGAGGCGGCCGCGCAGGCGGACGCGCTGGTTTCGCTGGCTCGCGTCGCGGCCGAGTCGGGCTGGGTGCGGCCGCTCGTCGACGACAGCGACGTGATCGAGATCAAGTCCGGCCGCCACCCGGTGGTCGAGCGCGCGCTCTCCCAGTCGGGCGACGGGCCCTTCGTGCCCAACGACCTCTCGCTCGACGCCGAGCGGCGGCTGGTGGTGCTGACCGGCCCCAACATGGCGGGCAAGAGCACCGCCATGCGCCAGGTCGCGCTCATCGCCATCCTCGCGCAGTCGGGGTCGTTCGTGCCGGCCGCGAGCGCGCGGGTGGGTCTGGTCGACCGGCTCTTCACGCGCGTGGGCGCGGCCGACGATCTCGCGCGCGGCCAGAGCACCTTCATGGTCGAGATGGCCGAATGCGCGCGCATCCTCCACCAGGCCACGACGCGCTCGCTCTTGCTCCTCGACGAGGTGGGCCGCGGCACCAGCACGTTCGACGGTCTCGCCATCGCCTGGGCGGTGGCCGAGCACATCCACGACGCGGTGCGCGCGCGAACGCTGTTCGCGACGCACTACCACGAGCTGTGCGACCTGGCGCGCGAGAAGCCTCACGCGGTCAATCTCACCATGGCGGTCACCGAGGTGGACGGGCGCGTGGTCTTCCTGCGCAAGATCGTCCCCGGCGCGGCCTCGCGCAGCTACGGCATCCAGGTGGCCAAGCTCGCCGGCCTGCCCGAGCGCGTGCTGCAGCGCGCGCGAGAGATCCTCGCCAACCTCGAAGCGCAGGAGCTCGACGAGTCGGGCCGGCCGGCGCTGGCCGGCTCGCGCCAGAAGGCGCGCTCGCAGCTCCCGCTCTTCGAAAAGCCGCCCGAGCACCCCTTGCTCGAGGCGCTGCGCAAACTGGATCTCTCGCGCACCACGCCGATGGAAGCGCTCCTCTGGCTCGACGAGCAGCAGAAAAAACTGCGCTGAATGCCGCTTGCCTTGCGCACCCGTCAAGAGAGATCATGCGCTCATGGAACGCCACGAGCTGCTCGAGCGCGTGCCGCTCTTCAAAGGCCTCTCGGAGAGCTCGCGCATCTCGCTCTCGCAGCGCCTGGTCGAACGGCGGCTGCCGGCGGGCGAGCTGGTCTTCGCCAAGGGCGACAACGGCGACTCGATGTACATCGTGCTCTCGGGCAAGGTGGAGATCTTCCTCCCGCCCGAGGGTGGCGCCGGCCGCGTCGATCTCAAGGAAGTGAACGAGGGCGAGCACTTCGGCGAGTTGGCGCTCTTCGACGAGAAGCCGCGTTCCGCCAGCGCCGAGGCAAAGGCGGACTGCGTCCTCCTCGAGCTGGCGCGCGAGCACTTCATCAGCGACATCGTGCGCAGCGAGGCGTCGGTGCTGGCCATCCTCTCGGAGGTGGCGGTGCGCCTGCGCGACACCAATGCGCTCTTGAGCCAGCGCGCCGCGCGCGACGTGGTCAAGGAATTCGAGGAGCAGCTGCACTGGAGCGACAAGCTCGCCGACCGCGTCGCCGAGCTGAACGGCTCGTGGGCGTTCATCCTCGGCCTGCTGGCGCTGACGTTCATCTGGGCGGGGATGAACACCTTCCTGCCCAGGCCGTTCGATGTCTATCCGTACCAGTTCTTCAACCTGTTCCTCGGCATTCTCGTCGGCATGCAGGGACCGCTCATCATGATGAGCCAGAACCGCCAGGCGGCGAAGGACCGCGCACAGGCTTCGACCGACTTCCGCGTCAACTTGAAGAACGAACTCGGCATCGAGAACCTGAACCGCGAGCTGGCCACGTTCCGCAAGGAGATGGAGGAGCGGATGTCCACGCCCGCAAACCACCGATCTGCAAGGGTTTCTTCAGGGTACTGAACGCATTGTCAGTCCCCCTGGTTAGACTTCTTTCCAGACCTGTTCTGGAGGAAGTCATGACGGCGGAATCGACGAAGATGTGGAGGTGCCCGGCGTGCAACCGCCTTCTCATCGAGAAGGGGGTCGACTACGCGCGGCAGCGGCACGAAGCGCTGGTGGCGCAAAGCCGGTGCGGCTCGTCGCTCGAGTTCGTGCGCGAGGCCACCTGGCCGGCGTATCTCGCCTCGCTCAAGCGGTGCCGCTGCGGGAGCCGGCGCGAGTTGAAGCCGGTGCCGGCGACGTCGCTGCGCGGGCAACTCGATCTGCAGATCGAGCCGTTGGTGCTGCAATGAGCGCGCTCTCGCCATGCCTCTTCGCGAGCAGGCGCTAGTGCCGCTACTTGGCGCCTTCCGCCGCCACGCCGCCCCCTCCGGAGACGCTCGCCGCGTTCACCATGGGAGCGCTCGCCGGCGCCGGCAGGCAGCGCGGCGGAACGACGACCGGCGGCGGGAGCGGGCAGTGGGTGCATGGCTTCCGGAGCGGCACCAGCACTTGATGTCCCGCGCGCAGAAACGTGCCGCGCAAGTGGTTGGCCTTGCGAATGGCGACCACCGTCGTGCCGTACACGCGGGCGATGTGGCTCAACGTCTGTCCCTGCTTCACGCGGTGCGTGATCAGGTTGTGCTCGGGCCGCAGCGCCAAAAGCGGCTGGACGCGCCGGCCTAGCTCCTGCGACCGCGGCGCGAAGAACCGCACGTGAAAGTGGTCGCGATGCCGGTGCGCGTGCTGCACCAGCGCAGCCTTGCCGCCGCCGAAGACGCGATCGATCCAGGCGCGATCCTCGCCGGCCGCCAGCGCGTGCTTGCGCAAGACGCTCACGATGCGGCGGTCGACGAGGATTACCTGCACGTCGGTCAGCGTAATCAGCGCGCGCAACAGGGCCCAGTTCCGCTCGGGATCCATGAGCCGCTCACGAGGCGCCCCGGGCCGCGGGCTGGCGTCGTTCTTGTAGAAGAAGCTGATGTCCGCATCGCGGCCGGACTGGTGCGAGCGGTGCGGCCGCAGATACCCGCCATCTCGCGCTCCGATCTGGCCGAGCCGCGCGGGTGCGGAGGCCGGAAACCGCTCGTGCACCGCGCGGAAAGCGGTGGACAGCGCCTCGATCGTCTCCTGCGCGCCCCATGCCAGTTCGGGACGCTGGCAGATCCAGGCTGCGTCGTGGGACATGTGCACGGCGTTGATCAGCCGGCCGCGATCGGCGAACCCCACCGAGATGCTTCCGAGCGACTCCAGCTCGTGCTCCCAACGGCGCCGCAGTTCTTCGTCGGAGAGATCGATCGAATAGCGGAATTCGGAACTCGGCGGGACCAGCGCGGCCGCTCCCGACTGCGACTCCGACTCCGCTTCCGACGATTCGGGATCGTCTTCGGGGCCGTCTTCGTCGTCCATCGACGCCGCTGGCGGTTCGGCGGGAACCGACGCCGCCGGTGGTTGGGGAGGAACCTGCGCGCGCGCTCGAGAGGCAGGCGCGACTGCGAGAAGAAGCGCGAGAAGAGCCGTGAGTGGACGCATCCGCATCAGCATAGCCGCAACCCGCCCCGCTCCAAAAATGGGCGCCGCGGCGGGTTCGCGGCGCCCGAGCGGTCGCGGCCTTCGGGCCGCGCACACCGGGCTTGCAATGGTTCAAACGATGACGACCCGTGGTCCATTTCCTCGGAGGCTCCGAAAAGTTGACGGAACGGCTTGGCGTGCGAGCGTCTGGGGGTGCGCTGGTTCCCCAGATTCGTCATAGCGGCGGCCACCTTCCTGCCCATTGCCGCACACGCGG
>WNFD01042502.1_pt1 | contig 10035 bp, 8 predicted proteins | sample 5400491 | NCBI WGS metagenome assembly WNFD01 (sample SAMN13153343, study PRJNA577476) | soil metagenome | isolation source: 120 cm saprolite under Douglas fir tree site 2 hole 2 replicate 2 | place: USA:California | collected 2015-04-18
CGTCACGCGGGCACGGTCGGGTAGCACGAAGTCTGGGCGGTGTCTGAACTTCTTGATGAAGCTGAAGATGTAGTCCCAGCGCCCGCAGTTCAGGCCGGCGGAGTGGTCCTTCAGCTCGTGGAGGATTTCGTCCATCTCGAATGCGGCGAGAATCGTCTCGATCAGGACCGTCGCGCGAATCGTACCGCGGGAGATGCCGAGCTCGTCCTGCGCGAGGTTGAAGACGTCGTTCCAGAGGCGCGCCTCGAGGTGGCTCTCGAGTTTGGGCAAGTAGAAGTAGGGGCCCGTCCCCTTCGTGATGAGCGTCGCGGCGTTGTGATAGAAGAAGAGGCCGAAATCGAAGAGGGCGGCGGAGATCGGGCGCCCGTCCACGGTCACGTGCTTTTCGTTCAGATGCCAGCCGCGCGGCCGCACCATCAGGGTGGCCGTGCGCGGCGCGAGCGTGTAGCGCTTCCCCTCGGGGCTAGTGAACCCGATGGTGCCGCGCACCGCGTCCCGCAGGTTCACCTGCCCCTCGAGGTTGTTGCGCCAGGTGGGGGCGTTCGAGTCCTCGAAATCCGCCATGTAGACCCGCGCGCCCGAATTGAGCGCGTTGATGACCATCTTGCGGTCCACGGGACCCGTGATCTCGACCCGGCGGTCCGCCAGGTCGGCGGGGATCGGGGCGACGGTCCACGCCGCCTCGCGCATCGCGCGCGTCTCGGGCAGGAAGTCGGGACGCTCGCCGGCGTCGAGGCGCCGTTGGCGCTCCACACGACGCACGAGCAGCTCCTGACGGCGCGGCTCGAAGGCCCGCGCGAGCGTCGTGAGGAAGCGGCGCGCCTCGGTCGTCAGGATCTCCGCAATCCCCGGCTCCAAGGGCGCGTGCACGTCGAGCCCGGAGCCCGACCTCGTTTGCGTAGCGGTCATGATCGGCAATGTAGCGCTCCTGCTACGGCGACGTTCCCGGGGAAAGAAGCGGGGCGAGCCGGGATGCCGCGCGATGCCGCGCGGCGGCTCCCAGCCGCCCCTTATGCCCTCCACATTGGTGGGGAGGGTCCGCAGCGGCTGTGCACGACCGCTGCGGCAGCCGGCGCGGTGCCAGCGTCTACCTGGCTCCGCCTTTGCCGGCTTTTTCCCCCCGACATCTGCGTGCTGCTTCCGCCGGCTAGGGCATTGCAACCCTCATGCCATGCGCGGCAGCGCGGACGCCCCATGGACGCCTCGTTTGACGCACCGCTACGGTGCATGCTGCGCACCCAGTGTGGCACATTCTGTGGCAATATTACCGCACATGTCTTGGTCCCCTCCGCTTGCTCTCGCTCCAGTTGTCGGCCGCTCCGTCCCTCGTCGCGAGGGTGTCGACAAAGTGACGGGACGCGCGCGCTACACCGACGACATCGCCGTGCCGGGCGGGGGGGCGTGGTACGGGCGGACGATCCGGTCCGCGATCCCCCGCGGCGCGATCCGCTCGATCACACTGGACCCCGCCTTCGATTGGGCGCGAGTCGTGGTGGTGACGGCGGACGACATCCCAGGCGACAACGTCGTCCAGCTCATCCGGGACGACCAACCCGTCCTGGCGACAAAAGGGGGAGAAATCAGGCATAAAGAGGAGCCGATCCTCCTGCTGGCAGCGGCCGATCGCAGCACGCTCGAAGAGGCGGCGAGCCATATCCGCATCCAATACGACCCGGCGGAGCCCGTCTACGAGCTCGAGCAGGCCACTGAGGTTTTCAGCACGGTTGACATAACAAAGGGAGACGTCGCGACCGCCGAACGGGAGGCGGATCTCGTGGTCGAGCGGGAGTTTCGCGTGGGACTGCAGGAGCAGCTCTATATCGAGCCTCAAGGAGCTATCGCGTTTCCCGAAGCCAACGGCTCGATCAAGATCGTCGGCTCACTTCAGTGCCCCTATTACGTCCACCGAGCTCTGAAGCGGGCGTTGAAGTTGACTGATCAGCAGGCCGTGGTGATCCAGGCAGAGACCGGCGGGGGGTTCGGCGGTAAAGAAGAGTATCCCTCGATCGTGGCCGTCCATGCCGCGCTGCTCGCTCGCAAGGCCGGGCGGCCAGTCCGTCTGATTTACGACCGGCACGAGGACCTCGCGGCGACCACCAAGCGCCATCCAGGCGTCATCCGGCACCGGACGACCGTGAGAAAAGACGGGACGCTGCTGTCGCAGGACATCGAGATCGTGCTGGACGGCGGTGCCTACTGTACGCTGACTCCGGTGGTTCTCTCGCGGGCGGCGATCCACGCCGCCGGTCCCTACGCCTGTCCCAACGTGCGGATCCGCGCTCGTGCGGTCGCCACGAATACCCCGCCCAACGGGGCGTTTCGCGGCTTCGGCGCACCCCAATCGCTGTTCGCCGCCGAGCTGATGGTCGAACACGTCGCCGAGCGGCTGGGCATGTCGAGTGTGGATCTCCGGCGCAAGTGGATGTTGCGTCTCGGCGATACCACGGCGACGGGGCAGAGGCTGACGGAGAGTGTCGGCTCGGAGCTAGTGTTGGACGCGGCGCTCAAGAATGCGCCGGCCGTCCGACCGTCCGGCCGTCCGACCGTCCGACGCGGTCGCGGTCTCTCGCTCGTCTTCCACGGCTCGGGATTCACCGGCAGCGGCGAGAAGAAGCTGCAGGGCACGGTCGCGCTCGAAGCAGTGCCTGATGGCACATTCCGCATCCTCACGGCCTCGACCGAAATCGGCCAGGGCACGAAGACCATCTTTTGTCAGCTTGCCGCGGATGCATTGGGTGTGGGGATGGACAAAGTAGTCCTTGCGCCGCAGGACACCTCGTTGGTTCCCGATTCCGGACCGACGGTCGCATCGCGAACGGCGATGATCGTGGGGCGTTTGGTGCAGGAGGCCGCCACCGAGATCAAGGAACGGTTGAAGCGGCAGAAACCGCCGCTCCGCGTCGAGAAGTCGTACATCCAGCCTGACGCGATTCATTGGGACGAGACCACGTATCGGGGCGACGCGTATCCCGTGTACGCGTGGGCGTGCACGATTGCCGACGTCGATGTCGACATGACAACGGGCGAAGTGCGCGTGACCGACCTCGTGACGGCGGTCGATTGCGGCAAGGCCCTCCATCCGGTGATGGCGGAAGGGCAGATCGAAGGCGGCAGCCTGCAGGCGGTGGGGTGGGCGACAATCGAAGAAATCAAGATGAAAGACGGCGGCTATCAGAACAATCGGCTGGCCACATACCTCATTCCGACTGCGCTCGACGCCCCGCGCATTCGCACCATTCTGGTCGAGAATCCCTACTCTCGGGGTCCATTCGGTGCCAAGGGAATCGGCGAGCTGCCGATGGACGGCCCAGCGCCGGCGATCATTGCCGCGATCCACGACGCGACCGGCGTTTGGCTCGACGAAATCCCCGCTACGCCTGAAAAAGTGCTTGCCGCATGCGCTTCACGCTGAACGGCCAGGCCGTCGCGTTTGAAGGATCAGGCGCGCGCCGCCTGCTCGATGTCCTGCGCGAGGAGCTGGGGGCGACGGGCACGAAAGAAGGTTGTGGGTCTAGATGTCATGACAGTTGAAGGGCTGGCGTTGCAAGACGGCAAGCTTTCCCACCTGCAGCAGGCCTTCATCGAGCACGGCGCGGCGCAGTGCGGCATCTGTACGCCGGGGATGTTGCTCGCGGCCCACGTGTTGCTAGAGCAATCAAGACGCCTGACGGCGGACCGTGTGCGAGAGGGGCTCGCCGGGAATCTGTGCCGCTGTACAGGCTACACGAAGATCATTGACGCGGTCCTGTCATGCAGGAAGTGAAATACATCCGCCCCAAAAGTCTGGCGGATGCCGTGCACATCTATCGAACAACCCCAGGATGCCGCCCGCTCGCCGGCGGCACGGATCTTATGGTCATGCTGCATGCCCGCGCGCTGCGCCCCGAGCCCGAGGCCGTGCTCGATCTTTGGTCGCTCGCCGAGTTGAAGGGTGTGCGGCGTGCCGGCGACATGGTGGAAATCGGCGCTGCCGAGTCCTATACCGGGATCATTGCATCCAGGGATGTTCAGCAGCATCTGCCCGCGCTGGCCGCCGCCGCGCGCACGATCGGCGCGGCACAGATCCAGAACCGCGGCACGCTCGGCGGCAACCTGGCGAACGCCTCGCCCGCCGGGGATACGCTGCCGGTGCTGCTCGCCTACGACGCCGTCGTCGTAACAGATCGACGCTCGATTGCCATCGACAAGTTCTTCACCGGATATCGAGAGACCGCGCTCCAGCCTGACGAGCTGATCACGGCGGTCCGCTTCCCGCTCGGCCGGCGGGTCGCGTTCCGGAAGGTGGGCACGCGCGCCGCGCAGGCGATCTCGAAAGTCGTAATCGCGGTGAGCCGGCATCCCGCACGCATCGCGATCGGTTCGGTCGCCGAGGTGCCGCTGCGCGCGCGGCGCGCCGAAGCGGCGCTCGAGCGCAACGACGTCGAGGGCGCGATCGCGGCGGTTGCCGACGACATCCGGCCGATCGACGACGTGCGGTCCACGGCCGTCTACCGCCGCGCCGTCACGCAAAACGTGCTTCGGGAGCTGCTAGAAAGTGTGCGCGCACCGCGCACCTAAAACGCGAGCAACTCCAATGAGCGAGCCAGCACTTCGGTGCCTAGACGTAGGTCCGCCGGGTTCGTGGCCTCTTCAGGGCAGTGGGATCTGCCCCCGATGCTGGGCACAAAAAGCATCCCCACCTTGCATCGCGCGGCGAGGACCTGTGCATCGTGTCCCGCGCCGCTCACCAATTCGGCCGCTTGAACTCCGCACTCCTGCGCCGCGCGCGCGAGCAACACTCGCACGTCGGGGTGCATTGCCACAGGCGGTTTCTCCTGCAGCGTGCGAATCGCCAGGCCGAGTCGTCGCTCCTGGGAGATTGTGCCGCAGAGCGATCGAATGCCCTCCTCGAGCGCACGCCGGCCTCCGATGTCGGAATGCCGCAGGTCTACCGTGAAGGTCACCTTGCCAGGAACGACGTTGATCTGATCGGGCTCGACCTCGATCTTCCCGACCGTAGCCACGGCGGGTTTGCCGAGGGACTTCGCGATGGACTCGATCGCTTGCAGCATGGCGGCCGCGCCGGTGAGAGCGTCGAGCCGCATCTCCATGGGTGTCGTTCCGGCGTGGTCGGGCCGGCCTGTCACGGTCATCTCGAGGTGCGCGGTTCCCACGATTGCGCTCACGACGGCGAGCGGCATCCGCGAAGACTCCAAGACCCGACCCTGCTCGATGTGCAGCTCGATGAATGTGTCGATGTCGTCGCGCGCCGCCGCGGATATCCTGGCGGGATCGAGGCCGCGCTCGCGCATCGCCTCGGCGATCGCTGCGTCGGGCTTGTCGATTGTCCCGATGATCGCGCTGGAACCCCAGAAGTTGGTCGCGAAGCGAGACCCTTCTTCTTCGCAGATCGCGACGACCTCGAGCGGACGCCGTGGCTTTCCTTTGTCTTTCAGCAGCGCCTCGACGGCGGTCAGGCCAGCAACGATGCCGAGTGCGCCATCGAGCCGGCCGCCGTGGCGTACCGTGTCGATGTGCGAGCCAGTGACTATCGACTTCCCAGTCCCCCCCCCCTCAGCTCGACCCCAGATATTTCCCACCGCGTCCCGGTGAGTCTTGAGCCCGGCACCTTTCATCCAGCCTTCGACGCGTTCGCACGCGGCGGCCCAGGCGTCGCTGTACAGTGGCCGATAGGTGCCTCCGTCCGGCTCCGCGCCGATCGCGTAGAGCTCGTCTTAACGGCGCTCGAGAAGCACGTTGCCAGTCACAGGTCTCGTGGCTTCACGAACTGGCCCCAACCAGGGTCCCCAACTATTTCGCCGTCCACAAATACCGTTGTTCCTCGGACCAAGGTTCTTACTACCTTCTCGCACGATCGTCCTCACGACCTTGCCGGTGAATTCGCGGCCGAGATAGGCGCTGACGCCGCTGCGGGTCTGGAGGTCATGCGCGTCGAACGTCCATCGCGTCTCGGGATCGACAATCGCGAAGTCCGCGTCGGCCCCGACGCCAATCGCGCCTTTGCGCGGGTACAGGCCGAAGAGCTGGGCCGGCGCGGTGGCGGTGAGATGCGCCACGCGCTCGAACGAAAGTCCGCGCGCGTGTACGCCGTCGGTCAGCAGCACCGGCAGCGTGGCTTGAATCCCCGCGACGCCGCCCCACGCCTGCCAGATATCGTGCTCGCCTTTTTGCTTGTCGGCGGCGGGGCAGGGCGAGTGATCCGACCCAATGAGATCCACCCTGCCGGCCAGGACCTCCTGCCACAACGCCTCGCGCGTGGCGCTGTTGCGGATCGGGGGCGCGCATTTCAGCGGCGGGCCGATGCGCTCGAAGTCTTCCTCGGTGAACGCGAGGTAGTGCGGGCACGTCTCCGCGGTGATCGCCACGCCCTTGCTGCGAGCCGCGTCGACCTCCGCCAGCCCCTCGGCGCAGCTGACGTGGACCACATGCGCACGCACGCCTTTGCCGGCGCCGCGCATGCAGACGAGCAGTCGCTGAATCGCTTCGACCTCGGCGCGCGGTGGACGGGCGCGACACCACGACAGTCGATTCATGTCCCGCAGGTCGGCCTCGTAGCGCTCGATCGTCTCCTGACTTTCGGCATGGACGCCCACAATCGCACCGAGGCGGGCCGTCGCCTTGAGGCCGATCGCGAGTACTCCGTCGGGCACGCGGTGAAAGTCGTCGATGCCGCTGTGGCTCATGAAGGCCTTGAAGCCAATGACCCCCCGGTGGTGGAGGATCTGGAGGTTGTCGAGGTTGTGGGGGACAAGACCGCCCCACAGGCCAAAGTCCACCAGCGATTTCTGCGAGGCGACTGCAAGCTTCTGATCGAAAGCGGCAGGCGTCGTAGTCGGCGGGTGGGCGTTGAGCGGCATCTCGAGCACCGTGGTGACGCCGCCGGCCGCCGCCCCGCGCGTGCCGGCTTCCCAGCCTTCCCAGTCCGCTCGACCCGGCTCGTTGAAGTGGACGTGGGCGTCTACCACGCCGGGCAGCACGATGAGACCGGTGGCGTCGATAATCTCCGCGCCGTCGCGCACTTCGCTTCCGACGGCAGTGATGATTCCGCCGGTGACGGCGATATCGGCTGGGCGTTGTCCCGTGGGAAGGATGGTCGTTCCGCCCCGGATGACGAGGTCGGGAGCAGTCACACTTCTTCTATAGTGATGTCCTGCGCCCCTTCCCAGAGCGTCAGCCGGCCGATTTCCGGCAGCTGCTCCTGGCCCTGCGTGAGAGTCGCAAAATGATTGCCCGCCAACTGTCCCACTCTGCTAGCGAACATTGTCGAACCGTAAGGGAAGAGAAGCTCGGTCTCGCTGATGCCGCCGGGGTAGAGGAGCAGCATCCCGGGCGCCGGATGGCTCGTGTGATTCTCGAAATCGAGTCCGAGCTTGCGGTCGCCCATTGGAATCCATGTTGACTCGCCGCTCCAGCGGCAGTGGACTATCTTGGACTTGAGCGGCAGCATTTTGCGAATCACAGCCACCGTTTTGGGCGCGTTTGCCTCTTCCAGTCGCGCCGTAAACGTCAGGGTTCCCACGCGGATCTTGAGCATGCCCAACACTAACCGTCCAACGATTTCGACGCACGTCCTCGATACCACGCGCGGCGAGCCGGCCGCCGGCGTCGCGGTGACGCTGTGGCGCCTCGACGGCAAGGAACACGTGTCGCAGGGGACTCGCGAGACCGATGCCGACGGCCGCATCGCTGACCTCGGCGGTGGCGCCCTCTCGGCGGGCAGCTACCGCATATCATTCGAGGTTGGCGCATACTATAAGAAGAAAGGGCCCCCTCTCTCCTCGTTCTTACAAAGGGTCACGTTGGATTTTGAAGTCAGCGACAGCAGGTCTCGGTATCACATCCCGTTGTTGATGTCGCCGTTTTCGTGCGCTAGCTACAGGGGCAGTTGAAGCGCAGGGAGCAGGGAGCTGGGAGCAGGTTATTCGAGAACGCCGGCCCATTGCTCGAGCGTCTTCGACCGGACGAACCATTCTCCGATGGTGCGGCGATGCTCAAGAGAGCTCGCGAGATTCTGAACGAGCTCTCGGAGGCCGAGCAGATCGCCGTGATCAACGCCCATCCGCGGATTGGTGAGCGCCCGGACAAGGTGTCGGCAGCGTCGTTCAAGGAGCAGGGCTATCGCGACGATGTGACGCCTCCTGAGGTCTTCCTGCGACTCGCGAATCTCAATGATGAGTATGAGCAGAAATTCGGATTTCGATTCGTCGTCTTCGTGAATCGGCGATCCAAGGAGGCGATCGTGCCCCTGCTCGAGGCGCGGCTGCATGGCTCGCGCGACGAAGAACGGCGCACGGCACTGCGGGAGATTCTGGCGATCGCCGCGGACCGCCTGAAACGGGAGGAAGGGTGATGGAGATCTCGCGAAGGGAGTTCGCCGAACGTCTGGCTTTGGCTGCTGCAGCGCCCTGGTTTGTGGAGGACCTCAAGCCACCGCAACAACAGCAACAAGCACAAGAGCCCTCCGCGCTCGCCAAAGCCCTCGCCGAAGGCGTCCGCCTCCGGTATCCCGAGCGCTTCTCCGCCGATGATCTCGCGGCGATCACGCGGAGCATCGACGGTCGGCTGCGCAACATCGAACGGCTGTATCAGGCCACGCTCACCAATGCTGACGAACCCGATGTCGTCTACTCTGTCTATCGGGGGGTGGACTGATGGCTGACGATCTCGCGTTCGCAGCGATCGCGGGGCTGGGAAGTCTGCTGCGGAGGAGAAAGACGTCGGCGACGGAGCTGGCGAAATACTTTCTCGACCGGCTCGAGCGCATCGGTCCCCGCTTCAATGCCGTCGTGACGGTCACGCGCGAACGCGCGCTGGCGGAGGCGGCGCGGGCGGATCGCGAGATCAGGCAGGGAAAATGGCGCGGCCCCTTGCACGGCATTCCGTACGGCGTGAAGGACCTGCTTGCGACCAAAGACTATCCGACGACGTGGGGCGCCGAGCCATACCGTCAGCAGCGGTTCGACGCCGACGCAACGGTTATCGAGCGCCTCGGCGCCGCGGGAGCGGTGTTGGTTGGGAAGCTCGCGATGGTCGAGCTGGCGGGCGGCATGGGTTACAATCAGGCGAATGCATCGTTCACCGGTCCCGGCAAGACGCCGTGGAACCCCGGTTATTGGAGCGGCGGCTCTTCGAGCGGGCCGGGCGCTGCCGTCGCAGCTGGCCTGGTGCCGTTCGCGATTGGATCGGAGACCTCTGGGTCGATTCTGACGCCGGCGGCGTACTGCGGCGTTACCGGTCTCCGACCCACCTACGGCCTCGTGAGCCGCCACGGCGCCATGGCATTGGCTTGGACGATGGACAAGCTGGGGGCGCTGGGCCGCAGCGCCGAAGACTGCGCGCTGGTGCTTCAGGCCATTGCGGGTCGCGATCCCAAAGACCCATCGGCGGTCGCGCGCGGCTTTACTCCCCCGCCCGAGGTCCTCTCCACCGAGCGGGGCGGCAGCACGCGCTTCCGGGTGGGCGTCCCGAAAGGCGCAGACAAGGACATTCAGCCTGAAGTCGCGGCGAATTTCCGGCAGGCACTAAAAGTTCTCCAGGATCGCGTGCAGGTCGTCGAGGATGTGGAGCTCCCTGACCTGCCGTACGGCGCCGTCGCCGGGATGATCATCGCGGCGGAGGGGGCAAGCGCGTTCGACGATCTGCTGAAAGACGGACGGCTCTCGCAGCTCACCGCGCCCGAGGATCGCACGGGCGGGTATTCGGCGTTTGCGGTGAGCGCCCTCGATTATCTCCGCGCATTGCGGGTGCGGCGTCCGATGCAACGCGCGCTCGATGACTTTCTGAAGCAGTTCCACGTGCTCGCCGTTCCCACGCGCACCACGGTTGCGACGCCGCTCGACAAGCCGTTCCGCGATGGCTGGCCCGGCGTCACGGGCGGCGGCAACGTCATCGGACCCACGAACGTCGTGGGCGTCCCGGGGGTATCCGTACCGAATGGGTTCGGCGTGCAAGGTCTGCCGACCGGCCTCAGCTTCACGGCGCGCGCCTTCGACGAGGCCAAACTCGTGAGCCTGGCGCAGCTGTATCAGTCGCGCA
>WNFD01008576.1_pt1 | contig 10034 bp, 9 predicted proteins | sample 5400491 | NCBI WGS metagenome assembly WNFD01 (sample SAMN13153343, study PRJNA577476) | soil metagenome | isolation source: 120 cm saprolite under Douglas fir tree site 2 hole 2 replicate 2 | place: USA:California | collected 2015-04-18
GTATCACGACGCCATTCGCAACCTCAAAAAACAAATGATCTTGGGCGCACTGGACCAGTCCTCCGGAAACATCACCGAAGCCGCAAAGCTTCTCGGCGTCCACGCGAACTACCTGCATCGCCTCATGCGCAATTTAGAGCTACGTCCACCGATAAAAAAGCAGACCTCAGCCTGAGCTAGTTCCGAACCCAAACGGATGCCGGATCGCTGGAGAATAAGAGCACCACTAGGCCCTGGGCAACGCAAGGAGCAACCATGAATCGCAAAAACTCTTGGTGGGCCATCGCGACCACTGCATTCATCTTGCTCTGGTCGCCGCGAGACGTAGCTCTCGGAATAAACGGAGGCCAGGAACCCCAGGAGATCGCTCGTCTGGCAGAGTTGACACATTGGAAGGCAGGGACAATTGTGGCGGACGTCGGCGCGGGTGACGGAACGTACAGCTTTGCTGCTGCGCAAAAGGTTGGGCCTTCGGGCCGTGTCTATGCCACCGAAATCGACACCGAAAAATTGCAGCACCTGCGAACGGAGGTTACAAAGCGCAAGCTCGACAACGTCATTGTGGTGGAAGGAACCGCGGATGACACCAAGCTTCCCGCAAGTTGCTGCGACACGATTTTTCTGCGCCACGTGTACCACCATCTCACCCAGCCGCAGGAGTTTGATAAAAATTTGCTGCGCTCGCTCAAGCCCGGCGCTTACCTGGCCATCATCGATTTCCCGCCAAGCCCCAATTCTTCTCCGGTCGAAGGAGTTCCACAGAATCGCAGTGGACACGGCATACCAGAAAAAGTGATGGAGCAAGAGCTAACAGCCGCGGGCCTGCAAGTAGAAAAAGTTATCGACGATTGGTCCGGAGACGACTACTGCGTTCTCTTCGTCAAGGGCAGCACACCTAAGTAAAAAACCAAACATAGTAATCGCATTCAACACGCTTGTGTCGGTACTCGGCATTGCCTCACATGCGAGATGCGCGGCGCACTAAACAAGCCGCGGGAAACCTGTTGAATTGCGTTTTCCCAGGAAAGATGACACTCTCTCACGCAATTTGAAGGTGCTTGTGTCCACCACAGCAAGTTCCAGCCAGGTTATTCCGTCGCCAGCAAAAAAGGTGCCGTACTTCGCGGCAAAACTTTTCGGCTCGGCAGCGATTCTAACAATCGCAATCGCGTTTGTTCTTAGATACATCTTCCGCTGCTACCTTAATTACAATCGCGCCGCGTTCACCGATCCCTTCCGCGGCGCAGCCAACTACTGGGCCATGCGAGGCTGGCTCTTGATGCACATGTTGAGCGCTTCTCTCATCGGACCGTGGAACCCGCGATACTGCTACTTGCTGTGTAGCTAACGTATTGGCTCAATTCGTGAACACTGCGCGTGCCTGAATGGGCGCTCTCTCTGCTCTTGTGTTCGTTTTCGCCCAAGCGCAAAATAAATTTGAACGCCACGCCTGCAGTCGCGCGGCGCTTCGAGGACCAATGGCAGGGCCCATCCACACGCAAATCAACGGAAAAAGCCGGATTTTCGTTTCCGGCCCCGACACAACTTTGCTCTTTGCTTTGCGCGAAGAGCTTGGCCTCACCGGAACAAAATACGGTTGCGGCGAAGGCCAATGCGGCGCCTGCACTGTTTTGCTCAATGGCACGCCGCGCCGCTCCTGCCAACTCTCTGTCAGCGACGCCGCCGGAAAATCCATCACCACCGTTGAAGGATTCGAGCAGAACGGCCAACTCCATCCGGTGCAGCAAGCCTTTCTCGATCAAGGCGCATTCCAGTGCGCCTATTGCACTTCCGGAATGATTGTCAGCAGCGTCGCGCTCCTGCAAAAAAATCCCAATCCCAGTGAGCCGGAAATCGTACAAGCCCTGCAGGGAAATATCTGCCGCTGTGGAACCCATCCACGCATCGTCGCCTCCGTTCAGCAGGCCGCCAGAGCCATGCACGGAGCAAAATCATGAGCACCGCTCCCGAGAAATTCCTTCCCGAACCGGAGCGCTACGAGCTTCATTCCGGCGCCATCCATCACTTTAATCTGCAGCGCCGCGACTTCTTCAAAGTAATGGGCGCAGGCATCGCCATTTTCACCGTCGCCGTAGACGCAGTCGCCGCACAGGAATCCGGCGCGCGGCGACACCATGGCGATCAAGACCAGCCAAAAGACATTTCCTCCTGGCTGCATATCAACGACGACGGCATCGTGACCGTCTTCACCGGCAAAGTCGAAGTCGGCCAGAACACTCGCACCACCCTGGCGCAATCCGTCGCTGATGAACTCCGCGTTCCGCTCTCTAGCATTCGTATGGTCATGGGAGACACCGCTCTCACGCCATTTGATATGGGCACCTTCGGCAGCCGCTCCACTCCCTACATGTCGCCGCAGCTTCGCCGTGCCGCATCCGCCGCCCGCGATTTGCTCCTCTCGCAAGCCGCTACAGAATGGAAGACCACGCCGGATAAACTAACCGCCAGCGACGGAAAGATTACCAATCCCGCGTCCGGAGCAACTCTGACCTACGCGCAACTCGCGCAAGGCAAAACCCTCGCGCGCGATATGCCGGACGCCGATCCCATCACTCCGCCCGAGCAATGGACCGTTGCCGGCAAATCAGCGCCCAAAGTGGACGCGCGGGCCTTCGTCACCGGCCAGCATCAGTACACGCCCGATCTGCGCCCAGCAAATGTATTGCATGCAAAGGTTTTGCGGCCGCCTACGTTTGGCGCATCTCTCGCGTCGGCGGATTTATCAGCAGCGCAAGCCATGCCGGGAGTTGTCGTCGTTCGCGACGGAGATTTTGTGGCTGCAGCAGCTCCGACGGAGCAAGCAGCAGAAAAAGCGCTCGCGCTAATTCACGCCGAATGGAAGAACAAGCCACAAAGTTCCAGCAAGGAACTCTATTCGTACCTGAAAAAGAATCTGGACACGGAAGAAAATCAAAAACCACATGAAAAAGGTTCCGTGGCGAATGCGCTGGCCGCTGCATCGCAACACCACGAACAGAGCTACACTGTCGCCTACATCGCGCACGCCCCGCTCGAGCCGCGAGCCGCAGTAGCCGATTGGAAAGAGGGGAAATTAACCGTCTACACCGGCTCGCAGCGTCCGTTCGGCATTCAGGAAGAATTGTCAGCCGCGCTGCACCTTCCCAAGGATCAGGTGCGCGTCATTGTTCCCGATACCGGCTCGGCCTATGGCGGCAAACACACCGGCGACGCAGCGCTCGAAGCCGCTCGCCTCTCGCGTGCCGCAAATCGTCCCGTAAAAATTGTCTGGACCCGCGAAGAAGAATTCACCTGGTCCTATTTCCGTCCCGCTGGGGTGATTGAAATCAAAAGCGCGATCGCCGCCGACGGAAAACTCAGCGCCTGGGAATTTCACAATTACAATTCGGGCGGCTCCGGCATTCAGACTCCCTACGACGTCGCAAATCAACTCATCCAGTTTCATCCGGTGAATTCGCCGTTACGACAAGGTTCCTATCGCGGCCTCGCAGCAACCGCCAATCACTTCGCCCGCGAATCCTTTATGGATGAACTCGCGTATTTAACAAAGAGTGATCCGCTGGAATTTCGCATGAGGAATCTTTCTGACCTGCGTTTGCGCGCGGTGTTCGAAAGCGCAGCCAAAACATTTGGCTGGCCGCATAAGAAGACGCAACCCGGCCAGGGATTCGGCATGGGCGGCGGCGTGGAGAAAGGCGGCTACGTGGCAACTTTCACGGAAATCGCGATCGATGCAAACTCAGGCGATGTCCGCGTGGTTCGCGTCGTCACCGCGTTCGAATGTGGCGCCATCGTCAATCCTGATGGCCTCCGCCAGCAGGTTATCGGCGCAAACATCATGGGATTGGGCGGCGCGCTGTTCGAATCGCTCGAATTTGACAACGGCCGCATTTCGAATCCTCACTTCGCGCAGTATCGCGTCCCGCGCTTCCGCGACATTCCCAAAATCGAAGCCATGCTCCTCGACCGCAAAGATCTTCCTCCAGCCGGTGCCGGCGAAACTCCCATCGTCGGTCTGGCCCCAGCAATCGGCAATGCAATTTTCGACGCGACCGGAATCCGCCTCCGCGCTCTGCCGCTAGCCCCGCGCGGCCTCAATGTGCTGAAGAACAGCGCATGACGTCGCACGATAGTTTCTCCCAATATTTTCATTTCTTTGTACAATCTAAACAATTGCGGCGTTCAATCTGGACTCTTTTCATATTTTGTGTAACTACATATTCGAGCTTCGCACAGTCGTCTTCGAAGGAACTTTCCAACCAAATGGACAGCGCATTTTCTGGAATCGCTTCGCACGATACTCCAGGATTCGCGGTGCTTGTAAAGAAAGATGGCAAGATAGTTTTTGAAAAAGGTTACGGCGTGCGTGATCTACGCGCCAAAACAGGAATCGACGCGCGAACAAATTTCCGGCTGGCATCGTTCACAAAACAATTCACAGCCATGGCGATTATGCTTCTGGTGCACGATGGCAGATTGCGTTACGACGAGACGCTGACGGATATTTTCCCGGAATTTCCCGCGTATGGAAAAACAATCACTGTTCGCAATTTGCTGAATCACACCGGCGGGTTGCCGAATTACGAAAATTTGATGGACGCAGCGAAAAAAACAAAAGGCCCAATTTGGTCGGTGGAAAAACAAATTCACGACGCCGAAGTTTTGCAATTGCTGGAAAAAGAATCGCACGGACAATTCGCGCCGGGAACAAGCTGGGAGTACAGCAATTCCGGCTACGTGGTGCTCGGATTGATCGTGGCAAAAGTTTCAGGCATATCCTTCGGCGAATTCCTGCACGAAAGAATTTTCGCGCCGCGCAAAATGACTCATACACTGGTTTTCGAAAAAGGAAGAAACGAAGTTGTGGGTCGCGCTTACGGCCACGCCAAAAAAGAAAACGGTTTCGTTGAGACCGACCAGAGTTCCACTTCCGCGACGCAAGGCGACGGCGGAATTTATTCCAACCTGGAAGATTTATCCAAGTGGGATGATGCGCTGCGCGAGCACATTCTGCTCAGCGAAAAAGATTTTCTTCCCGCAATCACTCCCGCACAATTGCCGCCCGGAGCGGAAGCAAACCTTGCCGAAGACGTTCCCGAATCTCTGCGCGGCCACGCAACCGCTTACGGCTTCGGCTGGTTTGTGAATTTGCAGGATTCGCATCCACTGATGTGGCACTACGGCGACACCATGGGATTCAAGTCCGCGATTCTTCGCTACACCCGCGACAGCGTAACTGTAATCGTCCTTTGCAATCGCACCGACCTCGATCAAGGGGCGTTGGCCCTCAAAGCCGCGCAGTCCGTTCTTTCATCGCACTGAGAATTCTGCACTCACCCACAAGAAAATTACGCAGGCTGATAGCCTACGCCACCGAAAATCAGGACAAGCCTGCTAATTTCCCTAAGCCTTTCATTTTCGCGCGGGCGGCCATGGTGCCGTATTGCTTCATCATGGTGCGCATCTGCATGTATTGCCTCAGGACTTGGTTGACGTCCTGCACGGTGGTGCCGCTGCCTTTTGCGATCCGTTTGCGGCGCTTGCCGTCGATGACGTTGTGGTCCTGGCGTTCCTGATTGGTCATGGAGTTGATGATGGCTTCGACCTGTTTCAGTTTGCCTTCGTCCACGCTGGCGTCTTTGGGAATATTTTGCAGCGGGCCGACTTTGGGGAGCATGTCCACCAACTGATCGAGCGGGCCCATTTTGCGAATCTGGCGAAGCTGGTCGCGAAAATCTTCCAGCGTAAATCCTTCCGTGCGAAGTTTGCGTTCGAGATCGAGCGCGGCTTTCTTGTCCACGGCTTGCTCGGCGCGTTCGATGAGCGACATGATGTCGCCCATGCCGAGGATTCGAGAGACGATTCTTTCTGGATAGAAACCTTCGAGGGCATCGTATTTTTCGCCGAGTCCGACAAACTTTACCGGCGCACCGCTGACTTTGCTGATGGAGAGCGCTGCTCCGCCGCGTGCGTCGCCATCGAGTTTGGTGAGAATGACGCCGGTGAGTCCGAGGCGCTTGTGAAATTCTCCGGCGGAGCGTACCGCGTCCTGTCCGATCATGGCGTCAGCGATAAAGAGAATTTCGCTGGGCTGCAATTCTTTTTTCAAATAGCCGAGTTCGTTCATCAGGTCGTCGTCAATGTGCAGGCGGCCGGCGGTGTCCACGATAACGACATCACTGGCGGAAAGTTTCGCTTCCTTGATGGCGCCGCGAACAATTTCCAGTGGCTTGTCGGTTCCGGCACCGGGCCAGAGACTTACGCTGATGGCTTTTGCAACTTGCGCGAGTTGTTCCCGCGCGGCGGGACGGTAGACGTCTGTGGAAACGACGATCGGACGGTGGCCATGTTGCGCCAGCCATCTTGCAAGTTTGCCAGTGGTGGTGGTTTTGCCGGAGCCTTGCAGGCCGACAATCATCCACACGGATGGTGGGCGAGAGGCAAAGAGCGGCTTGGCGTGTTTGCCGAGCAGCGTAGTGAGCTCATCGCGAACCAGCTTGATGACTTGCTGGTCGGGAGAGAGTTGCAGCATGACTTCGCTGCCGAGCGCTTTGCTGCGAATGCTGGCGAGAAGTTCGTCGATGACCGGGAGAGCGACGTCGCCTTCGAGCATGGCTTCGCGGATTTCGGCGAGTGCGGCATCGAGGTGCTCTTCGGTGAGTTTGCCCTGGCCACGGAGATTCTTGAATGTGCGTTGCAGCTTTTCTGTGAGGTTTTCAAACATGGGAAAGAGTTCTCAGTGAATAGTGGTCCGTGAACGGTTTCAGAAACTTGTGTTATCGAGCTGGCTGGCTGGTGGCAACTCGCTTTCATTTTAGGCGTGGAGGGATGAGTGGTCAAACGAACGAGCGGTAAGAAACGTTGAGAAAGCACACAGAGTGACAACTGTTGGCGTTCCGACGTGGGAATGTGGCGGCGCCGCCGCGCAATTTTAAAAATGTGTGGCAAGCAAAGGTATGCTTCCCCGCAGTGTCATTTCGTGACCCATTGGTGCAGGCATTCTGCGTCTATGAATAAAGTGAAAGTCGAGATGAGAGAAATTGGAGAACAGTACTATTACTATCAAAATCAAGAAAGATAACTTCGCCACAGCGACGCAGAGTCCACAGACAATAGGAAAAACAGATCGTGGGGAGGGATGGAATGGGCACTGCAAAGGTGCGAGACGAACGGCTGAAGCTGCGTCCGATCGGGAGGATTCGATCGACGATCAAGAATCGAAAAGGAGCGCCGAAACAGGGTTCGGAGGGAGCACCGGACGCGTGGCTTGAAGTGAATTCTTTCGCGGCGCGAGGCTTTGAGGGAATCTGCCAAGGAGACGAACTTTTTGTGCTGACCTGGCTGCACCAAGGGCGGCGGGAGGTTCTCCAAGTCCATCCGCGGTCTGACCCGCAGCGAGCACTGACGGGGGTATTTGCAACGCGATCGCCGGACCGGCCGAATCCGCTGGGGCTTCATCGGGTGATGGTGCGAAAAGTAGGCAAGAAACGGTTGCGGATTGGTCCGATCGAGGTGATCGATGGGACGCCGGTGGTTGATATCAAGCCGGTACTTTCCTGCGAGCCGGTGCGCTGAGCACAGCGCTAGACGTGCACCCCGGGACCAGCGGTCTGTTGGAATGACAGTTTTGCGGCTGGCGATTCAGGTCAGACAGTCTTTCCGACAAGGGGGCCGCCAGGTTGAGGATGGTGCGCGTTCCAGGAAGCCAGGCCGGGCGCGTAGCCGGTGATCAGCAGGTGATTGTGGACGATGTCGAACGTAAGACCGCTGTCTATGTGCAAGGAAGAGCCTTCGTGTTCGTACAAGGCGAGCACCGGGGGAAGATGCGGCACCACGTCCCAAAGGTTGACGATGCGATAACAGATGTTGACGCGAGTATCGAAGAGGCGGACGAAATCGGGGTGGCCGACGCGCGGCTCGGCCCAGGTGTAAACGATGGGCGCGAGATTTGCCGCGACGTCGTTGAGAAGATCGGGAGCGGACAATGCGGCAAGAGCGCCACCGAGACTGTGACCGGTGATCAACAGTTCCTTGCAGCCGGGGGCTTTGGACTGAACCAACTTGCGCAGGTTTTCGCGCACTGCTTCGTACACGACCTGAAAACCTTGATGAACGGTGCCGCGTCCGGGAATGGCGCTGTAAGGAGCAGGAGCGAAATCGAAATCATCAAGCCAGTCCTTGAAGTATTCGGTGCCACGGAAGGCCACGACCAACCTGTTTAGCTTGGCGTCCACACAAAGCCAGCCGAAATGTTGATTCGGCTCGGCGCTGCGCGGCATGGCTTGCACGGTAGCGCTGGTTGCTTTGCTTGCATCGGTGATGCGCGGTTGGCGAGGATGGTCCAGCATGCTTTGCAGGACCTTGCGGTGCTTCGGTTCGGCCTGATCCAGCCTGGTACGAAAAGCCGGCGAGAGGTCGGCTAGGATTTCGAACGCATCGGTTCCCGGCGTGTAGCCTGGTGGAGGCGTTTGAGCGTTATATGCCCCGAGGGCGAACGGATAGACATAGTTCTGAGCGAATTGCCCGTCGAAAGGAATCATGGCCAACCTCGCGCGAAGAAGGTAATGCGGAGATTATATTGTTATGGTGCAACTGGGAACGCCAGCGTTTCGCCTCAGCTTCTGGAAAACTAGACGTGCTGGAGGTGGGTATCTTTGAAGTTGGTGGGATATTTCAGGCCGAAGCCGAGGAGGCGGTCGAAGCCGATGTGAGCGGTCCAGATCAGGGCTAGGGGAAAGAGTTGCTGCTTTACGGCTAAATAGGCGATTGCGAGCAGGATTCCCGGCGTGATGTAAGTGTGCGCGAAATTATAGATAGCTGAACCGATGCGGACGTTGGCGAGATAGCCGAGCATGAAGAGGTCTGGCGCGAGGAAGAGGATGGCGAAGAGGAGCCAACTGGCATGGAGTTGGTGATAGAAGAAAACGCATAGCATGAGAATTGCGGCGCCTTCTACGTGCAGAAGGAGTTTTGGTTTGGTAAGCATTGAAAATCGTAGCATGTGAAAGCGCGTCGACTGCATGCGGCACCGACAGGCGACAGGACGGGGTTACTGCGATGCCGAAATGCCAACCACTACTGCCGCATCCTTTCGTCCTGGAGCCGTAACCTTCGGCCTCTGCAGGGTCTTCTTGTTTAAGTGATCGGATGCAGTGGCTTTGTACTCCAGGGTGTAGGAATTCCGCAGGATTTGCCGTAACTTGTCGAACGCTGATTGCAAGCCGGCGGGTGATTTCGAAGGTTGAGGCCAGCTGCCAGATTCGTCGGCGATTCGGTGGGCCACCTTTAAAAGGTGAGTTTTAGGCCGAGTTGGGCGGCGAAGGGGATGCCTACTGTGGTGCCGGGGCCGAAGAAATCGCCGAGGGCTCCGGCGGGTACGCGAAGTTGGTTAGCGCTGATGACGGGAGTGGTTTGGGTGCAAGCCGGGTTTAAGCAGAAAGCGGTGGCGTTGCTGAGATCGTTGACGCGAGTGGGGAGGGCGGAGATGTCACCTACATAGTTGTTGCCGGGATTTTGGCGGTTGAAGAGATTGAAGAATTCGGCGAAGGGGCGTAGTTGCAGGCGCTCTCGAAGAGTGATATTGCGGCTGACGCGAAGATCAACTTGATAGAACGGCGTGCCGCGGAATTGGTCAAGGGTGGTTTGCACGCCGTTGACTACGGCGCGGTCATTGCCGGAGAAGCCGTCGTTCAAAATGTCGGCGGGCGTGGCGATGGTGAAGGGCCGAGCGCTTTCAAATTGCGAGAGGGTGGAGATTTCGAAGCGCCACGGAAGTTGCAGCGTTCCGATTAAAACGAAGCGGTGGCGAACGTCTTCGCCGGAGGGGCCGTGATCGCCGGGGCCGAACGCATCGAGCGGGTTCGAAACACCGTTGACGTAATCGAAGAGTTCGCCCACTACCGCGCCCCAAGTGGTGGCGTGGGAAAGAACATAATTGGCGGTGAGTTCGAAGCGATTTGAAAAGCGATGCTGGAGCTGAACGGCGAGACCGTTGTAGCTGGAGCGATTGTCGGCGCGGAAAAGGGAAATGTTTG
>WNFD01017428.1_pt1 | contig 10033 bp, 12 predicted proteins | sample 5400491 | NCBI WGS metagenome assembly WNFD01 (sample SAMN13153343, study PRJNA577476) | soil metagenome | isolation source: 120 cm saprolite under Douglas fir tree site 2 hole 2 replicate 2 | place: USA:California | collected 2015-04-18
GGCCTGTCACGGTCGATCGCGCCGAGATATCGGTCGGCGGTGCGCAGTCGGCGGCGTTTCCCACCGTCGACGTGCGCGAGATCAACAAGCCCGGCGCCTCGCCCGCGCCGCCCCCTTCACCGGCGCGCGCGGCGCCGCCTTCGCCGTCGGCCACGCCGATCCGGCTCGCGCTCAACGTGCAGGCGCCGCAGGCCGTGTTCGTGCGCGGCCGCGGCCTCGATGCCGAGATGAGCGGTTCGTTGCAGGTCACCGGCGCACCCACAGCGCCCGCGGTGATCGGCGGCCTCACGGTCCGGCGTGGCGACTTCACCTTGGGCGGCCGCCGCCTGGTTTTCAGCCGCGGCATCGTTTCGCTCAACAATGTCGATCGCATCGATCCAGCTCTCGACTTCATCGCCACCACCACCGTGCAGTCCACCACGATCAATGTCGTCATCAGCGGGACGGCGGCAGCGCCCGTCATCGCGATCTCGTCGGTCCCGGCGCTGCCCCAGGACGAAGCGTTGGCGCTGCTGCTGTTCGGCAAGCCTGCCTCGGGCCTCAGTGCCTTCGAGCTCATCCAGGTGGCGCAGACCCTGGCCGAACTCACCGGCCGCGAGGCGCCCGGCACCGGCGTGCTCGGCCGATTGCGACAGAGCCTGGGCCTCGACCAGCTCCGTGTCGGAACGTCGAGCGGCTCGTCGAGCTCGTCGAGCTCGTCGCCGGTCTCGGTCGAGGCCGGCCGCTACGTGGCGCCCGGCGTCTATGTCGGCGCCAAGCAGGGCGCGACCGGCAATTCCAGCCGCGGCGTGGTCGAGATCGACGTGCTGGATCACACCAAGCTCGAAGGCGACATCGGCGCCGATTCCAATGGCCGCGTCGGCGTCAAGATGCAGTGGGATTATTGACGTCGCGCCCCACGTGGGTGCCGTAGCGCCGGGCGAAGGCGCGCGTGAATTCGGCGCCCAGCAGGAAGATCTGCGCCGAGTAGAAGATCCAGAGCAGCAGGATGATGAGCGCGCCCGCCGCGCCATAGGACGAGGCGACGTCGCTCTTGCCCATATAGAGCGCGATCATGTACTTGCCGCCCTCGAACAGGCCGGCCGTGACCAGCGCGCCGATGGTGACGTCGCGCCAGGCGATCGGCGTGTCGGGTAGAATCTTGAAGATTGCGGCGAACATGCCCGTGAGCAACGCGCCCGAGATCACGATGTCGGCGACCTGCAAGGCGAGCTCCGCCGCAGGGAACACGGCCTTGAGATAATTCGACACCGCCGCCAATGCAGCGCTCACCACCAGTGACACCGTCAGCAGGAAGCCCGAGGTCAGCACCAGCCCCAGGCTTGCCAGCCGCGCCCGCACCAGGCGCGACAGCGTCGAGCGCCGTGACTTGGCCTTCCAGACGGTGTTCAGCGCCGACTGGACCTCGCCGAATGCGCCCGTAAGGGTGATCAGGGCGGCAACGATGCCGATGAGCGAGGCCATCATGCCCGTTTTGGGATCGCTTGCGCTCTCGATCATCGCTTGCAGCGCTTCGGCGCTCTTGCCGCCCATCAGGCCGCTCAATTGCACGACGATGGCGCCGCGCGCGGCGTCGCGGCCGAAGGCCAATCCGGCGATGGCGATGGCGATCAGCAGGATCGGCGCCAGCGAGAACAGCGTGTAGTAGGCGATCGAGGCGCCGCGGCTCAGCGCATCGTCCTGGACAAAGCCCTCGACGGTGTCCCGCAGCAGGCGCCAGACGTTACGCAGGGAAGAAGGCAGCGAAAAACCCGACATCTGGACGGAGAAACGAACGCCGCCCAAGGGCGTTCCGCAGAACGCGGCCGCGAATCTTGACGGTCGGACGGGTGGAGCGCACCGTTTGCGCCAATAGCCTTCCTCGCGAGGATTCCGGATGTCCGTTACCGTGCGACCGCTTTCCCATGCCCTCGGCGCCGAGATCTTGGGCGTCGATCTCGCCAAGCCGCTCAGCAACGCCCAGTTCGATCAGATCCACCGCACCTTCCTGGAGAAGGGCATCCTGCTGTTCCGCGATCAGGAGATCACGCGCGAGCAGCACATCGCCTTCAGCCGCCGCTTCGGCGAGCTCGACACCCACGAATCGCTGCCGCGCGATCGCCATCCCGACTATCCCGAGCTGCTGCTGGTCACCAACATCCCCAAGGGGAACGGCAAGCCCTCGGACTCCAAGTACACCGGCCAGCAATGGCATTCCGACCTGTCGTTCACGCCGGTGCCGTCGCTGGGCTCGCTGTTGCGCGGCATCACCATCCCGCCGGTGGGCGGCGACACGATGTTCACCAACATGTACCTGGCCTACGCCACGCTCTCCGGCGGCATGAAGAAACTGATCGAAGGCCTGCATGCCATCCATACCGGCAGCCGCAAGATCGTCGACCTTTCGTCGGATCGCGCGACCGAACAGAGGAAGCTCAACCCGCCGATCGCCCAGCCCGTCGTGCGCGTCCATCCCGAGACCGGTAGGAAAGCTCTCTATGTCGGCGATAAGGTCTCCTGCTTCGTCGACATGACGGAGGAGGAGAGCCGGCCCCTTATCGACTATCTCGTCAAGCACGCCACGCGGCCGCAATTCGTCTACCGCCACCAATGGCGCAAGAACGACATCGTGCTGTGGGACAACCGCTGCACCATGCACATCGCGCTGGGCGACTACGAGGACGGAGAGATTCGCCACCTCGAGCGCACGACGGTGAAGGGCACGCCTTCAGGTTATTACCTGCAATGATGCGCGCGACGTTCCTGAGGGGCGCTGCCGCGTTCGCGGTCGCGGCGCCCGCGATCGTGCGCGCGCAAGGCGGCTGGCCCGACAAGCAGATCCGCATGGTGATCCCGTTTGCCGCCGGCGGCACGACCGACCTTTTGGCGCGCGCGCTGGGCCAGCACATGACGCAGGCCTGGGGCCAGCCGGTGGTAGCCGACAACCGCGCGGGCGCCAACGGCGTGGTGGCGGGCGAGATCGTCGCCAAGTCGGCAGGCGACGGCTACACGCTTTCGATGGTGGCGATGGGGCACGCCATCAATCCGCTGCTTTATAAAAAGCTGCCCTACGATGGCGAGAAGGATTTTACGCCGATCAGCCTGGTCGCCACCTTCCCGCAGCTCGTGCTGGTGCATCCCGCGGTCAAGGCCGGCACGATCGCGGAACTCATCGCACTGGCAAGGTCCGCGTCACCGCCGCTCACCTATGCCTCGGGCGGCAACGGCTCCTCGCAGCATCTGGCGGGGGCGCTGTTCGAGCATATGGCCGGGATCAAGATGACCCATGTCGCCTACAAGGGCGGCAACCCCGCACAGCTCGACCTGATGGCGGGCAACGTCGACATGATGATCACCCAGCCCAACTCCAAGGACCTGATCACCACTGGCAAGATGCGTCCGCTCGCGGTGAGCTCGGCCAAGCGCAGCAGCTTCTATCCCGAGTTACCGACGGTCGATGAAGCGGGCGTGTCAGGCTACCAGTCGGTCGCCTGGTACGGCTTGGTCGGTCCGAAGGGCATGCCGCCCGACTTGGTCAGGAAGATCGCCGACGAGGCGGTCCGCGCGGCCGCGACCGAGGGCGCCAAATCCGTCGTCGCCCAGCAGGGCGGCGACATGGTGGCGAGCACGCCTGCCGAGTTCGCTTCCTTCATTGAGGCTGAACGCAAACGCTATGAGATCATCGTCCGTGAGGCGGGGATGACGGTCGACTAGAACGCGCAAGCTGTAAATTTCCGACGAGCAGGCCCCTACATGTTGTGGTACAATCATCACGAGCGACCGATCCCTGATTGGTCGGACAGGATGACGGAGCGGGGACCCTCTCAAAAATGAAAAGTCGATACGGTCTAGCGGTCGTCGCCGTATTTGCCGTCGTGGCTTCGGTTCCGGCCGGCGCGCAGACCCCGCCCGTCTCCATTCCCGCTAAAGATTTCGGTCCGGTCTGGACCGGTTTTTATGTCGGCGCGGCCTTTGGCGCCGGCGGCGCGGTCAACAAACTCGACAACTCGGCCGGCGGCCTTTCCACGACCTTCAACGGCGCCGGCGGCAGCGGCGTGCTGGGCTCGATCTATGGCGGCGTCGACTACCAGATCACGCAGCGCGGCGTCATCGGCCTCTTGGCCGAACTCAGCTACTCGGGCTTCCAGGGCGGAGCCTCGGCCCAGGTGCCGGGCGCTGCTGCCAATGTCAACATGAACACCGGCCTTGGTTGGGCGGTGCTGGCGCGCGCCGGCGTGCTCGCCAATCCATCGACCTTGCTCTATCTCGTCGGCGGCTATGCCGGTCAGAACATCCATACCGATGGCTTCGCCACCGCGGGCGGCGCGTCGGCGAGCTTCTCCAACGACCAGACGGTAAACGGCTGGACCGTCGGACCGGGATTCGAGACAGGGTTATTCGGCAGCTGGACCGGCAAGCTCGAATACCGCTACAGCCAGTTTGGCCGCACGACATTGGCGGGCTCCAATATCGGCTTGAATCCCTCGAACCATGCGATCCGCGCCGGCCTCAGCTACCGCTTCGGCGGCTTGGGAGTGGCTTCTTCCAACGAGCAGGCGCCGCCGGCCCCGACCAACGTCAATTGGACGGGCGTCTATGGCGGCGTCGCCGCGGGCGCCGGCATGGGCTTCGGCCGCGTCAACGCAGTAGCGGGCGGTGCATCGGCTGGCTTCGACAGCGGCGGCCAAGGTCTGCTGGGTAGCGTCTTCGCAGGCGCCGACTATCAGTTCTCGCCCTACGCCCTGGTCGGCGTGATGGGCGACTTCACCTGGACCGGCATCCAGGCAAGCAGCAGCATCATGGCACCCGGCGGCGGCAGCGCGTTCCTGTCGGCCGAGGCCAACCGTCAATGGAGCGTGATGGGCCGAGTGGGCTATCTGCCGGTCCCCTCGACGCTGCTCTATGCGGCGGCGGGCTACACCCAGTTGAACGTCCATGCCACCGCCAGCGCGGTGCTGCCGGGAAGCATGCCGTTCGCTTCGAGCGACACCGCGTTGAGCGGCTTCACGGTCGGGCCCGGCATCGAGACAGTGATCACCGGCAGCTGGACGACGCGCCTGGAATATCGCTTTAGTCAGTTCGAGCAGAAGGACCTGGGTGTCGGCATCAACATGCAGCCGTCGAACCACACGATCCGCGCCGGTCTGTCCTACAAGTTCGGCATGGGTTCCGGCACCAGCCTCGCACAGGCGCCGGACTGAAATTTGCGAACTGAAATTTGCGAATCGGGGGATTCGTCAAAAGGGGAGATGACAATGCGTTTCAGGAAACTCGGACTTGCTCTCGTCTTCGCCGCCGGCCTGGCCGGCACCGTCGCCGAGGCCCAGCAGGGCAACACGATCTCCGTGCCGGTGAGCGGCCTGCGCAACAACAACGGTGACGTGCGTTGCGGCCTCTACAACTCCGCTGCGACGTTCCCCAAAGACGGTCAGCAGTTCCAGGGCGTGATCGCTCCGATCGTCAACCAGCAGGCGACCTGCACCTTCAACAACGTCCCGCCCGGCACTTATGCTGTCTCGCTGTTTCATGCCGAGAAGGGTGAGACCAAACTCAAGACCGGCATGTTCGGCCAGCCTGAGGAAGGCTACGGCTTCTCGCGCAACGCGCCATCGAGCATGGGACCGCCCGCCTTCAGCGCCGCGGCCTACGCCTACTCAGGCGGTGCCGTGAGCTTTCCGGTGACGATTACCTATCCCTAGCCAGCCGCTCGCCGCCTAGCGCCGCCACTCCGAAGGGCCGGGCAGCTGGCCGGTGATGTCGGCATGCGCGGCCTCGCTCGCCGGGTCGTTGCGCTTGCCGGAGAAGCGCACCTCGAGGACGCGGCCGTCATCCGTCGTGAGCTGCAGACCCTGACGGCCGAAGGCGTTGTTCAGCGCCTCGGGAGACATTCGGATCTCGCCCGAGCCCACCACCTCGCCCGGGCGGGTGAGAAAACCGTCGATGTCGTAGTCGGCGCGGCCCATCTGCTCGTCGCCACAGGCCAGCACGCCGCTGCCGCGCATGACCCCAAGATACTGCATCAGGTTTCCTCGCATTCTGTGAACGCTCAGATCGGCGTGCGCAGCATCGCGTAGATACCCACCAGCAAGATCAGGAAGAGTGGAAACAGGACGGGCGGTACGAGCCAGTCTTTCATGCGTGCACCTCGCGGTTGGGGGCGGGAGCACAGGCCTCTCTCAGCCATCGCCGCCCGAAGCTTCGTGGGCGATGATGCGAAAGCCCTACACCCTTGGGGTCAATGCGTCCAATGACGACGCCCGATCGCTGCCGGGCTTCACGCCACGGCGTCGCGGAAGCGAACGAGGCGGCCGCGCCGCTCGTCCCACAGCGTCAGGAATGTCGCGGCGAGGCCGCGCCACAGAGTGAGCGGAGGCACCGGATGCAGCTTGTGCACGACCTCGTGGGCGTCGCTCAGCCGGTAGTTGGGCACGTGGGGATTGAGGTGGTGGACGTGATGGAAGCCGATGTTGCCGGTCAGCCAGTGCAACACCCGCGGCAGGTGGAACCATGACGAGCCCTCGAGCGCCGCGTCGACGAAACTCCAGTCGCCCTTGACCGTCCAGCGCGCCGTCTCGAAGCGATGCTGCAGCGAGAACAGCCAGACGCCCAGGATCGACGCCACGACCATGATAGGCACGTGTATCATCAGCACCTCCCGCCAGCCCAGCAGGATGGACAACGTGCCGAACATGCAGATCAGGGCGGCGTTGGTCAGATAGACCGACCAGCGCTCGCGGATCCAGCCGCGCGGCGTGTCGAACGGCACGCGATAGAGCAGCAGGAAGATCAGCGGCGGCAGCAGCACGTTGGCGATCAGCGGATGGCGCGGCAGGCGATAGAGCAAGCGCCGCCAGGGCGACAGCGCGAGATAGCTGCGCACCGTGAGGCAGGACGAATAGATGTCGCTGCCGCCGCCGGTCCCGCCAGCGCGAGCAGATAGGAGATCGGGAAGACGAGATACATCGCCACGCAGCCGGCGAGGAAGGGACCGAACGAGGTGAGGAGCTGCAATGCGCTTTCCCACCCATTGGCGCGCGCGAACGCGGCCGCAGCCTGTCGTACCTCGGCGTCGGGCCCGAGGGCGCCGTGGTTGATGGTCATGGATGTCCTTGGGTTAGAACCGCACCCGGTACATGGGGATTCGGCCCGCCAGGCGCAATAGGCTTGCCAAGCCGGGCGGCAGGGCCCATATGAGCTGCGTCGATAGACGGACGGATGATTTGGCCCGCGCCCGTAGAAACAGCGCCGCGCCAGTGAACTTCCTCCCGAAAACAAGTGCGAATTCGACGGCCTGTCCGCCCACGCGAGTGTTGGCGCGCGGGCCAGCATATCTACGTTTAAGAAAGGGTCTCCCATGACGACGGGAACCGTGAAATGGTTCAACAGCCAAAAGGGTTTTGGTTTCATCCAGCCCGATAATGGCGGCAGCGATGCCTTCGTGCACATCAGCGCGGTCGAGCGCGCCGGCCTCGGCATGCTGAGCGAAGGCCAGAAGGTCGAGTTCGATCTCGTTGCCGATCGCAGGAGCGGCAAGATGTCGGCCGACAATCTCAAGAAGGTCGACTGATCGCATCGCCGCCGGCAACTCAGCGCATTCACATGCGCTTAGGCGCCCCCTAATTTCTCCGACCGACCACGGATGTACTGGCGGACCGGAGTTTTAAGGGACGGATGCGATATCGCCCGACGGGCGCGGCACGAAGTGCCGTGCCCGGTGGCCCCGCGCCTCGATCAGGTAGCGGGGCCTTTGCTTTTGTGGGCCTTGTTGCAGCGCTGGTCGGGAGAGGACGATGATCACCCTCACGATTCGTCACACGACAACCTACCGCTATCGCCTGCCGGTGTGGCTTGGAGCGCACAGGCTGATGCTTCGTCCGCGCGAGAGTCGCGAACTGCGACTGGTCTCGAGCGAGGTGACGACGACGCCTTCGGCATCGCTGTCGTGGGCACACGACGTTTTCGGCAACGCCGTCGCCACCGCGTCCTTTCAAGGCATGACCGATCGCCTGTCGATCGAGAGCGTCGCGGTGCTCGAGCTCTCCGCCTCCGCCTGGCCAGTCTTCGACATCACCGCCGCGGCCAGCTCCTACCCGTTCCGCTACTCCGATGACGAATGGTCCGACCTCGGCTCGCTCGCCGTGCCGCTCCACGCCGACCCGGCCGGCCGGCTGGCGGCCTGGGCGCGCGGCTTCGTGCGCAGCTCGCCGACGGATACGCTGTCGATGCTCAAGGATCTGCACACCGGCGTGCCGGAATGGGTCCGCTACCAGAGTCGCGAGGAGGAGGGCACCCAGACTCCCCTGCAGACGCTGGAGCGCGGCTGGGGATCGTGCCGCGATCTCGCCGTCCTGTTCGTCGAGGCGGCGCGCAGCTTGGGATTGGGCGCCCGCATCATCTCCGGCTATTTCTACAATCCGGACCGGCAGTCCGAGCCGGGCGGGTCGACCCATGCCTGGGCTGAAATCTACCTGCCGGGCGCGGGCTGGATCACCTTCGATCCGACCAACCGCGGTGTCGGCGGGTCCAATCTGATTCCCGTGGCCGTCGCCCGCGGCATCGCGCAGGCGATGCCGGTGACAGGCAGTTTCGTGGGCATGACCGACGCCTTCCAGGGCATGACGGTCGAGGTCGACGTCACCTCCAGGCGACTGGCGGCGTGAAGAGCGCTTTTAGAACCTGACGGACCCGTCCGGCTATCGGCGCGGCTCGCCGAGCAGCCGTGTCATGGCGACCAGCAGCTCGTCGTGCGGCTTGAACTCGGTGAGCGCCGCGGCCTTCGGCAGGGCATCGAAGCGCCGCTTGCCGTCGGCGGTCAGCGTGGGCTCGCGCGCGCTGCCCTCGATCAGCTTGAGGGCCCGCAGGCGCGCCAGGTCCTGCGACCGCAGCCTGTCGCCGTCCGACTGACCAAAGGCCACGCGTCGCAGCGTGATGGCTTCGTTGCTGCTGAGCGGCGCGGGCTGGCTCTGGGTCAACAGTGGATCTCCTGGTGAGGCTGCGGTCAGGTCGTTCGGCTAGGCTTGGCGGTCGGTTCGATAATCGGTTTGACGGGCGACGACGCCGTGGGACCGGTTCGTATCAGCTCCGGCATCCTGGCCGAGGCGTTGCGGCGATCGCTTGCCAACCGGTGCAACAGCGTCAATTCCCGGCGAATGAGTTGGCGAAGCGAAGGGATCAGATCATGACGCAAACGGCACCTGCCAATGGAGGGCCCTGCGGCCGTCCTTGAACATGGGCGCTGGCAGGGTCCTTCGCAAGGTTGGGGATCAATGCAGCACCCTGCTGGGCGCGCGGCTGTAGAGGTCGAAGGGCAGGCCGGCGGCACCGAAGGCATCGAGATGGCCGCGCTGCGTGAAGCCCAGCCATTCGAGCCACTCGCGATGGAAGACGTTGCGCACGTCGCACACGGCCTGCAGGGTCGGCCAGCGGCGTTGCCATGCATCGACCTGGAAGCGCGACATCCACATAATGGTAATCAGGTCGTCATGTTCGATGGTCGACGTCGTCGCCGCCCAAGGGATGGCGTTGCCCGGCAGGTCGGCGCAGGCGACCACACCGTAGAGCATCATCGGTTCCTGATGGATCGTCAGCACGCGGGGCGCGGTAGCGATTGAGCCGGCCAACACGTCGGCGGCGGAACGGCCCTCCAGGGCTTCCATCTCCACGCGATCGACCGGCCGCAGCAGAGCGGCGACATGGGTCGCGTCGGCGGCGGTCGCGCGGCGGATCGCACAGCCAGCCGGCAGGTGCTTGGCAAGGGGCATGGAAACTCCGCAAGCCTGAGTGAAAGGGCCGGAGTGAAAGGGCCGGAGAAAGCGGCTCTGGCGTCATTGGCTGGCGCGCCAACAAGGCGGCGCACTTGTGATGGCGCAGTCTAGCGGGTGCCACCACCTCAGACAAACTTTCGGTCGGCCTTGCAGGTGGAGTGCTCTCAGCTCTTCTTCGACTTCGACTTGCTCTTGCGCCTGGGCACTTTCTTGCCCTTCTTGCGCGCCTCGGAGAGCGCAATGGCGATTGCCTGCTTGCGGCTCTTCACCGTGCCACCCTCGCCGCCTTT
>WNFD01025334.1_pt1 | contig 10033 bp, 13 predicted proteins | sample 5400491 | NCBI WGS metagenome assembly WNFD01 (sample SAMN13153343, study PRJNA577476) | soil metagenome | isolation source: 120 cm saprolite under Douglas fir tree site 2 hole 2 replicate 2 | place: USA:California | collected 2015-04-18
TCTAGACGAGCGGCGGAGGCGAGAAACATTTGGGGACCCTGAGAATCCTGGTGTAAAACCAGTGAGGTCGTGAAGTTAGCCCTTCACCACCCAATTCTCAGGAGGTCACCCAAATGGTGATAGACAGGGGCCAGCGTAGCGCGAAAAAGCCCGTCAAACAAGAGCGCGGAGAGGACCCTCCGGAGCCCACAAAAATCAATGCTTCCACGCGTTTTGACTTCGCGGGCAAAAATCTGACCGCTTACGGTGGACTGCTGCCCGTGGCCACGCTGCTGGAGAAACTGCAGTTCCAGCAACTGGTGGAAGAAACCCTGACGGTGAAGCGCGAGACCCGAGCGATGCCCATGTATCAGTTCGTTCTGGCCATGGTGCTGGCTCTCTACGTTGGATTTTCTCGACTGCATCTGGGAGTGTCGCGCAGCAGGTACTGGAAGTTCAGCGACAGATGCGGCAGCGCGTGTGGGAAGCCGCCCATGTGAAATTGGACTCCGTGACTCTGGACACAGATACGACGGTGCACACCGTATATGGGAACCAGATGGGAGCAAGAAAGAGTTATAACCCGAAGAATAGAGGCAAAAAAAGCTACCAGCCGATCCTAACGTTTCTGGCCGAAACGAAAGAGTATGTGGGCGGAGAACTGCACAACGGAGATCGTCCCACCGGGATGCAAATCGCGAGACATGTGGATAGCGTGATCATCACTCTGCCCCCGGGGGTGAAGGTGATTTACGCGCGAGCGGACGCGGGCTTTTATTGCTGGGAAGCCGTGCAGGCGTATGAGAGACACGATTGCCAGTTCATCGTAGTGGCGCGAAAGACGCCGCGATTATTGGAAGAGCTGCAATCGGCGCACTGGAAGCGGTCTCCACGCACCGATGCCGATGAACAGTGCGAATTCTGCTACCAACCACAGGGCTGGGGGCGTGCGTACCGGTTCCTCGCTCTGCGGTATGAGAAGAAGCCCGAACCCGGAGAGCCGGAAGAGGCCGAGCAATACCAGTTGTTCGAGACTACGGAGTACAGCTATCGGGTGTTCGTAACCAACATGGACGGGCCGATCGATGCGCTGGTGTGGTTCTACAGACAGCGTGCGACGGCGGAAAATCTGATCCAGGAAGCCAACAACGATGCCGGGTTGGCCGCGCATCCCTCGAAGCGCTGGGCCATGAACTGCGTTCACTTTCAACTGGCCATGCTGGCCTACAACCTGAACTGCTGGTTGTTACTGTTCAACCGGGAAGAGAAAGTTGAAGCGGCTGAGATGAAACATACGCAACTGTCGACGGCGCGACTGCGCTTTTTGTTTTTGGCGGCCAAGATCTGGAGTCACTCCGGACGAGTAGGCGTCAGATACAGTGACCAGTACGAAGAGAAAGGACTTTTTCAGCGGTTGATGGATCGTTTACGAACGATCCGGAAAGGCGCCGACCGGTTCGCTCCAGTGATACCAACAGCTCTTCATTGCTGACCACCGTCGTGCATAGGATTTTATGCACAAGAAATGAAGCAGTTCCAACTTACATCATCGGGAGAACGCCACCAGGGACCGGTTAAACTATCGCAATAGCGAACACTTCTCCGGCAAAAGCGGAGAGGCCCCGCAAAGTCGCGTAGCATTTCCCGGAGATTCGGCAAGACCCAATCCACGATTATGGTCGGTTGACGGGCTATGCGGAAGTTATTCAGTAAACCCCGCACCATTACTTCCGGCTTGCCGACCCGCTCACAACGGTCGTTTATCTCTCACAAGGTCCTTCAGTGAGGTCGAACACGTCGAAAATGTCGTCGAGATGAGGCGCCAATCACATCATGTGCTAGACTTAGTCCCATTGTTGGCGGGAGCTAGTCGTGCTGAGAAGAGCTCTGCTGGCGACTTTGCTGGTGTCTGCAACCACGCCCGTTCTGTGCGCGAAAGAACGGATTCTTCTTCACCGTATCGGGCCCTCCAAGTCGACGCTGTTCATCGCAAAACCGGACGGTTCTGCCGAGCGTCTGCTGCTGCCAAATTCCGGCCTTGATTACAACGCCTCGTTCTCCGCTGACGGGAAGTGGATCGTCTTTACCTCTGAGCGCGGCGGCTCGGCCGACATCTACCGTGTGCACCCGGATGGGTCAAGCCTGGAACGGCTGACTGATGATCCGGCGTACGACGATCAGGGAGCGCTCTCGCCGGATGGAAAACAGCTTGCCTTCGTGTCTTCACGGGGTACTGGGTCCGCAGACATTTGGGTGCTCGACTTGCAGACCAAAAAGACGCGAAACCTCACGCACGCCCCGGGCAGTTTCCGGCCATCTTGGTCCCCCGACGGGAAATGGATCGCGTTCTCGTCGGACCGCAACACCCCCGTGCGACGGCTTGACGCTGAACGATTTGCACAGGTACATGCTGTCAGCATTTATGTAATGCGCGCTGACGGTGCCGACGTGAGGAGGCTGACGCCTGCGGGCAAATTTGCAGGCTCGCCGAAGTGGTCTCCGGATGGTAAGAGAGTCGTTTTTTATGAGACGGAAATCAAAGATACGTATAACGCCATGCGACCGGGATTCGGAATACCAGTCGATTCGCAGATCGTCTCGGTCGATGTTGCGACCGGCAGTCGTCAGGAGCACACGTCAGGTCCGGGGCTGAAAGTTTCACCGCAGTTCCTCAGCGAAAATAGCATCGGATATGTCATGAAGGCAGGCTCGCGGATGGGTTTAGCCTTTACGACTGGGGATCAGGGTGCCAGCGGAAAGATGCGCAACGCGTCTTGGTCACGTGACGGCAAATGGGTCGTATATCAGAAGTGGTCTTCTGAGTGGCCCCAAAACCGGCGATTGTTTAGCATCGACCCGGAATTTGATCTAGCCGACTCGGCCCCATTTCCCGCGTATTCACACGACGGAAAGAAGCTTGCAGTGACTGATCTTGGTACGGGCTTCGTGGCGATGCCTTCAGTGTCCGTAATGGATGCGGATGGGACGAACGCCAAGCTCATTTTTCGTGGGGAGGAGGGCGCTCTCGCGCTTGCGCCACAATGGTCACCTAAGGATGACTGGATCGCTTTTGGGCGAGGATTGTATTTTCCTCCTCGCGGCAGGCCAGCGCGCATCATGCTGCTGCGCCCGGATGGCTCAGAGCTCCATGAGCTCATCAAGACTGAGGGAAACAGCGGGTTTCCGAGCTGGTCGCCGGACGGTAAGCGAATCGTGTATCGCTTCTGGAGCGGGCCTGAGTACGGTCTTCGGATCATGAATCTGGAAGATGGATCCACGACACAACTGACTACCGGATTTGACAATTTTCCCGCCTGGTCACCAAAGGGCGACCTCATCGCTTTCACCCGCTTTAGTGAAGATGACTATGACATTTACACGATCCGGCCCGACGGGACCGGTTTGAAGAGACTGACCACCACGCCGGGAAATGATGCACACGCTGTATGGTCTCCCGATGGAAAGCATATTCTCTTCAGCAGCGCTCGTTTAGGATTCAAAGATGAGGCACCACTCTACGACGACATTCCTCAGCCCTATGCTGAGCTCTTTGTGATGAACGCGGATGGCTCCGGCCAACGGCCGTTGACCGATAACCAATGGGAAGATGGAACGCCGGCCTGGGCCCCCGCATCGCTGCCCTAGTTTTCAAGTTGAATATGCAATGCAGTTCAAGAGCCGTCAGTTCCGGCGGGGGTCGGGCGTTCGTTCTGATAGGATGACCTGCAAACCGGAAACTGAAACCGGTCCTCACGTTAACTTGCGGATGGCCGACCATCCGGGAGTTGGGCCGTTCGTTGAACGATACCGCGTTTATCTTTACAAATCGGAATTAAGCGCGCAGGGAAAACTTCATCCGATGCGCTCACGTTGACTTGCCTTTTGAGCACAGCCTAACATGCCTCGCCGAGGCCAGTCTCCCACCAGCAATCAAACTCTTCGCAGGTTCTATTTCGGGACTGAGCACGAGAAGTTCGCGGCGTCGTCCGCGCTTCCGGTGCCCTTGTAGGTAGCCACCTGAGGGTAGGGACACAGTGGTCGAGTCCTGTCCGTCTTACCGTCCCGGACGCGCGACGCGATGATCCGATCCGGTGCTTTGCCCTTCTCCACCCATTGTTCGAGCACAGCGATTGGGTCAATCTGATCGGGTCCGTCGCCAAAGCCACAATGGTCCATGCCTGGAATCATGAAGAGGCGGTAGGATTCATTCACTTTGCTTGCGCCTCCCATCTTGTCCAGAACGCTCTGGTAATAGTTGATGCTGTTCCGCGGAGAAATCGCCGGGTCGCTCCAGCCGTGATATTGCAGGAGTTTCCCGCCATGCCCAAAAAATGAATGCAATTCTGGATTCGTTGCATTGAGAATATCCTTCGCGATCCGGTCACCCAAGGCAACATCGCTGTCGAAGTTGAAGGTCTTATAGTCCCAGTTCGGGTCTTTGAACACCACATATCGCCAGTAGCTGATCGCCATCGGGTTTGGTTGGGGACCGGCCTTGAACTCCCAGCCAAGCTCGCTCTCCGGCTCTAGCGGTGGAAAAATCTGCTCCTTCGTCCGTGGATTCGTCACTGGAGTATAGATTTTCCTCGCCGCTTCCACTTGCGGGGCGGTCAGACATCCTGGGCCGTCGGCGTCTTTGCACTGCAAAACCTTGGGATCGAACTTGCAGCGTGTCGGGTCTTCCAGAACACCATCTTTCACTCCGTCCAGGGCATCGCACGCTTCCAAAACAGCATTATGAATGAGCGGATACTTTGTGGGAGGAATGTAACTGGCCTCGTCTTTGTGTACCGCCTGCGCGATCCACAAGCTCTGTACAAGCAAATGCGTCAAGTAGTTTGCGGGGGCGCCCGCGATCGCGCCGTCAAAATCGGACGGGAAACGCTGCGCTTCCATCAGCGCTTGTCTGCCGCCTGTCGAGCAACCGTTCCAGTAAGAACGCTTAGCAGCATTGCCATAATAGGCCGTAATGATCGCTTTTGCCTTCACAGTCATCTCGTGGACCGCTCTGTATCCAAAGTCGATTAGTTTTTCGGGGTGACCCAACGCAAAGCTTACGTCGCCCCAGGTGCCATCATGCCCGGTGTTGGTCGAGGCAACCGCATAGCCGCGCGCGAGCACAACGCCCATATCGGCGTAACTAATTGCTCCCCACCACCCTCCGTTCCCGACGCCTATAAACTTACCGTTCCACCCGGAGACTGGCATCCAGATCTCGATCTTGATGTCGGAGTCGCTTGTTGGTTTCAATGTTGCCGCAATCCGGCAAAAAGTGGGAAGGCCCTTGAACGCATCTCCCGCCTCGTCTGGAAGGAGGCCAGGGCAGGGTTGGACCGAGCAGCCTTTCCAGCCGACAAAATCATGAGGCCAAGCAAACGCGCCAGCGGCTACCGTCTGCGCCATTGTGATTGTTGTTTCCGGCAGTGAGAGCGAAGAGAGCTTCTCGCAAGTCGTAGTGGCGAAGACCGGCGAACTCAACGCAATTGCCAACATCGCAGCAGAGATCACATCAAGAAGTTTCATAGGCCCCCCCCTTTCAGGCGCTTCCGGATCGCAAAACCAGGACGAGGAAAGAGGTTACTACAAACAAAGTATGGAGCGAGACATCTGAAACATTGGGGGGATTGTGGCCGCGATTCGGCGGGGCTCAATTCGCGATTGTGGTTGGATGACGGGCAAACCTGAAGTAATCCCAAGGTAAGAGTTGCCGACGATTTGCTCAGTGGCAGGCAATGCCGAGGTTGGGAGTGTACTCGGGAAACTTCATCGATAGTTACCGTCTGGGTAGCGTCAGGTCTGCCGTCAGTGTCAAGATAAGGTTACTGTGTCGGCTTGTTCTTTCCACTCTTTTTGGCAGCGACCCTCATTGACGCTGGCGGTTTTGGCGTCCAGAATTCCGGATCGCCCGCCGCAAATTCTTTCGATACGTGGGACTTTTCGGGGCTAATAGCGTAAAGGTTGCTCTCTGTGTGCGCGTACGCTGCGCGGGCGATCTGTTGCATGCGCTCAGCGGCTTCACCTTCTGCTTCGTGCAGCAGATCCCGGAGGTTCAGCAAATCATCGTTCTGCGCTAGAGTTCTCATCGGCACAAACGCAAAAAATGTTGGCGAGGGCATCCCCACGTTCACCTGATACGTGACCCACGGCAAATCGGATTCCGTTTTTTCGTACGCTGCAGTAAGTTTCTTAAAGGCTTCGGCGAATTCATCCTCGTGGCCGGGATGCAGGCGAACCTCGAGCACTCGCAAGAAACGTGCCTTCGACAGATCAATGCGGTTCGCGCGGTAGCTTAGGTCATCTCGCCTTTCGGCGACTATCGTGCGCTGGCTCGCCAGCGCGCCATTGATCTGCGCTTGAAATTTTCCAAGCTCCGCGTGAGCAGCGTAAATGGGTCCCCACTCAGCAAAGGCTTTGCCCATGTGTGCAAATGAATCGAACGGATCGAACGACAGCACTTCCGAATCTCCGGTGACCGACTCCAGCACAATCCACGAATTCGGCACCTCCAGATTCGCACAAGCACGTGCTGCGGCCGCGAGCGCCTTGCCGCTTTCAGTCCTTTTATCGAATGGGAATCTTTGATAAACCAGCATTACCAATTTTGGGGGAGTCGTCTCCGACCGTATGACACCCTTTGTCTGGCCGGTTGCACCACCAGCGCAGATCAGCACGAATGCGGCAACCATCGCAATATAGTGCGCAATTGGCATTACGCTAAGGCCTCCGCAGCAACTATCGAAATGATTTCATAACAATGCTGGTTCCCTCGACCCGAGAAACTGTGGTTTATCGACGAGCAAAGGCTCGGGAGAAAGGAGCCAGACATGATCATTATAGGCGTAGATTATCACCCGAGCTTTCAGCAAATCGCATTTATGGATCAGAAAACGGGTGAGTGCGGAGAACGGCAACTGAATCACAGCGATGGAGAAGCGGAGCGATTCTACAGGGAACTAAAGGAGCGAGGAGTCAGCGTGCGCGTGGGGATGGAGGCCACCGGGCATGCACGCTGGTTCGAGCGGTTACTGGCAGAGCTGGGTTTCGAGTTGTGGATTGGATCCGGCGGAGATTAAGACCAAGCGAGTCCGGAAGCAGAAAACCGACCGCGAGGATGCTCGACTCATGCTGAAGTTGCTGCTGGAAAATCGCTTTCCGCGAATTTGGGTACCGAGTCCGGAGAATCGTGATCTGCGGCAACTGCTTTGGCATCGGCATCGACTGGTGCAGATGCGCACGCGGATCATGAATCAGCTCCAGGCGGTGGCGATGAACGAAGGCTATCGCTGGAAGAAAAAACTGTTCAGCCAACAAGGGCGAGCACTGCTAGAGAAACTCTCGTTGGCTCCCTGGGCTAGCCGGCGCCGGAAAGAATTATTGGAGCTGCTGGACCAGTTGGATCCAAAGATTGCGAGTTAACGGCAGCAGTTGAGCGAGAAGCCAATAAACGGCCCGAGGTGGTGCGGTTGATGACCCATCCTGGTGTGGGACCCATCACGGGGCTGGCCTACATGCCATGGTTCCTCGAGGTAGTTTTGGCCTCATTCCGGTCTGGGAGAAGCGCACGCAGCCACAATAATGCTCGCGGGTAGACCAGCGGATCATGTGCTTAGCTGTTCGAGAAGTTGACAAATGGTTGACAAATCAGTTTTGTGAGGGAGATCCCGGAAATGGAAAAAGTGAGAATACCTGCGTATTTTTTACTGGTGATGGTGGGCCTGGGTGGACTTGAACCACCGACCTCGCCCTTATCAGTATTGAAGTCGTTGGTTTCCACCTGGGTAGCGATTCTTTGAAGAGGACGTTCACGGAGCTTCCTCGAATCAGAGGAAGGGCACGAGGGCGAGCTTGCAGTTGACATAGCTATGTCAGATAGCTATCATCGAGAGTATGAAGGTTAGCGTGGCGGATGCCAAGAACAAGCTTCCCGAGTTAATCAAGGCGGTCGAGGATGGCGAAACAGTGACCATCTACCGCCGGGGTGTGCCGGCCGTGGATATCATCCGAACAAAAAAGCCTAGTCGCAAAAAGCGGAAGCTCGGGACACTGAAAGGCAAAATTCAGATTCTCGATATCGACTGGTGGAAACCCATGTCCGACGACGAAGCCGACGCCTTTGTAGAAGGGCGTGAGTAGGTGCGGTTGCTCCTGGATACGGTAGCATTGATTTTCGCTGTTGAGTCACCAGAACGGTTCACCAAGCGCGCGACCGCCATTTTAGAGAATACAGAAAACATCCTTGAGCTGAGCGTAATTTCTCTTTCCGAAATCGCCATCAAAGCAGCCCGCGGCAAGTTAAAGTTTTCTGCCACGGACACGCGCCACGCGCTTGAGGACCTGGACCTTCGCGTACTGCCGTACACTGCGAACCATGCATTCTTTCTTTTCGGTTTACCGCTCCTGCATGCGGACCCCTTCGACCGTCAAATCATCGCCCAGGCTTTGTCGGAAGAGATCCCGGTCATGACTTGCGATGAGAAATTCAGCCTGTACAAAGGTCTCAAGGTTCTTTGGTAGTTTTTCGGAATTTCATTCCTTTCCAAGGTGGTTCTCAGAGGAGATTCGTGGAACCGTCAGAGGTGAGACTCCGCGCGTATTTAACATTTGATGATGGGCCTGGGTGGACTTGACCACCGACCTCGCCGTTATCAGTATTGAGGTCGTAGGTCGCCGCCCCTAGCAGTCATCCAGGCAACTTAATCTTGTCCATCCGGGATTTCTACTCCGCTTAGGTATCTGGCTTTGCGGCAGTGATCACCCCCGCGACTCTATCGACGTACAGTCGAACGACAATCCATCATGAATTGCGGAGGTCCACGATCGCGATGTTTGGTCCGCGAGGTTTTCTTGGTAGCAGATGCTCTTATTGGTTGTCGACGCGTATTCTGTTGGAAGATTCTTGTTGACTGACGTTGTGACGGCGTACCCGGAAGTAACCCAGTTGAGTAGCCGACGCCCGGCTGCGTGTTCAGCCTCAATACGGCAGCGTCGCTACCGGATGAGATGGATCGGTACGCCCAATTTGAGCTTCTTCCATGACTTGTCAGCTGTGTACACGGGAGCTCTCAGGAAAATTCCGAGGGCTAGACAGGCTCGGTCTCCCAGTGACAAGCGCAGTGGGTGAGTTTTGGTAATCAGATTTCCGGCAGCCTCCGCGTGCTCAGCAGTAAAGGCCGTGGCCTCCCGAATGGGGCTGAGTGTTGCGTGCCACGCGTCGCCTGGGGCCAACCCTCGCCGTACAAGTTTGCCTTGTACTTCGGCGAGATTGACAGTGCTACTGGTGGCCGTGCTCAACATCTCGGGAGTAAGCCTGTCCGCGCCTGGTTCACGATTCAGCACGGCAAGCAGGGCGGAAGCGTCGAGAACGATCTTATTCATTCCGAGCCGCCTCGCGTCGTTCGGCAATCAACTCGTCGACGAGAGACGTACCTCGCTTCACATGCTTCCGGACAAGGCGCTGAGCGCGCTCGACGCGGCGTTTTAGCGTCGTGATCCTCAATTCGTCATCCTCCATGCGCAATACAACTTCATCGCCGATATTGATTCCTAGCGCCTTGCGAAAAGAGGCCGGTATGACGACACGACCATTCTCATTGACACGCTGCCTAGTTTCCGTATTCACTGTCATAGTGTGCTCTATGTGACATCATAATAACATTGTGTCATGGAATGATCAAGAAGACATGTCGCTTCTAGTCCGACCAAGGCGCCTTTCTGGGGCACGAGGCGACTATTTACGGCATGGAATCCTGCTGACGATCTCGCAAGCGAACCGTCTGACTGGATCGCCGGAAGAAGAACACCACTCGACGTTTTCATCGACGCATCCCTGACCACAGCACGGCAGACCCATCTCCTGCCGGATGTGAGCTCGCAGTGCTAACATCAGCCGTGATATTTCGTTCAGGGAACAGTTCTTGAAAGTTCGAGAACTGAGAATCCAGCTGACTCTGCGGCCTTGGCCAATCGCTGGTCCCCGCAGATGAAGCTCCTCTTGGAGGGACGCTGTTCGCACCAGATCAATGATGCGGCAAGTTGCAAGCTATCGGCCGCCCGC